>Ga0181612_129638_pt1 | contig 26191 bp, 15 predicted proteins | sample HoacroProtozoa21_FD_119630 | JGI IMG/M metagenome (GOLD analysis project Ga0181612, IMG submission 119630) | Hoatzin crop microbial communities from Cojedes, Venezuel. Combined Assembly of Gp0051906, Gp0051904, Gp0051908
AGATTTCATCCACTGAGGATTTTGCTAACAATTGATTGTTGGTTCAATAGCCGAATATTTAAAAAGTCAGATCTAAACTGAGTTTTCTATTCCTGCCCAATGTGAATAAATTATGGATTTTTTGTAGGTCAAATTAACATTTTGGCGTTTAAAAACAACAGATAAATTGAGATGGGTGTACACATTCCTCAGTAGTCTTGAGGAATGTGGACAAAGCCAGTGAGGAGGCTTTGGGACTCTGAGGTAAAAAAGGAGTATTCTCCTTTTAACTTTTTCTTCGCTTTTCATACAACTGTCACAGAATGCAGCATTCTGTTAATGCTCAAATGAAATATTCTGTGTGCACAAAAATGCTCATCTTCCCCAGTTTTTCCTTGAAGGTAAACAAACAAAAAAATTGGTTCAGTCTAATATTTTAAAAATTTCCTGTCAAATGAAAAGCAGTTATTTGCTCATTCCTACTGACTAGTTTTTTATAATTTGAGTTGAAGTAAGAAGATCCACCAAGCAACAGCAGTCAGTAGTAATTTCCCGACTATGCACAGAAAGCTAGTACTTTATTTTGGGTTGATTTGAAGAAGCCCGTCATTCCCATAAAATGCCTCATGTCCTATTAACTTAATACTTCTTTTTTCTGTGAAAAACATTTACACTGTGCTATGTAATTATGCAGCATCATTCCTGTTAAAGTTTTATATCATTATTATAGAACATGGTGCTATATTTTGTAAGAAGGTATTTCTTCTTCTTCCCAAATACTTTAACATTAAGTAGTCACAGTGAAATTAAGCAGGCTACGTTAAAAAAAGTGAAGTTCATCATATGATGTTGAAAAATACTGTGGTTTGCTTGTGTAGGGTCATTCTGTTAACAAAGTAAAAAGGTGAGTAATTTCTTTCACATAGCAACTCTGCTCATAAATCTGTTTTAGGGGCATGTTTGTGTAGGTTTATTATTTCCTGAAAGATGAAAGCACATCACAGAAAAGTCTGCAAAAGACAGATTATAGAGTGTTTAAATAGTTCCGTAAGTGGAATTCTAATTTGGTGATTACTACTAATTCCATTGGAACCAAATTTCATTAGAAGTGGAAATAAGCAGATTGTGTGCAAAAAATATTTTGACTATCTGTTTAACCAAAATACGAAATTTTACATGGAAGTCATGATGCCCCTATTAGTTTTCACCACTATTTGTAGAAACCAATAAATTTAGCGGGGAGACTGCTGAACAATATCACGAATTGTGAACATACATGCGTATCAAAATTCTCACTGGAAGTATTCAGATCACACTTTCACACGTGTTTGTTTGGAAGGGTTATCTGTTCAACAGTAAGGTGAAACCATGTGACTCAGGCAACCGTCACATTAGGATGAATGAAAATGTAAAGCAGTAGTTATTTCAAATACCCTGTGACCAGTTTACAGGTCGACATTAGTTTGCCTAACCTATTTCATGAGATTGAAGGTCTCTACAACCTGTGAACAGACAAACAGCGCTAGCTTAGTTGTATTCATAGTCCATTATGAATAGTTAATACATCTGAACAAAGACCAATGTTTGGCCTCATCTGTGCAGGCTGATAAAATCATGCTGGAAACCATTACTGCTTACTCACTGTTTATAAACTTAGGTCCTTTATGTAGTTCTGATTTTGTTCTGATTTTCCTCTCACATACCTCTCTACTGAGGTGCTGCAATTTGTGAACTGTTGAAAACGAGTAGTCAATTTCTCAACATCCAGAACTGGCTGGTGTACTTTTTCCGTGTTTTCCTGAGTGCTGATGTCTGGTTTTTTAGTTTTATTTGCAGCCCATCATCGCACTCTATAAGAGTCGTGTAAGTCACATTAGCTTCTCTAACCGGGACCCGATTTTACATGAAATAGCCTGCTATTAACTTGTTGAGTATCAAAATGCTGCAAGGAGTGTCATCTGTGTTTTTCATTTTTTGGGTTTATAATGTTACTAATTTCCTTTGTGGTGTCTGGCAGAGGTTTAGATGTTGATAGGACGTAGTGCTGTTGAAATTACTTTATGCCTGTAGTAGTGTAGTCCCGCAGTTTTGCATCTCGCCGTATGATGTCCAGCTGTTTCTTTCCCTTACGCTGCCATTCACATGCCCCATTCATTTTCCCTTTGTGATGTAATGGAGTGACATTTGTATGAGCAAAAAATTCTTTACATAGCCATGGCTGTGTGAAATCACCATGTTGTAGTTCATGGGTAGCAGCCCTGCTGTCAAATGCTTTAGAAATGTGCAAATAGTACAGTGGGATTTCACTACACTAATTACTGCACTGTTCAGGATCTTTGCCTGTCTCCTTGAATGGCAATCTCTGCCATTTTTAATGGCTCTAGAGGTTAAGGAGAGAAACGGCATGCAGAGAGACTCAAAAGACTAAAGTCAAAATGAGTTTTCTGGTCCTGATTCACTTGGAGTCTGTGAGGACGCTTGGCTAATGTTGCCATCACAGTTCCTGTGGCACTCCCAGTGCAGTGTTGTGGAATCAGCTGTATTAAGATAGTTATCTAGTTCTAAAGGAAATTTTAAGCATCTGAATTTAGCTTTTGATTATAATATAAAAAACCTTGTAGAGAAATAAACTCTGCAGAGCAAATTCCCAGATGGTTATTTATCACTCAGCATGCTGAGTTATACATCAGTGGTTTGCATGGGCATTTCTGCCTTCAAAACGTTTGTTTTGGAAACTCTTGCACCATTGTGAAGCACAGAAAAGCACATATTCCTGTTCCTCATTATCACATATCCTTTGGCATTGCTACTGATATTGCTTGAGTGCCACAGGGTGGCTGGTGCCCTTACATGATGAGGGAAAATAGTTCTGGCTTCAAATGCTCTATCAAATGTTTTTCTCAGTGGTCAAGCTACTCTTTCTCTCATTCTCTCCTTTGTATTTGTAGTTTGGGCTTTCTTTGTAGCATCTCAGTAGCGCTGGTTTTTCTACAAAAACAAGATTGAGGTCCCAGGATGCTTGAAGCAGCTAGAAGTTTTGCTTAGATATCAAAGAATTTGTGAAAGAGGATTTTTCCCCATAGGGAGAAGTCCTGATCAAGTGCAGTTATTTTTGTTCTTGTTAGGACTGTAGGGTAAGATTCTTTCTGGATCTCCTATGAGGCTGGGATAGTGCAATGGAGAAAGCAAAGGGTAATTATGGAGAGATTTTTTTTAAAAATGTCTTGCTCTGTTAATGTTGAGGATGACAGAGCAGGTATGTGGCCAACCTGAGGAGTTTTGTGCCTGAATTATCAAAGCTTCTGAGGAAAGGAAGCTAGGGCTTGATATCTGCACAGCATCTCACAGAGACTGAGGGTCTGACACAGACATGTGTAACATTTTGCTACTCTTGTGATGCAATGCTACATCTGTGGTGGACCGTGACCTGCCATATCTGTTACATCCCTGCAGACTTTTTGGTAAGCTTAGTTGTTAAAGATGCCAAGTTGGCTGTCTGTGAAGGTGACCTGAATCAGAAAGACATGGGTTTTCTTGAATTCTTTCTGGGGCATTACTGAGCTCTTGTTTGTAAAATCTCTAGGGTCACTAACTCTAGGTCTTCTAGGGCTCCTATGGATTATTGTACCAAAATGGACCCCGGACACAAAATGTCTGTCACAAATGGAATTTTCTTTAGATCTTGAAGACTTATTTGTTTGTTTGTTTGTTTGTTTTAATTTGGGGTTTGTTTAGTTCTGGGCTTTATTAGAACTCCAGATAGGGTTTGTAGCACTTACTTCCAAAATCCAAACTACGCCCTACAGTGATTATTTTGCCAGATAAAAGCCATATAAGAGAATAATTATAATAAAATAAAATTATAATAAAAATAATAAACCCCAAGTACTTTTAATTCTCTTTGACTTATGAAAATATTTTAAAAAGCATGTTCATCTTTATGTAACTATTCTTAAATGTGGCAGATGTGCAGGGAGTGGTAATGGTATCTTGTCAGACTCTGACTAAACAGTTCATTTCATTTGGACATGGAATAAATGAAACAGTTTTGGCCCAAGATGAAAATGGGTAGAGCACAGACTGATCTGTTGCCTCTTCTGCAACAGGATGTTACTAATAAAAACCAACAGTGAGAATTACTTAACACTGCAAATTCACAAATATTGGTTGGATAATCTTAGTTCCCATTAAAATATGCCCTTGACATCATAACACATTTGTTGGAATTCATTGGTAAAGAAAACAGTTATATGTGATTAAGCAAGCCTGCAGGAAGTCAGTCTACCTTTCATCGTATTTTAGATTTTCCATAATGACATTTTGGCAAGTAAACTTGATTTTTGTCTCCGTAATTAATCCACTTTGGATGACTAAAGGCATACCAAAATCACTGATAGAAGCAGTGAAACTTCCCTTGTTTAACTGGCTGGCTCTGTAACAGATTGAGGAGAACTCCTAGATCCAGGGTTTCTGTGTTCTGGTGGAGGCTCACAGCACAGGTCTTAACTATCACGGCTTATGCTCACTTTTAGAGTTTACTTTGATGGCTATTTTGATGACATCCAATATTGAGTCTATATGACTGGTTTTATTCGCCTTTTCAGCAAAATTTGCCAATCATAGCAAAATAGATGTCTGGCTATTCAGAAAGGCCTGTAGGTCTTCCTCGAGGTTGTAGGTGTATCATGGACACACATTCCTGCAAGGATTGCTGTATTTAGTCTCACCAGGAATGTCCGCTGTTGCAGCAGGACAAAGGAGAGGAATTGCAGAAAAGGGCTATTACTTGAGAGGCCAACAGCAGGAAAGTTCTGGTGGGCAGACCAGCACCTGACATTAACTAGGCAGATCTAGGTGAACAAAAGCAACCAAGCAATGCACTAAGAGAAAAGGCTGCAGAGACACTTCATACATCTGTAGTTCAAAAAACAGTTCAGCACACATTCTAGGCTGATTTTCAGGCCAGTTTATTGTATTCAAACCTTTTCCTCTCTCTTCATCCATGCCTTTGTAGGGTTGCATTCAGCAACCACCAGTACAAACATGGTTAAGGTAATAAAATACCTTGGAGTAAACTCATTCTGTAAAGGAACTGCTGGTGCTTAGTCTCTGAGAGTGTTAAGAGAACAGAAAATTGGTGGGATGATGGGTTGGAGGAAGACACAGAAAGCCTGTTTAGTATATTGCTTCCTATTCAAGTTCTCAGCTGGATGCCGTATCAGGAATGTACTTTTTCATTTGGCCAGGAGAGTCAGTCTTTTTTTCTTCTGCAAGTGGTTGTTGGCATGTGAACCTGAAATCGAAAGAAATAAAATGGAAGAAGCCAAGTACTTCATGTAAGATTTGAAAAAATAGTGTTAGAGACACGTACTGCATTATACAGTTATGATGCTTTTGCAGTATTCTTATGATACATCAGAGAAAAATAACTGGGCCACACAGTTAACAGCTCTATATCTCTTGTTGGGATTTGCTGGAAGATGTGCAGTTAGCCATCAGCAACCTGATTCTGCTTCCATTGAAGTCATACAGAGTTTTGCCAATGGCTTTAGTAGGTGGAAGAACAGGATCTGGGAGGCTGTAGATGAGACAAACCCAGCACTTGAAAAGCTTTCTCAGCATTTTGTTGGGTAAGTGCCACTGTCTAAAGGGCAGTGGGTGGCCCAGAGAGGAGGAGTTTCAGAGAAAAGAGATAGAAACTGGATTCAGATAATTTGGGGAAAAAAGTCTTGTATAAGAGGAAAGGCTGGGCTTTTGAGGGACATGGTATGTCTGATCCTTCTATTGAGTAGTGACAGTGGAAGGGCCCACTGTGTCAGAAAAAGATTCAATAACAAAGTCTGGGTTTGAGTTTTCGAGTGTGTTGTTTCACAAAGTGCTGGTATCAGAGAGATGCACCAAACAGATGAAAACAGATTCGTATGGCCAATTGATGTTCATAGCTGTCAGCCCAAAGGAGCCAGACCTGAAGTGAGGGTCTGGGAAGATAGGTGCCTTGGAGACAGGAAAAGCACTTTTGTTCATATATCCATGTTTTAGGAAAAATAACTTTCAATCCTTGTAGACCGTTGACACTGTCTTCTTGGTCTCCTATTAAATCCTCCAAGAGGACTGCACATCAGTACTCTGCGTAGTCCTGTCTTCTGTCCCAGTATTGACAAATCACCAAATCAGTTTCCTTGTTGTCATTCCCAGGACCATGTGCAGGAGCTGTTGCAAGCATTTGGAAAACTGGCATCTTATCATCCCCCCCCCCCCACTCAGTGGAAAGCGATGCTGTAATTAGTATCCTGAGGAAGGGGCACAGTCAGGGAAGGGGGGTGTGTGAGAACATTTCAGACATAGACTAGGAACAAAATGGAATAATGAGATTGACTATTCAACCATCTTCATTGATTTCCATTGGGTGGCCTGCTGAGAACACCAAGAATGGTGGCATATCAATTTAGGATATGTTTTTTTCCACTTGCAAATGAGAATTTCCAAAAAGGATATATAGCTCAGGATTTTATCAAGACCACATTAAATTTTTCTTGTTCGTGATCCGTAAAGACATCAGGATGATGCCTGCTAGATACACAGACAAACTATAGTTTCACTAGTCTACACATAGTAGTCAAGACACTCTAGATAAGGTCAGGGAGACGTGAACAGTCTGGTCTTTGCAGCACTGTTGTCACCATCAAAAAAAATTCCCTAAATTCGCTTCAGGTCCTGTAGGAGAAATCACGGATAGACTCTATGCATACAGTTTGTATATCTTAACTGCTATTGCCTTCTTACCTTGATAAAAACAGGCAACTGACTGCAAGTACAGGCATCAACATACTTGAATCTAGCCAATACCATCATCATGGGCTGTAGGTGTGTAGGACAACATATGCACAGAGAGAGACTGAGTCCTGGAGTACCAGTGTTAGGCATACAGAAAGAGACCTGAAGGTGCCGAGTATTCCAGTGGCAGCCTTTGGGAAAGCAGAAAGACAGGGATACTTGTATAGTGTAGGAGCGTTATATTGGCAGCCAGGAAAGCTGGCAGATTCGAAGTCCAGCCCTGCCATTCTCCTCTCTGAATGCTTGGACATACTGTTCTACCCTTACATCTCATTTTGTAGAAAACAAAAATATCTGTTCTTTCTGCAACCGTTGTATTTCTGGTTTGGGAATCCTGAGAAAATGGGATACAAATTAATGTGCTTCAGTTTGAGGTGGGTCTGAAACCACTGTTTTGACAAACCCTTTAAAAAAAAACCCAAACCAACACCTCATCCACACGCGGCTATTGGCTTCAAACATCTTCAGACATGCAGTGAATTAGAGTGCAGAGGCTGATGTCATAGCTTTGCGGTTTCAGGCAGGGTTCAGATGGCAAGACCAAGATCTGAAACCTAAGCACTCTGCTTTTCTGATGTTTTCCCTTCTTTCTTTCCATATGTTTGATTGATTTCACGTTATGTATGTCCACTGGCAAGGATTCAAGAGAAGATAATCAAAAGACAGAACAGGCAGTGGTGCTGCATTATCCTTCCCAGATTACAGTACTTGGAAATAGCAATATATATTACCACTTGCAACAGGAGAGATCAGAGCACAGGACACAAACACTCTTTACAAAAATGCTACATAAGGCCACAAAGCTATGTGCTAACAACAGAAACTCCTAATTCACCTTTTATATCCCTTTTCAGCATTCACAGAGGGGGATACAGTGGAGATTTATGTACCGGATGAACTAAATTAAGTGACAGTCTAATATCTCTGAATGGCCTCATGCCTTCCATTACACCAGCAGATCATCAAAGGCCTCTCTGTAGATCATCCAATTATATTTATCTGCCAAGAAGCTATATATATTCATCAGTTTTATAATAGCAAACCGGTTTATGTATGGTAAAGAACTTGCGTTTTCTTCTTACCAAATTTTTAATGCTTACAGTGCAAAGGTATGCATCTCATCTACAAGCTAGGGATCAACCTGTATTGTGTAGATGAGCATAAGAAAAAAATTGGAAGGAAGGGGGACTTCTGTTCCACTGCTATCTGCTTCTGGGATCCTTTCCAGCAAACACACATTTAAGCACTCCTATAAACCTGCCGTCTCAGAAGAAATATCAACACCAATTGCATTTCAGCCTCTTTTACAACCTGATAATTGTATGTGCTTTTTTTTTAGGGACTTGTGAAGCTCTATTTCAAATCGTAGTCACTGTTTTATATTGCTTAATGGCTTTTCCAATTTGCCCTGGTTAAATCTGATATTAGCGCTGTGTGTGAACTGCAAATGGGGATATACAGATTTCATACTGTATATGCAGCTTGTTAAAGAGCACCAGCTTGCAATACTTATTGCAGTGTTGAAAAAGTCCTATCTTACACCAAAGAATATGGGAAATGTCTTTGCTATGAAGTCTCTTGGCTGTCTAGGTTTAGATGCACAATGAGGCCACACGGTTAAGGCAACACTGAGCATAAGAAACGTTATTTGTTCTTTACAAACATACCTCCTTCTTGAAAGGCATTTGCTCCATGGAAGATAAGAGAGCTCTTGTGATTTTGCCCACAAGTTTACCATAACTACTTCAGAGCCGCAAGGGCTGCCTGAGGAAAAAGTCCACTGAACTTACTGATTTGCAGGTGTACGCGCTGGTCAGGGAGAAGTGCTGAGGGAGTGAAGGCCACATCCTGCTCCTCTTGGTGATGTCCTGTACCGAGCACATACTCTGTTCGGCTGGTGCAGAAGTGGCTGCATAGATACACAGTACGTGTCATCAGACCAGAACTGTGTTCACTTCTGCAAGGGGACAAAAAGTAGCACCCTAATCTTGGTTTGGTCAGATTGTATGGCTGATTTCAGGCTTCTCCGGTTTAGTTTTCTTGCTTTCTGTGAAAGGTTCAGCAGTATATTCTGGAGTGAAGCAGAAATAAATCACAGTCCAGAGCTTTCATGTGTTTCCACAAGCAAATTTAAGTGCTTTTGAATTCTGATGCTGCACCAGGTGTCCTACAAATGGTACAGAGGGCTGTTCTAGTGTGATACTCACTGGCAACTGCTCTCTTGTTGTTGTCTTCCATGTTACCTACATCTGAGGAACTGTGCTATAAAGAGCATGGCTTTCATACAGAGTAATTCTCTTTACATCAGCCGTGCAGAACACACCTTTATGCTCATGCAGTTTCACACACACAACTCGGGGTGCATTAAAAAAGTGTTCAGGATATTGCTTTAAAATATATATATTATTATTGCCAAAAATGCAAATTAATGCTATCCAGATTAATTACATTGTCATCTGTAATAGAATAAGAGAATAAATTTGAAATTTTGAAATAAAAAGTTTAATACTATTTTAACTCAAATTTTCCAATATTTCATATTTGGAAGTATAATTTAATTATTTTTTTAAAATAAAATCTTGCAAAAAAAGCTGACAATGCTTCAGGTCTTGCTGTATTTTTTTTTCAGTTTCCTTGTTTTCTGTTTCTCCCTGCAAACCATAAACAATTTCTTTTTTGCGATTGTGTTTAATATTTGCAAAAATCAATATTCTCCCAAAACTCTTTCAAGAAAAATGGAAACTGACAGCAGCATATCTGTGAGAGAACAGCTTGGTATGTTAGAAATCAGTTAATTTTGGTAAGATCTAGTTGTCTGTAAAACTAAATGCAAATTACATTTCATCTAATCTGGTTTGTACTTTTTAAAATAGTGAAACTAAGAATATCAATTTTAGGATAGAAAGGCGTGGTTTTATTTTTAAAATAAAATGTTAGAATACTTCTATCTCAATAGGAATGTAAACTGTTAGTTTTGCATTGTGTGAAGAGCCTTCTTGTAAAACACCATGGTAAGGGCAGATGTCTAGCTTTTGTGATCTGTGACCATTTATTTATTTTGAGTAAATGCTTTCAAGACCTTGAATTTTTACCCTTTCGCATTGAGATTGTGGTGTAGTTTACACTGTCTGTAAGTTTCTTTTTCACCTTTCACAGACTCCAGAGAGGCAGTTCAGTGGCGCTAAGTTCACAGTCTGAAAATAAGCGGATACTAACAGTAATTTTCACTATGGTACTCACATTAGCATGCCCAGTATTGACACAAAAAAAGTATGTAGTCTTGCTGAAGACACTCTTATGAGATAGTAATGAAAGTACTACAGCTAACACAGTGGTATAATGACCTAGACTGTAGTCTGATGTACCCTGGTTTTTTATCTGAATCTCTTTTTTCTGTAAGGATTTTAGAGGCATGCAACCATTATATTCCCACTGGAGATCATGCAAACACGGTCTCCAATCACACATACACGTTCTTTGGTTTGTATATAAAGCATGTGAATTTGGATTAGTTGGTTTTGTTGCCTGGGTGACTTCCACATGCATTTTGTTCTCTGAGGTCTGAGAGGAGGAGTTGCTGAGGGAAGGCTAAAGGCAATCAGGTGTAAACGTGTCTTAGAAAGTCACATTGCAAAAAACATTCAATGTGCCAAATGGTGAGTTCCTGGAAACCGTGCTTAGCTTTAAGCACATGAATAGTTTCTCGTACAAAGTGACTGATGTCTGGTCTTACATGAGAGGAGAAAAATAGATGGACCCCAAATTAGTAGCTAAATTTTGCTTTTTAGCCTAGAATACTTACTCAGATGCCAAGCCTGCTAACTGTGCCCCACCTTTAGTATTTGGCTGAAAACACTGATGAGCACTGTGAGTAGGAAGTTTTATGCCAAGCAAGCTAGCCGCAGCTTAAATAAAAAGGAACTTTAGAATGGGATAAGTGAAAACAGACACTAATACTGTTTCAGTCTCTGCTTCAGAGCCATGTGGTTCTTCAGGAATTGTAAGAAAGACACTATATATGACCTTATTGCAAATCAAGTACTGTGATTAAATGTGTAATGACTTCAAGGCATTCTTTTTTCTGTGAGGATGAAGGAGATTTTAATAAAAAAAAAAACTTCACACACTTGATAAGGTGAGCGGAAAGCCTGTCACTTGACTAGAATCAAGAAGACTTTCTATTGCACTTTACAGTTGCTTTGATTTTTGCTTTTGTAATGAATTAAGTAAGAGGAAATTTGATTTGGATTTTCCAAGTTGCACTGCCAGAGACTTATGACAAAAACAGACTTTCAGGAACCCATTTGAAGGAAGTATATTCCACTGGATCTGCAGGAGTTCCATGCTCTGACACAGAGACTGGCGTTTGTTGAATAAATGAGAGCATTGACTCTTCCCTGGTCCAGTGGGGGATCTACTTACAGATCGCATTCTGGGAGATCCGGTGCTTACCCATGAGAACTGGACAAACGCCTGGATGCCCGCACAAATTAACAAACGAGCACAGCTTACACAGGAAAATGAATTTACCCTACTTGTTTTAAATTAATTTTCTGGCCAAGTAGTATATGGAAACAGCAAAACATAATCCATGTGGAAGAATAGCAGGGAATGCTGGCTGGCAGGCTTAAGGGTCTGTACTTGCCTGTTTGTTGTGGGGCTTATATTGGCGGATGTATTTCCCCTAATTTAGATTCTAACTTTTGTTCATTGAGCCAGGAAGCAGACACGTACAGTATTATTAGGCACACGGAGTAACAAGGGACTGTAATTTCAGTGTCCTAAAATGCAAACTTTTCTTTCATTTCCTTTCCTTTTCTGACCTAAGGCAAGAGCGCTTAAAATTTTAGGGAGAGAGGGTGTTCGTTTGAGCTTCATACTTTACTGAACGATTCACTTATATTATCACAAGACGTATCTCATACTCTGGTAGCACTTAGCACATCAGCACTGTGGATTTTCAGGGACCTCTCTCCACACTAGATGCAGCTGACTGGCATTTGATGTTGGCCAAGTGCTGCTCATGTAGCTCTTATAAGAATTCTTCTTCTGAACTACTTAAACTGGGACCAATAGCTTCTTACTGGCTTTGAGTGAGACTGATCTGATTTTTATATATCTGCTTTAGCTGTAGTGAGAGACATCATAGTGCTTTGACTAAAATGGCTCTCTGCAAGCTAAGCACTCTTAACAATTTCCAGGGGTAGGATTTAAGGACTCACTGTTTTGGAATTTTGCCATTCCAGAATAGCCAGACACAGAGACTACTTCATTTTTGATGCTGCTGAATCCCTCTGTAAGAATGAAGCTCCTTAATAACTTCCTGCATGCAACTACAGAGGGAGAAGTCAAGTTTCTGAGATGACCCACTCACCACACCCAATGGGCAGGAGGTGTTGCAGTCCTAAGAATGAAGAGCATCTCCCCAGTGCTTTAATTCCCCAGTGCTAGTTACTTGACTACGTGTCCCACTGCTTAGGGTATGTGCTGGGTACCTGAACAGAAGCTATGTTAGAAATAAAATAGATTTTTTTTTTTGTTTAATATTCCTGTAACACAGGGGTTTTCTTAAAGTGTGTCACTGTTCTCTGTGTCTCCCAGTACAATAGGCAGACTTATGTCAGTAAGTCCCATCTGTTTTCCCTCTTCAGCTGCTGTGTGGTGGAGGGATTCTTTGGGTTGGACCCTTTTGGGTGATCCTTCAGCTGTGTTCAGGTTTAGGCTTCCCATGGCACATGTTCTGGGCTCATACTTCTGTCTACTCTAAATATTTTTATCTTCTTTTGTGCATAAACAAAAAGATAAGGAAACATTTAGCTCTGACAGATACTGGAATTTGTTGCAAATGCATTCCACTTAATACCTAATGCATTTCTAAGTGATTTGCCTGAGAAGGTTTTCAGTTGTCTGTGTATGTGACATTTACAGACTGCATGTTCATCTGTTATGATGGAAGTAACATTTGAGCTGGAGAGTCCTGCTTGTAGGTTTTCAGTGACAAAAATAGTGCTTCTAAGCCAACAAACACAGCTAGTACATTGCCAGTTTGTGGCATTGTTTTCTTCTAGACTGAAATTCTCACTCCTGCAGATTACTGCCAGCAATTAAAAACTGACTCACTCCTTGAATTCCTTTGCTTTTTAAAGCAATGGTCAGCTTGGGATTTCTGAGGTTTTCAGCAGATGTCGTTATTTTGTCATTACTAATCTGCTTTTTTCTAAGTCTGGACAATCTTGTATTTCTTACTTGCATGTAAATTGAGCTTAGAAAGACCATACCATCCACATAAAAATGCATAACGCATTGCTGTGATGCTTGTTATGTAGAGTCATTACACTGGTTTTATATAGTCTTTTACTACATGCAAAGCTGTTAAATGTCCCCCTCTTAAATTCAAGGTTTCCTAAGAGACCCTTTATAAGGCTCTATTTTCATTTCAATCAACTTTGCCAAATTTGAACTGTTTATACTGATATTTTCCATGTCTGTCTTAGCCTCAATTTTTTTGTTTTAATGTTTCAGATTAAATGGTAGAGAAGTTTCCAAGAACAAGATTGGGGAAACCTGTATTGTTTTTCTCCATTGCTGATTTTTTTCATAAGTCCATCAGGATTCTCTAGAGTCTTTCTTTCTCTGGAGCAAAAATTTGAACCATTAGGAGAAGATGAAAGCCTTGAGGAGGAGGTGCAAGAAGAAATGAGATGGAAACAGGCCCTAAGGGATCAAATGATCTATCTAAATGATGATCTCCTCCTAAATGTTGTTTTGAACCCCTAAGTGTTTCTTTTGCTCTGCTCTCAGCAGTTAGTTTTGGACTGTTTTGGAAAATGGCTATTACACTCTTCTAGGGGCATGTTGATGTCACTTGGGCAGTCTTCATTCTGGCGTTTCCCCTTTTTTTTAACTCTTTGTATTATAACTAGCATGATTTTAAACTTCTTTGCCTTTTGTATGGGTATGCATGTAGTTTATCTCATGAGGGTATTCCAAATTTAGTTAATACAATACAAAGTTGAAGAAAGAAATGCACTTCCATAGAGAGCTCATATGTTAGTGCAAGGACTGATGCAATGTGGGAAGAATAGTAGTGCAGAAGGTGACAAGGGCGATACAAAGCTAAACAAAGGAAGTATATAAAATAGTTGTTAGGATTTTTATATAAAGCTATTACATAGCTATAGACTCTGTCTGGGGAAAATGGAAGAGTGAAAGCAAGGCTCATGTGGGGACCTGTTTTCAGATGGCTCTTACCAGCATAAGAAATTGTAATGTCATGTGTAAACAAAACTTTCTAATTCCTGCATCCATATCTAGTGAAAAATTTTGATTTCTTTTTAAGCTTTCACTTATGCTGACTTAGATAGCAAACCTCAGTGTGTATTATTCTTATAGGGGACATTTTCTCACATTGAATTTTCAGTCTTTACAGAACACATAAAGAGTCATTATTCCTTTGCAGGCAGAGACTTTGTATCTTGCAACATATCACGTATTCTAGTCAACAGAATGCCACCGAGTGTGCAAGGCTTGGTATTTTCTCTCACAGCTCTGAGTGACACATATGGTTCAGTCTTGCACCCTTCACTAATTAGAGTGTCCTTCCAAAATAAATGTCAAAGCATTAGCAAGGAAAAAAAAGATGCTACATATGGGGCTGGGGAGGGGGGGAACCCTGTTCTGTAGTTCAATTTTCCGGGCAAATAGTGTAATGGAAAATAAATTTATCAAAGAAAATAGTTTCACAGATCTAAACAGATCAATAATACAAAGACAAGTCAGCATACTTTCTTTTTTTAAAAGGCCAAGAACTTTATTTTTGTTATACACCTCTGCTAAGACTTTCTGCATGCTTGGCTCACATAGTCTCATATGACTGTGGGGAAGAAAGCTGGTGCTTAGAAAACATTTCCCCTTCATGTAGTCCAGCATATTTCATAGATCTGCATTGCCAAAAAGCATAGCCAAAGATCAGCAAGACTTATATTTCCTGCGAGGAAGATCTCTGAGTCTGGAAAAGGTTCAGGAGCACATAGAGGCTGGAGTTCACATCCACTGAACAAAATTTAGTAAGTCAGCTACAGGACCTGCAGCCCTAACAGCATCACACCGCTACCCAAACCAGTTGTGTCCCACAGCGGCAGCAGAGCAGCCGTTCTCAAAGTTTCCCAGCCTAAGGACAGAGTTTCTAGATACAATGAAAAGGACAAACCTGAATAGCCCAAAAGAAGGAAAGAGACAAGGCTGGGAAGAAGTCTTATTGGGAAAGATGAGGCAAAAGGCAGGAAGATTGAGGAGATACGGCAAAGAGTCTGTAATGGTCCCAAGAAAAAAAGATAAGATCACATAGCTAAGCATGCTGTCATCATGCATGCGCAGAACTAGACCAACTTAACCTTGCCTTTGACATTTCCCAATTTTTGAGTGTTTTAAAAGTTTGTGGTTTTTTTTTTTTTTATTTTGGAACTATACACATGTATAGAAAGACTCAAACTTTCAATAGAGTGTGTGGAAGGTTGGCTTGACGTGCTTGTACCTGCAAGTCATGTCTGTAATATGCATTTTCAAATGGAAGAATTGAATGCACATGAATTGGAGAAGTGGAAGATAATGTGATTTCAGCAGGAATGTCTCTTTTTCTGTACATCTGCATGTTCTTCCTCATGTTCTGAAAAAGGACAAAATAGGATGAAGATATGTAAAAAAGAAATTTCTAGTGTGGCAAGCAGGAAAGGTTTCTGAGCACAATGGTTAGGCATAACTTGCCACCTGAAGGAGAAAGTACCTGGGTAAAAAGCACCAAGAGGATATTTTGGAAGTGGAGGAGAAGACAAGGTATTAGGGTCACCCTGTTTGCTACTTCTGTCTTGTCCATCTGGCATGGAGCATGGTTAATTTTGAGTCTCAAAACATTAAGACACAGACACATCCTGTAAAGCTGTCTTGCGTAACCTGCTCTGCTCTCGCTCCGGTTGGGTAACTGAGAAAAGGCAGAGAGGTAAATAGTGTTCCTCCCTATCTCCAGATCAGTTCTCTTGTCTGCTTTTGTATTAGTTTAACTAGCTAGCTAGATATTAGAATTTAAATCATCACAGAGTTCAATATCATAGGGCAGTTTTGGCTTTTAAATCAAATGTATCTTTTTGGCACAGAATGCTATATGTCTGTTAGAGGGATCAAGATAAAATGCAAGCACATTCCCTCCTTCCTTTTCCTTCTGTCTCCTTTTTTTTCTCTTTGAAACTTGCTAAAATGAATACCAGACTGTATCCTTTGACAAATGGGTATAGCTTGCTGCGGGTCATTTCAGAAGCAGTTCTCAACTTCTCATGGGAAAATCAGATTGCAAATGAGCAGCAGTCCACATAGAGTTTAGTGTTTAAATAAATTCTTATCTTTTAGTCTTGACATTAGCATCTATCAAATACAATAAGTTGTTCAAACAATGTGAAGAATTTGAGACTGAAATCGTTTGTTTATAAGGATTAATTTCTATTTTATTTGTTGTAATGTGCAGGTACTGTTAGTGAGTGAATGAAAACTGGAATTTGCAAAGGGAAATGGGTGCCAAATACCCGTTTTCGTGAGATTTGAATACCTTAAACTCAATTTGAAATTCCCAGCCACAGTTCTTAAGTATGTTGGTTTAGTCTATAAATGTTAAAAGATACTCCAAAGTTTTTAAGAAAGATGTATTCATCTGCACTGATAAAGGATCTGGGTGTAGTATAGTAACATGAGTTCTGTTCAGATGTTTCTCCCCCACACTTTTGCACACAGGAAAATAGGGCTATCTAAGCCCCAGAGTCTTCCCCTCTCCAATCCAAGCAGTCCCGACTCCCTTCTTCCAGATGAATATACAAGACTTCACATCCAGGCTTTTTTTGCTGTCCATCAACTTATGACAGACAGTCTAGAAAATAGGGCGCCCTAAATGTCATGTAAATGTTAGTCTTAATCAGGCAGCCAAATACAATATTGTGCTACAGCTAAAAATGAATTAAGGAACCTGCCACATGCACTTTAAAAAATTTCCCTAGAAAGGAAGGTTTAGGGAAAGTTGAAATGCATAGAAGAAGTAGAACGTAGTCATAACAGGATATGTCTTTTGTTAACTGAAAAAAGGGGGAAGAGTCAACATCCGAAAGAAATTACACCTGTTTGAAATGTTACGGTAGAGGGCAATCCGTTGATTCTGGGGGAGAAGGCCTACCTGTCTGTTCTTCCTGAGGCACATGGAAACAGGATAAACAAAAAAAAACCAAAACCATCTCCACAGCACAATATAGGAAACTAAGAAGGCTCAACATCTCAAGGCACTGTGAAAAAAGAAAAGAAGTAGCAGGGAAAGGTGTTTCCATCATTATCAGTAACTCTGTTTCACAAAAATTGGCCACAGCCCCTTTCCTTTATCCTTACCCATTGGCCCTGTGTTAGTGGTGAGTGGTTGGCCCCTTTTATAGTAGAGCTACCACTATAGCAATTAAAGCATTCTGTTTCTTAATGGTCTATACTGAGCTTTGCAAACACCTAAGAAAGCTATCCTGTAAGTAATTACGGTCTGAGCAACCCAATGGTTATCTGAAAGGGCAGGCTTTCTCTTGGTAAGCAATTCCTAGTTCCTGCTCCAAAAAATGACAGCAAAAATGACACTGAGCGTCCTTTATTGTGCCTCATTAATTTCCAGGTCAAAGCTCTAACTGACAGGTTACTGAATGTTTTTTTCTGTGTTCCCCATACTCAGTGCCAAATGCTTGCTTTGTGTGGCATAGATGACACTTTACCCTTACTGTGATTTGTTGGTTGTGTGGTTTGATGCTTTTCACTTGTATTCCCGTCAAATTTACTGGCTGATTTTGCTTTGCTATTATGTTCTTCCATTATTTCCTCCTGGTGCATTGATAACTAAGTGACGTTCAGTATGTTTGCTAACAGCTTTTACTAGCTCTGTGGATATCACTATAATTTGCAAGCTGTTTTGGAGGTTGGAGCTCAACAGTCTTACTCTGATTATAATCTGAAGGTTTTTGAGGAGGATTGTCATTTATTGTATGTTCAGTGCAGACTGTAATATATTATCCTGTTAGCTGTCTGAATTCATACCCCTTTTTTTTAATGTAGGCATTTAACCAAATAGTTAACCATATCATCTTACAATTAGTTTCTTGCAGGGAAAATGAGAATTAACAAAGTTACTTCCTTTTGTAAGGAAAGTTGATATCATTTTAAAATGCCAGCAATTAGGCAATAAAAAGTTCCTACATGTTATTTCTGTCTGGAAAAAGGAACCTGATGATGGTGGGGTACACACTTGATGCAGTCCTGCTTATGCATAAGGGATGTATGTGAATCATGTTCATCTGACCGTGTTTGAACAGAAGCAGTTATTTGACCTATAGCTCCACGCCTGTCCTTCTGGCAAGCTGCAATCTAAAATGCGGGTGCTCTGTCATGCTGTTTGTCTCCTCCTGTCTGTTTTTCACCTTGCGGTTTACAGTACACACTTAGGGCCAAATCCCTCTCCAAATCCTGATGGTTTCTTTTGTTTTCTTGCTTAATAGAAGGGCACAGTACCTTCTCTGCTTTTACCCGAGTATAAGTGGCCTCTCCCAGTTGATAAATTATAGAGAGGTTTGTCATTTCCTTTAAATGACAGGCTTATGAAATAGTGTCTAATCAACCACTGGTATTCAGGGCAATTGTGAAAGGTTTTGCCTATCAGTATCTTTCTGAAGCTTGTACTGAAAAGTGTTTTAGATTTTTTAAATATTTGGATTGACTTCCCACATAATATAAAGAATTTTACCACTTTTAGTATCTCTTCAGTATCATGTAATTCCAGGAGGAAAATCAGATTCCAAGCCAGGATCCCTTCCAAATAATTTGTTGCCTTTCAGTCAAAGACTTGGTTTGGGATTTCAGCAAAGGAGCTAATAATTCAGCTCACTTAGCCTGGGAATAAACTCACCCTTACTTTTTCTCTGCCTGGCTTTAATGGTGTCAGAGATACAATGGCAAAAGGCAGGTTTGTTTCCAGGTCCTTTTAACATGAATCACTGATACAAAAGGCTATGGCATTGGCAACATTTGTGCATCACATTTGTAATATGTTGGGAAAGCTGACAACTTCCATTAAACTACTAGACCTACACTTGCTTCATTCAAGCTGTGATAAAGTTAACTCCATCATAGTATAGTCCTCCCAGGCAACAACTGACAAAAGAAGTCTTTACAAAGTTCAAAGCATCTATTTTTTACTGAAAAGTACTTATTTTTTACTGATGTTGGCATTAAAAAGAGTTTTTTTTTACCTGATTGAAATTCCTCAATGTAAGTAAGGTTGATATTAGGTTGAGAATGTATTGCTGTTTTTAGAGAGGTGGGAAAGAGGTAAGAAAGCTCACCATGTATTAGTTTGGCAATTCATATTTAAAGTCTGGATACAAGTTTTGACTGCCTCCTGTTGCTTGCTACCTGTGTTCCACCTCTGAATAGGAAGTATACTTATCTGAAGGTATGTGATGCATACAATCATGTGTAATCATAACTTTCCTCTACATACTTTGTGAATATTTTTACTGTTTATAATACAGACCTAAAACTCATCCTTCTTTCAGCTGATATATTTGGAGGTTTGCCTTTTGCCTTGGATGTATGATGTAGGAGCAAAAGCTAGCTTCATCCACCATCTTGGTGGGCACTGGGCTGTTCGGTCTATTTTGTCCTGTAGTCCTGCCAGTAGTGATCATGGACCTTCCTTGTCCTCCTAAGAAGATTTCAAAAACCAATACTCCAGAAGCAATTCTTAGCCACTATGTGTCTAATTCCTAGTTTGCCTAGGGGGACTTTATTCTCCTTTGGCAGAGTGAAGGGCCACAGAAAATCAATGTAAGTTAAATTCACTTTAAGGCTTCTTCATATTGCATAACCATCATCATCAGATTTGGGGCTGGATTCTCACATGCCTTGTAGCTCTCAGGAATCAAGTAATTTGTCTGCTTTCTCTGACTGAAGGAGAAAGATGCTGAAGTTGTGTAGACTAAAGATATACCAGGATGATTTTGGTAGCAGAGTATGAGGACTTGCACTTAGATGTAGGTCTGCAGCTGGCTGCAGTCAGCCACATCCCTCCCACTTCTGACCCTGGCGTCTAGTTGGCACCGTTTTGTAGTTACAAATACAGAAGACACTCAGTAAGGTGAAGCCATGAACCCTGAGTCTGGCCAGTTTCTCTCTGGTCCTCTTTTTCTTCTTTCTTACCTCTCTGCTATAGGTCCTGCTCAGCTAGCGTGATCTTGAGCCAGGTCTTCCTGCCTCATATGATAATCCCAGCACTGCAGTATGATAACTGTCTTTGTCCTCACCAGGGAGCACAAAGCATAAGGGGTTTGCCTTATGTTTAAACCCCACTTCTCTCTGATCCCCTTGTTCTTGGCTTCCGTGGTCATGGGCTACAATATTTGACTCTACCTGTAGACCTGGACTCTTCATGGCTTAAGGCACGGTGGAGCTGTCAGTGTTTGCCTGTCCTGTAGCTGTTCCATTACATCAACGACAAAGCTATGCAATATCTAAGAAGGTGATGAACTATGAACGAAAAAATCTCCTTGGAGCTCTGCATGGGTGTCTTGTCTAGACACCAAAACAATCTACAGAGAATAACATCCATTAACTGCTGTCAGTGAAGCAGAAGTGGGAGCTGCGCTTGTTCCTTCTGCTAAAAGACAAGAAGAACATCCCTTGCTCTTGCGTGTGTAACCTGCACAGCAGTAGATCTATTAGTCCTTCCTTTGCCCACCATATTGCAGTTCTTTCTTGGCATGCAGAATGGCATGGCAGTTGCATTCAGAAGATGTTGTACAACTGGATTCACGAGAAGGAGGCACATCAGCCATGTTTTCTCCTAAGCATATTTTTTTTTTCAAATTGTAACTTCCTTTTCTACCTTTGACGACTCATCCTCCTGCTGCATAAAAGCCTTGAGAAGGCATAAGTTTTCTGGTGGAGCTAGGAGGACATTATCTGATTGGCAAAATAAGCAAACAACAGAGTATCTCATTGCAGGATCCTCATCACCTAATACCTTTACCATACCCAGCAATTATTAATACACAGTACAAAAGAGATTTGTGAACCTCAGTCTTACAGGATCCTTCTGGATGCAGCGGTCTTTTACGTGAAGTTCAGTGTGAGGGACTGTGAGAACAACAGCAGTACTTTCCTTGCAGTTTGAAGAGATCCCAGTTTGCTTGTGAGGTTCAGTTCAAGGTACAGCATTTAGTATAGAGGCCTGTTTCTGATGGCACAAGCACATACCATGAGTCCCATTGAGTGGGCCAAAGATCATCTGTAGTAATCTCTTAGGAACTGATAGCTAGATGAAAATTGCTGTTCCCAAAACAGAAAGGTCTTGCTGTTACTTAATACACTTTTAACAGAGAGGGGCATTTGTTACATGTGAGTCTTTGGCAGTAACTTCCTAACCGCCTTTTCTTGAACCTCTTGCAGTTAAGAGTTGCTTTCTCAGACTAAGGCTAAATTACTTATGAACACACAAACATAGTTATTTTGTTAATGCTTTATATATTAGTGTGAATGATACCATGGCCCTAAGCAAATTTCTCTTTGCGTTTTAGACTTGTGAAGGAACAATAAGGCCGATGATTTAAAAAGGAGTTATTTATTGTAATTCTTATGTTGTGTCTTGGCAGAGCTTGCTATTTTTACCAACTGAAACGCAGGGAAATTCTCAAAAGCAGTTTAAAATAATAAACTTGTCTTAAATCAAGAACAGATCCGTCAACCTATTGGCTCCCACTTACGTTTTCAAAGGAGCACTGCTGTACTAGCAGCCATTCTTCTGGTATGAGTTTCCCATGGGTTTTCACTGTGAGCAATCAGTAAGTTTTTACCAGATCTTAGACAGTGACACTGTTGGAATTACCAGCTTCTGAAGGAGTCCTGTGGAACAACATTTACATGCTTTACACCTTGTATGAAAATCTTGACCTCTTAACACTAGCTGTTTTCCTCATTCCAGCTGAAGTTACTGAGAAAGGGGAGAGAAGCTTGAAGAAACATTTGTCATTTCAGACTGTGTTGGTTTTTTTCCAAGAAGTGAAATGGGCTATAAGAATTTGGGTAATGCATGTACATGGTTTCTTGACTTTATATCAGGAATTTATCTATGATGGAAATCAAAATACACAGCATCTGTGTGAAGAATGATGTTTGTCCTGGGGATCTTTGACAGAGAAAGAACCTGCAGCAATGTGTGACATGATACCTTGCTCTGTAGCATGTCTTTCCCCAGAGGGCATTTAGCTGCCATAGCAGTGTTCCTTGGACTCTGTCTTCTTGGACTGTAACAGCTTTACCACAAACAAGTCTGACAATAAAGTAAACCATTTGGATGTATAGGTGCCCCATGCCTGAGGGCCACCGAGCAGCTGAACAAAAATGCTTTGCATACAGAATGGTAAACAGATCCTGGAAATGTGAGCATAAAGGGTGGTCTCCCAACAAGGTGTGTTGTGGATCCATGCAGGGACGTCCACAGGCATCTGAAACACTGCAGCCATATTCCTGCATCTAACCTGTCAGTTACTACCTTGTTGCATCCCTGTCAGCAATAAGGAGCAACACATGACAACTACAGGAACCTCAGCAACACACCACCCAGAAAGTGGAATGTCATCCATACTACCAAAAAACCTGCCTCCACCTTCTCCCTGCCTGGAACAAATGGCATCCTATCACAGCTGACTCACTGTTCCACTCCAGTATAGATCTCTAGAGGATGGTAGTCAACATGGCTTGCAGATTGTACTTGATGTCAGTGGTGTTATATCAGATTTCATGCAGAAAGATTGCTGTCCCAGACTACTGGAGATGCAGACTTAGCTCAGGCTTAGAGCCAGATGGACTCTCTTTTAATTTCAGTCTGCACAGTTAGGCTCCAGGCTGAACTGTGCCCTCACAGACATATGCCAACTCTTTTTTCCTTCGTCAGGTTGCAAACAGGTTCAAGGTACCTGGCTTGGGGAATTGCTCCCAGAATGATATACGAAAAAGAAAGAAACCACAGAAGAATGTGCATGCGCATATGGTAAATCTGTATAGAAATGGGAGATCCATCCTAAACAAAATCACACAGTGACAACTTCTAAGCCATTTTTCAGCATAGGCCTGCAATACCCATTCCCCTTGTTCATTCTGGGATCAGGCCAGCTATGGGACCAGAGCAGGCTGGCTGGGGGTATGGATTCCTCGATTCTTTTCCAGAGCTGTAGTCAATCCTCTGGATCCATTTTAAGGCAACAGCAATAGCAATACCCATGTATTTGAACAGAACATTTGGATTAGGTCCTGAATGAGCTCAGGCAAGTCGATTAGCATCTTTGCTATGTCTCATCTGTATTTGGTTCAGTAATACTTTTTATACTAGCATCTGCGAGCGATGATTAATGATCAGAACGTGTTTTTTGAATTCTTGAATGAAAGCGGCTACATCAGTACAATGTCTAAATATTTTAATGAGTTTGTCATTTTTCTCTCAGTGCCAGTGTTTTGTACATTGTAAACTCTTCAGCACAGCATGAAACTCCAATCCCATTAAATTTTATTGAGCAACTTAGTAAAAATGATTTAAGTGCCAAAAAGAAAAAAAAACACTTTAGTATGAGCACGAAGAACAGTTTTGTAAGCCCTGTTGTGAGCCCATGCAAGGATGCCTGGGTGCATATGGAGCCCTCACTCCATTGGTGCAGGCTATCCCTTCTTGACACAGAAGTGTTAGTCACAAAGAAATAACTACAGGAGATCTGCTTATTTCTTGTGTGGCTTGTATTATAGCAGCAGTTTATGTTTGCCCAGGCAAACCTGCATTAGAAACCACTCCATGTGCCCAAAGCTTGACTTGCAAAGAGAGAAATTGGAGGTGTGGAATCTTAAGTGACTTTCTGGCTCCACCACTGAAGTTGCCAGAGGAATTGTCAGCATTCTCAATATGGTAATAGATTTTGCCATGGGAATGTTTTGTGGCAGGGAATTGGTCTGAGGCTACTCAGTCCACATTGAGCCATCTGGTAGTATGCCAAGCAAATTCAGTAGATTTGGGGCCAGTAACCTATGGACAAATAGAAGTAGCGCTGCCAAGTTCAAGTGCAATATTTACCATTAGGAAGACTCTGTGTCTCCTTACATATATCTAAAATAATACCGGGCAAGTAACAAAAAGGTGTTTCATAGGTATGAGCCTTTCCTAGTTGAGTTTAATCTATTTTTAATATTTAAACAGACTTTCCTCATTGTTGCTTCTCCTAGCCTGTAAGGTCACAGAACCTGTGGGCTTCTTTGCTCATAATGATGTCCCATGATACTTACAGTGAGGCAGAAACAGCTAAAAATAGCAAAACTCTCCTCTACTCAGCCCCCTTGGAAAATATTTTGATAAGCCTAGGCAGCAAGCAGGAAGGCTTGAAAAGGAGAGTAAGACATACCTCTCTGAATCTGAACAAACCTTAGGAAAGCATGGCTTAAGAAATAGACTACGTTTAAGCTTTTATTTTATATGAATCAATTTGCCTATCCAATGTAAAACACATGTCATAATCCATTCAGGTAATAGGAACAAGGAACAATCTCTTTCTGTGATCTTGCTGCTTTCTCTGCACCCAGATGTGACCCTGGCAAATGATCAGAGACTTGCTTTACATTTTGTTGGTCAGCAGTATATATCAGTAAGGCTGCCAGTGAGATGCTGTTTTTATTTCTTGTGTTTCCACACTGAGACAAATTATCTGAACCATAGGGTGTCCACAAAACAACAACAAAAAAATCAATTTTATATGGAGTGTTTACAGGTGGCAAAAAAGAATACACTGTGGCTCAGACTATCCAGATACTCATGATTTTTGAGTGCGTACCCTTATGATGAGTAGTATGATAACACTAACGAGGAGGAAGGGGTTAGAAACCAGGGAGCTAATTTTCTGCAAGTATGCACTATTTCAAATCGTATTTGAACCATCAGACTTCAGTATCTAGCTTAATTGCTGTGCCAGTTGGATCTTCGGTGCCTAAAAACTGTCTGTCAGTTTCTGATCACTTCTGCAAACCCTATCCCATGGTTTTTGGTGTAGTAGCAAAGGTGGGAAAGGACCCTTGCTTTGCAGCCCCCTGTATGTGTGGCGACAACAACACAATAGGAATTTTTGTACTTTGGTCATTTTAGCTGGCATTTTATCAGCAAATTCTGTTCTTGTAAGTTTAGGATAACTTCCAGTGTTACAGGTAAAAACCTGTCTTTACGAAATCATGGCTAACTACGTGCATGTCAGTTCTGTGAATCACAGGGATTTTTTTCCATGATTTATACAGTGCTTATAAAAAAAACCCTCCAAACCCAAGCTATTTCTCAGAATGATTCACCGTGAGTACAGTGAGCAAGGGCACATCTGCAGGTTAGTGCCCTCATCTTCCAGGGCAGCCTTGAGAAAACTTACTGTTATATAACTCAGGGCAAAGCTGGATAATGGTTTACCTGTCAGGAAAACATGAAACATCAAATGCTTCTGTGAAGTTTTGGAAAGCTCCCCTTTCCTATGTGCTGTATGTTCTGTTCACTGAGGAGCTCATGTAACCAGACATCATGCCATACCCTGGAATCTGACTGTACCAAGGTAGCAAGCAAATGACTGTCAGAGTGCAGGCACAGTATTCAAAACCTTATAACAGAACCAAAAAAACCCAACCCAACCAAACTAAAAATAACCCAAACTCCTGATTTCTATCACAGCATTCTAAGTAGACTTTTCAAGAGGACTATTTTCCAACAGAGAGAACTGGAACACGTATAAAAACTCCAGTCAGTATATCTTGGTGAAGACTGAAGTGAACTTTGATATTTGCCCTTGCCCCGACACTGAGTCCTCTCGCTGACTTCAGTTGCATACTGGTTTCTTCACCTGATTTCTTATCTGTTAAATGTGAAGCATACTTTCAAGGGGGTCACTCTAACACTTAGGGGTTTTTAAGGATAAAGTATGTGTGCTAAGTATTGCATATTTAATAGGAAATTGGATCATGAAGTGGTCTTAAATTACTTTTTACTGCATAGAAATAGCTAAGAGTTCCCACTAGAAGCGTATTCCTTAGGTCATGGTTCTTACTTTGATTGTGATACATATGGAAAACTCATCATGATGTATTCACAAATGCTGTAATTTACTGGCGCAATTGTACCGGGCTGGTATGTTCTGTGTTTGGTTGGACCACTCATCTAGGATTCTGTACCTTTTCCATAGTCTAGGTTGGTAAGAAAGAAGCATGTTTAACCGGCTGGTTGAAGTGAGGCACCCACGTGAGATTGCTCAGAGAA
>Ga0181612_172966_pt1 | contig 26191 bp, 11 predicted proteins | sample HoacroProtozoa21_FD_119630 | JGI IMG/M metagenome (GOLD analysis project Ga0181612, IMG submission 119630) | Hoatzin crop microbial communities from Cojedes, Venezuel. Combined Assembly of Gp0051906, Gp0051904, Gp0051908
ATAAATTTAACTTATTTAAATTAAAAATTTATTTTTTGAATATAAACTCAAAAAATAAACTTTCATTATATTGACAAAAATCTCTACAAAATAATATTTCCAATGGTATACAGTAAAATAATAAACAAAATATTAAAGTTAAATCATATAACAAATTTTCATTATACAATTTCCTCAAATTCAAATTTAGAACAATTAATTTGTATTTTACAAAATTTATCATATAATAAGGAATGTATAATATCAATAGAAGAAAATAATAATAAAAATTTAAATTTACTATCTCAACAAGTATTTTTAAAAATTTTAGACATATTAAAAAGAGCTCAGAATAACCATACAACAAAACACAAAACAACACAACACAACACACACAAACACACACACAGAGCTGCCTTTTTTTCCTGGCACCTGCTATAAAAGGGAAAAAAACAAAATCATAAACAAACTTGCAGAAAAGCTAAACTGAAGAACTTAATAAACAAAATGTTGAAAAATCCCTAAGAAGCATATTCTGTGTAGGAACAATCAGTTCTGATCTTGTAAAACTGTGGATAATGAAGGGTGACCAGAAGTATCTACCGATCTGTGCTGCACCCACCCCTATGTGATTACTTTCCAGACTCCTACACTAGGCTTACACATCTGGTGGAAAGCCAGCAGTCAGAATAGGTTTCTGTCAAGGACGAAAAATCAACAAATCCAATGATCTGTCAGGGACATTAGTGGCTATGAGTGGTAGGGATCTAATACTGCCTGGATCCTGCACCCAGTCAGTGGAAGCCCTTGGTGATTTGGATTAACGTAATATACCTACGGTGCAAAGATAAAGTGAAATACTTCTTCTCAAGAGACTTTGGAGGAGCACTGAATGCTGATAAATTGATGATTGCACACTTTATTTTCCTTTGGAGGAATTCATATACACCGTCAGAGTCTCTTTCATATTTTAATTTTAGCTTGAAAGGCTGTTTCAGAAATTCACTTCTCATATGACTAGAAAATTAATTTCTTATTTACATTATTAGTGAACAATTTGTATTGATTTGGTCTTGTGCCAGTATTTATACTTTTAAAAATTCTGATTGTTATCATGGTGGAATATAAGTTTAAGAGTAGGCAATTTTAATTATCTGATTCTGAACTATTAGCATTTTATAAATCAATGGGTGGGTGCAACATTCAGTGGCATTTCTGTGATTTTGATATATTTGGGTCATTTTTTCTAAGGCAGAAATGTTCCATTTAAAACAACAGCAACAAAAAAGCTAATGTTTTCTGTATTTTTCACTCTAATCTTAGGAAAAGTCAGATGGGTTTAGAACCCCTCCAGTAATTACAGATTACTGCATATTGCCAGTTGTTCGTATGTATAAAATCGTTTCATCTTCTATAAATTAAATTTTCTTTAGATTTTGTTGGTTTTGCTGTTGCAGTACCTTAAAAAAAAAATCTGTCTCTCTAGATGACTTTACTTTTTCTGATAATCCAGTTGATGAGGCAAATGTATAAAAATCCCACTAATGTAGGCTGAGACATGTCCCAAAGTAGCTAGCTTCTCTAGTCATAAAATCGTAGAGCACTTAATAATCCTTCAGCCTTCTTGAGAAATGTGTAACGATATTATGTTTGCTCAGATAGATTTTATTTAATCCTTTCAGAATATTGCATTAGGCTTGGAGGCTGTATTTACTTCTATGTGTTTCCAGTTAGCAAAGGATAATGTTGGAAAAAGGAATTTAGGTTCAAATGACTTCTAATAGGAGACTGTTTTACTGAAACGCAGAAGTACATCTGTGTGTGATAAAGGACTGTGTCACTTTGACTTCCAGTCATGTAAGTGTCTAAGTTCTTAAAGATGTAATTAGGGATGTGCTACTTTCACGCTATTAGCATATCAGTTTGTTTTTTCCCCTTCCACATGTTAACTGTCCTCCAGGAAGAAGCATTAGTTGTTCAAACCATGTACGTGACTTGATTAACGGCTTCTGCAGCATTAAAGTGGAACTCGCCCTTTAGCACCCAGATATGCAAAACTCGCACAAGGAGCAGGTGAACATGAAGCAGTCCAGGACAATCTGGTCAGGTTTGTAGGTTTGAAAGATGCTTACCAAAACTCTAATCAAACTTCTCAGGTTTCTTGATGCTGCAAAAGTGAGCTACATATCCCAACCAAGCACGCACGAAGTAGTTTCAGAGTGAATTATTATTTTTTTCTGTTGACCTTAACACCGTTTACAGATGGTACTTTTTAAAGGTCAAATTTGTATAGAAATTGTGATTCTCTGCTAATGTCAAAGGGGTAGAAAGCAACCCTGAACTGGCAGTAAGAGACTCTGCATAAGATTCTAACATGATATACATCATAAGAAAGTATTGTTAAATTGGTTCCAGTATGTTGTACTGGGGAAGTCTGAGAACAGTTAGTTTCTGGACAGCTACAGCTCTTGGGAAGTTCAGACCGGCCTCCCTCTGCCCCAAGGTGGCCAAGATGGCATCAAGTGTTTTAAAGTAATTTTCTAGGTGACACTAAGAGTTTATTCTAATGCTACACACACGCACATGCACAACTTGCATTTTCAGATGTGATGATTTAAAAAAAAATGTATATGTTGTTTGTTTGTTTCTTGTAGTGGATGCGTAAATGATACCTTCATCCGGTTGCTTAGCTGAGAATGGCTGGTATTTGGTACGGGATCTGGGGGGGTATCATAAATACTTGTCATACTTTAACTTCCCCAGGCATCATCTGCTGGCTAGTAACAGGAGCAGGGCACAGAACTGGATGGTCCCTTGTTCTGGCCCGGGACAGGTGTATTTTCTGATGTTGACAGGGGACTGTAAACCTTACCCAGAGATGGATCAACCACATCTACAGCATTTCTGACCACTGTTTGTCAGAGTTGTTATCTTTAATTATGACTTTAGTAATGAACTTTGCCTGCATATGCTTAGGAGAGCACCTGTTATATTCTTGACTTCATACCGTTATTTCTTCATGTAATAATAGGCAGTGATATGCCAACAAAACAAGTTTTGCTTGTCTGTGTATTAAGGCATTCTGTAATGTTTAAATGCCTTATTCCTTTCTCCTTTGTGACCTGGAGTGAAAAATCAGTGACTAAAGAAAGAAATTCATTCTGGACAAAATAAACGTGAAGAAAATCTGCTAGGCAAAATTCAGCACTGGAGGGAGAGACTGTGAAAAATAGTAAACATCTCGTGTTAACATACTGTTGTTATGAAATCTTGTCTTGAATAGTAATTAGTACTTAAGGGAAAAAAAAGATGAAAAAATGAAGAGCTATTTCTGAACTGACTGTTTTAAAGCAGCATAGACTCTGTTAACCTTTGTGGGTTAAATAGCTATTGGAGATGCTGGCAGGAAAATCATTTCTCTTCAGAGAGCCCTTAGTTCATCCAGTTTATTGACTGCACTTCAATCAGGGACCAGCTTCAAGGATTAATTGCTGGTGTTTTCTTTCTGGAGTTTCTGCTTCTCCTGTCTTGATCCACCAGCTTTTAGGTGAGCAACCAGTAATACACACAGGGATAGTCACTTTGTGGTTCTTCCACAGGTTGCTTGGAAAACTGAATTCTGCATTAGTTAGCAGCAGTCCTTATTTGTATGTTTTTTCCAGTATAGCACTTTCTTTTTATAGTGGGAGAACATTAGATGTATGAAAGCCAAGCAGATGTTCTTTGCTGTAAACGTTGGTAAATGAGCAGTGGAAAGCAAAGACTGGATGAGATTGGATACGTCTTCCTGTTTGTAGAGTTTCCAATAAAAAGCAAAATTCTTGGGAGAATTTAATTTATTGTAAAGATTTGAGAAGTTTTTACATGTAGTGATACCTTTCTTCTTTTTTCAGGAAAGTATATATTCTAATGAAAATGTGAAACAAGTATCTTTGAATGCAATACTTCTCATTCTTGTTAACTGTCTTTCAGAATGTATGGAATCAGTAGGCTTTTGTTTGCTTTCCTTTTTTAATAAGAGCACTATATTCACTTACAATCTGTTTGGGAAACCTACTGGGACAGCGTTACTGTGAATCAAACTGGTAATGGAAATTGATGAGGGAAAAATAGGATAATGTTCACATGAGTGATAGCCTTTAAAACGACCGAAATTTCAAACACAAATGAGTTACCTAATCATGTATTCTTTAGGATTGCATCATATACAAAAGGAAATAGCACGTTATTGAAGTGTGTTGCATGTGTAACTTGAACCAGCAGCACAATTTACCTCATGTCATTAAGTCTTTCACAAATAGACAGTATTTTCCCACAAGGGGGATATTTGCTTCTGCTTGAAATTTGAAGCGGGAAGGTGTAGTATATTATAAAGCTATTTTGTGTACCAACAGAATTTCCAATAAGCCTAGTTTTTGCATTCAGCCTCTCTGCTGTAAATAATTTGCAGTGATAATGGATATTGCAAGGTTTATGCTGAACAGAAGGGAAAAGAATTATGCTATGAGTTGGGTCATAATTAGCAGTGCACTTGAGATTTTTTTTTTTTTTTAAGGTATGTGTGCAAAATAGATGGTAAGAACTCTTAAGTTTCATTGCAGTCTCAGCAGTGTACTTGCTTTTGTTGTATGGATACTTGGAGAATAAAGGACAGGGTTTTTACACTTTTATGAGAAGGCCTGACCTTGAAATTAAGAAAATGGTTGTAGCAGAATTTTTGCAATGAGCAGCATGAGTTGATGGCGTGTGGTGCCTACTTGGAAGGAATTAAATTAGGGGTGAAAACTTTGTACTTAACAAACATAAGGTACTTTTTTACTGTTTTGAGGCTGATTTGATTTAATTTCATGTCCATTAAAACATTTCAAAGAATGGACAAATTGTAGGTTAAATTAATCAGAAATTATTTGGTTTATCCACAATCAAATTCATTATTGTTGTAGTGATCCTCCTTGGTACAAGCTTTTATTTCAATTTTTTTTTTTTTTTCCTTGAAGCTGAATGTCTAGAATTGCGTAGAGGTTTCTGGGTAAGGTTTTAACAATAAATGAAAACATTGCAATAGCTGAAAGTATCTGCTGCTTCCCAGTGTTTTTTGGAAATGCGTTAATTGAGGGATCCTAGGGCAGCATTTATAACCATTGAGTGATATCTTATGACACCTCTGGGTCATGGTTTGCTGCTGGTTAATCTGTGTAACTGAGATCTTGCTCTCTTCAAGGGCGTCCAGCGGACTGCCAAAAAGGCAAAAAGGGATGGAGCCTTCTGTTCTTTAATGGGGGAAATTGTTCTTTGAGCGATGCTTAGTGTTTTTGACGTATTTTTGCAAAGCAAAAAAATCCTTAATTATTTTATAATCCAAAATTCCCACTATAGTCTACCTTATGTTTGAGATAAAACTAAGTACCCAACCCTTTCCAGATCTTCTTAATTTGCTACCCAGATTTTTTTTTTGTTAAAAAAATTCTCCTTTTAAAAAGTTTTCTTACAGTACTTACTACTCAATTACTCGAGATGCAAAAGCATGCTATCAGTTCTTCCAGGTTCATGGACTCAGATTATTTTACCTTGAAGAGTTGCATAATATCTCTTTGCACTTTTTTTCAGATTCGGTTGTAGTAGTTTCCTTCTCTGGTCTCTCGCTGCTGTCTACCTTTGCATTTGTATTCCACCTTATTGTTATTTTAAAAAGGTAGTATTTTATTTAAATTTGAGCTCTGTTTAGATTATTTTTAATCTCTATTTCTAGCTGTGTACGTTTTTCTTCTTTTACTGCTTGTAGCATTAAAGCATTTTCCTAGTTTCATGAATTTCTCACACATTTAACCTGTGGCAATTCTGATTTTTTGTTCGTTGTTATGGCAGCAGTTGTTGTGTCAGTCCTGTTCTGCTAATAAGATTATTAATCGCATCTCTGCTTATACCACTTTTAATTCTTCACAGTACTGTGGTAGCATCATGACCACAAAAATGTCTTTTAATGCAGAACTGATAGTTATCTCTGCCTTTCAAACAAATAACCTGAGCTGTCAGAACATGTGTCAAAAACCATTCCAGATGTTTTGTGGGCATAGTGAGAACAGTACTATTTCACCTCCTTAGGCAATAGCTTAAGCTGACTGATCACCATAGTAAATAATGGTTTACTATGCTAGATGTTGTGAAGGAATGAACAAAATTAGATTCAGGAAAGTTCTAGCCTACCGTATCTTGTTATCTACATAAGCAAAGTTTTCAGCACTAAAGGACATTTCTCTTTTGCCTGAGTTCCTAAACTGTTTGCTTAATGGAGTAGAGCAATTTGTAGTGTCTCAGTGGTTTGGGGGAATATTGTTGTTGTGGTTCTTTTGTTGGTTTTGGGTTGTTGGTTTGTTGTTTTTTTTTTTTAACCTCTTTAGTTGTAGCAAAGACTGTTCTGCTGAGTTCTAAGCTCAACAAAAAAATCCTGCAGAAAATTCTGTTCTACATATTTGGGAAGGAACCGTCAGGATTCTAGATATCAAAACTAGTAAACAGGTTATTCAGCTCTTTAGAAGAACAGCAAAACAAGCCACATGTGGTTAAAAAAATCATTCATTCATTGTATAGACTCACCACTTCCAACTGAAACATGGGGGACAAGTGTACATTGTACTTACATGTAAAGAATTTAAAACCAGCTGGAGTTTCATGACACTTGGAACAGAGGTACGTACCTTTTGAGGAGAGGAGGAGTTCCACTGTGAACTTACTTATCAAGTCTAAATCCCTGTGTTGCTTTCCGTGTGGATTCCTGTGCCTTTATGGTTGGAGTAAGGGAAAAGGCAATCTGCTGCTTTTGTAAGGTTGTCCCATGTGAACCTCTCATTTACTTGAGAACCTTGTGAGGAGAGCTGGCTACAAAATATTCACCACATGAATAGGCTAAAAATAGGGACTTCTTTGGGGGTTCTCTGGTAACCTGCCAAAGTTAGAAATGGCTGTGTTCAAAGGTGACACCACCCTTCCATGAAGAAGTAACAGGTAGGGAAACAAGTGAGAGGGGCTTGCAGAATGTCACTTGCTGGAGTCTTTGAAGATTTTACTATAAAAGCAGGACATTTCTTTATCGAAGTTATTATGGGCTCTTTCATGGGTATTTGTACACATTTGTTTGAGGGAAAGGTTAGGATGAGGGTTTTAAGTGTGCATGAAACACTGCTATTTCTTTGAAAATTCAGTGTCAGTCATTTGAAGTGAAATCTCAAGGAGGAGATGGTGAATTTGGCAGAAACTCAGGAACAGCAATGACTGAGAAGTTTCACATTTAATTTACTGTGACTTCACCGACAATCTCTACTTCTTTAACCTTATTAACTGGAAGAGACAAAACCGCCATCCAAGAGATAGAAGAGAGAAATTGATGGCACTTTAACTCCCCACTAATACCTTTGTGGATGAAAGAGCTCTTTTGAAGACAAAGTGCAGTAATGGGATGACAGATCCTGTGATAGTCGGGCGCTTTTTAATGGCTTGGTTCCTGAGGGGTCATGCCTCCGCAGCTGGAGAAGAGGTAGTGTTTCTGGAGGGACATGAGTTCTCCTTCCTTAGAAGTCATCTTCTATTCCTGGATGACTGCTCTGTAATTGAGTTAAAAGAGCAGCTGTATTGGTTCAGTAGAGACATTTTTATATAGAGTAGTACCATTAATTCTTTAGAGGAACAAATATTCTGCTGGCAGAATGATGTTACATGGTACTATCTTCCCAAGTCAAAGATAGGGAACCAATTATAGAAGAAAAAGATGAGAAGTTTAAGGAAATGGCTAACAGCTCAGTGAGCTGCAGTCTCAGTGTAGCACAGTTATGAAAATATTGACTTTGCCAGGTCCAGATAAAAACAGGTCTGGAGTTAACAGCCTGTGGCTATACTCTGGCGGTGCCTCTCTCCATCTCTTATAAGCAGTGTTCATGATGTGTTTATTTGAAGTGAAATTTTCTTTTCTCCTTAGATTATGCTTTAGTAGACTGTTATTTGGTGCCAGGCACTTCTTTGGATATTTGGGGTTTATCCTGCTTGTTTGCTTTGCTATTCTGTGTCTCATAAGTTTTGCTGTTAATAATGCTGCCAACGGTAACAGCAGAGACTTCACTGCAGGTAAGCTCACCAGAAAGTTCTGCTGGATAACTCAGTAAAAATTGTAGTGAGGTTTATTCAGGTTTTCTCAGTCATAACTGATTCAAAGCAGGTAGTGACTATGGTGTGTGAGGGACCTGGGCTCCTAAGATTGCTAGCAGCCAGGCAAGTTGCCTAAAAGTGTACTTAGTTATGCACCTTTCAGGACTTCCTATTTTCTTCCCTTTTCTGGATTTCTGTTCACTATTTCTATGCTAGACTCCTTTCCAAATAGCGGGCAAAGGTATTTTGGTCATGTTCAATGTCTGGGGACAGCAGAAGCAGCTCCCTGCTGAAGGGTGCAGACATTTTTGGGTGACCGATTGCTCCCAGGCATCCAACAAGAAAAGGCTTTTATTGCAGTGTGCAGAGTTACTGTAATACTGGTGACCACCCCCATGTTCCTCCTGAACGTGTGGGGGCTTTTGGATGTCCCAGCAGAATACAGCACACATGAGGCTACAGCTGTTTATCTGCAGCCCATGCGAAGGAGAGTTGCATAAGCCACAGGGAAACTGAGCCAACCCATTTGTAAAAAGTTACTCCCTGTATTTATGACTTTAAAAGCAAATATTTTTTAATAGATCGCAATCTGTCTCCTGCCTCTGAATAAAACTGCTATTCGAATCAATGGGAGGTTTTACTGCAGAAAGCTAAAGTAACAGCAGGAAAAACTGGTCTTAAATGATGTTGCAAACACTGTCGCTCTTTTCAGAGATAAATGTAATACACTCCAGAGGGTACAGTTTCCCTTTATGAAACATGCATGACTTGTATTAGCTGCTGTTTATTGCGCCTGTGGTTAGTACTGAAGTGGTAACTGAATAATTTAAAATTGCAGATGTGAGTCATTAACTCTCCTATCTTCTACGGCTTTATCAGAAACTGACCTCTACTGAGTATGTCTGCAAAACAGACAGACACAAAAACAACCGTGAAGCTTTGGTTGGTGCTTCTAGCTATTCTGTAACCAACTTTTTTGATAAATATAGGTGGCTTGGGAAAATAAAGTACAATTCTTTCAGGATTTCTAGAACCTTTTATCAAAGGCTTAGTCACAGCACAACATGCATAAGAGAGATTGATCAGTCTTTTTAAAAAAGATTTACAAATATTAGCTGTAGCTTTGGGGAAAACAAGGTATGTTTTCTCTTGTTTCTGTCAGTAGGTGCTGGTATTCACCATAGTAACAGGGAGCACCAGAAATTTGGAACAGAATATCTTTTCCACTTGTTAAATAATTTTTGTTTGTGTACTTATTCTTTTGCTGATAGAAGATGTTTTGGAGGCTTGAAATAAGGCTTGATTGTTGTAACCAACACTTCTGGAAGTTTCTACTCCATAGCGTATGCAAGAATATAACTGAAAACTCATTCACTGGGGACAACAGTCGTGACCACGCTGTGCCACCCTTGCGTTTGTGTCAGCTGCATGGTGGTCGTTGGCCATAATGCTGCTGTGTGCTGCTCAGCCTGCGTGCCTCTCCAGAGATCCAGCAGCTGTTGCAAGGGGAGTAAGGAATCGGGGAGAGTCCTGGGACACTCAGCATGCCTGACATGTTTCAGGGTGCTCGCTGTGTCAGATGATGTTCGCCTATTTAAGGTGCCAAGTGGTGACACTGAGGTGGGGGCAGACTGAAAGTTTCGCTAAGCAACAAATGCAGGCTGCCGTGTGTGCTTTCGTATTTCGCCAAGGCAGGCCCGTCCTCAGCCTCCTTCACAAGCGGTACGAGTCTGTTATTAACCTGACGGGCACTGAACACAGGTCAAAGCACATTCTTCAAGACGACTTGAGGAAAAATAACTTTGCTCTTGATGCTGTTGTAATAGCGATGCTTAGCAACCAAGCTGAATTCTCATACTGCAGACCTGACCGCTGCGGTGTGTGCTGAGCCGGGGCAGCGCGCGCTGCAGTCAGTCTGCCGGACCGTGCCTGCTGGGGTCTCCTGGCTGATGCGTTCTGGGGCTGGGAGATGCAGAGCTGTGAATTACTGGTTTGTGGCACATACCATGAAAGAAAAACTCTAGGGGTGAGAACTGCTCTGAATTTCGTGGTAATTCATGGTCACACTGCTTCTTGTCAAAGTCTAACAGGACGGATGTGAAAGTCAGATGAAACCGTAGGATTCAGATTTCCTAAAATCATCATTCCATGATCTTATGGGACTACTTAATACTGTTATTCAGTGTTAGGACAGTGATTTTACAACACTGGAAGGCAAAGGACAGACTACATTTTTCTGTGTGACATTTTAAGAATAAGATTCCTGAATACGTTTAAGCTCGACAGCTCAGTGCTTTATTCCTGCCCACAATTAGAGCAGTGACTGGATGCGAAATAACAGAACAGACCATTAAAAACAATGCTTGGTGGTTTATCTTCTGAGGAGGAATTAATGGGCAAAAAGACTTGCCATCCTTTTGTTTTTCTTTTCAAAACCACATCTAAAGTGGAAATTGTTTTAAGATGCTATGAACTATAAAATTATGGCTTTCATAAGTTATATTCCTGTAGTTAGTTTACTTTATAAACACGTACGTATAAAATGAGATGTAAGTGTAGTGTTATGTGTGTATAGTATACACAGATATCTACAACTGATCTAATTTAACCACCAGATTTTTTTGGATATTGTTTTACCATTCTGTTAAAAGGTTGTCATCTGTTGACTTCTACAGGATTTTTTCATAAAGGTGTCTATTCACAGAACAGAAATAAGATTGTATTGGCATTTGTGTGGCTCCTTTTGTTGATCTTAGAACTTACTGCATTGGCTCTCTGTGTCTTCTGACCTGGCCACAGATCCCAACCTCATCAGCCTCCCTGGCCCATCCAGTGTGAGACTAGCCGTGAAATGTGAGTTCTGTATCAAGTTCTTCGTCCACACTCAGAACTTGTGTGCGTGCTGGAGGACAAGTCCTATCATGTTGGCCATGTATTCATGATTATTGTAATAGGAGTAATTATGTAGTGAAAACTGCACCAGAAGGAAAAACAAGCTTTCTGTTTCCAGAGCAAAGGCTGCTGTGGGATGCACATAATGTGCAAAGTCATCTTGATGTACGTTGCCCAGCCATTCAGACAGGTCCCTGAAAGAACCTCCGGCAAGAGCAGCTGAAGGGTACCGCAAAATCTGCAGCTTTTAATAGCTGAAGTTCTTGACCGAAACTGGTAATTTAACTTCATACCTTCCCATCCTGGAAAGCAAATACTTGGCTAAATTACTGTTTTTAAGGCTGTGGTTACCAAACAATAGGGAAGAGAACTGTTACTACAGATGAAAACAGGCTGCATTACACAAATTCCACAAATAATCTCTTTGTGCAGCTACCCTAATGACACCCTCATGCAGTAGTTTCTTGCCATGCTTTATAGACTTGGAAAGCTGGGAAGTGCAAGGTTACAGTAAATGATCAGTCTGAACTTCCACAATGAATTAGAGAGTACTTGAATTACTGTCTACTAGTTTAGATCGACGTAAGCTCCATAAGAACCCAAAACTAGTAAGCAGAAAACCAGTAAATAGGCTCCCTTGCTACCTGTTTTTGCACCCACTTCCACCCACAAATCTGCATTTTGAAGTCAAGTTCCAAGAAGTTTGGCTGTGTCATTAAAAGCAGTAGAGCACCTAATTGGCAACTCGGATTTATTGTCATTACCATTTTTTGGTAAGATTACAAAATACTTGTTTAGAAAATCATTTTTATCTCCCTCTTCCTTCCCTTTCCTTCAGAAAAATAGGCAGGTTTTATGGCAGGGCAAGAGAAATTTGACCTACTAGCATCCAAACTATTCAGAGAGCAATAATCTGAAAGAACCGTAGAAGTGGAGAGATTGCACGGGCTCAGAGCTTGTACAGCTTCTTCCTCTAAAGCAATGCCTAAGAAATGAGTGGATTTTAGCGAGGAGGAGGGAGTCCAGCCGATTTGGAGTGAGTAGGAGGGTGGAGATGTCTGACACAAAAATGATGGGAGCAGTAAATTGAAGGGGTTTGACTCTGATGAGAGGCTTCAGCGTATGATTCCATCTTACTGAACGTATTTCGCATGAGAAAACTGAACTAAGAGACACAAAAGTGAAAATAGCTGTTGCTGAGCAAGATAGGAAAATAAAACAGAGAAGCAGGGGAAGGAAGGCTATTGGAGCCTTCTCCTAGTTGTGACCTTCTCCACATGACAGATACCTGTTCATTCCACAACTGAGGTAATTTCCTGGTGCTTTTGGATTGCCAACTGTACCAGTAATGGAAGATTGTTTCCTGTAATTTTTTTTTTTTTGTGTGCGATGGAGTCCCTGCTACTGTACAGGCGGATTCCTGAATCTTGCGGAGCTTTGATTTGTGACACATGCAGATACACAGGAAAAAAAAGAAATCTTCTCTGCCTCCTACAAGTTTAAATGACCTGAAGATAGCAAGTGATACTACTTAATCACAGCAAGTGATGCTTTTTGGCTGAAACCCGGTGAATTCAAGAAAATCCCCCCAGAAATTTAAAGCTTGATGTGAGTCAAAAACGTGTTCTTGGGAGGATGGCTGTAACAAACAATGCTTGGTGAAAAAGACCATGCAACAAAACAAGCCATACATTCCCAGAACAGGAAAACGAGCAAATTACTTGAAAAATTTATAGTAGTTCAAAGTAGAGTAGCATATATTGTCTAGGGGAAATTTTCTTTTACTTACTATGTAAAGAGCTTAACTTGAAGTAGACTTTTGTACATGAGTGGACAGAAGATACCTCTAAATACTTAGGAGAAAACGTGCTCTCCAGAGTCAGGCATTTCAGCATCAGAGATAGTGTGTGTAATGTTAACTTACTGGCCAACCTGGTAGGTTGTAGTATTCCATTTTATTTCCTCTCCGTTGGCTTTGAATAAATGAGTATGCTTTTATCTTGACCTAGACAGCACGGCTTCCACCACACCTAGCTGGCTTTCCCAACAGCTTGCTGTTAGCTGCAACAGCAGCTTAAAAACCAACTGATTCTTTAAAGAAGTTATTGATAAACAGCAACTGTTAGGTAAAATGAATTTCTAGGAGAAGGAGGTTTCTAAATAAAGGAGTCTATCTCATATCACTTTAATAGGAACACACAGAATAAATAAAACAATCATCTGAGATGAATTAGCCCTTCCTTTCGAGTGCAGCTCCAGCCAGTGACATCAGTTGGTTTAGTCTCCAGGACCCTTTTCTTAAAGACTAGTTCCTTTCCTAAAGACGTCACCGGAGCAAACACATGGTGGCCGTATGAATGATGCTTCAGAAAACTCCTTCCAAGGGTATGAGCTCCACCTCCCACATGTCCTACATAGTCTAAAATCATAGAAAAGGCAATGGAACGTAGATTTCTAAACAAAATTAACAAAGAGGCTTGGGCAACTTAGTTGCCTCATTACTGCTTTCTGCGTCTAAGACTAAAGGAGGACTCTGAAGTTCAAGTAATTTTCTGGTTAAGGAAGGGTGTGAATCACGTGTCTTTGTGTTTCTTACCACAAGTACTGCAACTCATGAAAATGCTGGAAATATTTAGTATTTTCCAAAGGTGAAGACCAAAAATTCAATAGGCAGGTAGTGTTACAGCGTGTACTGTATTGTTTTTAGAAACTGCAAAGGAGAATTGTTTTCCTTTTGTTACAATAAAGTCCAACGTAGCATTTTAGTGACAGGTTTGTGTTTCAGTATGTTATTGCATGTAAAATCAGGTGTGAATTTGCAAAAAGCGTGCAGCTGTCTAATCTTAAGAACAGCAGTAGTTTACTCTGTAATACCAGATACCAGCAAGGCCGCGCTTCTGTTTAGCTGAAGTAGCATGTTCATAAGCCCAGCCATTGAGTATCCAGTTATTTATGGAATCTGGGAAAGATTTTGTTCTGTTACTCATCTGATTCCGTAGAAATAATACTGACTTCCTATACTGTGCAATACGTAGTAGATTTTGATGCTGATAAGACTGCTCTGAGGTAACGGATTTTACAGAAGCAGACTATAATTAAAGAAAAATCATATACCTTACTAAAACATAAACTATGCATTAAACAATGAAAATAACATTTTTGTTTACTTAGAGATGCTTAGATGGATGTAGTTCCAGGAAGGAGGTAACAGTTAATTGCCCATAAAGAATCAAATTAAGCTACTGCTTTAAGAAAGGACTAGGTCTGAATTAGCTGGTTTTGTGATTAACTGTAGTTTTCCAAAACTGTTAATCCACGGGGTACTACACAAGAAAAGAACTGTGCAATTTATTTTTAATGTAAAAGTGTCCAAGAGTGAGAAAAATGTGTCAGGAAAAAATTCCCTTTCATTGTGATTTTGAGCTAATATCTTTAAAGCTTTCCAGCCTTATTTGTTCAATCCCTTTCACAAAGAGATGATGGAGGATGAAGATCTATCAGCACTTCAGATGTCCGTAAAACTTCATATGGATTGTTGTTTTCAGTTAACAGCTGTGGTAGCAACTGTACCTTTTTAACAGTTTAAAAGTGCTATGGCCGCACGTGCTTCAATGGGATGGAGTAATGGCCATCTGCTTGGTTCGGCTAATGACACACAGATAAAACAGGCAGTAAGTGGTTTGTCTTGTAGTGGTTTTAGATGAGAGCTGAAATTGAAGAATGTGATTTCCTTGTCTGTCTCTGTGTCTTTTTGGGTCAATAAATCAACTTCCTTTGAAAGCCTTAGCATTCTTGGTAGGTTTGGCACCATCTTCAGTGGAGGCAGGATTTTTCTCTTCTATGTGTAAAATGTCTTGCCTGTTAAAGGCTGGGATAGACGCCACTTTTGTGAAACACTTAAAAATGCTTAGATGAAATTCCAGAACTTAGTTTGAATGCAATAAATATTGTCAGCTTTTTTATTGAATGGACTCCGTACCAAATAGGAGGTATTCTCTATACTGCAGTAGTGTTAGTGATGTGAAACGTGGATGTTTTCTGTATGACTTTGAAAACATACCCGGATAATACGTATCTGATAACTTCTTACTCCATTACTCAGCTGAGAAAACCTAACAATTTGCAGAGACTGAAAATGTATTAGCTTATTTGCAGCTGTAATCATGTATACTTTTGGGCTTTGTCTTTAATCTTTGGAATAATCTGTTCTTCATTGCAGTCTGTAGAACTGTCGTTCCTTGGAATCAGACTGAAATCACAATGCTGTTTGGTTGTAAAATGCACCTCGCAGCGTCAGCTCAGAAAATTCTTCTATGTTGATGTTTGATATTTAGAAATTAACATCTGAGACAAGCAACAATGAACTAGTGCTAATAAAGTACTGAAGGGTGGGGGGAGAAATCAACAAGGGAAGGTAGAAAATTTAAATACGCAAATTGTTCATATTTTAATTTAGATTCACTTAATCTGGAAAGCTCAAGTAACTGTTTCTGAAAAATCTTCTGTTGGTAAATTACTTAGTAAAGTCACAACCTGGGAATTCATTGCGTAAGGCCACAATAGCAGGTGAACCAAAGAAAGGTTTGGACATTATGAGCAAATGTGAAATATAAAATCATGCTTTCTAGAACTCATTTTGGTCCAGGAATACTTGTGCCCTGTATTCATGAATTTAATACATGGTGACAAATGAGTAACAGCAGCAGCAATGAACACAGAAATTTTTTCAGGCTATGCCCACAGTAGAGACAGAGAACCATTTTACTTGAAATGTTTGCTAGAAATTTATTTTGGTTTCATTTGGATTAAAGTAGATATTTTCTATCAAGTAGAGTTAACATGTTCCACGTAATGAGGACATAAGATAGAAGTGATTATGATTTTATGAGAACAATGGGATTATTTTAAATAGTCATAAGTTTTCCAAAGATATTGTACAAAACTCTAAATTCTCTTTGATACTCTTAGTGTGTTTTTAGTTATACTTACACAAAACAAAGAAAACAAACCAGACTTCTCTGAGAGGAAATCTTCATAACGTTCAGAGGTAAAGAGATAAGGCCTAAATCATGTGGGATTGCAGTCTTTACTACCTAAGAAAGCAGAACTCGGAGATTAAAAGTAGTGATTAAGATCTTATTACCCATTTTTAAATATATACAGGCAATAACCACTTTGTGATTTAGCAGATCAATTAATTTGAAGTCAAGCTCTATCTAGGATTATTCAGAGCTGTACTCCAGAGATTTTAGACTTTATATTTTAAAAAGAAAACTGTACAAAGTATGCGTTGCTCAAATAATTAAAATAACAACCCAAAAACATTTTTCAAATAAATTAATTACCCCACCCAGACCTCCATAATTAAAAGAGACAAGAACACAGGTCAGAAAAATACTAATCTTCCAAAAGACTGAAGAGATGCTTCTTAGTCCCGGAGTATACTTTTAAGATTTCTAAAAATCCCATGAGATGATTAGTGGAGAAATAGCTGTTGTTCACTTGTGCTTAATATTTCTTTAGGTTTTTTAGCCCTTGCCTATTGTTTCAAACTTGTTTTCATCCAAAAGGGAAATTGAGGAGTAATCAGATTTATTTTTTTATTTATAAAGTTTTGAAAGTAATACTGGTGGAATTATTTAGATGCTACAAAGATTCTGTCTGTACAATCTTTTCTGCAGGCTGGGAAGAAGTAAGAACATGATACAGCGCAATGATTATGTGAGGGGATACCATTCTGATTTCTTTAAAACAACAGTAGATTTTTATCATCAAGAGGTGCTGTGACAGTCTCCTCGTGCAAGATGAGCTCCTCCTGCAATATCAGGAACGGCTTGAGTGCAAGCCTGGGTTGCCTGTAGATCTTTCTGGCATGTCCAATATCAGAGAGGTTTTTTTTGCAGCGTGGTATCAGCGAGGACTGGTTTGACGGGCGAATGGTGCTGACATCTGGCCATGGAACTGCCCAGCAGCAGCCGAGCCGTGCAGTGTCGTGTGCGTGGCGTGGAGCGGAGCGTGTGCGGTGGGGGATGTGTGTGGGCTCGAGCCGGCGCTGGCGCCGACGGGGAGGGAGCGTGGGTGTCCCCGGGGCTCCGCAGCACTTGGGGCAGGTCCCAGCCGCCCGCACCAAATGTGCGTGTGAGTGCAAAGCTTGTCCTGGTGCAGCCCATCTCCTACCTGATGTGCTAAATAAATGTCTACTCGCTGTGTCACTTCGTCTGGTGATCCTCTTTCCCCCATTATGGAAAGAGGGGAAAAAACTCACGACAAAAGCAGCGCAGATTCTGTAGGAAAGACTAGCAAAATTGTACTTAACTGTTCTTTATGATGGTGGTTTGTTCGGTATGGGAGCAGTACTTTTTTCCCCCTCTTTTAAATTGTTGGAATTGGGAAGGCAGACTGGAAGCTGTGCCAAGGCTTTAACAATAATAACTCTTGTTTGCTTGCTTTTCCAAGGTAAGCGGTGGGTACACTACATAATCCTTTCACAAGGGGTGGGTGTATGTGTACACATACGTGTATATAAATGCACATACATGTTTGTCTGCAGGGAGCGATAGCAACACAAACCAGCAGATAGATGCGTTCACATCTTCAGTACACTGTTGATACAAAATGATTTTTGAAGTGTAGCAACACCAGTTTTAATAAGATATGAGCTGGTGTGCTACTTTGACCAGATACAGGTTTCTAACGTATAGGAAGACCAGATATTTGTAGATTCTTGTCTTAATCTGTGGCTAAATACATGTTAACCCAAAGACAAAACATAAATACATTACACAGGATGAAGAAAGAGAAATTAGTATGTTTTGTTGTTAGTATAACATGAGAAGCGTAAATGGAGAGAGATACAATGTATGTCCCAAGTTGCTCATTTGAAAATCAGGAACATAGACCTGCTAAGGTCCTTAACCTAACCAGTTAGCTATTGTGCATAATATGTTTGAGATTATAGACTTGGTGATGGCAGAGGTAGAGATACAGAGATACGTCCGGTTTTTGTTGACCTGATTATACTAAGTCTTTCCTCTGTGTTGTTAGCCTTTTTCTTTGCTTGTTTTTATTTATTCCTAGTTATATTTCAATGGCCTACTAAATGTGTTATTTTCAACAATATTTATCTTTCCTTGCTGTTTAAGTCTTCTAAATATTTATAGATGGCTATATTCTCACTCAGTAGGCACTTGGCTAATCTATACAAATTTATCTGCTTTATAAATTATTCCTTCTAGCCCCTTGCCAGATTACACATAACTGAATGCAGATGAAACATGCTTCAAACGTTATCAAATCAGCAAACAAAGAACAACAGCTCGTCTTAATAAATTGGGGCAGCTTAAGCTAGAAGAATGGAAACTTTAGTTTTTTAAGAGAACTCTTGAGAGGATTTGGCAAAGCAAAGCAAGCACCCATTCCTGGGCTGGTGAGCCACCCGGTGAAGTGTCGGAGGTCACTGCTGCTTGTTTGGCTGCGGTTCAGTTCCATTTGAGACCTGACTGCTAATTTGAACCTGGTTCACGTGGAGGGGCTGCCCGGTGGTGACCGACCAGGGGCATTTTCAGCAGAAGATGCCCCTACACCCGCAGAACACTGGGTCAGGGGCCGCAAAACCCCTGCGTAGAAGCAAATGCTTGACACAGAGATGCATCAAATGTTCGTTGGTTATTTGAATACTATTAGAGAGTTGGTGGTACTCTTCTGCCTGAGGGCAACCTGGAAGCTGTCTAGTTATTGAGACCCTTTGGATTTAAACAAAATAAAACCCATTGCAATGTGAACACAATTACAGAATTCAAAAGCTTTTCAGAATGTTTTATTTTTACTCTTAGTTATTTTTATCCTTTATCAGCAGCAGCAGCAAAATGTAACTGTGGAAAATGTTTGAGCTTTATGAAGGTTTTGGGTTTTTTTTCTTTTTAGTGGAAAGCTTTAACAGATACACATGGATTTTAAGTTTGGAGGTTTTTCTCATTAAACAGATTTTTCTGGAGGGCAAAGGAAAAAAAAATCCCTGATTTTTGTTTCCAAATATCTATTGCAGGAGAAGATACAAAACAGTACGATTCATGCTTAATTACGTAGTGACTATCAAGCTTACTCCTTGAGATTATCCCTTCTTAGAGTATTTTGGCTTGATTTGACTCCGTATCAGTTGAACAGTGCTTTAAGTAAAAGAAAAGTTAAGCTGCTGCTTGATATTTAGGAGCAATGGAGTAACGTCATTGACGTGGAAATCACATCTGTGGGCAGAATCCCTGAAATCAACAGGAATATTCCAAAAAGCTTTTGTGGCTTTGGATCAAACCTGTCCCTGTAAGTTTGGGAGGATATTTGCATGCACAGCCATTGGCCCATACAGATGTCTCTTTTGTATTCAAAATAAACAATTGCACTCATCAGCAGATGTTTTTACTTGCAAATATGGGTTACTGTGCATATGGATTTTATAGGAGCTTTATGGAAACAGTCCCTGTAATAACAGCCAATAGCACCTCCAATTTCAGCGGTGTTATCCTGGAACAATCATTGTGGCCACAGTTGTCTAACAGTTGTGAAATTTTATTTCTGAAATTGCATGTTTGTAGATTGCTTAAAGTCAGCCTTGGAATAGAGCAAGGCAAACAAATAGTGATTTGGTGATGAACATGATTTTTGAGTGAGTTGAAAAGCTTAATGTTTTGTTACATTTAATAACTCTTAATTTCAGCCATTCAAAAAGGGTAACTCTAACCTAACTTAGTCACCTAGACTCTCGAGTCAACCCAGTACGTCAGGTATTGCCAGAAGGACTCTGTGGACGCTGCTGTAAGGTAGGCCCGTAAGACATCTGCTGGGTCATAACTTTCTTTGGGAGCTGCTTCTCTTCCTCCTAATTTTCTAGAGGACTCAAGGGACTTGAATTCTACCTTTCTTCTGGGGATGAGCCTAGTAATATTAATTTCTTCTGATATACTCTTTTGTATAGAATGTTTTTCTAACATCAGCATATGTTTCTATAGAAGCCTGCAATTCTTTTGAGTTTGAGAAGACAAATGTTGCCTTTTAGCCATAGCGATAGGGAAGTCCTACACCACTGGAAGATCATTAGAAAGACTGAGCAATCGCCCTGAAGCAGCCTCCTCCCAGTTTCTGCCCCTGACTCCAGGGAATTTGCAGTTTGCTGCTGGCCTGTGGCAGCAAACTGGTCGAATGCCGTGGTGCACCCTCCGTTGCTGATTCAGCTTTGGCGAGGGGGGAGAATCACTGCTACCGTGCGGCTTGCAAGCTTGCAGCCCGGCATGCCCAGAGCGAGTGGTCATGGTGCTTGTGTTAGTGGATGGAGGCCAAGTGACAACCGAGCCCCAGCCATTCACAAATACGTTTAGCTTGGATTCGAATCCGTACATACAAAATAAAACACTGTTTTTTCTAAATCATCTCACAGCTGCAGAGGTTGAATATCCCCGATCAGCATGCAGACATTACATTTTTCTTTGTCTGCGTAATGCCTTCTATCCATGAATCAGAACAAAGAAGGGCTTTATATATCATTTTCTCTCTCTTGTGTTTGCTGGAAGCACAAAGGCTGTGCTGCGTTTGTCATGGAGGCTGACAGAAAGCATATGGACATAGGTATTCCTTGTTGCAGGCAGACGCATGCTGCTGACAGAACCTGAGAAAAATCTCCAGGCTGCTCCAATTTTTCATACTAGCTGTGTTTGGCGTTTAGTGACAGAACTGTAGCAATTTGGTTTTATTATGCAGAACAGAGGATGTTTAATTTCATAACGTTTGGAATGGCTGCCTATTTATATTTATCATCTTGGGGACAGCCTGGAAACTTATACTCATCAGGTCTCGCCTAAAATTTGCAGAAAACTGGTAGGTACTCTACAGGGCAAAAGCAGTCCAAGCAATTGCTTGGTTCCTTGTATACACAGGGCTCTACAATGACATGGCCCATCCCATAATGGCCTCGATTTTTCCTGCTCTGAGTTAGTTGAATACATGTAGGCTTTTGTCCCACACACAAAGTAGCTTGATTCTCCTGTGAAAAGGAGGCAGATTACGATAGATAAGGAGATAAACTCAAATAATATTGTAACTGCCACAAGACAGATGGATGCCTGTACAGCGGAAGCGAACTTTAGTTGCTCCAGAGGGAAAGAAGAAGGGCAGGGCACAGCATCAGGGCCCTGATGTGAGGAGGAGTGGGATGCACTGTGGGAACGTGGGGCTCATGGCCTGTTTGGGGTACCATGCAGGCTGCTCTGCTCTGCGAATAGAGCGTGTGAGGGGGCAGGGGGAGTTTGGGAACCTCTGCCGCCATCCGTTATCGATTACTGGAATGGGTCCTGCCATTGTTTCTAGTTCGTAAAAAACTGACAGCTGCTGGTAGAAGGGTGTTGGGTTTTTTAATTCCATTATCTGACTACACTTATAACTTCATGAAAAATTCTAAGTTGATTAAAAAAACGCCAGGGAGACTGGATGTGGGAATGGCAATGAACAGCAATGCTGAGTGTCAGGTGGGCTCAGACCCAGGGTTCGGTGTGGTGCTGGCTGAAAATGAGCAGGCATCACTAGGCTGGTGTTCTTACCGTGTTCAGTAAATGCTGTGTTAATCTTCTGGTCCTTGGGTAATGTTTATATTTCAGCCTTTTTGTTTTTTTTTGCTAATGACAGCAGTCATAAGAAAACCATAAGCATTTAGGTCAGATAACCTTAATTCTAAACACACTTAGAACTCAGATTGAATTTCCACAGTCAAATCGCATACTCTGTTCAAATATATGCATTGTCCCCTTATCGGTGTCTTCTGTCTCTGTAATATTTTTCATTCTCAAATGTGTCAATAATTAAAAATGAAATACGTGTTGCTATTGTCTTACTCTGAAAATACTTTACAAGACTGCCTATAGTTCTCATCTCTTTGCTACCGATGTTGATAACGGAAGCGCTAAGGGGTGAAATATTTAAGAACGCAAAAGCCCCTCAGCAATTCCATTTTGGTGTTAATTCAAAATTGCCAGGAGCTTGATGGGCACAGGGACATGAGGAAACTGATCTCCAAGATACATCCCTCTGTGAGACTGAGTGATACTCGAAGCTATTCTAGTCTGATATTAATTACTTTCTAAACCTCTCCTAACAGAAATTTGAGCAAACTCTTCCCCCCCCTCGACAAAAATACCGTCTGTTCATATCTGCAAACATCCTGCACCAGATAGGAAGGCAACAACGAGAAGCGAAGAGCATTTTTCCTGCATACACAGTACATGATGTGTCCCTTTAGCAGACTGAAAAGGCCAGGTAACGACCTCCAGCAATGAAAATGGCAAAACAAGCCTTGGAAGTACTTACTCATGTTAGTGGTTCCTATTGATGTAGGAAATCTCATTAAGGAATGTCTTGGAATTGAATGAAGGGATGAATTTTCCCCCTTGTTTTCCGTTGAAGAGTGACGTTTTTCCGTGTTCCATATATTCTGGGTAGCTGATGTTATGAAAGTTCTGGGAATCTAGAGATCTTTCCTTTTAGTCCTTCCATGTTGTATCTAGAATGATTACTGTACTCTAGATAATGCAGTAATTGACTTGGGTGGGATTTAAGGCAGGATGGCAGTAAGGATTTTTATAGTATCGACAGTTTCATATTGGGAAGCTCAGGTGTCTCAGTTTGGGCTGTGGACTTCATAATCGACAGTCTGCGAGAGGACCCTTCAAACGTGTTAGCACCACCTGTAATTGAAAATATTTCATACTCAGCAGCAAATTAATATTCTGAGTATAACTGGGAATATCTCACGAAGAGATACAGTGAGAAATGAAAATGATGGTAGCATCCAAGCCTGTACATTTTTATTTGTGTGCTAGTGGTTTTCTAGAATACACTAAGGAGATCAGTCAAGCTTGGCATTTCAGCTTGTGATAATTTTTCCCTCTTGCGTTTTCTTCTGTGTATGCTTTTTTTTTAAAAAAAAGAAAGAAAAAGCCAACACATGATTAAAAGCACAAGCATGTTAGTAATTGCAGTACCGTATCTACTCAACAATTATTTAAGGATTTCTCCATCTTAAATTTAAGAATGTATTTTTTTTTTTTTTTAAATATATTTTGAACAGATTAAATTAAACAGTGCACAAGATTGCCATACGTATTCAGTTTGTTTTCAGTAAAAACTGCTACTTATTTTAAGGTAAAATTTTGGGAGTGGTTTCATTGCCTCAAGTAGTAGATGATGACAGTATTATAGGAGTGTCTATCTATAAAAACATTCATTTTGCAGGTGTTTCACTCTAGCCTTTTCTGACTTTATGAAATACTCCCCTATCTGTTTCTAATACTTTTATGTGATCCATACATAAACTTGGCAAAAGAAATAATCTCATCATTTTTGTCATACATGTGCTATTTTTTAAAACCAAAAGCTTTAAAAAAGTCTGTTTTACTAAAAACTTAGTAGAAAAACTTTGAAATATCTGTGCATTTGGAGGTGATGTTTTAATATAACTACGGCATGAATTGTCACAGTTTTGTGTCCAAAACCCAGAGAGAACAAGGAATTAGATATTCTCATATGAGAAATAGTTTTATCTACTTTTGTTGTCATTGTTGACAGCCCAAATTGGCATTTTAATTTTAGACACTGTATTTGAGTCTTTGAAAACATTAAAAACACAGAGCCAGCCAACACTTGTAATTCTATTTCTTTGCTTTCAGAGACTGTTTTCCTTCGTCTTCCAAGCTGTTTTTCAGCTCAGTAAAACTAAATTTATGGGAGTGGTAGCACCTGATGTCCTACAGTAATGTAGGAACATAAAGTTACAAGATTTTTTGGAGTTGTCGTCTTGCAGTTTACATATTATTGTCAGGTGGCTGCTCAGGACAGCGTTCTTTTCTTTTGAAGTTACTGATTTTTCCTTAAAAATATCAGGAAACGTCAATTTTGAAGATATAGTAGATACATATGAGGTTAGAAGATTAGATACTCATAAGTAAGGTAAAGCGCTATGTGAGAACTTAGTAGACTAATTGCCTAATTCTGGAGATCTCATTCTTCAGTGTGGGTGAACAGTCGGTAACAGTCTCACTGAGGTAGATTTACACAATAATTTAGAGGTTGATCACTAATGAAAAGTCTGATGCAAAAAGTAATTGTTAGTTATTTGTGGGTAAGAGTCACGTTTACTTTTTACTTGTTCAGACAGGCTGATGGTCTTTAGATATGTAAATGGTAAGGGCATTTGTTTGATGCCAAAGAAAGACTCCCTAAGTTCTCAATGGATAATCTGTATAATGTGTGGTCTTTGTATTCAGTCAAGGATCATTCTCTTCCTGGGGCTAAAAACTGTGAAAGAATGCAGCAAAAGGGTAACAGCTTACAGTTTAAATATCTGACCAGAAATGGAGTACGTTTGCTTTTGGATAAATACAAGATGACATGCAGATAATGCAGCGGCTTGTAGTAGAGATTTAACAGCTCTTCCCAGTGTGCATATAACGAATCACAAAGCTTTCCTTTCAGCGTAAATCTCTGCCGTGTAAACTTTGAAGTCCATCTGTTCTTCAACTTTGTCCCCTTACAATTCTTGTCTAAACCTCAAAAGCAGAAGTACAGTAGTGGATATTAAAAGGAGATTTGGCCTGTAATACTGATTAAAATACTCATTAATGATTGGGGCAAATCCTCTCTGTGTTTGAAAATTTCAACTGATGCTGTAAAATGGAAGTCAGGGCTGTGTCTTTATAACCAGGGAACTAAATGTCTTTCAACTGATATAACAAAAATAAGATTAAGTTAATTACATAAGGAAATGTACTTTGGATCCTAATGTCACAAGAAGTGCTGCATAAAGTCATGTCCTGACGGACTGCTAACAAGAACTTCTGTAGTTCATCTTTTGGAAGTTATAGCAGAGCAGGAGGAGCCTGGGTGTATTTGTAGCTTTATTATGGTTGTGACCCATGTACGTGCTGCCACAGAGAGAAAACCAGTGCAGTTTTCATGTGTTGTCTGGCATAATCAGACAAATACTGCAAAAGACATTGATAACCTTTATATAGATTACTGTAAGCAGTCGCCTTAAAAATACATACCACTTTATTGGGCTGGATGAATAAAACAGCTACTACCCTGTTCATAGAAAGGACAGTGTATCTGTTGAAAAGATCTTCAACTAACTTTTCTTGGCTTGTTTAGCTTACCAAAATGAGAGCTGAGGAACTGCAAGAATACCTTATGATTATATCAGTGGAGAAAATACCAAGATTAGGCAATAATTATTTGGTTTAAATTACTGGTACAGAATTGAATGGATATAGAGTGATTATGAATAAATTTTAACTTGGTATCAGGAGAAAGTTTCTGGCTACCGAAAGAGGAAATTTCTCTTTAAAAAAAAAAAAAAGTAAAAAAAAGTAAAAGATCTTGGGTCCTACATGGACACCGGTAATGCCTTTAGATCTGTACCGCATGTTTTTTTGTTGTTTACTGTGGCTTCATTCGCAGTGCTGGGCTAGATAGTGCTTTTGAGGGTAGAGCATTTTACTTGGAAAACCACACGTCGTGGTGTGTACTGTGTGTTGCTTCACCTCGAGGTGAAACGTAACCTGTCCATCTGTATGTGGCACCCTGGGGGCTCTGGGACAAGGACATCTGGAGAACGGTCATTGGCGGCAACTCTAGGAGATAGTCTAGATTCCTCCATTGAGAAGAGTAAAGGGAAGGAAGGCCAGTACAGTTTTTGAGGGGAAAAAGGGATTAGGCAGCTGTATGTAAACCTCAGAGTCAGTAAAAGAACCCTGAAAAAGAGTACCAGGCAGGTTGTCTTACCCTTCCCAGGCGGTGGGCTGAGAGGGGACAGGCTGAGTCGCGTTACAGCTCTGGACATTGGGCAGACACAGCATTGTCGTAGGGCGGCATGCTGATCCAAGAGACCGGCGCAGCACCGCCGACGCTGTACGCCGAAGTGGCAGTTACCCTTTTTGGGTGTTGTTCCACCAAGGCTGTTTGTCAGTGCTGGATGTGGGTGCCTGGGGGGGGGGGTTTCCCCTGGTGGGGGGGGCCCCTAGCTGGGGGCCGCCGGTTGGGGCCCGGGGGCATTGGTGGGGGTCCCGGGGGTCCTGTTGTGGTCCTGAGGGCTCTGTTGGAGTCCTGGGGGCTCTGTTGGCGTTTCTGGGGACTCTGTTGGCGTTCCTGG
>Ga0181612_149060_pt1 | contig 26190 bp, 18 predicted proteins | sample HoacroProtozoa21_FD_119630 | JGI IMG/M metagenome (GOLD analysis project Ga0181612, IMG submission 119630) | Hoatzin crop microbial communities from Cojedes, Venezuel. Combined Assembly of Gp0051906, Gp0051904, Gp0051908
CAAACCACAGCCCAGGATTTTTAACATCCACTCCCCCATTTGCTTTGATTTAAAAGCTGCACTAATAGGAGAGAAGCCTCAACATTATAGTAGCTGAAACAGGAAACAAACAGCGCTCTCTTCTAATAATTGTCTTTAGCTGCTTTGATTGGTTGCAGTTAATATTAATAGTATAACCTTTAAAAATTGTGGGGAAAGGTAATACTTTATCTTCACTCCTCCTATTAGGGCTCCAAACCAAGCTTAATGAGAAACCATTATAAAATCATACTGCTAAATAGTACCTTAACTCACAATTCAGCCTATATAATTATATCAGTATTGCAACTGACAATTACTACGGATCTCCCAACCTCACCTCTCCTGCACTGTGCTGCTCAGGATGTGCGTCACGGCTACAGCATGAACTATTCTTCGGGCTTACGTAGCGAGACAGGTCAGTTCTACCCTTACCACACGAATACAGAACTCTTATTTTGCTCATAAACAGAAACAACGTGGTCTCAAAACCTCTGGATGTGCGTCCACGACAAACCCCACGGGTGCCTGGCAGCCTCTGCTCCCCATTTGTCCTGGCCTGACAGGACATCAGGGTCACCCGTCCGGCTCTGGGGACTGGCCAAGCTTTTCCAGAGGGCAAGACCAGGACGCAGGCGGATCCCAGCACACCTGGCTCTACCCAGTGCCTTCCGTCGTCACTAGCACAACGTGACATTCAACTCACTCAACTAGTAGTGAACAAAAATAATTAGTAAGTACATTTATAAATGACATTTTAAAGACCATTAACATATAAAACATTATCATCTTTATGAAAATAGACCCATTTCAGCACAAGCTTGCCTTTTTGAGGAAGGAGGACACCTACACTTTTTTATTTTTCAAAAGGCAAGTGTTCTCCTGGACAGCTGCCAATAATCTTGTGTAAAATGTCCTTAAAGCAAGACAAACTCCTCTGTACTAAATCTTTTTAATCTTTTCTTTTCATCCTCAGAGAAAAGGTCATTTTCTTCACGGAGTGGACTGGAAGCAAAGTCATAGTCTCTAGAATGACCCTTTACAAACGTAAACAACGGATATTTCTCCTTTGATGAAGATTTCAGCATCTGCAACGTAAAAGACACACCAGACAAGACATTAATTGGAAATGAAGAAATACAGTAAGCAGCAATATTTATCTGATGATAACTGCAAAGAAAAAAATGCATTTTCTGTTTTTATTATCATCATATTAAAATAAAAGCATTGCACAATCTCAACATCCCCTTCTCCTGTCGAACCAACATTTACTTCCATTTCTTCTTCAGGAAGCTGCTCCTTTTACGCCGCAGCCTGCACCCTGTTCCCCAGAGATCACCTCTCCGTGCTGGTTGTTGCAGCGCAGCTGGAGCTCTGCTAGGAAGATAAAAACCTCCACACCACAGTTCGTGGCCATAAGGCTCTCCTCAGGCACAGGTGTGAATCCTGAAGCCCCTGAGTGTCTCAGGGAGATGTTTTCATTGTAGAATCAGCAGGTACAATACTCGATGTTTTTATTTAAAAGTTTAGAACACATGCACCAATGTAAATAAGCCGACCAAGAGCACACAGCTAAAACCAGACTGACGACAGGAACAGGCTGTGGTAACTAGGGTGCCAAACATCTATGTTTATAAATAAGAAAACTGAGCTTGTAGAAAGTGGGTGATGGGGAATGGTAAATACTGAAACAGATCAGCAAAATAGCTTTTATAGCAGATAAATATCTGCCAAATACTGAAGGACATTTCAGCCTTTCAGGCTGTTTTGGACACTTAATTTAATAATTGATTTTTAAAAATTATTTTCTTTTTTGATTTTTTAAAAACTTCTTACCTGCTTTGAAAAAACAGCACCATGATGCAGTGACATGCAGAACTACAGTAGCCTAGAGGTATACACTCTGTGGAACTAAAATCACTAAATGTAATTTCACAACAACAATTAATCTAAACAAGTAGAAAAACCTAAATAGATCTTCAAACAGTGAGAACTATTTAACAAAAGACGGTCCGGGGCTGAGGAGGGTGTTTAAAAAAAATTAAAAACCACAGTAAAATCTTTGATTTCTTTGATTTCTACTGTGGTCTGAAATTTTCCACTTTATTTTAATTGCATTTGGCTCTTGTCATGTGAAACCTGGGTAAAAGAGCAAGGAGATAGAAGAGAGACATGCACACATTAATGAGCAAAAGAAGAGTAACAAGTAAGCATTAGAAAGAAAAAATGTTTGTAAGACATGCAAACGCTTTGTTTCTTGAGAAGACTGGATAACTGGATGCAAAGCCCCTAGGGCTGAACACAAGCTGGCTTAGGAGGAACAGAAGCCAGTACCCACATGCAGGCTGTGTGCTGGCCTGCGAGGAGGGCGGGTGGACTCGGGCCAGCTCCTAATTGCAAGTCTGGAACAGAAACTCATCCGAATGCTGCGTCGCAGGGAATGCGCGGCGACCAACCAACCATCGCACTTTTAAAGACGCTCCCTCCAACTCAGGAGGGAAATACACCTGCAGTTCCACTGCCGTCCCTGAAAGCTCCCTCTCTGCAGGTACGCGTAACTCCTCTCTCGGTGTGCTGGGAGAGGCGACGAAATACTAATACAGAACGTGAACTGGACAGGCAGACAAACGCCTGAACAAGAGTCGACTGGAACTTGGTTAAGATCACTGCAAGTACTATCAAGCTACATCTCACTCGGTGATCACAGGCAACGTGAAACTCCAAACAACCTGCAAGTTCTTTATTTATCACTGTGATGATTTCTCCAGATAAATTTATTGATAAATATCAGTATTTTTTAGTATTTCAGTGTCAGACAGACTGCCATGGCTGTCACTGCACCAATTAATTATTTGTGCTGAACTGCATCCAAGTTCAACACTCAATCAGTCCAGTTCTTCAGAGAACTTTTCATTTTTGGTAAGAACCTGGGCTACAAATGGGCAAATGCAGTTGTAGCCCAAGTGGATTATTTATCTGCTGTCATGGGTTTTGATAGGGAAACAACTCGCTGCACTAGCAGAAAGACAGGCCTGGTACCAGTTAAGCAGCAAGGTAAAGTAGCAGCAGAGGCTGCGACCGGGAAAAGGCAGAGCCCCCCAGGCGCTGTGCAAGGCCAGAGCTTCTCGCTGACCTCGAGGAGCTGCCACACGGCGTTGAGAAGCCAGACAGAAGCTGCTGCGCCTGCGCGGTATCTGTGCTGGAAGCGTAGGAGTGCAGCCAGTCAGTAAACTCATCCTTCTCAAGGCTGGATGTCTTTCCAGGTCTCCTTAATTTACCAGCTATTTAATTCCAGGTATTATTAAACTACTTGACAACAGCTGCCTAACTAGCAAGTACAGAAACAAAGGGTAACTTGAATGGGATTTGGATGGAGCTTCACCAGTCGCTCCATTTGGGCCCTTGATTTCAATGCCCTGATTTCCCTACCACTGAATATATGGCCCGTAAGGTTTATCCTCAAGTAATAAAAGCTAAATCTTTTCTCCCACCTCTTACTGCCCACAAAAGCAGCAAGAACCTGAATTTTTCAGTCTAGCCTACGCAGAGCACACTGAGGGTATACCGTGCTTTATAGTTCAAGAGTTATCGCAATCAAATTGCAAACAAATGGAAAAATAATGGAAAAGCAGGAAAAAATAAAGGAGGTGAAGGAAGGATTGAAAGATCACAGAATGTTTCTCACATTGTATTTGTATCCAAACTTTCCTCTATTTTCAAACTTACCGTGCCTGAAATATATTTTTATGAAATAATGTCACTAGTATTAAAGAACTTCTATCTAAAATACCACGATAATAGCTCCAAGACTTCGATTAGCCAGGAGTATTTTCACAACATACGTTCAGAAAACAAAACGTACTTAATCCCAAACTTGAAAGGAAAGTAAAAAAGAAGGAAAAAAGAAAGAGAACTTCCAGTGCAACCAATTTTGTAATTTAATTTTTTTACCATGCACTGACATTCTTTCTCCTACATGACAAAACAGCAAAACATGGGCGAACAGAAACTTCACCATTTAAACTTTCCATATATTGGTCACTTAGGAACTCCTAACTGTTTAAATCTATTTTCTACCTCTCTGTGTAACAATCACAGAAACAACTTCAGCATCAATCAACATCTACTGAAGATTATATACAGTGTTGAGTTAAAAATGCTTTTTTTGCTACAATACTAATGCCAGTTAAGAGGACATTCAAAATGCTGTACAAACACAAATTCTTTGTGCTGTTGTGATAACTGCTGTGGTTAGAATATTAATATTGTGACCATCTTCTGCTGCCGCCGCTGCGTTCTTTCATAGACTATTTTTTAAAACCACTGAACACAGTTATCTGCTACCACAGCTAATATAACATATTAATAATGCTGTATTTCATACACTCACACACTCTAATAACCAAGGGAAAAAAAGTGAATTACATCTGGACCTCAGTGAACCCGAACCAGTGTTTTTCAAGTGGAAGGACATGATCAGACAGACGTGCTGGGTGATACCTGCTCCGCAGACTTCAAAACATTGTCACCAAATCATAAACACGCTGCCTTACATTGAAACACCATCAGAAAGAGCACTTACGCTAACGAGAGAGAATACACAATTTTGGCTTGATCAAATACTTCCATTTAAAAAGAACTCCCTCCCGAGGGATTGATGCCTTTTCAAAATTCCTCCCCGGGCAGGGGGCGATCCCTGCGGCTGCCAGGGCTGGCTGCAGAAATATTCCCATTTCACGAGTGCCACCTCGTGGGCCCTGTCCCGATTCCATCAGTCTGCGCCGCCGGAGACGCCTCTCGCAATGCAACCCAGGTTTTACGCATTGGTAACATCGGACGAAATGAAACACAACCTAGATTTCTCACGATTATAAATGCAGCAATAAATATGAAGAACAGAACTACGTCCACTTAGAGGAGTGAAGCTGATTCTGCCCCCTTACCCATACACAGTACAGAGACGCCGTTCTGGCCGAGGAATCGCTGTGGTGACTTCCACACCTACCTTCGTTATTTCTTCAGAAGCCTTCTCAAAGTCCTGCACAGTTCTGCAGTAAAATCCTATTGTGCAGCTCGGATCCATTTTTTTGAATGACATCTTTTTGGGAGAAGGACAGTGGAATGACTGCAAGATTCAAGATCAAAAAACATGAAATACATGGTTAAGGTTGAGAATGTTACAGACCAATGCATTTACTTTTTTCCCCACCAACAGCTTTAACATACAATCCCATGCACCACCTGAATGAAAACCCAGCACACACTTCTGAAGTCATTTCTTCTACCCCTCCCAAACATTCAAGTAATTTCACTCCACACAGGTATGAAACCTCCCGCTGTTTATGCTGCATTCACCAAACTCGCACACAACACCACGTTAGTTTGAAACCTGCCAGAGGTCTGCCGCTCCGAGCAGCCCTTTATGAATATTCCCAAGGCAGAGGAGGCGAATGCTCTTCTGCAAATTGAATTTGTAACAGCTTTTGCACTATCTCACAATTACTGCTTTACTACCACCGCCCATTGCCCCTTTCCCTCCCCCAACCTCTATAAAAGAGACATAATGGAATAAACCAACCTCGTGTATTTTCCTTTAGTAAATGAAACGGCTTAAAAACCCCACAAAAACCACAAAAGCAAAACCGTATCGCAAAAGTCCACAAGCAGGAAAAAACCCAGTCAACATGCCCTGCCTTATAAATGCTTTTTTCCTAATGTGAAGTCTCTTTTCATGACAGATGATGCTCTGACAGTGCTGTGAACTGCTACTATCAGCAGCCATGCTATAAGAAAAAACAAACACACACATAAAACCCTTCCTCGCACTCCTCGTTCGCAGTTTGAGAGAAAAGGTAAGCACATGCTATTTACCCTGATTATGTGTTCATTTGTGACAGGAACTGTAGTTTTGGTGAAGCTCACGGTCTAATAACTGGAATGATCTGGTCACCACGGACTGCCTCTCAAAGGCATGCCTCTTTATTCTGCCTCTAACACGCAGGACCACCCCGTCATCCTACCTCTATTAAATCCCTAGCAATCCTGCTACAGCTGCTCAGCAACAAATGCTAACGCACCACGTCTGCACCACACTGCGACGGAGACACCACTGTACTAAAATGCAGATTTTGTGTTTCACGGGCTTCCCCCCGTGATCCGTATTCTCCCGTGAACAGCCTGTGCTGTTTCCTTCACATTTACACGTAAGCTGTGCAGAGCTCCCAGCTCCCCCGGCACCGCGCTGCTCAGCACAGGGCCAGGACAGCTCTACCAACACCACAGTAATGCCAGGACCGAGCAGCACGGGAGATCTCTTACCACCACCACTGCGATCCCCTGAGAAGGATAACTCGCGGCTGTTACAATCTCATTTGACTAAAGCAGCAGCAACCCTTGACAGCTAACATCAAGCAGTCTGTATACCAGAAACCCAATTTATCCTTTTTAAATTTTTTTTTTTTTTGCCAGTCAGAAAAGTCAATCTACAGAAGACGACAGCGCTAGTTCCCTCAGCCGAGCGTATCTGTCCGTGTAACGGTTTTACCTGCTGAAGTATATTGCTCTTTACTTGTGACTACAAACCTCAGAGAGGTATGTCTGTTACACCTCTGCTAAAAAATACAAGCAAAGATGAGAAGTACTATTTCTACAAGACTGATTTAAGTCACTGTTTTTTCTTCTAATTCTGTTCAAATTTTATATGCAGAAACTGTATCTTGCGTATTCATTCCTGAGTCGTCAAACACATAAATCAAACCCTGCCTTACATGCGACGTTTCAGCAACAACACGGTACCTCCGGTTGTGCCGGAGGCGCAGGGCAGTAGTCTCACTGCTGCACAAGCCGCTGTACAACAAAGAGAAGCGGGCAGGCTTTTTGTTTTTTTCCCCACTCCACCAAACAAATGGATTCTGGAAGCCAATAGAGAGTGGATTGATTTCCAACTTATTCTGGACAATTTGTCAATTTTGAAAATACTCCCTACAGATAAATCTAACAAGCAACTATCCACACTAAGAAAGCAATTTCTGTTTACTTTTGACATTTCTGGACAAAGATATAATACTATTAAATGCACTAAGCATTAAATTGCAATATATTTTCCGTCTGCAGAAAAGCACTAGGATGCGATCAAGCCAAGCTGCCAGCTCGTGTACCTTCAAAACACATTTTAAAACCTTCTTATTATTTGGAAATTCATATTAATGCCAGTCTGCAGCACAATCTGGAAGATTAGTCATGGGAACAGAAACCAAGCAGATGTGTATTTTTTGTAGCTTGGCCACCGAGCTACGGTGTGACCTTAAGGAAGTCACTTCAGCTTTGCTTCTTTGTGCTCTTCCCATCTTTTGTCTGGCGTACCCAATTAAACTGTAAAATCTTCAGCGAAGGCACTGCATTTTACTACAGTTATTAGCATAAAGGGGCAGAGATCTTGGTTATAATCTCTGGCTGCTGCCACAGTACAAACAGGTAGCGCTGGGACTCGCCAACTCTTCTTCCAAATATCTCAACAGGGCAAACCGAAAGGCATCTCTAAAAATAATGCAAGTTTCTGTTCAGGATATTTTCTAATACATTTTGCTGCTATGTTCCTTTTTTAATTAAGAACCTTCTTGTTTTCTAGAGACTCCTATACTTTTAAATTATATGTCATGCAAATTAAAGCATCTTGTTAAGCATAAATACTGAAAAATATGTAGTGTTTGCTTTAAGCTCGCCCTAGTATTTGACATGAGCCCTGCGTAAGTCCTTTGATATATATATGTAAGTACATTTCCAAAATACTATTTGATGGTATTTTGATTAAGGTATTGTGATCAACTTCAGCATATGTTAACAGATCTCCCTTTTCAAGATAACAATGGACAGGACCATTGCAGTTCACGCCACTGCTCTCAGTTTACATTAACTCTTGGCTGCTGAACAAAACAGAAGCCCTGAAGACGCACAACTTCATTACACACCATGTGAATTACATTTCAAGTGTAAACAGTCAATTTAAGATCACCTACTCAATTCCACAGGTGTGAGTTTAAGAGCTGTGTATGACTCACTTCCACTGTTCACAGGACTTTACTGCAAACCCTTAAGAATTCTACATTAAGGAGCTAGTATTTTAGAGGTGGTAGAGATAAATCTATATTCCTCTTCCTTATTTAAATGCAATATGTTGTTTCTGAAGCTGTGTTTCCACATTTAGAAGTACTTCACAGAACACACTGGCCTGTGGAACCACTACTAATAACCAACTCTGTTCTAGAGCAGTTGATGCCGCCCTAAGCCATGGATGCACCCAGAGAGTGTTTCTACACTGCCTGAAGAGTTGCTCTGAGGAGACTGGGAGCTCCTGTGGAAGTTGGACGCAAGATTGAGGAGAGCTTGTATGGATGGCACCGAGTACTTCTACTGTGAGTACTGTGGCTATCGAACACTTACTTCTGCAACAGATAATGCTTTCCCACGGTACTTGTAAATTGAGTTCTTTAATAATCTCCTTTAGCTCTATCTATTTTCAAGGCAACTTATTCGGCAAGAGGTTAAAGAAAAGGGAAAACACTACTTAAAAAAAAAAAACAAACCAAAAACCAAAAAACTCAAGCATGATTTTTAAGACCTAGACATAATCTGACAAGATGGGTTCACTACATGTAGATGAACACAGCACCTCACTTTCAGACCTGGCAGTTTCTTGGAAACTACTATTCCATAAAAACAACTTGATTAAAAATAATAATAAAACTCGTTAAAAGAAACAGTTCAGAAGTCTTGAGTAAAATTCACCTAGTCAACCAAAAACCTCAACAATAAGCCTCAAAAATTTCCACTTGTCTGAAGCTAAAGAAGTGACCAAAGTTGTTAGGAGAAAAAGTCACATTTAAAATTATAATCACCTACTCCAGTACAGAAATATTATGGATTCCTGGATAAAGAAGCAGCAGGTAAACCTACAGGAAACTCTGGTTCCAAAGTGACAACAGGCTCCTCCTATTGACTACTACTGTAATTCTCTCCATGATGCTGACTGCAATTTGAATTTAAAATACAAAAAAAAAAAAGACCAAAAAGACACACTAACAAAACCAAATCCAAATAACTCAGGTTTAAGATGTCCAAATATTGTCTATTTTCTTTGATGGAAAATTACTTAAATAAAGTGATCATCTGTTTTTGAGGTTTTCTAATCATTAAAAAGAAACAGATGAAGATTAATGAAGTAAAAATGAAAACCCCACATTGAGCTTTTAACCTCTGGTCATTTTTGTTGATCATAGGCCTACAAAGAAGAGCAGAACTTTGATAAGTAACACGTAACTGTACAACCATAAAGATGCAGCTAGCTAGAACATCTCTAAATAATTAGTTTTGATTCATATGGGAAGAAAACAGTGCCAGGTCTATATCCATACTACCTCAAGAGGGAAATCCTTTATGCTGACATCTACAAAAGATTGGCAGTAATGAGGATCCATGTAAATCAAACTGTCATCTACAAGGACAAAACAGAAGACAAGTAATTCAAAAAACACCTTATTATTACACTGCTTACAATCCAATTTCTATGCAGAACAGCTGAAAAAAAAGCCAGCAAGTAACTGCGTGCCAGGCTGATATTCATTGACTGAAGCATGGGTTTTTGCAGGACAGATTAACTTCTGCATAATCAAATATGCTTGTATAAGCAGAATTTTTATAAAGTGATGAGACTGTCATTTAATTTTTGGTGATAAAATTACTTTTACAAACACACAATTATATTCTGGAGTTTGCGTATGAAAAATGCATTGTGCTAGTTCATCCTGACAGGAAGAATATATTGCTTGTCATTTAAGCATCAACTAACACCACTTAAACTAGTAAAAAGCAAATACGTAAATAAGAACTGCCAGATAGGAACAGCAAACGCTCCTGAAGTTTGGCGAAACAGATAAATTATGCCTTGTTTATGCAACAACGGAAATTAAATGTACATTTTACAGAATCCAATTACTATATGGGGTAAATGACAAATGACTGGACTTTGGTAGATATGATGAATTAATAAGGTACTCATTTTGCTATTTTATTCATGCTATTTCCTACTGGTTCAATATTAACTTCCTAACTGTTAAAGAAAAATATGGAAGAGACATAACATATTGGAACACTAACCTTGAAATCCAGCAAAGTAATATGACTGCTTGGGTTTGCCACCAATAATACCAACACAGTACTCCAGGCTTAGAATTCCCTACAACAAGAACATTAAATAATTAGGATAGTGTTAAACAGAGTAAGTATTAAACGGAATGAAAATATTTGCTCTTTTTTTACTGTTTTTAGGCAAACAGCTTTTTAAACTTTTTTTTTAAAGACTGACTTAATGACTTTCTGGGGCTTGACTCACTGTTTAGAAGCTTACAACTGACCAAAGCGAAAAGATACCAGCAGATACTCCACAGAAAGTCCTCCCTTTTCATGAGATGCCCACACATTGAACTGGCAGTATCATTTCCCAGGAGGAGACAAAACGTAATGTTGTACAAGTTGAGCACAGGTTGCTTAGCCAAAAGGTATCTGGGTTACAGAGTTCATACACATTTACATTTGGTGGCCCTGGGGGCTCTCTTTGCATCCAAGTGTACATGTCTGTCTAGACTACGAACTTTTACATCACAGGGAGAAATGCCAGCTGAAGCAAGAGTAATGACAAGATACAGCTCTAAAACAGCAGCCCAAAATATGGGAGGAGAGAGCGACACACGACAGACCAGCCCCATAAATCTTACTGGCTGTTGACTGTGAGGGTAGAGGAACCATAACCATCAGCACCTTGAGAAAGAGACACTACAAATGCACCTAATGGGACTTAAAGAGGGACACGGGGTGAAATACAGGAATCCTTTCAGTCTGGAGGTGTAACGAAAGAAATGCACTCCTCCACCCACAGCAAAGCTCGGGGCCACTAAGGACAGAAGGAGCTGGGGTATCAGCCGTGGGCTACAGTCACACCAGTGCTGCCGCCGTACTTCTGTCCATCCAGGCTGAAAAGAGTTGGGCTCTGTCACCCACGTGTCTGTGCTAGCACACAAACCTAGCAGACCAACCACTACACAACACCATGTTGATTTTATGGCTATACCTTCTGCTGCTGCGGAGAAGGATTTACCCGTGTGCATGCTGTTTTGTCCAGGTAAGAACAGCAGTTTCACTGACTGCAGTTCCTCTGTCACCCACCATCTCTGGATGCAGTCACAGACAAAGGACACCAAAGAACTCACCCCTGGTCGTTTCTTTCTTAAAAGCAGCACCTAGCCAAGAAATGGAAGAAGGCACAGAGGATTTGCCTCCCTCTCCCTTCAACATATTTCTACTCTTCTGGCTTTCATGAGGTTTTGTTTCTTACCGGAGCTCATTAGGATTTTTGTGAACGTTCAGTCTTGGCTGAACGCAGTTCTCCATTAGTTATCCCACCAACTCCAGTGGGAGCTGAATTTTGCCAACACTAAGCACTTTGGAAAGCTGAGCCCAACTGTTCTAATGCAACTGAAGCCCAAGACCATTAAATACTCTGAAAACTGAACAGCCTTTAAATGTCCGTAAATCACAGTGGTTTTCTTGTGGCACTAGACAAGTGTTGGGTCCAAAAACTTGGACGCTGGCCCAAACCAGGACAGCAATCCAGAAGACTATCAGTTGAGCTAAAGTGAAATCTCCATTAGCTGGCAGTCATATCTATATCCTCTCCTCCAAGAGATAAACCAGTGAAGTATAACCGTTACATTATCATTGTATAAGTAGGGAAAATTTCTCTCAACAAAATGACTGATATTTCATCTACTGGTAAGACCAAAGCTTCTCAAGATAAAATTTTCTCTGCATAGACAATGATGAAGTAACGTAACCTGCTGTACTCCTCACCCGAGATGCTAAGAAAGTCAATGTCAGTATGGTTTATACAGGCTAACAGAAAGTGCTGCTCATTTAAAATATGAATGAGGTGGCTTTTTTTAGAAAATGCTCCTCGATGGCTGAGCAGTACAGAACATTTACGCAGATCAAAGGCGAAGGTTGAAACAGCTAAGTAGGACACATCCTCTGCCGGTGAAACAGAAAGGGAGCAAAGCTACTCAGATTAATGAATAACTTTCATCTATGGGAATTTTCTTGTAAAAGTGAATTATAAAAAATTTATCAATTTTCATCCATAAATATAAAATCCTTCGTAAAAATTACCTCTTGTACTACATTCTAAAATCTGCATTTTTAACTTAAATCCAGACCCCAAAAAATGTAGTCACTTCTTGTGAACAGTCAAGCCAGAGACTGGAGTGACTAATACAGGCAATTGAAAGCCCTCTTATCACGGTCTCCATCCTAACAGACTGCAAAAGGCAGCACCGGCCTTGGTAAATGAGCAGCAGAAATCACCCTGGTAAAGGCAGTTGTACAAGGCAAGCGTAGATAACGCGCCTGTGCTGTGAAGCCCGGTGCCACGCAAACATATTTTACTCTGGCAAAAGTGTGTTTTTGAGAGCTAAATTGAGAAAGCCTCTGAAGGGTAAAACTAGCCATAGATATCCGTCAAGAATAAAAGCCGATATTAAAGGACTGGAGTCACTTTTCTTTCGCTGTGAAAGCCTTATGAAAGTTGCAGAGGCAACTGTTTGTCAGCTTACAAACGAAGGCTCTGTGTGTGCTCCTGGACACGACTGATTCAAAGGCTTTTTTGCAGTTAACACAGAAAGTAAAGTAAGGTTGCTGCAGATCACCTCTGCGACCACAGGCTTATCTTAGCTGTGTCAGAATTAATCAGAACAGAGCTAACACTTTCCAAGACCAAGCGTCTGAAGATACAGGGAAAGGAATCAGGAAAGAAAAACAATTTATTAGTTCATCACTTAAATAAAAGGCTTCATCACTCTGCCTCCCCACGCCATTAACAAACGTGTTTCCTAAAATTTTACAGACACAACACAGCCACAAAAGAAATGACATGACAGACTCTCCGGTTTTGTACATGCTACCAAATTGTGGTATTTTAATAATTAAACCAAGAATTTAAAGTCAGATAAACAGCAGCATGGTAAACAATAAAGCAGCAGGGCTAAGAGACGAATCTCTCCCCTAAGAGAAGTACTCTAGAGGTAGGATTACAGTATCTTTTCAGGTGGTAGCACCACGAGCAGAACCTCAGGTGGAAGAAAAAAAAACCCAAAAGGACAGCATAGACCTTTCTCCCTTTTGCTTTATCCTCGAGTTTTACTTTTTTCCATTTTGTTTTATTTGTGGTAACTGCTTGCTATTCCTGCATCACCGTCCTTCAAAACATTTATCCTTATGTCCAGATAGTGAAAAGATACTTGAAGTAGTGACTAACGATATCAAAATATTCTAAATTCTCTCTTAAGTGGAAGAAAAAGACAAAAGAAAATGGGAAGAACAGACAAGCAACAACCTCAAATCATGTGACATCTAAGAAAATAACAAACAGAGTAAGGAATTTTGTATATTTATATTTTAAAATGCTGACTGATAGTTAATACAGCACAACTCTAACAGCATATGTAACTGAATTACCACTTGTAATTTGAGCCACTGCATTAATGTCTTCTCAGGTAGCTACTTTAGGAGTAGGACACTTATCGCTGCTTTACCAAGGGACATCATGTGCTCTGCAATTATGTCTGATCTTGTAATAGGGAAATTTAAAATCTGTAAAGTCAAACTTTACAACCTCCAACTGTAAAATCACCACCACACATTTAATAGGTAGAAGATTGCCATCATGAAGTCGCTTTTCATATCACCTAGTGCTACTATTTGAAAAATGATTGAACTCTCATTTCATACCTTTACAAACTCTAAGTAGTCCATGTTTGTTCTCTCTCCACCGAGTCTCACAGGAACTAATATAATTACAGCTTTTGTGTCTGCTTTTCCAGAGTCCATGAAAGAACACTGTCTGTCAATAACATCTGAACTGTAGACTGAAAGGAGACACATGGAAATATTCAGATTTTAAATATAGCCGCTAGCTTTTACAAAGACACACCTACAACATGCCAGCACTTGGTCTGTCAGACTAAAACTACAGTCCTTCAAAATATTACTGTCCTCCTGAAACAGAACTCGAGTGACTGATGAAAAACAGTGTCACGCCTCCTTATTTTCGGCAATATTCTGCAGAACGGTAATGTGCTGCTGCTGACATAAGGTACAGCCTCAGAAAAATGCAGAAGGGGTAGGTTAGGAGAAAACCAGTAAATATTTATTTACTGTCATATAAACGTCTTCTAAAAGGAGTAATTTAAAACTTGAAAGCCTACAACTAACAGAAACATCTACATGTTAAACGAAAAAAAGACAGTAATTGATTTTAATAAATACTCAAGTTCGCTGTCTGAAGTTAACACATCAGTGTCACTGAAAATGACAAAAAAATCTTGATGTAGTATTATCACTTATTCTCCCAACTAAGAGAGGCGCAAAAAATCATCACCAGAACAAAGAAGCGAAACATTAATAGAATTTTTTAAATTTCCACTGTCACTGTAAGGCAGGTGAAACTGGTTTGCAGCGTATGATTAAACAGTATCTCTTTAAAACCAGTTTGACTGATTAGCCAGGGATGTCGGTCTCATCTGCTCTATCCCAAGATCAGTTATGACATAACTAAAATTTTTGCCAGCTGAACATGGCTACTGAAGTAACACATTGTGCTTAGATTTGAAAGACTATAGTCATCAGCGTGAAGTTTCACCACACGTTTAGTTTATCTTGTCATCATTTTCTGCTCCTGAACATCCAGAGCTCTAAGCTCCTCTGTCTGTTACTGATTATTTAAAATGTCACGTTGGAGCAGAGGAAAGGTTACCACTGACTCTGCTTCCCTCTCCTGACTGGCGCAGTGGTTTTTTTCCTTCTAGAAAAATGGGTAAAAGAGAATCCTGTGATGCAAAAGAAGTAGTTTTCAGTTGTTTGGTTGTTTTTGGGGGGTATTTTTAATAATATATGGAAGTTCATACTAGCTTATTGCTAAACAACATTGAAGTGATTATTAACTGATTTAAATCCAAAATAAAAAGTTACAACAGTTAGACTGTAAGAAAAAGTGATCTTGCTCTATTTGGAATTCCACTGTTAGACACCAAACAAGCAATGTGCGAGGCTTTCCAGCTGGGGTGTCTGATTCTCAAAGAGAACAAACATCTGTGTATCTCAAGCACCCCTTTCTCTCCATAATCTCAGTTTTGTGGATCCACTTTTATTTTTTCCTTTAGAGCTCTATTGTTAAGTGCTTACTGAAAGGCATTAAAAGCATCTGAAATATTTGCAAAAAATCTACATAATCACAACATTTACCTGTACAATCCTGAGCAACATAGACTGTTACTCCTTGTAGCTCAGGGTCTCTTGCTTCTTCAACAGCTTTTCTAAGTACAAACACAAAACTATTTAACTCATCTCTGATTTTAAAGAAATTAACAGCAAATAAACGTAAGTTATTTGATTTTTAGAAACAGGTCGGTTTTAATTGTTTATTGTTGAGGGTTTTTTGGGTTTGGGTTTTTTTGGTTTTAGTTTGGTTGGTTGGTTTGGTTTTGTTTTTTTAATTCAAGACATCTTCCATTCCTAGCAAATACAGATGGGGGGTGGAGTGGGTGGGTTGGTTGGTTTTAAGCACTGGATACCAAGAACCAGTGTATATGGCTACGTGTTCTTCCCAAGCAAAGATGACAATGTCTGGCTATTTAGAAGAAACAATGAAAACCACGAAAAAAAGCCCAGAGAAACACCTTAACTTACAATGAAATTCACATTCACTACCTAATTTCCTTCTAACAATTTTCTGTCACATATATTGGGATAATAAAGGCTAAATTTGCTGACAAAAATTTTATTTTCAATTCGACAGGTCTCTTTAGTTGACCTCAGTTCATATAACGAGCCACCACTTAGCACCTCATGTCTATGGAAATAAAGGCTAGCACGTAAAATGCCGTAAGGTTTCACCAAAACTTCCACAATGATAATTGCAATATTAAGTTATCCTCAAAAGAGTAAGAGTAATGGACCTCAAAGCTAAAAAGAAAATACATGTCGATAGTCTGAGGGATGACCATCGATCAAGGACAACATTTGTAAAGAAATTCAGCTGTTCAAAATAGGAGATTAGCCTTTGACTTCAATACACGCTTGCATTAAATGGTCACTATCCCTTTATTTCACACTATATTTTGAGGAATCATTTAATACAGTTGTTCTCAAGTTATCAGCGAGCTGTACACTGTTAGCAGTGCTGGAGGAGAGAAAGGAGATCTAGGAAAGGAAACCTTTGCAGTGGTGGAAATCACCGGTGGGTTTGTGTTGAATGTAATTCTGGACCAACCACACCCCCCCCCTGCTCCCATTAGGTAAACAGACTACCGCAAATTAAAGCAAGGAAAAAGAATTCTGACAGTTTCTATCATCAGAAAAAAAACCCAGAAGAAAACACATAAATAATGCCAACCTCTCACACCACTGTCTGCATTTGCATGTATGCACACATATACACCTTGTTATTTCAGTACACGTTCATTTAAGATTAACATACTTTTATGCTAAATATCGCATTCTTCCATTCACATATAAATGTATGAACTTTGGCTTCTGCTGCTTAAATGACTTATTAGTGATTCAGTTTATAGGTAAACTGGAATCCACTAAGAACATCAGTGTATAAGGCTATAAAAAATACAAAACAAAAAAATTGGTAATATTCAAAGAAATGGCATCTGAAGCACATAGAATGGAGAAATTTGACTTTCGACTTTTTTTTAACCACACTGAATGTCACAGACCCTTTACTTTTACTGTGATATAATTATAATATTAATAGTCCCATACATTTACAGTTTCACAAGAATTTGATGTGTGCAAAGAAATGCTGAAAACATCAATTTTAGCTCTGACATTTCATTACACTATCAGTACATTACAGCCCCCAGGTTACAGTATTAAAAGAAAAAAAAAAAATCTATAATGTTATGCATGTTCCAAGGTTGAAAGAGTGGTTAGTTTTTGGAACGTTTCATTAAATGCAGCTCTACTTAAAAGCTCAGGTTTGGGAGAGTTACTTGGGACTTCTACTGCCCAAAGTACAGGAAAACAGCAATGTTGTTTGTTTCCTGAAATAAGACCGAACAAAGGCTCAGAGTTCCGCTCCTGCACCCAGCGCTATTTCCCTTCCTGCCTCTGCAAAATCTCTAGAATTGCTACTAATATGGACATTTTTCACAGCCAATAACGAACAGTTAGATGCTCAATTAAGCTGAAGTAATCTCATGACGCTTTGAAATGCTTCTCCTGTAATGTGTAAGGTGCAGCAACAACAAAGAATAAAGGTATTTTTACCTTAAAATGTGTGCAACAACTGCAGGCCCATACCAATCACCAGCAATTTTTCCAGACTTCTTTCCATATTCTATTAGCTGATGCAAGCCAAAAGCTGCCAGTGGAGAGTCGCCAAACCAAGAAATTATTTTTCTGTGATAAACTTCATCTCTCATTTCATTGTCGTCACAGTTTCTCTTTAATGTTCCCTGATGCTGATTTGACAGGATCTTGGGTTCTCTTTCTGCTGTAAGCGATGCTTCGAACGATGCCGTCAGCTTCTTCACCGTATGGGCTGTCCACGACTCAGAATCTGAACCGTCAATGTCCAACGCATCTGGCCAGACCCAGGCTGCAGGAAGAAATTTTAAGGTGCATATTAGGCTTAATATTAACTTTTTGGTATAATTAGCAAAGCACATCCCTCTCTCCTCAAACCAATCACACAGACTTTACACGCTGAGATGCGAATGTCACTGTTAAAATGTAAACAAAGAATTCGAGTGGAATATGATTTGCTTTTATTTTCTGCTGAATGGTAGGTGAAACGAAATACTACTGACTGTACATCTGGTAGCAATTTATGCTGTCTGAGATAGCAGGGCAGACTCCACGATCCCAGTCAGTTAAGATACACAAGATACACCTGACTACAAGGCACAGGTTAGAACTATGTTACATAGTAAAAATATGAAAGTTGGCTATTCAGTATGATCTAAAAAGTTCCACCCGTGTCAAACAAGAAGTTTCAAAAGCTGTTTTTAATTTTTCTGGTTTATCAGTTGTTCAAAAAATAGGCAAACCTGAAGAATTATTCATATAAAACCAAACAATTCTTCCTGACAAACTGTCAAAGAAGATCTGAATAGACAAGATTTTTTTCTTCACTGAATCTGTGAATTGTTTATCTACATTACACCACAAACTTGTGTAAATATTATTCAGTACAGTATCTACAGTCTGCGTGCCGAGCAGAGGGTTTCCCTTAGCAATGCACCCTACACGCAGCGTTCCTCTTGCAGGACAACGATGCTTCAGCACAGCTAGAGAAGAGCAAGGCTTCCCTCGTCAGATGACTGGAAGTCTCTCCAAGTGCAACACAGCGCATGTGAGGAAACCTCCAGAACAGAGAACACGCTGTTAGCTCAGAACCTACCCCGCGAAATCCCGGCAGGCAAGAGGAAGGCTGCCACGCACAAGCAAGGAACGGAGCCTGCCGAGGAGGTGCTTCTGCTCAGTGAGCCACATCTGGGACAAGACTGGAGGATCAGAAAGCTGCCGTTACAGCAGCAAGAGGAACCTTTGTGACAGAGAGCAAGAGCTGCAGCCCTCCCCGTAGCTCTTACTGAAGTATCCATGTAAAAGTCTTTGAGAAACAAAGAGGAAGCACAGAAGCAACTACATTTTAATTCTAAAATCTAATTTCGGGCTCCAGTAATATCACACGCTGGTAATGGCCATGACCCACCTCACCCACTCATACTCCAGTGTGACAGCCGCCCCGCGCCAATGCCTCCTACCACCAGTGACACCCCTCTGTGAAACGCCGTGTTAATTTTTCACTGCAGACACACACATAAGCTCAATGTAACATCACAGGCCTTGCTATTCCTGTACTTTGAGCTTCAAATTTAAGTCAGTGTCTTAAGCACAGGCATTTTAAAGTAAAACTCGCCAGTACCTTAATAATTAAAATAAAAACTCATTCACAACGTCCTTCAGCAGTATCTGGAACATTCCACATAGCAGTGGAAGTGTAAGTATTCCAGCTAGTAACTGCAGTCAGGTTTTGCTTTGTAAACAGAAACAATACCATTAAACTATAAAAGAAACATCTCTGGGAAAAGAGTAAACAGCGATGAAAAACTTCATGTAAACACTTTAAGCTACCCAGACCTCATAAAAAGCTTTTCAAAAGATAATTCACCAGCTGTCAGAAGACTAGATGATGAGAAAAGTAGTCCAGAAAGACCATACATACTCCATTTTTCTGCACATTTGGATTGCCACAGAAACACTAGCACTCTGGAATCACCAAATCAGTTTCCAAATTAGGATGCATGGGGGACAGTGCAAGGAATTCTTAGTAACCACGGATTTTAAAGATCTGAACCCGGGCCTGTTTTGTTTGGGGTTACTTTGGAATGAGCCATTCCGCATTCCTACTCACAGGAAGTCTACTGATCAGATTTATTTTTTATTTCTTTAAATGTCTGTGTAACAGAAGTTATATTTAAAGGATTTTTGTTCTCAGCAGAAGTATTTTCATATGTTTTGATATTTGTAGTCAGTTTAAAGGGATAATGTCTGTTTTATGACTTAAATATCTACAGCAAAAGCAACATTCAGCAAGCCAATCTGACAGTTTGGTCATGACACTACCAAGAAAGACGACTTTGTGATGCAGCTTCTTTGGGACTATGTTCCCAGCTTACATCACATCTGCACAGTAAGTACAGAGTATCATCAAAACAGGCTTTCAGAACTATCTTCTGCTACAGAATTCCCGGGATCCGACAAATGGCCGAGTAAACAATACACTGTATTCTCTCCAACTAACATGCCCGGGTGGCTTCAGGCCCATGACTTGGATCGTTTTCACAACAAGGAGTGGTGACAGAGGACAGGACCGCTTGTTTGAAAGGGGCAGTGTGGATGATGAAAGGGAATGAAGAGAAGAAGAAGAAAAGAAAAGGTGGTTAACTAAGAACCAAAAATACCTCTACACAGGACACGGCTCAGCTTGGAAGAATGAGGAGGATGTGCACGCTTAGCCTTTGAAGGCAGAAAGTGGTCCAAGTCTCCTAAAGCCACTTCTTTCAAACAGCTGTGGCTGAGGGAGTATTTTGGGATAGACAATGATAGGAAAAAAAGGGAAGTTTCTCTGTGAGTACTCGGGGGGGAAGGGAGGAAATGAAATAGAGAAAATTTCGACACAAAGAATGATGTATGGAACTTAGATTAGAGTCCTTCTATTAACTCAATATATTAATACTAGAAGAAATTGAATAATGTACAACTTTAAAACTGATAAAAGAACATCACTTTTCCCATAGCCCACAGCTATGGGCTGTGCGACTCATTTCCCCACCTCGAGTACAAGAAATGAGCAAGATTCAAGAGAACTGGACACTTGCATGGATAATAACAATACCCAGCTATGGGATCACAAATTTTTGTGCTACTTTACTTCACAGTTAGCTTCTGTGGAGTTTCCAGTACCTTCCTTTGACACACCCTGCTATTCCCTTCTTCAGAGATGGAAAGCAGGTGAGCTAGATCGCTGCTCTAATGCCAGGTAACAATCCCAGCATTAATGGGAGTCCAGAACCAAAAGCAGCACGCACTTCAGATTCAACTTACATAAAGACCATCAGACTCTCTACAGAACACCCATGCTTATCATGCTGGTATAGAGAGCTTCTCTTGTAACTTACCTCGACCAAGAAAATGAAGCAGAAGACCTTGAGCCAGCAGCATCTGACCAGTTCTTAGTGTGCAACCCCAACCGCAGTCTGTTGTTAATGCAGACCCCTTTATCTGCGGAAATTCCTCTCTGTACGTCAGCCATATTCTAGAAATAAAATCTTTACGAAACTCATCAACATTTCCCGAAATCTCTGTGTTGATCTTATCAAAATTGGACCCATTTGTAGAGAGTTCACCAGACTCTGTGAGGCAAAGCACAAATTTAAGTTATAACTTGGTATGGCACTTCTGTTATTAGAAGTAAAGTAAAAACGTACAACTATTCTGTTGGAAAGACAGGGCAAACTTGCAAAAAGTGACAATCGCTTCAAATACAAGCAAGGAAAATTGGAAGGCGAACACAATAGAAATGTGCCAGCTAAAAAAAAAATGCCAGTGGAATGGTTGACTTGCAATTAAGCAACTGCTTAATCCACCTAAACGTAAATGGCCAAACAGAGAGAGATTCTCAGCAAACTGCATGCTGGAGAACGGTAACAAAGGTGTTGGCGTAGTGACTCCTTGCACAGGTACCGTCGCTATTTCATTCAGCAGTTTTTAGAAAGAAAGTCTGAAGTGGATAGGTAAATGAAGTAAAGTGCAAACTACAGCACTAATGTTTACAGAAGGAACAAGACTTCAGTGTAAAAACTGAATAAAGCAGGTTAGGATGGGTTGAATTAGTGGTGGTGTTGGACATTTAAATGAGTATTTTCTACGCTTTTCACATTTACATTTTGAATTGAGTAATTGTTAATGATGATCTTTCTAGAAGGTTAAAAACATATCTACAGAGCTCCTGCCAAATAAGACTGGGATGAGTTAAGCGCTACGTACACACCATCAGTTTTGAAGTGGTAACATTTTCCCAGGAGAAACACCGGAGAGTTTCTACTGAAGTAAGTTTTTGTTTTCAACACCCAACCTAAAACAGACGCAAAACAAATACAAATTTGTGAGTGAAGTATTCCAAAAAAGGAATTGCCAACAGCAGCTCGTTAAGCCAAAGGTAACCCTTGAAAGGGGAATACAGAGACAATGCACGGAAGTTGGGTTTTGCTTTCATAAATAACAAACAGTTTAACAGCTCTACAAAACACAGATTAGAGTTCTGGTTCAAAAGTAACGATGTTGCCCAATTGTGAAGGTCTGAATGTCAGTACAATAGGACTACTGCACAGAAATGGTCAGGATACAGAAGTGCTAAAGCTGAGCTTAAGTTGCTTTGTCTCTATTGCCATTTCATTTCTGCATAGTTTGATACGGAGAGGTTTCCAACTCCTATAAAAATATACAATAAGCTTCACGTATGACCAGTGAAAATGCATGGAGTATTAATTAAACATACCTCATCACAAAATTAAATTACAGTTCAGACACGAAAAGAATATAGAAAACTACATGTGTATCAAGCCAACAAGTTAGTTATACTGTTGGAAATTTAACTTCTGTGTACCGTATTGAATAGTTGTGTAATATGCTGTACAAATTCAAAGCGACAGAATTCATTTTTTAGTTTTTGACAATGTCCCCAGTGTTTTTTTTCACTTAAGTCTAAATCCTATGGTGGTAGCCTTAAAGAAAATTGAAGAAAAGTATATTTTCATCTTGCTGGACATCTCCAAGGCTTATGAGAATAAACAAAATTTATCTGAAACCTGGTGGTAAATCTGAGCAACCTCCTAGAGGGAAAGTATAAAAATTAAGGTTAAGGACAGATTAGCAAAGGGCACGCTTGAAAATAGGGTTGCTTTTAAACAAATTACTGATGGTCAGCTGTGGAAAAGTATGTTACTAAAGGGTGTGAAGTAGATTGTTCAGTGGAGTTTGTATTGCACACATAATCCTATTTTTTCCAGAAAAGTACGTATAAAAAATAACATCTTTGTGCAGATGATTCCATGTTATCCCTGTTTAAAAGTCTATGCAAACCTAGTGTCATTTACACAATGTCTTTACTGTTTTTGAAATAAGTAATTTAAAAATAAATTATGCAAATTTATTTGAAAAATGAAAAGCTAAACAAGTTTGTTTACTTGGACTGTTTATTATACCACAGTAAAAATGGTTGCAAAGGGCCGTATTGCATTTTAATTATTAATATTAGTTAAGTTTCTGAATCATGATCCCATTCACATCAACAAGAAACGTTCCACTCATTTCAGTGGAGACAGGATTTTACCATACATTGTTTCACTTACTGTATTTCATGTTGTGCCATGCAGACATAAACTTTGATTTTATCTTTTCTACTTCATCTGTCCCCGTGGCCTCCATATTCATATTCTAGAGAAAAAGCCATCGCTGTCTTGTAAGACGTTCAATTCTGCTACTGTAAAAACAAAAATGTAAACACATCCATGAGCACTGAGCACACGGGGTACAGTATCACCACCAGCTCACTTAGGTACTTACGCCTAACATGACCAGAAACAGTAATAAACTTGCAGAATCCTCCACGTCCAGGGACTGAGAAGCAATCACACGTTCCATGAATAAGTAATAAAAACATTTAATTCCAAATATACACCAATAAAATTACTACACAAAGCTAAATAAAAGATAATGTTCTCCAACAGCTCTCTACTGCACAACAAACTGATCTAGAGCGTATAACCGGCGCTGGCATGCGAGTAGACTCTTTCTAATTGGCAGTGAAATGAAGAGCTACAACGCATTGCACTAGATAGAATAGATGCTATTCTTTTCTGCTGAACAGAATACAAGTACTCCTCCCCCCCCAACATCAGGGGTTCTGCTGAGCACCAATAAACCAATCTTGGCTTTCAAAACACCATTAGTTTCAGATTTCTAATCAAGAATTTTCTAAGCCAAAGTTTACACGCACTGGAGGAACTAAAACACTAAGTGCAAGATGCTTTGCTGTACGTGTACAAGGCAGAAAATGTGTCGTACGGAAAATGTGTGTAGTAACAGTGACATAATTTTTTACAGAATTAACTTGCTAGAGGAGTAACATCAAGAGATGAGTAGAATTACTGTCATAAAATCTGTGTTTATTTTACATCCCCTCTAATTCTCACTTGCAGTGCAAAAACGGCTCTCTTCTGATTTGATTGTGTTTTCTGCAGGGGTCCAGCTGTACCACAAGAATGAGAGTGGTAAAATGGTGGTAAACCCCACTACAGCGCACATTAATTTTGTAAAAACTGCTTATAATTTTTCCAAGGCAGGGATGTGAGGGAATGCACTTTTACTGACAGACTTCACCTTAAAAGCAACGCAAACTGGTAATAATACAGAAAAAAATATATGCTACCTTTATCCCTGTTTCTAAGAAATACGAGAAAATGGGACAGAACTCCCTTTGTAGTACACCTGCACTATTTAGTAAAAGCAAGCTTGCTACTAATTAACAGAGCTTCCTTCACTGCACTTAGTCTGTCAATGGCTCCCTTCAAAATAGTTGACACAGGAGGTTTTCTTGATGGTATTTGGTAGCCCGTATTTGGCTGCATAGATAGCTGAAAAATTAAGACCTCCTCCTTCAACAGGAGCTTTTGTGTGACATCAAAGGTTGATCAATAACGGTGCCTCACTGCAACCTTCACCGAATTTTCAGCAAAGTTCTGGTAACATCAGATGATGACGTGAACAAAAGTGAACGATCTCATTTAATTACTAAACCAGGACCAGGAGCATACGCCATCGCTGATGCTGTACATAACCTCCTTCCTTTAAAAGGAGGATCTAGAACTGTATTTACCTTTCTGTGTGTTATTTTCCATTGGATTGGGATCAACAGCAGGATGAAGACTAAACCGTGTTACTACTCTCCACTGAGAGCATATTTTAAGTAAAACCTGACCCCTGACAGGTAACTGAGGAGTGTGAAGATGTCAGGGGGCCGGTGCCTGAGGCTGCTCGCACAAATGCAGTTTCTGGGCTCTGTAGGTAGGGCAAGCAAAACATCAGTCTGCTGGCCCAGCCATCCCTAGCATGTTTTTCTGCTATTCCGTTTTATCATTTTGTAAAAGTCTGTCAACAGCTTTTTGATGGAACAAGAGGCAATGCAAGCTTACAAACACCGGGGAAGACTGACTTCTTTTGCTAGTAAAAATAACAACTGACTACAACCCTACTATGATTAGCCTTGTGTTAAGCTGGGGTTTTGTAGGGGAAGAAAGAGGAAGAGAATTTAAAGTTGGGTTTTAATTTCCTGCCTCTTTTTTCCTCAGGAAGAAAAAAGGGAAAGACTGACTGTATCAGTGACTCTAGCTGGCAAAGCTGTGAAGATGAACTTCTTCAGGAGGTGTGTTTGGTCCAGCCTGCCCTCCCATGATCAGTCAGCGACAGCCATTTACGCAGAGGCCACGGATTGCCTTAAAAGCCAAGACCTGTAAAAGCTCCCTCTGGCTAAAATTAGATGTGAAACAAACTCTACTGTTCCGAAAGGGCCTGAAGGAAAAATTATTGAAATGAGAAAGCAGCTCATTTTCCTTTAAGAGACAATGGCCATCACGGCGCATTTTTCTTTCCTCCAGTTACATCTCTTCCCTAGTATTATGCTGAAGATGTGAAAAGGACTTCCAAGCAGAATGCTAACACAAACCAGGCACATTTATTCCACTGGAAAAACGCAGGCTCTTCCCATCGATGTAAGGCGGCATCATTAATAGTTCCACTGAAATTAACGGAACAGCATCAGAAGGTCACAGGGAACACAGACTCAAGCCAAACGGGCACCATGCAGCCCCCGTTGTTAAATCTAAAGCTAATGGTTCTACACTGGAGTTGTCTCATTTAAGAAGTTACCCACAACGTACATTACCAGGGCGACGTTCCTTCACAGAGCGGCAGGACACACCTCTGAAGGAAAGCCGAAGTCCTGTCCCCTCAGAGCCCCCGTCTCCAAGGGGGGACAATCGCAGCGAGGCGGCCGTTTGCTAACAGGGGTGGAAAAAACCTCCCCGACAACAGAATTCACTGGTTTTCATTACCAACAGGACAGCCATCCAACCCGCCCATGCAACCGCAGCGACGGGGATGAAGGAAGTCCGAATGTGACTCTCGTTATTAGTTCATCTCAGAACGAAGATCCCCTTCGCTTTTTTCCTACCTGGAAAGAAACCGCACTAGCAGCGACGGCAGCAAAGCCCGCACAGCAGCCCCTGACAGGGAGTAACGCCGAGGGGAGTCACCCCTTAACAGCTGCAAACACGGACGAAGACAGCGAGAAACCACGCTTGCTGAAGGGCAGGGGAAGAAAAACAGCCTGGTGGGTTTTTTTTAAACCCTGTACCAAAGACGGGACGTTTTGCCCCCCCTGCGCTGAGAGCCAGGCGAGAGGCGCCGGCGGAGAGGCCGGCCCTCAGCCCCCCCCAC
>Ga0181612_164439_pt1 | contig 26184 bp, 14 predicted proteins | sample HoacroProtozoa21_FD_119630 | JGI IMG/M metagenome (GOLD analysis project Ga0181612, IMG submission 119630) | Hoatzin crop microbial communities from Cojedes, Venezuel. Combined Assembly of Gp0051906, Gp0051904, Gp0051908
CCCACCTGGACGCAGTCCTGTGCAGCCTGCTGTAGGTGACCCTGCTTTGGCAGGGGCATTGGACTAGATGACCCACAGAGGTCCCTTCCAACCTGTACCATTCTGTGACTCTGTGATAAATTAGACCTGAATCCACTGGATCCACTTCTTTGCCTACTGATTTTATCAGGCTGATTACCTCTGGTCTTCCCTCACTGTGTTTCTGACATACATATGTTGGTCAGCTTTCATTTAGACTTTTACGGAAGCTATGTTGTTTAAGCTGTGTGGAGGCTCTCATGGTTACTTAGAAGCCCTTGGCAGTAGGAGTCATTTCTTCCACAGCCCTAGCAATTTTTTGTCTACTGGAAGAAATAAAAGAGCAGCTGCTGGTTTGCAGAGACCAACGTGCTATGAGTAGGTTAGATCATCTCATTAGGACTGAAAGCAGTCACTAAATTAAAATGAAAACTGATTTATCTACATGATGGGGTCAGAACTTAGAAGTTCTCATAATGATTCAACCTAAATTTGAAAATGTTAATTATTACAGTTATGACACTGCTGTTCTTTAATAAAACAAAAGATCTGTATGACTTGTAATGCCTTTGACTGAAAGGATCACAAGAACATTTGAATAGCACAAGATCTTCAGTGTTGCTGTGGCGTCTATAGTGTTACCATACTTTTGCAGCAGAAGCTGAGAAGTTAAGGGAGACAAGTTGGGAGCACTTTTTTTTCTACAAACTTTGTTACTTTTAATTATATCAGTTTCTTCACTGTTTCCTATGCACCTTGGCTATGTTCCACACTAATCACTGTTGGCTTTACATTAACTGTATGATACCAGTATTGAGTAAATTACTGAAGGATTTTCAGGTTTATTGGTCTTGACTTATAAATGCATCATGATGAGGCTGACTCTTCACTCTCTTAGAGGGTGTATCTTTCAATTTAGAAGCCAAGCAGGGACTTGAAAGTGCTGATACAGTTTATTTTAAGAAGACATATACTCATATGGACTGTGTAGAGTATCATAGGGAGGGACTCAACAATAGCACAGATGACTTCCTAATCCAGTTTCAGCTGGATGTGCCCATGATAAACAGCAAGCTAATTATTTGTCCCCATCTGTTGCACAGAAGGGCTAGTCCTCCCGCAGCATGGTTCTTCTCTTCTTCAAAGTTTTGTTACATTGGTAAGATGATGTCATGTCATTTTAGCTTTGTCATTTTGTGTCACAGTTTTCCATAGTGGAGATTAAAGCTGTTGTTCTGACCCTCACTTGCATCTCCAGTTACTCTGGGACTTGTTTTGTTTACTTACACATACGTAATCCACAAGCAAGTAGCCCCATCTTCTTCAGTTTACCTTTACTTTCCTGAACTTCTCAAAATCTGAAGGTCCTGATTCATCCATTTTCTTGCTTTGAGAGGTTAGTAGCATACAGACTCTTCAGGGCAGCTCATGCTGTTGGGCAAGACCCTTCATCCATGCATGGGCTACTAAGTTCAGTGCAAGTCTTTGACTTGCTTGAGGGTACTTGTCAGGAATTTATCCATACACCAGTTCCGCCAAAGCAGAAAATCAGTTGGTGTTGGTGACTGTAGGAATGTCTGGTTACAAAGTCCCCCTGAAGTTGCTCTTTGGCAAGACATGTGTTTTTCAGCTGACACCTGAGGTATGCTCTCCCAGTCAGGTGAAGAGGCTGTTGCCTGGGACTAAGAAAACTGGTATGTTGCCACTATGCTTATCTGACCTGAGGCATCAATGCCACCAGCTGATTATTTTGGCTGAGAAAGAAAGAGTCTTATACTGTGAATTTTACTCTACTGTCATCACCAGCAACCAGTGAAAAGCTGTCACAGTAACATCTTCTTTTAAGCAGTCTTTAGATAAGTACAGGTCTTTGCAGCTGAAGGAACTGCAAGTTTTCCCCCATGCAATGATGGTCACTTCACAGATGATGGAACAGCCAGCCCCTGGCACACACCATGCTGGTACCTGTCTTTAGGACAGTCACAATAATACATGGCATTGTCAGTGACAGCCAGTACTGGGCTTGAAAGAGCAATCTGGTTGTGATGTATACATCAACTCACCCAGACAACACTGCTATACAGCCATGGATAGCGATGCACGTATGTGTGGCAAAGGGATGGAAATTTGAGAAGTTACTACTGTGTTTCACTAATGTGTCTGGTGGTGGAAGCTGCTCAGTATGTTTATTCTCCAAAACACTCCCCCTTATATAGCAGAGATGGTTATCAGCTGCTGCAGTTGGAACAGATACACAACAGAAACAGATGTTCTGTGTGCACTTACCACATTAAAATCTGTATCAAAGTTCTGGAACCTGTCTCTGATTTTGGAAAGCATTAACGCTGGTGTTACTTTTCAGGAACAGAACACTGCAAAACACCTTGTCAGGTACAGTCCACATTTTTGTAACAGTGCTTTTTAGCTTAGAAGCCAATGTTGTTAAGACATACATTGACTTACCTTAGAGACCTGTTTGCAAGACACTTCTCAAATTTGCTGTACATCACTAATATTATTCTTATGCAGGTATCAAACCTACAAGCCATGAGGAACACACTGGTACATTTTTTTCATCTGCTGATCCCTGTTTTATAATGCTGGGTGACACATGACCCCTCTCTGCACAGAACTGTTCTCAGCTGCCCAGTGTTCACTCCCTACCGCAGCCACAGCTGACAGACACAACCCAGAGCAGGGGATATAGGGATACTGGATGAAGTCTGCATGACCAGAAGTCTAGTGCTGCTCTTTCCCAGATAGTATCTGAGTTGCAGAATCCCCAGCTAGTTTTTGGTTACTCATTTGTGCAGAACTACTCTTCTGCCCACACTACCTCTGCATACGCAACACAGGAGTGAAACTTCTGCCTATTTCTTCTTAGGCCTCTCTCTGCTGGATGCTCCTTCTTTTACTCCACTGTCTTCACTCCAGCCCTACCAGACTACATATTTATGCTCACAATTGCACCATTACTGTGGGTCACTCTCATTTTGTTTATAAATACCACTTCTCTCTAGCATGGATACATGCTCTTACATTTATCTTCCTGGTATTGAAGATGACCACCCCGACACAGAAGTTTGCCACTGAGCAAAACTCTTCTAAGGTCTTTATTTTCAGAAATATGTTCAATCTCTTCATCATAAAGCATAGACACTAGGCCGTGCGCTGAACCGCATCTTCCAAACATTAGTTCTGTCAAACCAGAGCTCACAAAGCTTCAAGATACGCTTGGCAAGTTATGTTCAAAAAATCAGTTCTCCTCTTACTAGACTAGCATCTATTAACAAAGCTTTGCCAATACAATGAACTATTTCGTGTGTAACACAACTGTTTTAAGTCTAGCCTTGATTTCTGGTTTCAGTGAGGTATCACTGGGTGAGAAAGCCGGATGAGGGAAAACATGCAGTAGGAGCTGCTCCCCCTAGCCCCTGCCCTGCACCGAACCATTTCTCCCTTATTTTGTGTCTTATAAACCAAGGAGACTAGAAAATGCCATTTATGCACCTACTTTGTATTCTGGAGGTATCCTTGCTCCAAATCCAAAGGCTGGGAACATTTTGTCACTGGAAAAGAATAAACAAGAAGAGTTCCCACAGAGAAATGCATTTTGTTACAATAAACACTTATTCTTCTGTAAGCATTCCAAAAAAATGCAAAGTGGCACAACAGTACAGAAATGGCTTTTAGGTCAAGAGTGTTACATGGCACACTGGAAGCGTATTGCATTAGAGAAGGAGGAGTGTGTGCTGAGCAGATAGGGGACTCATATGGGAGTTTTTTCACATGGACCTCTAGTATTTTGGGGAAGTTAAAATCATTCTGAGACTACTGAGGGATCAAGATATCTTGCACTTCTCCCACAAATGTAATAAGAGATCTGTATTACCCACTCTTTTGCATTACCTGGCTGCAGCATGAGGGTGAGTAGTCTTAACGGCCTGCAACAACATTTATTTCATATAAATATAGATGTGCTCCTCCAGCTCAGAAAATGTGTAGTGAAAAGATGACTGTAATTAAAAGCATTTGCAAATTTGGGTTCTTACAGTTGTCCAGGTGCAAGAGACTTCCTAAAATATCCAAAAGGGGCAATGTCACACCCCCAAACCTGCAGGTTCTGTAAAGCTTTCCATCTTTGGTAGTTCCACTAAAACATGAGATTATTTTAATTAGGCATATGTTGACTGATAACCTAGCAAATGCTGTGGCATGGTCAGTTCGCTTTCAAACAATACAGTGAGGTTGTTCTACCCCACTTAGATCTGTAGAGACAAAAAATTCCTGATTCAGAGGACCTGGAAACTTCAAGGCTTTTAATACCCTTTCAGAAACGCAATAATGTGTCACACAGCCCACGTGCTGTCAAGCTGCCTCTTCCCAGATGGCAAAGTGGAAAACAACAAGCTGTAAGGAATGTCTCGTCCCTGAGTCAGCAAAGCACTTGATCACACACTTGAGGTTAACAATTCACCCAGACGTACGCTTAACTCTAAACACATCCTGAAGCCCTGCTGAAGTCACTGAACTGTACTCCACTGCTCTGGTGAATCAAGCCCCTCATAGGTTTGTCCCATTCTCCTTACGGGGCTTCAGGGCCCTTGGAAAAGTTGACTTCCTACTACCATTTATTGGCACTTTCAAAAACTCCCAAGAGAGGCCAGAAGCTTCAATTTTCTTTGTGTAGTTCAAGACATTGCCCCTCCAAGTATCAAGTAAATAATTCATTTCCCAGACGCACCTAAGAAATATAATAGCACCCATTAAAGCCACTGGGCTATTCTGTCTTGCACAGGCTGTGAAAGGCACCATGATATTTCTGATACAAGCTAAAGAAAAATGGAAGGGTTTAAAAGAAAGCAGAAATCAGGCCCCCCTGAAGTTAGAGTTGCCACCATGAGATAGAGAAATATTCACCAGCTCATTGGGAAACAGTGATGACTGTCATCTGATGGCTTAGCTCTCACAATTGTTCTGCTATGAAATGCAGTTGCCACATAAATCTTGGGAGCACAGTTCTGTGTACCATATGTTACACCACGTGACAATGGATCTTGGAAAGGAAGACTAACATCATTTGCATGGTAATGAAATGTTTTCTCGAAGAGATGTCAGAAACCAAGTAGCTGCTGACATTTGATGCTAACCACCCGCTGATAGCCTTCTCTTTGATTAAACACTCCTGGAAGCGGGGAAGCCCTTATAAATAGATGCAGATAATTCAGGCGCACACTTAGAGGGTAAGAAACAAGAAGCTGTTAGAAAAGAATCTGAGGAGAGAAAAAAATCTTGTTTTACATCAATGATTAAGCATGGTTGGATTAGAAAATCAAACCCTGTGGGACTGCAAGTTAATTGATTTTGGGCAAGATCAGACAAAGACTAGAAAAGAATTTTACTTAGGTAGAACGTAAGTGTCTGTGTTCAATAAAGCAATTAAAAAAGCTGAGGTTGGCAGCAATTAGCCAACCTTGGAGATGCCTAAACCCATACAGTGCCTGCATTTGTACTGCAGTGTTTCTCGAGTGTAAACAAGTGTAGGCACTCTCGTACCTGCAGCTCCATCTTCTGCTCTGCAGCAATTCAGAGGCAGCACTAAGTGATATCTCCAACAGCGTGGATTTTCCTTCTGGTGGCGGGACTCCCACATTCCCAGTCACACAGTGGTGCAGCCCCCATGGTTATTCTGCACTTGGAATACCTTATAACCACAGTCAGGACACCTGCCTTTATGTCTGAATCTCCCATTTCTCCTTTTTGAGCAAGTGCTAAAGTTACTGCTGCCGCTGCCTTGTGAAAGAGTAAAGCTTGATTGTGTCCACCCTCAAGATGGGATTCCATGTGGCCGCCTCTTAGAGGGAAGTGCATGAACTGTAGAGAAGAGGGGTATCCTGAGGTCTGTTCCTGTACTTAGTACTTCCTCTTGCCTCACTCAGAATAGCTCTACATTCTCCTTACGAAGCTCCTCATTTTCCAGAATTTAGGTACATACTTATGGTATTCTGATTCAAGCTGCTGGGACCAAGGAATCAAATTTCACGTGCTCCCAGACCTTTATCTTTAAGGTAAGAAGGGAACCTTTTGATTATCACTCATGACATCCTTTGCATAAAAAAGATAATCATGTTATTCCCTGACCACACTTCAAAATTTGTGGCTGACAGCTTTCAGAATAAAATAAAATTTTAATGTAGGCAGTACTTTTCCTCCTGTCACACAAAACAAGGTGTTTAGCTAATATAAAGGTCTCGCTCTTTCATAAGTATGCAGTTTAATGGCTTAGTGATATTTTACCACGTAACCCTCTCTAGTCTTCCCATCCACTCCTCACTTGAGAAAAAACCCAGCGGCTGAGCCTGCTGCCCTCATTCTGCTTATCCTGCGCTACTGAGACACAGCAGGGAAAAAGTGACCCAGAAGGGCAGCCAAGGATTCTCTCACTTCCAGGACAATCCCTTATGGTACAGAGGTATGACAGAGCTGTTCTACCAGAACCTGGGCTATGATGGCAGCTTGCAGCAGAAAGCAGAGCAGCTTCTCAGCTTCTGTAAGCTATGTCAAGGGTTAGGCCATCCAGGGACCGAAACTACAGTCAGAAAATGAAAAGAAGCTTTCCTCCTGCCTCAGGGGTGAACTGCATGCATCAGAGACTCCAGCCCTGTTTCCTAACCTGGCATTTCAGTAGGAAAGGGATCTGCCCTAATGATTTTTCTTTTCTTCCTTTGTAATTTACACTCACTCAAAAGAAGAAAAATGAAAACCAGTTTTCTTTTCCTTTGTGTTGCTTGCTCAGGCATTCGGCCTTCATTTATACTGGGGAATAGGCCTGGGACCCTGGCTGAAGCACTGGGATGTGACTACAGACATGGTCTCTTAGTCCCCTCCCTGGCACAATGCTGACCCCTGCCAGCCAGCAGCCCCCAGACTCTTCCCAGGGACAGCGCTGGGGACAGCTCTGCTTGAGACCGCTCCCGAATGGCAGTTTGTGCTGGGAGGGAGAAAGCTGAGATTCAAGGACATGGGCAGGGTCCATTGATTTGTTTTGTTTAAACCTAGCCAGAGAGTCCTTGGCTCATGCAAGGAAACTGCCCACACTGTCCTGCTGGAGACAGATTGCTAAAGGTACATGAGAGAAACACAGGAGTCAAAAATCAAGCTGGTTCTATAAAATCTGAATTTCACAAAGTCAAGAAAGAAAAAGAGGATCGTGGCTTGGCAGGATCTTTACAAAATTACTGTCATGTCTACTTCACATTTGTTCTTTGGTTTACGCAGGTTCCCTTCAAAAGTAAAACTTGGCATAATTTTCAAAAAGCTGAAGTACTTGAAATGAACATCAGAAAAGCAAAAGCATCGGACTTTGACTTTTATACCTGGTTATATAAGGGTCACGAATAGTCATGCAAGCATAGATGTATATGGCTTCTGGTACTTTTTCCAGTCAAACAAGCATGTATAACTGAAAGATACCAAAGACTGAGCAGATCTAGGTTATACCCTAAAGGTAAAATCAGGGAGAGAGTTCAGGTTCAGTGTTCATATTGGTAAATGTAAATTAGTGCACACAGAAAGGAATTGTCAGGACTCCAAGACTGCAGTCTTTTGAACAGAAATACAACCAGTTAGAGAAAAGTCCCTCAGTAACACCTGAACTACAACATAACACATGGCAGCAAATAAATTCTCAAAATACCCCATATTTTCCTTTCGGAACATTGCTCAGTTTTAGTCACCAATCCTTCAAGTTATCTAGTGGAAACAGAGGAAGTGCAATGACAAATCAATACGTTAATGGGGGCAGAGAGGAGAGAGATTTCAGTGAGCTGTACTGCACAGACAGGAGAAGAGATGAATAGAGGAAACGGTGAGGTTTTGTAAATTAGTGATACAGATAATGACACCTTTTTCTGTTTCGCTAGAAAGCCTAGTGTTACTGGAAGGTAAGAAATATGTTTAAAGTACAGATAAGGAGACAAAATAAGGAACATTTCAAAATCGTGTCTCATTAACCACTGGTGCCCTCTGACATGTATTATTATTGAAACCTGGAGCTCAGCTTTATTTTGAGAAGGATTTGCTATTCCTAGGAGCAGGATTCAGATAAAACTCTTCCACTGGGTGAAATTAATTACTTGGGCACTGGGGAGTCTTTTGCAACTTCCTCTGAAGCTGCTGGCATAGACAATGCTGGGGATAGAGCGAAATATTCACCAGTGTGGCAATACCTGCATTTGGGAAGGAAAACAAGAGCTGCCAGGACTATGTTCTCTGAAAATTAGTTCCTTCTTGAAATCTAAATTGGGAATCCAAGTTCTTAATTATATGGAGTAAATCTAGGGGGAAAAAAGGCCTAAGTCATTCTATATGGCATTTATTCATTCTGAAAGACGAACTTCTAGCTAGCCACTCACACAGGCTGTTTGGGACTAATTTTACTGGTGCTTATGAACACCCTTTGGTGTGTAGCTCCAGATGTACCTACCTTTCAGCTCCTGAAGTCAATGCAGCGACTCGTAGGGATGCTACTGAACTGACCTTGGAGAGCCTCAGCAGGAAAACCTGCTCACTTTATGCTGGAGCAATATGGTAGCAGTAGTGGTACCAATGATGCAGTGAACGGGGGGGGAAGAAAGAAACATGGGGCGGGGAGGTGGGAGGGGAAAGGAACACTAAGAACCCATTTTTGGTTTTAAATGACCAAGAATCTTAAATTTACAGCTCTTTGAAATTCTTGCAAGGAATATACTTGACTGGATTTCCTGGATATTAAGCTGTCACTTGTAATTTTGGTTTGGGGCTAGATCAGAATTACCAGGGAGTTATTTTTAAAATACTATGCTCTATGCAGCAAAATCAATTACTATGCCTTCCATTTTCAGTTCCAATCTTAAAACAATAAACTGTGAATCTGCTCTGCTCTACATACCTTTCCCATGATAAAACCAGATATTTTTCCTCTGTTAGAAAGAAGTTTCAGATAGTAAAAATAAAAGGGGAGAAAACAGCAAATGCCACAAACAAAACAGAGTCATCTCTAAACTGAATTAAAATTGTGATCTTTCATGTTCAGGGAGTGAACTGGAAGAATATGAGCTGAATTGTTTCTTTTCTAAAGCACATGAATGAATTATGTTCCTAAGTGTATTATTTAGTACTTATCTGAGAAGGGCTTGATGCCAGTAAATTCTGAATCGTAACAGCTTACAGGGATTAGCAGCAGTTCCAAAGAAAATACAGAAATCATTTGAAATATTTAAACATATTCAGTTCCTGCTTTGCAAGCAGAGCTAGGTAAATAAAGGACATGATCTGTGTGATCGAATAGGGCTAAATAAAGTTGTTTAAGGGGAGGGGACCAGAGCCCATCTGCTTCACCCCTTGCAGTCTTGCACAGCGACCTGTGCTCCTCCAGGACAGGCCAGGGGTAGAGCCAGGCTGTGGTCCAGCTCTCAGCCTGCCGCAGTCAGAGTCAGAAAGACCACAAGAGTTCAGCAGCAGCAGTGTTTTCTCCCCCCATAATCTGTATTCGTCTCTGGGGGACCGCTGTGCTGTCACCACATCTTCACTGTGCAGTTGTGCCTGACTCGATACAACCACGTCTCTGGTTTTGGCCACGTTACTGCGCGTTTAATCAAATCTGCACTGTACCTAACAAGGCTTGGCATCTCGTCCATAATGCACAGTGATTTTTAATGGAGCAGCAGGAATGAATTGACTATCATACATCTTGGTTACAGAAGAGAGCTGGGAGCACGCAAATCAATGATAAATCACTGCAACAGCTACATTGTTTGGTTTGCCGCAGACAGAGATGCTACACAATCGTGCAAAATCTGACACTAAAATTCACTCGCTATCTTTAATTACAGCTCTTTGTCACCTTAGGGGAGCTGGAATCTGCTGAATACTGAGAAATAGATATTGTCATGAAGTCGGGTTTCAAGAATATGAGGGAAATGCCTGCCTCACCTGTGAAGGAAACAATTAATGAAGCAGGGGAACAGAAATTCCCTGAAGCTAACCACCAAAAGGCATCAACTCATGAAATAACTAACAAAGCCAAGTCCAGGTACAACAGCTTTAAACTTCCCCTTGTTTAACATTAAACGAATTGCAAAAGAAGCTCTGCAGGGTAAAAATATCAAGTGAACTCAGAAATTCCTAGACTGGGGAAAAGTAAATACCCACAGGAAAAAAAAAGTCATCAGAGCTTGGGGAAGGAGTAGTTTAAGCAAAATGAAATGGCAGTGAGATATATGACTTGCTAGAAGTATAGCCTAATAAAATGGCTTACTCAGGAAGGTGAGAGAAAATGTCAAGCTTCCCTGCAAGTTGACAAATAAATTGCAATGACCTGATTTATACCTATACGAATAACCCAATTCAGTAAAATGTATCTTGAAAAAGAAATAGGACTTTATAACTGGGAATAAACTTGGAAAGGGGATGCTGCAAGAGGCTACAGTGAGTTAAATATAACTTCTCAAATCCAGGCAGTTTCCAGAGAGTCCTATGTATTTTAAGGGGTTGCACATACATCCCTGTACCTTCCAAAACCTTAACTCTATGGTGAATTGGTATATCTGTGGGATCGTATATGGAAAACTGAGAAGGTCATTCTCACACAGGCTGTAATCTCAGACATTTAAAACTTAATACGACTTGAAGACGACACTGCAGGCAGCAGACTGAATTCCATCACATAACATGCAGATCATGGAAAATCCCAAACTGAACACCGGTGGGGCCCTGCCCTCTTGAAACACAAGTCTGGCTTTCAAGTTTCAGAGTGTACTGCATTAAGCAACCACAAGAACAAAAGCGTTGCTATGTATGCACATAATTTTGTCCTTTTTTTACAAACTACAGTGGAAAGGGTTTGTCAGAGACCTTCCTCTGCAACAATTTTCTGTCAGAAAATATCTATCTATAAGGGGCATGCTGGGAAGAGGGGAATACAGGACTGTGTTGGCTTATCTGTGCAGGGAGGTGCTGGGAGAGGAATTTCTCATCAAATGCTCTCAAGACAAAAATGAGCTTTCTAGAATGAGCAGGATATAACTGTTACAGAGATTATATTGTGATTTAATGCGACCAATTGAGCTGTTGATATAATTTTACCAAAATCAAAATGACATTAAGTCAAAATGAAGAACACTCTCAAAACAAGTTAGAGCAAAATTGTAAGTGAAATATTCTGATGATTAAACATTCAGCTAGGCATCACTGAATATGCAGGAGGAAATGGGCTACTACCCTCTGTTCATCTACTGATTTGAAATCTCTGATCAAGATAGATTTCACAATAATTGGGTGGGGATAGTAAGATAGTAAGTGGAACGCAATTCACAAGAATTGCCTAGCTTTAACTGAGAGCGATTTGACCCCCAAACATCCTGTTAAGGTTGACTCAGGCAAAAGGCGTCCACTTTCTGTGAAGGAGGAAACTTGCCTGAGAAGATTTAGAACACAGCGTTCATTTATGGACGGATAGTCTTCCAAATGGGAATAATTTGTTTCTCAGCTATATGCTAATATAATGGAGTGGATGACAGAACAATTATATCCCTAACAATGCAAGGAGGAAATTCATGCTTCTGAAATTGTGGAAATGGTTGCATTGACTAAAGAGGTACTAGATCAGTATCAGATGACATCACTGAAAATGGCAAGACAAATTTCTATCTGTCTCCTTTATTTAAGCTTATTTACTTATTAATATTTATTTACACAGATGTCTAGTCTCTACAGCAGTAGGTGGTATGCAATTTCAAATGGTTTGTCAGGTTTTATACATCAAGTCACTCTCTTCAGAAAGAAATGCTGACAGAGAAATCCCAAAGGTACCAGTCTGCACAGTCCCGAAGAACTGTCAACTACTGCACAGAACAAAGATCTTCCTCAGAGGAGATTTCAAGCTGAACTGAAAAACAGTAAAGACTGCACAGAAAAACCCTGCAAAAGGTTCAGATTTTGATATATTTACCAGCTGACAGAATGCAGCAGAGGTCTCTGAAAAGCACGTGGAGGAAGCAGTTGTTTTGCTAGGAACCTTGGAAGGGACTACTCGGGACTGGTACACTGACATAGGAACTGAGTTCTGGGAAGAAGAGGCAGTGTAAAGAGGACACAAAGATGAAGACTTGGTAAGGGAAGAGGCAGAGCTATAACAATTGACAATATCTACCCAGATAAAGGGCCTGCAGATATATGCATATATACACAGATATATACACACATACGCATATATATGTATGTATGTACACATTCAAAAGAAACTGTTACGAAGTCACATTCCCAATACAGTTGTTGTACTAGACTAATTCTCCTGTACTGATTCTTAGGATAAAAAATGGTGATTGTAGAAACCCCTGTGTGGCAGCAGACTGCAAATACAAGTTCTGCAAAGGCAAATACTAAATATGTACGTGTATATATTATGTAATTATGCCAGCCGAGGTCCTCAACAGTTAAATCCAAGGATTTTCAGCCCAGTTTGGTGATTAAAAGTGTTAGCAATTCCTTTTTCCCAATGCAGCTCTACTCCTGGGTTATCCAACACTTGCATCTGTTTACCCACACTGGAGCTTATTGATAAACATAAGCTACAAGTTTTTCTGTATAGGTTACTGTTTTTCTGTTTTTCTTCTGTTGTATATCTATGCAAATTTGGTCCTATTAAAGCACTAAATCAAAAGATTCATGTATTTTTCCCCCATGGTTTGTAAACTTATTCAGATATGCTAATCAGCTTTTTTGCTTAACAGCCTCCAGAAAGGTTGTTTCTGTAACTAGAGTGATAAAGAGAGATGCTTAATAATTAAGCATATTTTTATTTATTGATCTGCATGGGTAGATTAAATTTTAACATCTATAGCTCTATGTAGGGATTTCATTAAATATTTAATTTGCATATAGTGCCAGTTATTCTAGGTATCATTCTTTCACCCCAGTTTTAATGAACTACTATTATACTACTGTCTCAATCAAAGCAAGTTTCTGCTTTTCTCCTTGCGTCTGGCAAAATTGCCTCAAGGCGTTTAACTCAGATCCCTCCAGCCAAGTTAACTCTCTGTCTTCATCCACAAATCCAGACATAGCTTCTAGATGAAAGACCCATTAAGTAGTTCTTGGGGATGATGCTCTGATTAATCAAGCAGACTGCAAGGTGTAAGCTCTGGGGTCTCTTTTCCACTTAAAGTCTCAATTGAAACACAGCATTTAAGCACACACTGATCTTTGTATTTGGGACCAATCGCACCGATTCGTATATGACTTCTATAACATGTACTGCATTCTACATACCTTCTCCTCTTTCTCCTCCCTAACTGTCCTCTGCTGGGTACCTCAAGAAATGTGTTTGTGGGACAGAGAGACTTCTCATCTGACTGTTCTTAAGTTTTTTCCCTTCTTAAATCTACCCTAAAGCGATATGCTGGACTGGAAACCCTGCTCTTTTTATTTTCTCCTTTCACTTTTTCCCTTCTTAATTTTCAAGTGCACTATATTGCATGGGGGAAGGAAGGTTTCATAGCGTTTTCAGTCGGAGTGCATGCACTCGCTCAGGCCTAAAATACTGAAGAAGAAATCACAGTGAGGAATTTTTGCATCTAGTCAGCTACCACTGCAGTTCATCAACTGCAGAAGCTAATGTTGAAACTCAGACTGACTTCGGGACATTCATATCTTTTGTGGAATGTGTCCTAGTTTTTAAATTTTACAGAGCTCTACACATAAATCATTCCTGCACTTTGCAGGAATAATGTACTCTTTGCTCATTAGTGGCCTTTGGGGAGGTTGCTAGACAAGTGTGTTTTACACAAGCAGCTTATATGTTAACATACGATTTCAGTGTGAATGTCAGTTTTAAGGAACTATTTGAGTATTTAGAGTTAAAGAGGCTATTTGCCTGAATAAAGGAGGACATTAGTGTCAGGAAACAGATAGAATCTATCTTCCGTGTGTTTCAAGGGCTCTTGGAAATAAAAATGATCTGCAGTATCTTTAAGAGTGAATAAACAGACACAGAGATTTAAAATAATTAAGGACTATTTTTTTTAAATAGATTTTGAATACAAATAAAAGTAAGAACAATTTTATGATATCATTTTAAAAAACTGTGTGGCCAAACACATGGAGTCATGAGTTGAGTGTGTAGATCAGAATGGGGATGGCCCATCAAGAATGGGAAATTCCACAAACATCCCATGCAACAAATGCTTAAAACTATTTGATAAAATACATCTAACCTTTGTCTTTTTCAAGGTATGAGTATTGCTTTGACCACACAAAAGCTGATTCTCACACGTTTGTGAGTCCTTTTTATTAATCCATCAAAGAACTCTGAATGTGTGCACAAATCTAAAACTATGTGTAAAAATTAAAGATCATCCAGATATACTGAAGGCAGTGAATGTTTGGGTGTGGGGTGAACAATTAACAATAATGTTAAAATTCAGTAATTAACAATAATGTTCAAATTCAGTAAAACTTTTAACTCCGTCTTAGTGCCATCTATATTTTGCAGGATACTTCAGTGTTTGCTTGAGTCAGACCAAATTCAATGGGATTAGATAATAAGCTCTAGTGTCTTGCTGAATCAGAACAGAGGCTTTAACGCAAAGATAAATATTTCACGTAATATATCGAGATTTTTAATAAGCAGAAGAAAAAGGAAAGTTACTAACTGCAGCAATCAGATTTCGAACTGAGGAGCAGATTTGCATGTCCTGCCATGGGCTTCACTCACAATATCATCATTAAAACTTGTAATAATGTAAGATCATTCAGGAAGCATTTCAGCCTTTAGCATTGTGTGCATGTAACAGCATTTATCCTTACAAACAAGCCATTTGCAGCCCCATTCCAGCCCTTTTTCCTTTGCCAGACACAGCTATCATTGCAGAATGAAAGATGAGCTACACTCATGGCTAGTTGGTTGTATTCCAGCACTGGTAAAACAAATCATTAAGATCAAAGGACCAGCCATTCTAATAAACTGTGTACATTATTGTTATTGTGACTTATGGCTTTGCTTTGCAGAGGGGGAAGCTATAAAACAGCATAAAAGAGAAATCAATTTTTTTTACTGCATGGTGAAGTGTCAACCATATATATTATATATACGTATATATAATACATATATTTTATATGCATACCTATGTATTAATACAGACACAAATAAAACTCTAGTTGTATATATATATGTGTGTGTGTGTGTGTCTAGGTATACAGCTCTAAGTGTTTGTGTGAGAGGTTCACAGCACACCTGCACGTATCTTGAGAAAAGTACTTGTTTTATCTATAGACACTAGTTTTCATAGATGTTTCAAGATTATAATAATGGGAACGGAGTTGTCAATGTGCACACGTATGTGCTGAGGGCACATCTCAGTACTATTTGGATGCTGGTTCTCGCCTACACAAGGTAGCCGTGGCTCACAGTTGCGGTCTGCCCACTGTTACTCAGACAGTACACCCTCCCGCAGAGCGTGGGAGCTCATCCCTGTCCTCTCGCCTCTGTTTCCTTTTGCTGGAAGCCAGGATGTGGGAAGGGGAAGGGAGAAGAGGTGGGTCAGGTCTTGACTTGCAGTCAGGACACGGCCAGACCTTATGCTGGGAAAGGAAATGTTCCCTGATTCCCCAGCTTAGCCATAGGCTTCTCTGGCTTACAAGGAAGCGTTGTTCCATGCTGAGCAGGGGGCAGTTTTGTGATACAAATGAAAAGTATTTTGGGAACAGTTGCCATGGAGAAGAGGACACATTCGAAATTATTGCTATATAACTTACAGAGTTTCCTGGCTTTTATAAGATTCTCATTCACAGGTCTGATATTTCAGCTGATGAATGAGTTTGTCTTTCCTCACATCTGGGTATTCAGCCAGCAAAGACAGCTGCCATCTATCCTCTGAAACAGCACTCTCTGGAAGCAGCCTCCATCAGGCTCCAGAACAAAGGAGTGGTCAAAACTATTTGACCAGAGTTGGTTAAGGTTAGAAGTCCTAAGATCACCACAGTGCACAGAAAGCTAGGTATAACCTCATCCGCCTTAAGTACATTTGCTAAGTCCTTGTTCAAAACATGTAGCGGGAATACGCACACATTTGGTAGCGACCAACTGATTTTTCAGGATCCTGGCTAGGCTGATATTGCTGTCATCAGAAATCACTTAATTTGACTTCCGAGCCAGAGAACTCAATACTGAAATTACTGAGGTAAAAAATAAGTATGGAATGATACAGAAACAGGTCCTTTCAATATTAAACACTTCAGTGTCCAATGATTTTTGACAATTTTCATCTGTTTCTCTGTGCTACATAAAGGTGGAGTAGACTTGCTCAATTTCAAGGTAAAATTATAGCAGTGATACAATTCCTTATATAAAAGAAAGCTGGTGAAAATGTTTAAATGAAAATATATACTTCTCACTTATCGCTTCATGAGGTCATCTTTAAACATTCATGAGTCATTTATCTTAAAATAAATTCTTCTCCATGGAGCTGTCTATTTTACCAAATATTTTCAATAATAAGTTTTTAATGTGTTTTTACCGTTCCAGTATTTCTGGAACTACAGTTTGGAGCCTAATTCCTTAAAACCAATGAGTGTTTCTCCTTCTTTATGATCCATTTCTGCTGCTGCTTAGCCACTGATTATATCACATACAAACTTAATCTTCTTTCTTGCGACAAATTTTGTCATAGCCTGAAACAATTCCACCATATAAATAAAGTATTAAGTTTCTTGTGCAGGTGAACAGCTCTTCCATTTCCCATACTATTATCAGATTGGCCTATTCCTACAGGACTGCAGCTTTTCTACAATCAGGATAATAATCAAAGTCTATTTCTTAGTCTCTGAATATTGCTGATGAAAGAATGAATCTTATTCTTTCATGCTTAACTATGCAGAATGGCACTATTCATTTAACTGTTTCAGGAATCTCTGAACCATACAGATAAACGGGCTTTTGGATGAGCAGGGATTATTCCACTGTATCAAGGGATGTGAAACAGCACTTAATTTGGAGCATTAATTACTTAGGGATACATTATGTTAGGCTGATATGTACAAAAACCTAGATTATGAGCAGATTTGGCTTCAGCGACAGAACGAACTAGAGTATATGAAAGAAAATTTTGAATTTTGAGTGTAGTCTCTCATATATTACTTGCCAATCCAATTCATCCCAAATTACAAATAAAGTCGAATGTTTCTAATTACAGAAGTATTTTAAGTAATAGCCATAAGCTTTTTTTCTTTTTTTTTACAGCTATAAAAAAGCAGTCTTTTAGTACATAAGTGTAGCAAAAGTACTTATCATTCAGCAGTGGTGCTGTTGGAATGCAAAAAAAAATTGCACACAACACATTTTACTTTATTCTAACTATTCTTTCATTTGGTGTAAATACATTAATCCTGAGACTCAAAGAAAACCACTCCATTTTTATTGGTTTGGATTGAAATCAGCCAGTTCTGCCTATTTGAGAGAATTGATGGGTACAAACCATAAAACTTCAGTAAAAGCACTGCCATCTTTGTGGGCTCACATTTTAATCTTTAGACTAAAGACACGCTCCTATGCAAATGATGACGCTCTGGCTCTAAACAGCCCTTAGGTTCAGCAGGTCCCTCTCTTTCCACTTCTGAATGATCTTAACCCGGAAACAGAAATCCTGCTCCAGTATTTAAAGCACAACTGAGCTCACTGGACCAGTTATGGACCTGTGACGTGTTTCGGACTTTTAACTGAATTCAGAAGTCTTTTTTTTTTAAAGTGTATATACAGAAGATTTGCTGTATAGGTTATATATGCTCATATGTCTCAAGGCTGCAGCTGAACACAGAAAGAACTCCTATATAGAACCTGTGGATTATTTTGTGTGAAGGCTTGCTCCTCGTAATTTCTTTTCTTCTTTAGAGAAATTATAAGATTTCATTTCCAATTTGCTACATTCAAAATGTGCAAGTATAAAGAAAAGGTCCTCAATTGACATTTTGATCAGAAAGCATTGACCATGTTGAATTGACTTGCCCATGGGAATGTATTTATAGTATCACAACTTGAGAGCATGTATAGGTCAAACCTATGCTAGAAAGGTGACGTTTCCCTGAGAAAAGAAATTCTGGCTTTTGTTCAGCTCTAGTCCATAGCTCATACAACTTTAGTTGTGCTGATTAGCATCAATAGGCATTTTCTGCAGTACAACAGAATTGAATGATGCTCATGATTTCATTTAAAAAATGACTGGCCATTAATTTTTGTACTGATTGGAATATGCTATAGTGAGAGAAGAATCTTGATTTGGGAATAATGTCTCCATACAGGAGGGCCTGTGCCACTTAGCTATTTCATTTTCTTAAAAAATACACCTTAAGGGATAAAATAAAAATATCTACGCGCAAAAAACAGCCCTTTTTATTCCTTTCCCTATTTTGAAGGATATTTACACACTGAATTATTGCTGGTAATTATTAAATGACTGGATAATCACTGAGGAATTATCAGCTCACAATAAAATATTAATTTTCTCAGACTCATTAACTAAGTTTGATCATCAAATTCTTACAGAAATTATGTCACGGCAGTATTTTCCTCATTCTTCTTTGATAAGATATTGCATTACCGTGCAAATGGAAGTGCCTTTGAACAGGCTAAATGGTATCTGTGACATATAACATGGAAACCACATTATTAAGTCCCTCCACAATTTATACAGAAAACTGAATTCAAATTTGACTGGAAATACCATTGTTTTTTTGAGATCTGGTATTTACATATGGCAAAGTGGTGGGTGAATGTCTATTACATGTGCAAAGATTAGAAAGAATAATTGTGTAAGATACAATGCCTCACCAACAAAGAAAGAACATTTAAAGGAAATGCACCTGGTAATTAGATTAATAATGGGCAATTAATTTGAAAGAAGCCTATTTGAAAGCAACAGAAGTACATAATGTAATCATAGCATATTTGGCCCAATTATTTGCATTTGTTTATTTATTTAAAGGCATGTTGCATGCACACATTATCACTATCATTTAATATTTATTTTAGAAGATACTGTAATATTCAACAGGCCAGAAGAACACTGAAAAAGACCCCACATTTACTTCTAAGAATAGACACAGCCACTAAGCAGTTTAGGCAACTACAAATTCAGTTTCAAGCACAAAATCTCAGGAACGCTTTTCTGTAGGATGGGATAGAACCAGACTCCCAAGTGTATCAAAAAGGATGCTATCAGCATCTGCCAAACAGCTTCTAGTTTAACACAAAAAAAAATCCACTGAAGCATGCAATTTTGGCATGTGAATACAAACCTGAAACTTAACACAGATACCTGCCAAACAGCCAAGAACTGGGCCTTTCATTACCATGAAGCTAATCTAAACCCACTGTCACTCTCAAGAGCGTGTTAGGGGTACGCTAATCTTTCTGATGTGCAGTCATTTCTCTTAAGTGACTGAACATGGAGCTACCGCAGCCGGCAGCAGGCAGTCATCGATTTCACATGGTGAAAACACTTTCTAAAGACAACTCTGTGATCAAGTGTGGTTATTTACCTGTCATAGTCTTGGCAAATCTCCCCAACAGCTACCAATGCTTTCAAGTACTCATTGGGTTGATAGGGGTGGATGTAGTGCAGTGAGCAGCTGTTCCTGGGATCACCATTCGATGCAGTGAAATCTATAGCTACCTGGAAAAGAAGAAAAGTCAACGTCTTGTGGAGCCTTTCTGTGCATAAGTATACCCACACCAACCATGTATCTTTACCAGAAACAGTTTTCTGCAGAGATCGCAGCCCTAAAGCAAAGGTCATTTTACAGTGTACTTCATCAAATTTGAATTAGGATAGTATTGATAAATATGTCTAAAAGTAAGTGACAGCTTATAAAGTAAGAGATTATAAAACTAAAATGGCGTAATTAGGAAAAAAATGAACTTCATTATTATTCTATGTGGAAAATTATGTTCCAATACAGATGAATCAAATTAACCATCTCTAGGTTCTCACACTTAATTAAATTATTCCAGCTCAGGTGATTTTCAGGACATAAAAGCTCTGCAGCAAAAATATCCCGAGAGTTAAAAGTTCTACTAAAACTGTAAATTAAAACTGCAGTTAGGGACATTTCTTAGCTATTTTAAACCTTACTGTGGCTGTAGTATTAGTACTAGATACTGCCTGTCTGGTATTTTTTATCTTCAAAACATCTAAGCATTAAATAATTAACTCTCTCAAATTCATAGATGATAGCAAGCTTAAAGGTGAGCTGCAGGGTAAAAATAAAGTTTGAATCCTGCACAGATTTTTGCGTTGGAAAGGCAAGAAGATCGTGGGAATTATTCAATGTAAAAGCAAACATTAATGACTCCTCTTAAAATTCATTTCTCCCTTTTAAAATGCTCTTTATAATTCTCACTGCAGATATACTCCGGCATGCATCTTCCTGTGATATGACTGTCATGAACCAGAAAGCCCTCTTCTGAATTTTTGATGCTGCTTTCTAGGAATTCCTAAAAGGAGCAAGAAGAAACCCAGAGGGTCTCATAGAGGGAACAAAGCCATTTATAAACTTCCTTGTGATTTTTTCCAATCACCTCTTCCTCCAAAAAACCCTTTATACCTGGATCTTCAATAGATACAAATGCACAGAGTTCAATTTTCAGTTTTACAGTGCAGGTGGCAGGTAAGGTCCTTGCTGAAGGCTGTGACAAGAACTTTGAAGTCCCAGCTTGTCTCTGTAAATGTGCAGCTTCCCCAGCTGGAGCCTCTGCTTGGCATAGGAAAGACTATTTTACACAGCTATAAAATGAAAATGAAACATGACATTTTCATTGTCCCTTAAAATGACAAAGTCCTCTTGAAACTTATTTTTCGTTGCTAAACACTAAAAGGAAAAAATCATGCTGGGTCAACCCAACATGGCTTTTCCCCACTGTTTCTGATCTTCCACCTGTAACTCTTGGCTGAAGAAAAATATTTTTCACTGGGCTCTAGTTAGCTTGGAAATCCCTTCATTGCCTTGATCAACTATGAACCCCTCGCACCTCACCACATTTCAGTCAGGAGATATAAGCTTGATTTGGCTTGCAGATAAAGTGATCTTTCACCTCAGCTTCCCTACTCACTGTTCATGCACTGAAGCAGTAAATCTGTTTTCCATGTAGATCTTTTTCCAAAAATGACAGCTTGATTTAACGTGAGTAAATTAATGGTAAACCTCTCACGTTCTCACTTGCATGAATGGATGTAACGGAGGAAGAAAGAAACACTAGTAGTTTGTGAAACCTAAGGTAAATCCACAGATACTTGTATGGATTAGCTTAGTTTTGGGACACTTATTTAAAAAAAAAATCTTAGCCAAGGTGTGCATATTTTCTTAAAAACATGTATATTTTCTCTGATATTAATTTTAGTTTTTCATTCTGATTACAGAGAGTGCAAAATTTTCACTGTATGATAGGGAAACAGAGGGCATTCCTGTAAAATTGTTAAAAGCGGGTGCTTTTACCAATAACTCCAAACCAGACATTAAAGAGGTTGGAGTGAGACACCAGACAGAACTGGACAAATGTCAGTTAGCCACAGCTAAATGCTTTTTCAGAGAAAACAAGTACAGTGTAGGAGTAAGCTGTGGGTTTCATGAGCTTGGAACAAGGTCTTAGGCTAGTGTCTGGGAAAGAAAACTACCCTCCCCAAAACAAGCTTCCTTTTTGGAAGTGGTCCTTGTAGTAGAGATTTGCTGATAAGCAAAAAATATCCTAATTTCCTACGATGAAGCCTTTATGAATATTTGTACTCGGATGCACTGTACTTGACTTTGATCCAAATCTCTGTTTGATTCCCCAGGGGAGGACTTCTAAGTAAGATGTCGCTGTTACTTGCCATGATTCCAAAATAACAACAAAGAGCTCTGCTCCTTTAGCATTACCCAGCAGTACCAAGATCTTGTGTAAGTAAGTAGGATAAGGATTTGTAAAACTAACATATCACAGAAGCTAGGCTAATATCACAATTGAGCTAATCTTGTGGGTAGTAAGTAGGAATCTTTCTTACAGCACAGACATTTGATTTTTATCAGTATATCTTTAAATGTATCAGTTCAAATGTACCAGTTGTCTTCCACAGCTAAAAGAGAACATAATATAGTAATAACTACACTCTTGGTACTTTTTTTCCCTCAGCCTTGTAAAAGGGCAATTTTCATTGCACTGAAAACATCCTACATAGCTTGGACCTCCTGCTACATCTGTTGGCAACAAATCAGCCTGTCCAATACTGTGACCTACCTAAGAGAGAATCTGTGCAATACATCTTTCTATTACAGCTCCTTTTATGTATGTTACACATCCTTTCTGCTGTATTTCCTAAAGTGATGAAAATGTCTTCTGACTACAAACCCATTTGCACTGCCAGCTTCGGAAGATTTCTTCTGCAGCAGGGAACACTTGTCTGATAAGAGATACAGCATTTTGCAATAAGCAGTACATAAAACATCCAACTGGAATCATCACGATTGATCTCTGAAGATGAAAGCTTCTTAATAAATGGTTTTAAAGTGAAGGAAAAGTTTACTTTCATTTTTCAGAGATATTCTTTCTAACTACAAACTATGTTCCTACAATAGATGTTCAAAGTATCCCAGGAACATACCGCATGATGTTACCAAAGCCTTCATTAGTGCCTTAAATTAGCAGGTACATCATACTACAGCTTTTTGTTAGCAAATGTATGCTTAGCATCCCAGTTTCCCTCCCTCAGCAAGTGCCCTTTCAAATAACAGTTGTATCGTACTGCCCGTACACAGCATCAACTCAACAGAAATGTCATTAATATTAAGACAACAGCAACAACAATACGTGTACCAGGAGAGTTTCAAACAATTCCAGATCCATTCCAGTTAAAAGAAATGGAAATCTGGGAAGGTGGAAGGAATAGGCCTCCTCTGTTTTGGTGGTCTGAACTAACCAGATTAGGACTATGTGAAAAGGAGATTACATGATGTGAGCAGAATACAATCTTCCCTGTAGGCTGCACCCTTTTGCTTCAGTGTCCACTGGAGAATCTCTGATATGTTTCTGGAAACAGCAACACATCTCACAACCAGTCTGTGCCATCACCACTGGGGACTGGTGCAACTGAGGCAGGAGGAAGTAAAATATGCAGTCAGCTTGTGATGACGTTTAAGTAGAAACACTAGATTCCGCGTGAACAGAGCTATAGGCACAGAGACATCCACGACGGCTTCCCCTGAGTCCACGTACGTTGAAAATTGATAGCGATGAGTTTACACAACACTGTAGCTGGTGGATTTACCATTGAGGTCAGCAGTAATTCAGGGATCTCTACGGTTCACAGTACAATGGATCTTTCATTTCCTTTATGTCCTCACTGCCCGTCCTTGCAGATAAGCTTAACTAAGTTTCCTATTATCAATGGTTTTGTTTCATTTCAATAAAATGAAATATTAAAATAGAAAAATATAGTAGAAGCAATACTATCCACTTTAACACATTTTAACACAGCAGTTTTCAACTCATGGTTCACGGCCTACTGACAGCAAATCTGCAACACGTAAATAAAAGGCAAGCAAATTGCCACGACCCTTCAGTGCGCTGTGTAAGGACTTGTTCTTCCATTGAAAAACATTTAGGAGGAACCAAAAGAGTTTGAAAAACACAGCTGTAACGTAATAATATGTATATCCCTAGACACTTTATAATGGTTACAGTGCTCCTGTGCTTGTGCTAGAGTTATGGGAAATGCATATTAACCAGTCTTTGCATGTGCTTAAGCACCTGCCCTGAATAGAAAAGGCTTTTAAATATTTCTTACAGACATTAGTACCTTTCTGCTAATGACCTTGAACATACTTGGTAACTGAGTTCTTCCAGTCATACTTTTAGGGAGAAAATGTCAGGAAAGGTAAATTAAAGGGGCTTCCAGGGACTGGTGAGTTTCAGATTTGGAGGAGAAATGGGCATTGCGGGCATGTGGGGATAACAGAAGCAGCAGCCAGGTAAGGCGGAGAGGTAGTTACACAGGTTGCTTTGCCTGAGAGAAGACAACTATAAGGATCTTTGTTCACTACACTAGGTATTTCTTTCAAAACCAGAAACAGGGTCCTCAGTTCTGGGTGTTATCTGATGAGTTTGCAAGGTGTACTGGCAAAGCACATGTTTTACACCTCAAAAAGCTGGTTTGTACACAAGAAAACAATACAGTACTGTCTATAGCTGCTGCTGTTGCTGGAGCTTTCTGCAGGACAAAAATCCCTTTCTTTATTGTTAGACCTTTCTGGAAAATGAAGGCTTGTCTGGAAGAAGTGAAATGGAACATTTCAGTATCATCCAGTGTCTGATACTTGATACCTGGGAGCAGAAACAGGATAGGGTGCTACAGGAGAAGAAAAGATCTCTATAAGAAGAATATTGCCTTGGAGCATTAGATTTTACCCCTGTAACTGGCATGAAATTAGAATTCACAAAAACCAGACTTGAACTGAGCCACAGTCTGTATTCTTATGCTATAAGAAATACTGATATTTTGTTTTGTTTTGTTTTATTTTATTTCCCAGATTCAAAGCACCAAAAAAAAAAGAAAAAAAAAAAAGTATCAAAACCACACAAAAATGATTATTTGGAAATGCAAAATATTGCATTTCTCTTCATGGAGAGCTCTGCAAATCGTTTTATTCCTGGTTCCTTGAACTGAATAGCTTCTGAATTTGCTCTAAATTACAACCGTGTCCCCCTGTAGTGCCATCGTACTGTTGGTAGCTATGGATGAGGTATGAAATGAAACATCAGCATTTATCCTAGTATTTACCCCTCTCTCTGCCTGTGACTTTCTGTATGGCACCATTAGAGGGGAAACAACTTGTTTTAACAGAAGACTCATTCTGGAAAGGGAGACTGGCCCACAGGATTGATGAACAGGACATCTAACATTTAAGTAGCTAAAGGCAAGTGAGATGAAATCCCCCCCTGTGACACAGTCTCAGCAAGGGAATTTATTTGAAATTCTTGTGAACAAATTAAGTCTCAAAAGCCAAAGGCCAGTCAGCACTGTCACAGGGGCTAATTCAGTTCTCCAGCTTGTGGGACTGGGTGTAGCTCAGATGGCATTGGTGGGACTACATCAGCTTAGCTTCTCATCTCTGTATGAACTTGACTTTACTTTTTGTAGCGTGATTGTCATTGCTGCAAAACCTAAAAGTAAATCAGCATGTGCAAGAAAAATCTTACTGCATTAGCATAGTTTTATTTTCTGGGATTCATGCATTTTGCAAGAAGACCTTAATAATTTACCAAGGAATGGCAAGTAAGAGTAATTTCTCCGTGAAAGTAATTAATCTGTATCTAAGGGGATTCCCTTTCTTTAAAACAAATCAGAGAAGACACTTACTGTAAACTGTATTTGGCAGCCTCCCATGATATAATCTAAGAAAGAATGCATCTTGTGGATCTGCAGACAAGAAAGCAAGACATTCAAATTAGTTGTGTGCTGCTAAAACATGAGAATTGCCTGAAAGAAGTAAACTGGAAAGACGGAAGAGACCAACTGAAAGTAAGTTAAAGGAAGAAAGCATTAGTTTGAGACAGAAACAAAAATGTAGACAGAGAAAATACCAAAATCCTAAAACTACAGAAAGGAAAATTCACATCAAAAGTAGAACCAAGCGCTGCTCCTTCTCAGTGGGAAGTCAGTGGAAATTCTGCTATTGGTTTAGGAGGAACAAGAGCAATTTTGTAGAAATGGTGGAAGGATTAGAAGAGAAGTACACAAAAGGCCAGTTGGCAAGCCTGTAGGTGTAAGAGTTTAGCACTGCCTACTTCATTGCACAACAGCTGGGATAGGGCAAGAGAAACAAAAAAGGAGAGTTGGGGACAGTCAGCTTACTTTTTGGATTCAAGTCCTTGTCTTTACTTTTTGTAGCACATCAGTTTCCATTGCTATTCTACAGGCAGTTCACATTTCCAAACACCATTTAAATATATTGCTGAGAGAATTATAGTCATAGAATAGTTTGGGTTGGAAGGGACCTCTAAAGGTCATCTAGTCCAACCCCCTGCAATGAGGAGGGACATCTTCAACTAGATCAGGTTGCTCAGAGCACCATCCAACCTGACCTTGAATGTTTCCAGGAATGAGG
>Ga0181612_180778_pt1 | contig 26181 bp, 9 predicted proteins | sample HoacroProtozoa21_FD_119630 | JGI IMG/M metagenome (GOLD analysis project Ga0181612, IMG submission 119630) | Hoatzin crop microbial communities from Cojedes, Venezuel. Combined Assembly of Gp0051906, Gp0051904, Gp0051908
ACCACACCTCCCAGTTTGGTGTCGTCAGCAAACTTGCTGAGGGTACATTCTAACTCTTCATCCAGGTCGTTGATGAAGAAGTTAAACAAGACTGGGCCCAGTACTGACCCCTGGGGGACACCACTTGTCACCAGCCTCCAACTGGACTCAGCGCCGCTGATGACAACCCTCTGAGTTCTGCCATTCATGGTATTTCTAGTTTCATATCTGTATCGTGCTAACACAGAAGCGTGAATTAAATCACGTGGATCAAGACCTAAAAGTGACTTTTCTTCTTTACACAGCTATCAAAGCAGCAAAGGGTGGTGACTTAGGATATAGACATCTGTCTGTAAATGCCTAGACTTCATTTTTTCAGCTCAAAACCGTGACTGGAGTTCGTTCTGTTTAAGAGGGCCAGCAGTAGACTTCATATCTATGCTCTTTATCACCAAAATACAAGTGCCAGTAATGGCTGGAAATATGCCAGCTCTTAAGTGAAAAGATCCCCCCAGAGAGCAAGGGTATTTTGCAACTCCATTTCTAAGTCCTGTCCACGAGGGCTCCGTGGTGTTGGGTTTCCATTACCACACCTACAAATGCCACCATTTCTTATAGACAACTGACAGCGTAATAAACATCATCATCCCTAGAGAGGTGATCACTTTCAGTCATTATCAATCTGTTAGGGATTTATGATGCACTGTTTTGTTGCATCATTTTTCAGATCAATTCCAGGCAAGGATACAGCCTGGAGGGTTAGGTAGACAGCTGCTCAAAAACCTACAGAGACAATGCAGGATCACATTAGCAAAGTCATAACATTTCCTTCTTCTTTTGTAATATCCATGTAATTTATTCAAGGAAATACTGACCACAAAACAGACAGAGTGTGCTCAGTCTCTTTTTGACTTTGAGAGTTTTGCTTTATATTGTATATGATGTAGTTTGCATCCAACTCTCAGAGCAGGCAAAGTATGATTCCTTGGAATTTCTTCTTGTGAACAGATCTTAAAAACTGAGTTTGGACCACCAAAGTCAACAGAAATATTTCAGGAAAAGGACTATAAAATCACTGCCAGGACAACAAGCAAGCTCCCCCTTTGTATGCCAACTTATTTGTTGTGCTTTGCCAATCAGTCAAGAGGGATTTATGTATTGCTGATGAAAAGCAGCCTTACTAGTAAATCTGGCATAATATAAATAAACATCTGTTTATAACTATAAAGAAAATACAAAATGTTTCCTAATAGCAACCCCTTTAAAAACATTCCCACTTCATTTTAAACCAGACTGAACCATAAATTTCTTCTTTATACCTAAAACCCTATTTCTAGACAATAGTTGTCCTAATGGCTTCTACTGTTTGGTATAACTTAAGCATTAGAGTTGTATGATTTCTTGAATGTTTACTGAAATACCGCTTTATACTTGTAGGACCACAAAACAATCTAGCTCTCAAGCCTTGACTGCAGCAAGACAGATGAAATGACAAGCAGTTACTCCTGTGCTTTCACTTCTGCTTGTGTCTACCTTCCACTAAATCATTATGTAAAAGAAAATGTACGGCAGACATCCACACACAAATTCATTGACAGGAATATATGCAGCTGCTTCCCCTGTTTGCAACAACATAACACTTCTCACATAGTTGTCCTTGCACAGTGCACCTTTATCCACACTTTAGAGATGAGAAAGCAAGGGATGGCAAAATGGAGCAAAATGATCTGCCCAAGGTCAAACAGGAAACGTGTGACAAAGCCAGGAACTGACCTGTTGATTCCTGAGTCCCAAGCTAGCAGCTATCTTCAAGTCTAGCTCTAGTTTCTTACAGTGCTGCCAGTACAATATTTAAACCGTGATCCCTTAATCCCTAGTGGGTGAAAAGCAATACATATCATTACTTCTATTTTTAAAATGCAAAACCAGAAGAGGAAACCCTGTGCAGAGGCAAATATTTCAAAGTTCTTATCATCACACCTCTCCATTACTGAAGAAATGATGAGGCTGGGACTTAGCACATTCTGTACTTCTGACAGCGAAGGAAAAAAAACGCAGCAAGAAGGACAGTAATTTGGAGTCCAGTGATATCTATTCCTGATGCACATCTATCTTGCTCGTGTCACTCAGCTCACTGACGGATATAAACACTGATCATCTGCTAACAGTTAGCTGTGTCTAGACATAGTGTGCTCTTCATTAGCTAATTGTTCACACCTCTCCCCACAGGCTGCAAGATGGCAAGAGAAATAAAGGCAGAATGTGTATCCGTGAGGCACGATTGACTCAGTAAGTGAACGGGAGGCTTTTTACACATCACCGTTAACCTACCAGTTAACTCAGCGGCTGGGTATCCTCCATCAGGACCTCGGAAAGTCATCACTTCAAAGCCTTACACAAGCATCTACATCGCTTACTTTACGTATGTGGAATTTGCTGGGTTGGACACCTTAGGAATCCCTTCTGGTGCGGAACTGCACAGGTTTTGGGGTAAACGAGTGAATATGAGGAACAAAATTGTGAAGACAATATAGGACTTGATAGCTCAACATAAGTGTGATATGAAAGGGTCCCCATAGTTTTGTAATTATCAAAATGCTGGATGTATATCATAACCTGATACTACTATGTATTTTTCTAGAAAATAAAGAAATACTGTATAAATCTGGCTCCTCTGAAGCATTCTAGATTTAGGAACACAATCTGTAAAATTATTCCTCTTTCTACAGGAGTTTAGTTGTATTGAATGGATTATAACTGGAGTTAGTCAGAAATGTCTCAGTGGAACAATTTGTTTTGTTAGAAAAAAAGCATTTCATGGGAACATACCTGAGTGAAAAAAATACCTTGAATTTAAATCTCCTAGAGCCTAAAAAATACTGCTTACCCTAGAGGAGGATTTTCTTACATTTGTCTGGTAATTGTAAGATCTTCTGTTTACAGAATAAACAAAAACACTTTTTTATATAATTAGGTGTGGGGAGAGCTCACTACGATGACCCTGAATTGCAACCTCTATCCAATTTAACCGGTGAGCATGGAGAGGACATTTTCTGCTGCCCACCTCACTGCTGGCCGTGCCAGCTTTCTGTCCTTCTCGCAGGAGCAGTGAGTGCAATGTATGCTGGCTGTTCAGCCACCCTCATTTACAACCACATATATCCACAAACAACCATCAATCGCCCTTTACATTAGCCACCTTGGGAGTTAAAGGTGAAGCCACTGAGTGAGACAGCACCTGTCCTGCTGCCACTGCCACGCAGGCCTGGTAGCAACATGGGGCGGGCAGCTGAAGGCAGTGGTTTGACCTTAGCAACTCAGAGTGGCCATAGGGGCTGATGTATGGAAGAGGGATAGAAAGAAAGTTCAGCATGTATTTCAGATGTTCTGTCTGCATTGCCACTAGAGTTGTTTCCATTTCCTGTCTGTTATGGACATTTTTTAATGTCAGCATTTCACATTAGAGAAATTTTGTGTCTCCAGGTTCTAGTTGTGTTTGGTCAGCATTAGTGCCACTGAAATCTGAAGCAGGCACAAAGTTTGTTAAATATTCCTTCAAAATAGTAAGGAAAGGGCTTGATAATACTACATGACTTTATAATGTTAACAGGGACACAAGAAATTTAATTTTCATCAGTTGTGCCAAGTTTAGGTAGGTACAGGCCACTTTGAAAGGAAAACAATTGCAGCAACTGGAAAAATGCGTTAGGGAAATAGAGTAAGACTCTTCACCCACCCATGGAAAGCCACACAAAATTAGGACCAGACGCCTTTTGGCTGGCTCACACAGCCACTGCCACAGTAACTAACTGCCTGACTCCTGGCATTGCTACACCAATCTGATTGACTAGCCAGTGCAATCCTATAGCACGCCTCACACCGTATTTTTCATCGTAAACACCTCAGAAATGTCTGTTTCAACACCCTTGCTTTTCGTGAGACTCATTTTACAGCGCACAGTTAACTGGTCCTCAGGCAGGTCTGAAAGCCACTTCAAAACTCTGTACAAATGCTTGTGTCTTCACTGTTTCTGTATTACCCTGTGTGTGTCTTGAAACATCCTCGCCAAAAAATGCAGCAAACGCATATTTTTTATGAAGATAAAATACTGCGTGAAATTCAGGTCTTGCAAGAAAAAACTATGCATGCCATAACTATCATGCCCCTAGCCTTCTGCTTTGCCATCTAGCTTGCCCCTTTGCTCACCTATGGCTGTTGCACCTTCTGCTTGTTGAGCTTAACATGCCATGTGTGTATATGTGTATACACAACGTACTGCACGTGCACTGTGTACACACAAGACACATTGTGTGCGTTTCTGGTTTAGGTAGATACAAGGAAGTGTGCATTGCTTCTGATCAGGAAAACATCACATAGCAGTTATTTACCTACTTTAACATGCTTACAATTAAGCTTAGTGATTCATTGTATGGGAAACAAGAAACTCAAACTGTATATTATTTTCAGCTCTTTGATGTGAGCGTGAATTTTACTGGTCTAAATATTTTAAAGGTTATGCTCTTTTTATCACAATTTCCATTTTATTTGATCTTTCTTTTAGGGTGTTTTCTCCTAAAAAAGAAAGGAGATACAAGAAAAATAAAGAGGAAGAACAGTTATTTTAAAAAGTGCAAAGCAAAGATCTTGAAATAATACATCGGCATGTAAAGAAAATCAAACTTTGTCCACCTTAAGAAGATCTATGCGTGTTCCATGTACGATACCACGGGCAACTGCTTTTGGCATTCACACAGAGGTATATGAGCAAGCAGGTATTTTATTATGGAGAAACTAACTCCATTACATGTAATCTTATGAACTCAACATAAAAACTTTTTATAGATTCTGCTTTGCTCCAGCCAAGTTGCGCACAAAGGAAATTCTTCCTATGAAACTTTATTGAAGAGACTGTGGTCACGGTTCCTCACAGTGTATAGTTTGCTACTGCCCTAAAATACCTGGTAATGTAAAGAATTATTAAAATGGTTAGATGTAATAGAACACACCTGGAATGCTGTTCCTACTTGCAGAATTCGAACTGACTTCAAGAAAGTCTATACTAAAGAAAGACAGGACTATCCAAAAGTCACAAGGCTATTTTTTTTCTAGCTGTTGCAGTCATTCCTCTCGAGATATCATCTGAAGGAAGGTAGCCTTTGTTTAAACACCACTCTCCTTCCAGAGTAGAAGTAAAACATTTCAAATACAGACCCTCTCTCTATGGGCAATCTCTTGAATGTGCCAGGAACATCGCCCAATAAGGACCTTGTCCTTCATTATTTGACTATTTCTAAATCATCATCTGAAATTAGAAGCCAGCTACTGAAATGTGTAATCGTAACTCCAAATACTTCTGTCCTGATTCAGTTTGGCTCTGATGAAGAACAGCTTCTATCCTTCATTATACTAATTCTCAATTTCAGGGGAGAAGCCAAATACCAGGATAAACATAACTTACTTTTTATTCATTCATATCACCATTTTGACAGCTGGGTAACTAGGTGCATTTCAGTTTTAATAAATTTAACAAATATAATCACAAAATTAATATCATTTTTAAGGCTGGCCTAAAACTGGCTAATTCAAGTGCCAGAAGTGAAACAACAGATAGGGCCCTTTAGATTCATGGCTGACAGCCTGTAGCTTACACTGAAGTCAAACCTGATCCTAGCTCTTATAAGGAAATATTTCCCAGAAATGTATTCATCGTCCCTGGATGTTCCAAGAATTGCACATGATTCTCACGAGATGCAGTCAGCACCCCCCTCCCAGCGTTTACATATTTTGTGCTTTATAGAGCTGAGAAGACTAGTTCATGCAAGGGAGTTTTAAGACCCAAACATCCTGTCCTGTAATTTAAAGATTCAGTAAGAACTACCCATTATTGGACCAATGTATCGTTTGGACTGTTGAGCTCTACCTTTTTTCAATCCATAAACTTCTGTGTAAAATGTCTTAGACTTCCTTGAATATTTCCCTTCATAGGGTAAATTCTTCCTGCTGTATTTGCCATTCTATGGCAAATTAATACTACAAATCCTTTATAATTAGGGTTTGGTTTTAAGCCTAATTGCAAAAGAATGTATTTATTTTGAGAGACTGCACTATGCAGCTCGTGTTTTGGCAGTCATTATAGAGGAACTTACCTGCTATTCTAACAATTGATCAAACAGTATCCTACAGGTTTTTTGCAAATGTTTTTTTTTAGCAGATTTAATGACTGCACTATAGGACCTGGTTCATTTAAATCACTGTAAATCATTCAAATATGCCGACATTCTTAATTAAAACAGAAGTAGTCTGACCAGCTTATCATATGTTCATAAACTGTCATAAAATTAAATCAGTGTACAAACAATCTGTGGACTAGTTGTAAATAGGAGAAGACAAAAAGATATCTTAAACCTCTTCCCTGTAAAGGTATCAATTTTATCTGGACTAAAGCTCAGCTTCCAATTCTGTGAACACAATTTGTATATTCCAAACTCCATGCTCAGCAAATTATGTGTTCAGTTTGCCAAGTACTTGCAATCATCACGTTTTGGAATGTGCTTTTCTATTTAGCAACAGTCTTTAAAAAACAATCCCAGGCCTCAGCACCTTCCCACTGAAGCCATTGACAAATTTGCTCTTATTTCAGTAAGGTGTCCACGTTCTCATTTTTACTGCTGTATATGCAGTTTCTGGAACTGCTGAATTATAAAATGTATGGTATGGAAAATTACATTTATGTTCAATAAATTAGTTCCATATTACTCCAAGCTGCCTTTATGTATTGTCATTTTTATTGCATCCACCACTTTTTATAGCACTTCACTAACCATTTTGCTATGTGAGAGCAAGTCCTGGGAAATGCTTGACTGAGGAATAAGACAGAACTTGTACCAGAACTCAAAGTACACATGGCACACAACCTCGACATCCCGAAAGCTTGTTATGCTATGAAATTACAAGGCTCTTTCCAGTAGTTCCTGTTAACAAGACTTCTCTTTACATTGACAGGCAATTTTAAGCAGCAAACATATTTGTGGGAGCTTGTCTGTTGAAGGATGGGAAAAAAGGGTTACGTTCGACAAATTCCTCATTTCAAATCATGCAAATAATTGGCTCCATGGGGTGCTTATTCTAGAGAGATTTTTCACAACCTGAAAGAGGGAATTGATAGACTTAAACTGTGAAGTAGAACAGTGAAGGAATGGGAAAGCAAATCCCACAGAAAATTGGAGAAATATTAGGTTTGCATGTTTTGCAGTAAGCACATTGAAATTGTAATCAAGCTGAGGAAAACATTCAAAGGTTTGTTTTTTCTCGTGACTTCTGTAACATATGATGCTCCCTTAGGCAAAAATCTTCTTAGAGCTGCCATACTGCAAAACTTTCCAGCTTACTGCTGTCTCACTGAGGTGACTTTTTAAAAGGGCAAATCAAGCTGGCTTAACAATTATTAGACAAATCCACAATTTCATAAAAAATGTACTGGGACATACCACTTTGTGCTGCTGGAATAATGCAAAGCAGTTGAATGAGAAACTGAATGTAGCAGAATTTGAGCTGCTAATCTGAATTAAAGACCATTTCATTGACAGTTTAACCCATGTTAGCTATTTTGACCAAGGTTCATTTGGATTAAGGATGTACTGTTTTGGGATACAGTCATACCTTGAGAACTCTTTTCCCCATGGAGAAAGTCTCTGACTTTTGCTGAGTTTCTAGAGGTGGGTGTATCATCACTCCAGCAACTTCTGTTGCAGCATTATACCAGGCTTTCTGCAAACACAGGGGAGTTTGGATGAAGTCCTCCCTCCCTCAAAGACACAAATCTTTTGTTCTCTCTTCACTATTGACAGGAAGCAGAGAAGGAGGGGGAGCTGCAGGAAAGGAATGGGATCGTAAAATCTGGTCTTCCCAACTAAGCCTAGAATATTTCTTCTTTAAATAAGAAGTAAAAAGCTCAGATTCCTATGCATGGAAAGACATACGGGGAGAAGAAAGTGCCTCAGTCTACCCCTAGGTACGGCAGAGAGGAGACCGTGTGTTAGAAGGTTGCTGCACCCTTCGCCCTGAGGCCACCTCCCCTTTCAAGAAGAGGTGAGCAGACATCCCCTGAGTGTTGCTGGACTGGTCAGTAATAGTGTCAGCATTTATGCCTTCCAGTTTTTTCTTCAAAAGTAAACCAGGACAACAGTGTACGTTGATTCTTTGGGGAACTGATGTCCACATAAGAAAAACATAGAACCTCATTGACAGAGGGCATCCTGGAGTGAAGGCAGAGACAGCAGACATACCTTTCTGCTCATGGTCTGCAATTTTAATGTAACAAAATATCAATATTTTGCCAAGCACTTAAAGTTATCTGGGAAGAAACTTCAACAAAGGAAAAATAGCCTCCTAATTGTCTTCTGAAGCCCACTGAGTCTGCTACAGCTCAAAGCCTTAGGCCATAGGTCATGTTGCCTGATTCACAACCTGGCCTTTTTTCACAAAAAGTAGGCAAATTTCTACCTAATGGGTGTAAAAATTTTAGTATAAGCAAGGGCAGCTGAAGTTTTAAAAAATCTTAACTGGTTTAACTAGGTCTGTCCACATTAAAACTGATCCATTTTATTTGCTCTAGAACTGTGAACGTGTATGAGTTCAAAAACATCACATTATCTTTTTTTTCCCCCTAATGTGGACATGGCACAAACGTCAAATGTTCCTTTTTGGTCCTGATGACTAATCAATTCCCCTAGAGAAAGTACATGAACACTGCAGTAGTAGCCCTGTCAAATTAGTAATACTACCTCTCTAAACACTGATCCAGTTCTAGGCATCAGTGGTTAGATGGGGTTAAATGGTCAGCAGAAGTTGCTGATTTGTCTAACTCTCTTATAAGAATACTTTACAATGTCTTCTTTTCAAATTAATTTGAAATCATCAGTCGTCACTATATAGCTCAGTCACTGTTCCCTACACTGTTGCATGTATGTCTTTAAATTACAACCATACCTTGAGGTTCCATAAGTACTGAATATTGTTGGAAGGGAGAGTGAGGTAAGGTCCAGAAAAAGCCAAGATAAAGCTAGCAATGATCCTTTCAGACTTACTCATGGATTTCTTATCTAGCCACTGGTTGTATTTCCTAACTCTAGAAACCACAGGGACTTGCACACAATCCTTCACGCTCAAGGATGTAAGAGACGTGATGATGATAATTTATGGTTAGATAAGGAAGCCGTTACACTCACCTGGTCTGGGTTACGTCCCAGGACCCCCAGACAAACTTTATGAACTGGACTGATCAGACAACTTAGGCAGCCCATGGTAAACCTGTTTGGCCCTTTTGACTATCTTACCGTTCAGGGAAACTGCCAGGCAATCCTTGTAGAATTCCTGTTTTACTTGCGCAGTGTTTGTCCTTGCGAGGACTTTTCCTATGACCATACAGGTTCTTTAAGCATATGGCATACTCTAGTGCCCTAATTATTTCCACCTTGCAAAACACTTGAGACATACCTGCAATAAAATCAAAGGTCAGTGCAAGTTATCTTCCTAATACAGGTAAAGCCAAAAAACATACCTATCTTACCTAAGACATGTCTGCAAAGACAAATAAGGAATGATGGTAACAGTTTTTCACTACTGCAAATTCACAAAATGGGTAGGTCAAGCCTGTTGAATGTCAGCATCTTGAGGATTAATATAAATTTTCACATCAATAAGGGGTATTTATTTTCTCCTTCCATAAACAGAAAACATGAAAGAAACTGAATGTACTGAAAAGCCTAGATTTAAAATGAAGGAAAGCTAAAGGATTGTTCTTTAAAGCAACCCGCTAATTCTTAAAGAACATTCCACTCTTTGTATGTAGAGGAATTTCAAAGCAAAACACAATAAATCTTTTTTTATCATTTTCAGAAGTATAAAATGTAGTATCTGACCACATTCACAAGAGTTACATTCTTTTCTATTTTATATTTCCTTTATTTTGCATTATTCCTCTAAGAATCAAATATAGCAGCACTGATGGTTTAAATTCAGCATAAAAATAAAATTCAGCAAATGTCATGGCAGCGTACCAAACATTTAATGTCAGGTTCCCTTATGTTCAGCACTTTGCTAAGCTTCCCATCCATCAATTAGACAATTTTGGAGTATTTTACTTTGTAATTAAAAAATAAATCTCTTGTGCTTGGTATTGGTTTTTGGGAAGAATTACTCCTTTATATAACGACCTCAATATGTGTACTTGTACATATCCTTGTGTGTGCATTTTTTTTAGTCTTCTAGTATTACTCACTGTTGTCGTAATTAATCAGTTTCTTTCTGTGAAGACTTTGCATTTAATACATACTTCTGCAAGTGGACCCATGCAGAGGGTCAATCTATTTCCCAGCAAGTCTACAAAACTCTCTGGAGTCAGCCTGCAAAGACTGTAATCACAGGAGTGAAACCTGAAATAAGTGTGAGGAGGCCACACCAATTAAGACAGGAAACAGAGTGTTTAACATTACCCAGGGGCTCAGGAGGGAAAGTGGGATGACATGAAAACCAGAAGGAATAGGAATGCACGGGTGGAGTGAGCTGAGGAAGATGTCGCTGCCATTACAGGCTATGAGAAAACAGTAAGAAAGAAAATACTGGAGCCCCATGATGACCTTTACTTCTGAGCTCAGTGCAGAGGCCTCGCCTGCGCTGAAACCTCTCACCAGCGCATCAGAAATCAGCCAACGTTAGGCAAGTAGCTCTTGTGACAAACATACTGAAATCAGTGTGGCTGGGATTTTGACTTGTACTCATAAAGTCTATCAAAACGTAACTTTGTACAGACACTTAAATGCAGCTGTACAGCTGCAAATATTTATTAGGGGTATAGCACATTTATCTTCAGCTCTCTATAATTGAATGTACGATATCCATACACTGACAGCTGGTATCCAGGGCAAATAATTACACATTGCTTCCATTAGACTAGCCCTTTGTTAACATAAGCTGGCAAGCATTATCATCATTAAAATATTAGCTCTTAAGCATCACACTTTTAACTGTCATATTCTTCTGAGTTTGTTTGCTGTTGTGACAATTTCATTTGAATGGGAACTCCTTCATGGTTAAGCAGCAGCAAAAACCTTTTAGCTATTTGAGTCAAGAAAACACAAGGCCGCAATAGTTTGTTTCAATGTCTGTTTGTTTATTTTAAGCCTTTAAGACAAAAGTTTTCCTGAAAGTCCGATTGCTTCATAAAAGCAGCATGATCTTGAGCTATCTGCCATCCCACACATTCTTGAAATTGCAGAATAATGAACGGTAACACCACAGGCTAAGGCAAGTATAATCTGTATAACATTTTTTTGGCCAAATATATTTATGACTCGTTAATGTTTACTGCCATACAGTGTATACTTCAAAGCACAGAGCTGGTCCTGGAAAGTTTTACAGCATGAGGTGTGAAATATGAAATACCACAAGGACAAACAGCTCAGCCTAGAGTTGTCTGAACTCACACAGCTCACTGACTGTAAACATAAAGTGCTCTCCATATGAAACTAAATAACAGCAAAAAAAGATCGTCATGTCTTATTGCTTTTGTTTAAACTATTGTGCAGTGAATGGGATCTTTTATAATTTAGTATGCAGACAGCCCTAATTTTTTGCCTTTTCATTCCATCCTGCCTTACTTGGGGTGCTCTGGTCTGTGTGTAAAAGAACACAGGTTTTTTTCTAAATTCATAATGCAAAGGCAGATCAAGCAGGGGGCTAGGAAGCTGGCATTAACACAGCCCAGTGCTTTGTAGGTCTCAGTAGGTAAGTCTCTAGTGCTATTCAGCTTTTCTTGTGTTCATCAGGACTGTAAGTCATTTCATCAGTGGGGCATGCACAATATGAAATCATATCGTTGCTGGATCAGGGCGACTGCACTCCATAATTTGTAGAATCACATTTGCAGCAGGTATAATTCTGGACTGCTAAAGCTATTTATATATAGTGACAGCTGCTGCTTACAAACTCATTTTTTATGCCCTCTTTACTTTAAAACTATATCACGGTTTCATTGGACTTCTTAACTGCTTGAGCTATAACATTTAGGTGAGGATTTATCTTCTTCAGCTTCAGCATTTTTCACTAATAACATTAATGCCTGGCAATCTCTTCCAGTCAGTGCAACTAAAACTGTCTGGATGTACAGCATACAAAGTATTCTTGTACAGAAACATCCTCCCAGTGCTCATCAGGCCAAAGGCTTTTTCCTTTCTGTTTACTCACACTCCACAGAAACGAATGAACACTGCAATGAAAGGAAAGACTTCATCTTAAAGGGAAGCCTGTCATTAAATTTTATTTTAAGCTTCTTTTTTTCTCTCTCAGTCTCCCATCGTAGTTCTAAAATGTAATTCCCTAAACATACATAATTTCAGGAATCTTCACATGTATATTGTAACTATAAAGAAATTTTATTGTCTAAAGCACTTTGGTAGGGTTGCAATATGTGTGAAATGAAAACTAAATCATGCACGGTATAACACATGCTGCTCATACTGCTAATATGTAAGTGTGAATGTACGCATAATACTCTGCATTCATACTGTCTGAGTCTGAAAATGCAAAACAATTGGGCCGAATTAATTTTTTTTTAAGAAGAGACTCCAGTTTCTCTATCAGTTTCCTCTTCTGATCCACGCTGAGCGTGTTGTTTGTTCCAAAATCAAAACTTGCTGTAATATTCTGCTTCTGTCATGTTTCTCTCTTTTTAAGGCTGGTTGTTGAAATACAAGCAGCACCCTGATTCCTTCTGTATCTGAAAGGTATATGAAGAAGCGGTAGCTGTAGTGGAATTTCTCAGCTTCTATAGTTAAAGTCAGATGCTTAAGGCTATTTAACACAATAAGAGCCAGATGCTCCCAGTCACATACAGAATTCCTTTGATATCCATGAAGAGCAAAAAAGAACCTTGTTTTCCTTTTATAAGGAATTTCAAAATGTCTGCTTTCTAAGGCTGACTTCTAACTTTGTAAGGGGTCTCACAAATATGTTTTCCCCCTGAGCATCTATTAATGTTTAGCACTTGTCTCCTTTTTTTTGGAAACAGTGTAGGGCACAAGTTAGCACGGACAAATAAACAGGATTTTTCAACTTCTTTAGGCAGTCACAGGGAATACACTAATACAGCAATATTGTGTGACACTGTGATGGAAAATACAGTTTTAGATAGAAAAGGCCACTGCTGTAGGACACTGCTATTCAAGTTGTTATAATGAGAATTTTGTCTTGCTTAATAAAAGATCTCCTCCCATTAAAACTACCAAGATAAAATAGAAGTGGAAGCCACACAGGTTCCAAGCTTTTGGTTTAACTTCCATAAGTCTGTAATAATATGACCTCAGTAGAATCACGTCAATGCAACTTTATGTAAGAGAAGACTCAAGTCTAATGTGCCTGCTGGGAAATAAGAGAGTAATAATTAACAGAAAAGAAAAATTGAAACGGAAATATAAAGCAGCTTCAGGTAAGTGAGGGACAAACTCTGGAACACCTAGAGATTTCAGGCAGTGATCATCTGCTCAGCAGTTTACTTTGCTCCAATGTCCAAGGTCCCTTCACCCAGACAACAAAAATGGACCATGTGCCAGTGTCTTAGCCATTTCGATGACAGTTTGGCCTATGTTTGATGGACAATGAAGACAGGTTTATCTAGACTGTGAGTTTGGCAGTGATGCGGCTGGGCTGCCCAGCTGCTGATTCCCTGGTGGAAAAACAGGATCCAGCACAGGGACCAAGCTAACAGCTTGGGCCAAAAATGTCCGAAACAGCCATAGGGAGACAAGGCAAGCCCGTCTGCCAGAGTCCTCTAAAACAGAGATGCATACGAATACGCAAAACCAGCTATCACATTATGGTATACTTAGAGATGGGCTTAAGCTGCTTTGGTTCAAAGGCTGCCCATATTCAAAGTATGATTTATGTAACTCCAGACATAATTCCTCTGTAGGTGCTGGCTAGAATCAGGTCTCATATTCAGCAATGAAGCAGCAATCACACTATAGCAAATCCTATAAAACTATTTTGAATTCACAGTATATTTTTAATAAAGAGTATTATTTATGCTTAATTAGGTCCATGCTGGTCTTGGAGGGGTTTTTGGTGGATCAGTTCTGAAAGATGTCTAATGCAATTATCACCAAATATTAATTGGAATTATTTTTTGTCAAAACTGGCAATTAAAGCAAGATTTATTTACTATATCCAGAAACCTTTGGTCTGGTAGTACACTCATAATATTTATTCAATATAACCTGTAGCTCAGAGATTGAAAAATTTTTTGGGAAAAAGGGTACATTTCAAACCCCACAGGGTGTTTTAAAATAGCCAACTTATTAAACACTTGTAATAAAATAACATAAGTGATAGGAAACTCCTTAGAATGGTAAGACATCAGACAGAAACATCGATGTCTATCAGCTCAAAAAGTACAATTGTAGAAGAATTACAGCTATGTCTTCAACAAGATTTTACAACTACAGCTGATTCAATGACATAATCTGATTGCATATGAGCTGGAATTTACCAAGTCACTAAAATCTTTCAATGTTTTAAGACATTTAACAGGGTCAAAAAAAAAAGTGTTTGAGAAAAAAATATTTCCAAATTTTTACAGAAATTTCACTCAAAAGGGAAACATATTATTGGCCTATTTTGAGCTTCTTACTTGATTTCCATTTTAGAATTTCACCCTGAATTCCCCTGTTTTACTTCTAGCTGTTCTGTGGGAAATCCCAGTTCAGCCCTGCCACATGCCAGCCCTGGTCTCATCCTGCCCTGGATGCACTTCCACTGTGTGAGGTCTCATTGCTTCAAACTGATTTACAGAAGTCACAATGTGACCTGCTGCAGGATCACTGTTTATTTGACTTGAGGCTTCAAATAGATATCTTCTGTCTTTGACAGGGGGAAAAAACATAGCACACTGGATGCACGTTCCCCACACAGCAGATGTATGCCAGAGTTAGGTGCACTGTCATTTCTGGGTAAAGTCAAAAAATCTCTCTCCCTCCCTTACAAGATTAAGAAATGCTTTAGTGAAGCAATAGTTTAGAAAAGGAAATGTTCTTGTGTTACTGCTGGGAGAGAAGACACAAAATCTCGCACTCTGTCTTCTACAGCCGCACACCATGTCAACGGAAGGCACAAAAACAATGCCATGAAATTGCCTGAAAGCTTCAGTCTCCCACGAAACATTTCAAGGTGGGTCCATTTCTGTTTTTTTTCTGTAAAGAAAAATTCCTCAGTAGAGAAACAAAAATTACCTTCTCCACCTTTTTTTTTTTAATAGAGAAATATAAAAGCTCGCTTCTTTTGTGCTTAGGTGAGAAGTGACTGGGAAATTCTGTCGTTTAAACATCCAGAACCTACAGGGAGAGGAAGCAAAGTCTCACAAGAAACTGGAGTCAACTCAGCCCACTTTGCTAACCGAAGAGAAGAATATTTGCTTGCAAGATCCAGGAGGTGGCATTTGCATGTCTCCGAGTAATACCTCACAGGAAAGAGCAATTTATCATGTAAGGTGGCTGCTCATGACAGCTCCCAGAAAGATAAAAGGTTGCCCGTTACTTTCACACACCTTCACGCTACCGCTGCCACCTTGAAAAGAATCAGTAGGCCAGTAATCTTAGATACCAAAGTGTGGGAAGTGGTTTCAGACAGGGAATTCATTTTCACCGAGATACCTGTATTAGCACTGAGTTACACTTCTGAGGGACAGACCTTCAGAGGCACAGCCGTCTCCAGCATTTCCTCCGCTCAGTGACATGGCTGTTGCAAATCCTCTTCACAAAGCACAAACTCTGCCACATTCAAAGCACAGGGAATTCAGCAAGGTAAAGCCCATCTCTGGAGCCAGGCTCCCAAGTTTTGCTCTTAACCATTGTTACTTTGCTGAAGTCCTGTTCTGGCTCTGGCCCATTGCACTCGTCTATATACAAAAGCACTCAATAAAATTTCTCCATCGGATCTGTAATATATTCTTTCCCTCTAAAATGTAGGCAACAGAACTTTCTAGTAATTCAAGAATGAGAACAACACACAAAACTGCATGAAAGAAACGGAATAATGTTCTTGACATAACCCTCTGAGCCACCCAAGGCTTTCACTATGTCTAATTTGGAGTCACGGTTAGTGCTTAACATGGAAGTTTGTTTTGCACTTCATACATATAATAATACCTGTTATTATTTCATCAGCATTCTCTTCCACACTTCTTTTTTCTCACTTTGCCCAAATGTCAGTTATTACATGCAGTGGAAGCAGTGAAGAACCAAAACCCTTTACCCTGCAGAAGCATTTGTAGCAAATGAGACTGAAATGTGTGGAAAGGTCCAGGGGAGCTTAAGGATTTCTTGACACGACGGTCTAACGGCTGGCTTGGTTTGGTTTTGGTTCGTTTTCTGTAACAGAATTGCAGCCCATCATACAGTAATTTGAATCTTTCAGGGGAGAAGGCTGTTCCTTTCCTGGGAGTGAGATTGAAACAACTCACACCTTGAGACACTTGAAAAAGAATTGCATGTATCAAAAGTTCTTGCAGAACCGCCTATCGGAGAACTTGCATGTCACCACCTCTGCTTCAGAAGGACAGCGTACATCCACTCAGTGGTACCAGCCCACAAGGTTGAACCTACGCCAACATAAATTCTGCTCACTTGAGAGGAGTCCACATCGTCACCTACAGCTTACGAAGGACCAGTATCAAATATTTAAATCAGGTGCCCATGAAAATACAGCAATAAACCATGTCTTCGTGAATGTGCTACTAGGTCTGTGGTATTTATGTAGCTTGTATGATGTAATTTCATTTGTACAGAAATGGGAATCTTCTTTAAAATAGGTGATAATAACACATAAAAACAGTGTTAGGGCACTGGAGATGCAGTTCTGGAAACGTTTTGCGCTTGCAGTTTACTCGCTTCAGTCTCTGTAAAAACTTAAGCTCTTTTTAAACCCTTTTGACTTCTTCTCTCCATGCAGTTCTCACAGACTGCATGTCTCTGGGGCTGAATGAACACATTCAGTTCAGAGAACTTTCCTGTAAGATTTTGACACAGATGAGAAGGAAGAAATCGCATGCTGCAGTTTATGTAGATACTCTGAAAATTGCCAGGCACTGTAGTCAGCAGTGGGCAAGGGAAAGATCCCACACTCTCTAAAATTGGAGGAAATGTGTGTTTATTCAACATCCAAATCCACATCTGAGCTCTAATGAATCTGTCTCAGGTGGACAAATAAGGACTGTTTTCTTGTTGCTTGGGTTTTTAAAAAACAGTAAAAATGTTGCAGATTATGTGTTCTTCATCAGATTACAGAGGGCAATATTAAAATTCTAATCTCCAATAGCCCAATAATTCTTCAAGCTCCTCCTGGTCTACGGACTAAAATTATGATTTAAGAGAAGTTACACACAAAATGGTTTTGTTTCAGTATATCTTATAGAATAAAACTCAGTTTGCTATTTGTATTTTAAATAACATAGGTCCAGGTTTCACTCCAGGATTTATGATGGTGGACACTAATACAGTCCTGACAAAATACCTAAGAACAGTCATTAAAGGACAGAAGTTACTGTGCTATTCAGAGACTTTTGTTTCCTTATCACCTGCAAATGCAGAGCTGAATAACACAAACCCAAACACTGACCTTAACACATTAGGAAAGAAGCATCTGACACAGCTCCTCTTCCTGGCCGTCACTCCTGCCAGTGTCTGTAAAGATACAAGGAGAGAATAAACTTGTGATAATGTTGCAGTCCCTTTTAACTGACCCTCAGGTATAGGAACCTGCATCAGAAGCCATGAGTTCATCCTAGCACCAGCAAAGGCTTTGGATAGCACCACAATTTGGATTTTTTTGGCATATTTTCAATTGGAATTGTTAAAACTCTCCCTGTTCTCCTAAGTAGCAAAGCGTCAGAGGTGTAGGATATCCTTGTGATGCACATAAAAAGGTAAGAAAAACACTGTTAAAATAAGAATAGCAAGCATCCTGGGATGTAATGTTGAGATGCCCTAACTCAGTGACCATATACCCACCGTGATTAGAGAAGTACCCTCAGCTGGCAAGCACACCCATGCTGATCATCACGGCTGCAGTCTTATAAGGAGAATGCAGAATAACAATTTTCAGTTGTGCTGCTGGGACATTTGTACTCTCTGTAATGATATGACTGGGACAATTAATTTGTTTAAAACATTGAAAAGCAGTATAAAAATTACCAGTCTTTTCTCACTTTAAGGAGACCTTTCTGTTGCTCTGGCTTGCAGCACTGAATTAGCAGAGAATACGAATAAAAGTTACATCGGAATATATACAGTATATTCTGGCCCTGGAAAAGGCAACAGAAAATCGTAAAAAATTCTATCCATAACTGAGAGGGTTTTGCTCTGTTTCTTGTGGAAACTATTTTGCAGCTGCTGACCATTTGTCTGAATTAACAACAGACCTTTATTTCTTCTTGGTCTGACAGATTGTGTATGCTGGACTGCTCCATAGGATTTTTCCTATGCATCGTGGCAGTGCATGTGCACATTAAATTTTTTGAGGGGGAGGGGAAAAGCCAGTCAGATATCACTTGTTGAATACTATATTCAGGGAGTCCTGAAGATTTCCAGCATTACAGAACATTTGTAAAGCAACCTCACTGACTGCAAATTTTATTTTACATTTAACTGCTCCATGAACATCCTAAGGAAACAACTGGCTGCTTGTGGAGTGTCAGATTAAATGACTGGTATTTAAACTTTAAAAATGGTCATTAGACTTTCCCATTAGCGTTTTCTATTAGTTCAGCTGCACCAGGCCTAACAGCATAGGGAATCCTGGGGTAGGCATGTTGCCATAGTACCATATTTAGCAACATACTAATTAAATCTGCTGAAAGTAAGAGATTCCAATAATTGATACAGTGCCAAGAGTGAAAGATGGAGCTGGCCTCCCAAAATTGGTAACTGTGATATAGAAGAATTGGACATTTTTATGTGTATGTGGTGTAAAGAATTTGTCATACCACCACCCTGAGTCATCCCCAGGATACATTAGTGGAAGGCACCTTATCTGTACTGGACAAAACAAAAAACTGCATTCAGTATTGAATTTATGTGCTGAAGTAAAACAACCAGTCCATTTCACACATCTCACAATAGCACAGATACTACAGTACACAAGTACTGTCATAATCTATCAAAGTTCTAAATTCTGTGAAACAACACAAACTGTTCCTCACAGCCTTTGCTCAGATTTACGTTGCAGTGTTTCTTCGCTTGCACAGACTCCTCATCTCCTTGGTCTTCCTACCCTCCCTATTCTTTTACACGTATCCTTTGGCAGAGCTGTTAAAAACCGTTGTTAGCAAAAAAACTTGTACTCTGTGTGTTTTACTGTGCCTTTTTGAATAGCCCAGCCTGGATCCCGGTCTGTGTCCCACACCATTGTGTCCAGCACAAAAAAATTGCAAGGCAGTGGAGACTTGGCCTTAGACTTCTGGCCCTGAATGAGGTGGAGGGCATTAAACCATCACGCATGACGAGTTACTTGGTTCCCTTCTGTTGTCAGAGGATGACTTCTGCTTATGCTTGTTCAGAGCTGGAAAAATGCATCTACCTCTTCTCCAAATGATACATTAGGTTTTGGCTGGATTAAAAAGTTACAAACGTCAGTAGTGCCCCACCTGGCCAGGAGATGAGGAATGCAGAACAAGTTCACATCTATTTGCAGAAGACATCACGGCTACTGCCTCACTCTGTTTTATATTTATTGTCTTCATTTTTCTATTTCTTTCATCCTCTGCTCATTTATGCTGGTCTCTAGTACCCTTTTCTCATGCTAATCGTTTCTCACTTCACATATATTATGGTTGGTCTAGATAGCAAAAGTCCTATTCGTGAAAATTTTAGTACATTAAACAATTGTCTTGTGCTTTTTGCCACAAAACTAAATGATCCTGTAAAACATCTAAGGGTTCTCACTCACATGTGGTAGGGGATTAAAGTCAGATGGTTGAAAGATGCATGATGTTCTGTCTTCTGTCTCATCCTTTCTTCGAAGGGTACTGCCCTCATGGGGATAGCTGGGAACATCTTGGAGCAGACCTGGAGCTGCTGTGGTGTTTTTGACCAGTTTACTAAAGCAAGCTAATTTCAAGACCTGATTCATGAACTCTGCTATGGGGAGAAACCTCCAACACACAAGCTGGGTAGATGAGGTCCCTGCTTCGGCCATGCCGTTTGTAACCCACCAAGATGTGTAAGCTAAAATCCTCAGTTGAGTGTTATGTAAAAGACGTAACCTAGCACTTGCCATGCCTGCACGTAAAAAGCAGCAGAATAACACCTCTGTGCGTGCTTTATGCTATTGCACAGGTAGTATCAACAATGCGATGAGGAGAGCGTACACATTGCAAATGAAGAGGATGATGGTGTTTCCAGACTGTAAATCACGTCTTACATAAAAACATGCAAGAACGCTGTGTTGGTCTGGAAGCTTTAATTACACAAACAAAGAACTAGGAGGAGGCAGGACATAGAGAGCCACATCCTGCCCATATGGGAAAGCATGCTGGAGCCCAGAAGAGAGGTGTGGTTGCCTCGTACCAGCTTCATGAACCATTCTTCTGGGGTAGCAAAATGTTTCAAAGAAATTCGGAGCCAGTCTCAGAGGTTTCAGCAGGCAATTGCAGAGCATGCTCCGAGAAGCCATTTCCCTCTGCTTCTTTGATGAAAAGTGAGCAGCATGTGCCCCTAGCTGAGATATATTGCTGGCAGTAGCACATGCATTTGATAAAAGCAGCTTTACCATTCAAATAGGGAGAAAGGTTTCTTCCAACCCAGAAAAATCATCACATTGTTACTCTCCTTGCTGGGATGAACACAGAACTTTTCTGGATCTTTAGAGGGGTGGGAAAGACAAGCAAAAAGAAAAGGTATCTTCTCTCCTGAAATAAGCAGAAGTTAGTAGTTAGGACACTCACCTGGAACGCTACCTTAGTTGTCAAGGCCTCCAGTACATATGGCACTTAAATCCTAAGCAAGAGTTAGCCTCTCAGTCAATCAAAGTAAGGAAAGCAAGTATCCTATGGGACCTGTTGCATTGTGTACAGCCCATGAGAGTCAGGTCAAAAGACACAGCTTGGTGATCGAAGCATGGGTGCGGGGAAGGGGGGGGGTGGAGGCATGTGAGAGAAGTAAGATTTTATATTTAAAGGTCCCCAGAAGAGACACATAAAAGAAGTAGAGAAGTGCGGCAGCGTGGCCCTTTCTAGCTCCTTCCCGTCACATTTTGTCTCCTTCCCCCAGCACAGAGTCTGGCACAGTGACTCTGAGCGCCTGACAGTATGTTCTGCAGGAATACAGATAATTACTTAGACATGAGCCATCTCGTTTTTGAGGCTGAGCAGGGAACACTTCTGGGTCCATTTGCATTAATACTGCTGCACGTATTTCTGCAAGAGAGGAAGCTGAGGTGGCTGAGCTTGTCACATTCCTGAGCACCAACAACTGCTGAGCAGAATCCCAACAGGCCTGCAAGGCCGTCTCCTTCGTTTAGACTGAAAGAGTTGTCAAAGCTAACCAGTCCTTGTGCCACCAGTGACTCCAACAACCCATCAGTAAACTAAATGACAAGACCGAGACATGGCTTTAAGGCTGCAAACACTGCTTCAGAAGCCTGTGCCAGGGAGCCAGATGTTGCGGGAAAAACATCTGGAATTTTTGATTGTCTTTAAGAACGAGTAGGAGTAGAATTGTGATGTGGTATGAAAAACAGCCTGCTGCATATTTTTTGGATTATTGACAAAATTATCTCCTTTAAAATACTGTAAAATGTAAGAATTTTAACTCATATAGGATGGCTTAGCAGTAAAAAAAATATACATTGTACAGAAGTGTGGAAAACCCTGAAAAGTTTCCAAATATTACATACCTCAAACACAGAACTTGAAAGAGTTTCATAAGGATATTTAAAGAAGAAAATTTTCCTTTCTATCCATGCTTTCACAGGGAGCAAAGAGGGGAGGGAGGAAGGGAAATTGGGGACAATTTAAATGAAGCAGCCCATTGCAGTTAGAAGCAACCTTTAATGTATACATTGGGTGTCCCCGTGCTGCTAGTCCTGAAGGTGTAAATCAGGACTAGGCCTGGCCAGGGGGCATTTCTGCTGCTCTAAGATATTTTTTTTACATCCCCAGAATGCCCTATTATATGTACACCAGGACAAAACAGAGACTTCTGAAGAGAAAGGCAGTAAAAATTTCCTCTCCACCCTTCCACAAAGCTGGTGCTCATGAAAGCACGTGTACTGTGGGGAAAGGCAACAAAAACCAAACTAAAGTTTTCTGTGGTCCTCCCACCACCCTGGGCTGTTCCGCTTTTCCCCCAGTGGCAGCTAGAAATCCCAGTCTTTCCAAAACAAGTACCAGGGATCGGATTTAGAAAAATGCCAAGCCTTGTAATTTAAGTTAGTGGGATCTCCACTTTGAACATAGAAAGTTTAGTTAAGTGTAAGGTACTGTCAAAAATCAGTTCCTTGGGAACTCCCTTTGGACACCGAAAATAATTGGCTGCTTTCAGGTTAATTTTTCTGTGCCTTAGAAAAAATAAAAGATCCAACTCCACAAGCCTGTGCCGAAAAAACAGTCTCACAGAGCAGTGAGGGAAGCCCAGATGGAAATTCGTAACTCTGCCTTTAAAGGAGGGTTACAAAGCATGCAGCCACACAGAGAACAGCCAGCCGAAAACAAGCCACGGGCTGCCTGCCTGCACCGTGAGTGCTGCCCATCCTGCTCCAGGAGTGCCGAAGAAGCCCTTTGGAAAAAAACAGAGCGTTTAAGCCATTAATTACTCTGCGATTATGTTTGCACATAAGGGAACAGGCTCCAGTAACAAAGCAGTCACAGCGGCAGCACAATGTAACTTTTAAATTTTAATAATATTCTTTCAGTATGGCCTGTTTTGTCATCCGCATGTTCTGTATGATAACTTCAAAGAATTACGCGGAGTAGAAAGTAGTAGCTTGAAGTAACCTTTTCAACTGCCGGAGGAACTTCTTCCTTCAATAAATGAGCTATAGCACATTTTGCCATTCTAAGGAGTTTTTACTTCTTCCACCTACCTGGTGCAGTTAATGTTCAGTAAAGCATGTCTTGCCCACCACACTCAAACCAAAAACATCTTTTTAATAATAAGAATCACATTTCTTTAACAAAAAGTATCCACTGTATTTTTCTAATATTCTGGGATTCTGGGAGCAGCTCTCCCTTCCATGGCCAAATTCCTTTCTTCTCTATGAAACTTCTTCACAGAAGTTTAAATTAATACATTTTCGTACTTAATTATGTTGTTCAACCTTTGGTCACAGTACCTGCTCCAGGTATTGCCCCATCTAACATCCATCTGATGGGAACACGCTCCCCTTCAAGAGTTTGAAACACATTTCGGTGTCTAAAGATGCAGACAGGAATCCAGGCAGTTTTGATATGTCCTACTATGTTTGTACATACTATTTCCACTCACAACAATTATTTGTCATCTTCAGGCAAGCCAGAAAGTGCTTTACAACCATGCATCAGAATTTTTTTGCTTTTTTCACCCCAGCAATACCTTAATTAATTTTGAAAACCCTGCAATCTACTTCTTTTCATCTTAGACATCTAAATACTTGCGTGTCTGACTCCAAGTGACTCTTCTGACTGTGTAAGATTGAGGCTGATCTTGCTTAATATTTTCACTTAGCATGGAAAACAGAAGGCTGATGAAGAAATTTGTTGGTAACACGTAAATTTAGGGACAACCTCAAAACAGAAGAGGATGAAGAGATCAAGCAGAAATAACTAGATGATTTTGAGAACTACAGTAATAAACCAGGGTGTATATAAAAGGCACAAAATGCAAGGCCATGGATTTAAAAGCAAGTAACAGAAACATTAGATAAATACAGAGATGAACTTCTGAAGATGTTAAAAGAGGGGGACAACCTGGGAATACTCACTAAACACAAGGCACACCAAGATCTGCAGTGGCCCAGCTATGAACAAGATAATTATAAATCCTGCTATGTATACCTGCAGTCAGAAAAATGCTCATGTTGGTGTAGAGATGGTCTACTGGCATGTTATGCACAGCTCAGGTCAGACCTGCTCAAGGGAAGGCATGATGGTGAGAACTGATTGAACTGGTTGCATGGAGAAGACTTCCAGGACAGTCTGAAGACTAGGAAGCCAATCTTCTGAGATGAGCCCAGAAGTGCTTGGCTTGCTTAGTCCAGTGAAGCAAGGCTGAGAGTGATGATGGTTGACCTCTATTAATATAGCCAAGGGAAAACAGAAAATATTATGCAATTTAAAAACTGTGTTGTCACAAAAGCAAATGGATAAGCAGTGTCTGACAACAAATTTGAGCAGAAAGTTAAAGCCTAATCACCAGCAGTCTGAGCTGCTTAAATAACCTCCCAAAATGGGTATCAGATGCAAAAATCCTAACAATTCTTAAATGGAATTCAAATGGTTTCTGGAAAGAAAGACATGATGTAATTTGTGATTGCTTGCAACTGCACTATGCCGCACATGCTAGGTGGACCTTTGGTGGAGTTTCTCTCATGATATATTTCAGTTGCTGCAAAAAGAAAAGAGAGACAGACCCTTAACTATGATCAGTGCAATTCTGTAAATTCCACTAAACCTGTGCCAGCTTATGACCTCTGAACATCTAACCTTTTCTGTGAACTGTCTCCATCTGTATTTTAACAACAGATATACTGGTAAAAGAAACAATTGCTATTAGTTAAAATCTTTTCATAAATCCTGCCTGTTAAAATATAGTTCAGTTAAACTTGTTTTAGTAGCTTGAAGCAGACCAAGCTTTAGCAGACCACTTCGAATACTGTTTTATTCCATCCAGAAAGATGGGGTTACCTGGTGTGTTAAGACAAAGCAGCTATATCCTAACTGAATGAAAACAAAACAAAAAAAAAAAAGATGCGACATTTAGTTACTTACATAGTGCAGACAGGACCCAACTGTCTCTTCAGATAGTGTCTGTGCTCAAACTGTGTTCCTCGAGCAGCCGCTGTCCCACCCTCATTGGGACACGGATGACAGATGCTGGCAGCATCACACCTCCCCAGCGGGCCCGACGCAGTGCCGCGTGCACCTCCGCCTGCTCACATCACATGACACCACTGTTAATCAGCTGTCCAGCTCACAGCAAGTGAGGTCTGAGAGCTCCTTCCAAGTTCATTCGTATTTATTTCTGGAAATACAGATGTAGCGACAGTAGAAGACATGAAGCAAGCCCAGAGTAAACCGTGCTGTCTACCATTGGTACAGCTCGAGCAGTTGCTAGATAAGGATTACTCCTCCATTTACACCTAACTTGAAGGAGAAGAATATTTGTATTTTCACAAACAATTGCATTACATAAGGTGAGCAGACATGGTCACTCATTAACAGCTGAAATGGGGAGGGTGTGTCCCAACCTCACAGCCAGGCACAGACTCCCATCCCTTTCCTCATGCTGGTTTTGGAGCCCACTGGTCCTTTCTGTGAGTTGACCTAACTGTGCTGAAAACTAACCTATCAAAAACATATAGATGATATGTCAGGTACTAAGAAAGGCAGAAGGACAAAGGATGGGGGTGGGATGAAGAATATTTCAGCAGGAGGGAACAAAATCATTGAATCATAGAATGCTTTGGGCTGGCAGGGACCTTACAGATTATCTAGTGCCAACCACCCTGTCATGGGCTGGAGACCATGCTGACTATCTAAAATGCTACAGACCTCAGCTAGGTACAACTATGGCCTTCAGAAGACCAACTGCACCTTGGCTTATGAGCAGGTGTTAAAGGTCCTTGCGAGGCTGAAGAGTTAGAGTGTACCCTCAGCAAGTTTGCTGATGATACTGAAGTGGGAGGAGTAGTGGATACACCAGAAGGCTGTGCTGCCATGCAGCGTGACCTGAACAGGCTGGAAAATTGGGCAGAGAGGAAGCTGACGAAATTCAACAAGAGCAAGTGCAGGGTCCTGCACCTGGGGAGGAACAACCCCATGCACCAGCACAGGCTTGGGGTGGACCTGCTGGAGAGCAGCTCTGCGGAGAGGGACCTGGGTGTCCTGGTGGACGACAGGTTAACCATGAGCCAGCAGTGTGCCCTGGCTGCCAAGAAGGCCAATGGAATCCTGGGGTGCAT
>Ga0181612_140325_pt1 | contig 26174 bp, 18 predicted proteins | sample HoacroProtozoa21_FD_119630 | JGI IMG/M metagenome (GOLD analysis project Ga0181612, IMG submission 119630) | Hoatzin crop microbial communities from Cojedes, Venezuel. Combined Assembly of Gp0051906, Gp0051904, Gp0051908
GACCTTGCTTTGGCAGGGGGGTTGGACTAGATGATGACCCACAGAGGTCCCTTCCAACCCCAACCATTGTGTGATCTGTATGCCTTCTTCTTCTTTTAAAGGGGCAAATAAGGATGAATCTAAATGAAGTGGCCAGTGAAACTTCAAGCCAAGTCAATCACAACATATCTGCAACCAAAGCCAATTAGTCCCACCTTGGGGGTTTAATACAGTGTGCTAGACAATGCCAGTATCTGAAATCTGTAGTGCTTTCTAGTCCATGTAAAAAACAATTAACTGAAAACAAGTTAAATAATAAACTTGTTACATAATGCATTTTTGAACACTTAATTTTCATGCCATTTCTCCAGTGCACCTCAATTCCAGGATGAGACAAGATTTTATCCAAACCCTGCTGACAGTAAAGTACTTTCTGAAGAAATGAGGATGTTTGGCAGAGCTTCAGTAGTGAGAAACTCCTAGGCTGTGTGCAGCCGTACCCTGCCTTACTGACTCAGATGCTGATCCTGAGGTCTGAACCAGCTGCCCCTGCAAGTTCGAGCAGCCATAGACCTGCTCTGCCAGCTTACATATCAGCTGGGAAAGCCCCATGCTGGCCCATTACGTATAGACTGGCAAGGCCTGGCATTGTCAGGGTGCACTTTGCTTTGCCTTCACTTTCTCGGTTGTGATGGGCTCCTACATGGAGAAGATGGGCTGAGTAAATTTGGCTTTAGCCAAGCATTACAGCTGGCTGCTGATGATTTGGTCTCAGGAACATCAGTTCTACTCTGGTGACACCAAGAGATTTCACTGGAGACTGACAATCTGTCCAATACTAGAAACTTCAAGAAAATTTTTAAGTTTTCCAATCGCAGTATCAAAACTCAGGCTGTGGTAATACTCATAATTTCTTTCCCATTGTCCTTAAACATGTTGTGAATGTGACGCCAGGAAGCATAGCCTGTCTTGTGTCATGCCTCCTCAGTTTCTCATGCTCTGCAGTGAAGTTGGTCAATGCAATGCTTAGACAAGATAAACTGAAGTTACCATCCATTTTCCTTCTACAATCTACAGTCAGGGATAAGAATTTGCTTTCTCTTCCCACTCAGCTTCCCAGCCTGGGGGTGGAGGGGCAACACCCTACTTGCAGTAAAGTCAATGGACATCTGCCATTGCCTTCAGTGGAACCCAGAATTCACAAATATGTTTTGAAGATCACATATTTTACAGGCAATACATCAGCCCAGAGATAAAACAAACAGCTGATGTGAAATACTGTAGCTTCAGGCACACCATGCCCATATTGGTTAATCTTCACTACTATAAAAATACTCCTCAAAAAGAACTCCCCAGTGAGCCTGCAGTGGACCAGACTTGGGACACCAATGGCAGCAGGATGCAATGCCGAGCATTAGGGGAAGGGGAGCAGGTCTGGGGACGCTAGGGTTGGAAGGACTCTGGGGTGAGAGAGAGCGCTGTGCCACACACATTCATTCATGTTACCTGCATAAGTGTACAACCTGCTCTGTTTCTGCAGTGCGGGATTTTGCTTTTCACAGCTAATCTCTGGTTATACAAGTGATTTCTTACACGGTGCATTGAGCAACACCTAATCATTTTCCCTCACACAGGGAAGTTAATGACTGTTTCATGTGTCTGGAGCAATGATGTCCTGTGTTTAGCTTACAGGTCTCTAAGGCTATCCAGGAAGTTGAACTGTGCAATATTCAACAGCTGAGCTTTCCATTTAATTAATTTTGGCATTCTTTTTATATTCCCATCCCTTTTCATTTCCAAGAGTTCTTCAGAAAATAAACAGCATCTGATTTTGCAGATTAAAGCAAAACTCCACATTCATTATTTCGTATCAAACATTTCCTCATGGATGAATGAGGAGGGGAAACATCCTTGGGCCTCTGATAAAGAGAAGAGAGGTCCCATGGCTTCCACCCTATGGAGAAGAAACTTGCCTACGGAATTGCGGGTTTCTGCACCTAAAAACACTCAGAACAGCAGGTTACTCCTTCCTAGGTGGCAGAAAAAGGCCAGCAGTTCTCTGTTGTACTCCGTCAGGAGAAAAAAGGGAGAGAAACTGATGTTGAAATAGTGCCTGTGGTGGCCCTGTGGTTTTCCATACAGACCTCCTCAGCTGGAACACAGAGCTGTTGGTGGTGTCAGTCTCTGCTTGGTGATCCCTCTCAGTCACAAAGATATACCGAGCTGATTTAGGGCACTTCTACTGGCTTACTCCAACTGCAATTTGGACATCATATTCTCTTTTACTGTTCTTTGTACTTCATTTTAAACAAATGAAAACCGATAACTGATCTCTGAGGAACCAGAAGGTCTGAGATACCCGAAATCTCAGGGAGTCATGTTTTAGGATGAAAAAGTCTTAATCAAGCTTCTGTTTTCTTTGTGTTTTTTTTTCCTGAAGCTTGGAGCCTTGGAGCTACCTTGTCATTCCAGCTGGACATGTTTCCAGCCAGGGGTAGCTGTGGGTCCAGGCACAGCAGGACTGCTTTGGGATGCTTTGAGTTTTCTGCAAGCAAGTCCACTAGTCAAACACGTGCTATTGGTGGCATTTGTTATTCTCATTTTGAAATTTCACATGAGTTTCAAAGACAACATCATGCAGAAAAATGATTTTAATGATCAGTCTACAAGGCAGGGGGGACTGTTGTTCAGGAGACCAGAGTGGACAAAGCAAATGCTCTCAGTATCTGGGCATGTAGACAAATTAGGGAGAGGCCAGAGGAGAGCTACAAGAACAATAACAAATTTAAAAAACACAGTCTATTCGGAAAGATTAAAGGAAGTAGGGGGCTTAGTCAGGGGCAAAGATTTGTGAAGGATATATAAAGTCTTTCAATATTTAAAGACTGTTTTAGTATAGCAATCAATTTTCTTCAAGTCCATCAAGGGAAATACAAAAAACCCCACTCAATTTGCAGCAAATACAATATACCTTGATTATTAGCAAAATCTCTTGTTGTTGTTGTTGTTTGTTCCTCTTTTTAAAAAAGCATATTAGCAAAATGGTAGAGCAGATTATTGAGGAAAATTATGGAATTCCTTCCCAAAATGTTTTTAAGACTCAGCTAGGAAATCTTCTGCTGGAGATGCCTGGTTACACTTAATCTTGCCTCAGTACAGGGGTTTGTATTAGATGAACTTCAGCTGCGTAAGTATTGATGAGAAATCAGTGATCATCACCATGTTTTAATAACCTGCTCTGTGCAGTGTGACCCAGGAATTCAATGTAGCTGAAAATACACCTTTGCCTATGGACAAATGGACCAAGATCTCTGGTCTGATGGAGGTTTTAGGGAATCAGCAGTCTGCATTAATGCCTTTCTGTGACTGAAGCAGCCACATAGACCCTTGCTGGTTGACTTACTGAGCAGGACAGAGTCTGCAGACAGGTCCAAGGACATCTCAGGTGCTCTGTCCTCAGGTTTTTCCCTGTTCTGGGAAAACATGGTGATTTTTCCATCCTCACTGATAGCTGGGTGAGCCTCCTTCTTTCCAGGCTTGCTGTCTTTCGTCATGCTGTCTGGTTTGGATCTTTGTGCATCATTAAAGCAACACTCACATCCTCCTTGTTGAATCAGGGGAGCTGGAGAGAGTCTAGGGAAAGAATGACATGCATAAGTACCAATTTAGCAAACGTGAGGCAAGATGCAAAGACCTGGCCTGTTCAGTGGGGTGGTGAAATAACAAGTTACCAGTATAAAAGCTGCCCCTAGGGAGCATGTCATGGTAAGCTATTCTCCATGTTGGCTAGGAGGAGGGCCAGGTGAGGAGCAATGTGTCCTTTTCTCCACCCTGGCAGCTTCTCTGCGGATGCTGCCCCTTTCCTCCTCCACCTGACTCTCCAAGCCTTGCTGCAGAGGAACTCACTCTTGCTCTGAGCCTGCAAGAACCCACATTGTCGTTTGCGTCTTCAGTCCTGGCCACACTTGGCCCATCATGGGGGCTGAGGAAGCCCTCCCCCATGACCGCCAGAGCATGCTAACAAGAGCCCGTGGGAGCTGACAGAGGGCATGATATGAGGGAAACTCACTTCGCTTTCTTGGCAATGAAACATCTTTTCTCTGAATAAAAATGTCCTTGAGAAAGAGAGTCTAATTTATAGTTAATAGCTGGAAGGTTTTGTGAGAACTTAGCAAGGGCAGAAAGCTCTGGAGTCTTATGGTCTGGGATGTAATAGAGGAGGATGGTTTACATGAATACTCGGGGGTATTATTTTGTGCTGCACAGGGGGTTTTTTCTGAGCCAGGTCTTTTCCTACAATACACAGCATGTGCTGTACAGAAGCAAGACAAGACAAAGCTAACCACGTAGGCCATGACTCTGAGCATGTGGGAAGCCACTCTCCCAATATAAAAGTTAAGGTAAATATCTGGTGTTGATAAACACATTGTGCATACTTAAGACCACCACTGTTCCTTGGGTGCCCTTTGTTAGTGTAAATAAGCTTCATCTCGGTTTGTGGCAAACCTCAAATATTTGACTTCAGTCTCAGCACGGTTGAGCAGACAGTATACAGACTTATTCATCTGTTCCTGTGCATGGTTTTTAACACTGTAACTTATCATATTAAATCATTCTTGACAATGAAACCCCAATTTTTTCCAAAGAAAACAATGACAGAGGGTTAAAGGATCCTCCTCTTGCCCAGTCTAAAGTTGCTCTGCTAAACGTCCAGGTGCTGACCATTCTCCCACTCTAAGGAAAATGTTAACGCTTTCTCTCCACCACATCGGTATTATTAGTTTCAATGAAAACAGGGGGGCTACAACCCTACTGACACCATGTGCGTACCTCTGCCCAGGCTAAGGCAGAGAGAAGGGGCTTTGTGTGGGTAAAGATGCCTGGGGCACCATGCTGTGGGGGGGATGCAGCTTGCGTCCACATCTCTGCAAACCCCTGCACAGCCTCCTGAAGAGTGTATGTGTTGTGACCACCATCCTCTGGTCAGAGTATGTTGGAAACTACACCTTTGGTAAGCTCTGAGCAAACCCAAATGGATCCCAGATTCCTTGGCACTGAACACCCTGGATTGTGCAAAGCGGGTGGTTATGTTGCTGGAAAAAGTACTAAATAGCTCAGCACAGGGGGTTCTTTGTCTCCTTCACTTGTAGCTATTAGCGTGAAGAAAGCAGAAGTTACAGCACAGTTTCACCCTGGTCAGTCAAGCTTCGGAGTGCTGTTTGGGCAACTCCAGCTCAATGTGCATGCTTCACAGCAGTGTGACTTCTTAAGAGGACAATGGTAATGAATCTTCTATGTGTGAATGGAAAAGCAGTCTAGAAAAATGTTTAGTGCATGTGGCAGTGCTTGTGTGCTCTAAGGGACAAGAGTGGCTTCATTCCCAGAGAGACTTTGGGGCTTAGCTGACATTGTACCTATGGTAAGCCCCAAGTTTAGATCATCCAGCTCTTTTTTGTTTGCCATCTGAATTTGGAAGCAAATGAGGTTTGTCAGCACGTTCCTGAGGTGCCAAAGGTGTTGCACACCGCTGAAGGATGTGCATGTTGCCACCCTAGTTGTGATGTCTCCGGCAGGCTTTAGCTTGGAGCCATCAAAACCTGGGTGGCTGTGTGCACATGCTCATGAAGAAAGCACGTGGTTCTCTGCCACGCTCCTCTGTCCCATCAGTACTCACACAAAACCCAGGTACGTGGTAATTACTTCCTGTTCAACATTCCGGTGAGTACTGCCTTGCATGGAGACTTGGGTCTCGGTACTTCTTCTGCCTAGCTGGGGCCAGGCTTTGTCTCTTAGGTGATGTGCTAGCCTCAGCTGTAGGGTACTTCAGGTAGAAAGCTTCCTCTCTGGAAGCTCTTCCATTTGGCAAAAAATGCTTAAACATCTACTGTTTCAGAAGAAGTGAGAGTGACCGTGTACACTGGTGATTTCCAGCAGAATGTCTCAAATTAAATCTTCATTCCAGTGAGCGTGATGACTCAGCAGACCCTGTTTAAAAGGGGCAGCAGTTGTCCCAGTAACATGAAACTACACCCTTCGGCTGGACAGGGAGTTGCCAGTTTTGCTGATCCCCTATCGCGTACTTGAGATAATGTTTTCGGCAACGTATTCATAACAAAGCCGAATTCTCTTATTCTGTGTGCAAAAATTCTGTTTGCTCCTTGTCTGAAGCCATGCAGACAAACCTTTCTGCCAGTCCAGTCTATGCTTCATTTTTAAGTCCCTGTTTTTCTCTTCCCCGTCAGCTTTCGGCTGTCTGTCCCCACTAGCGGCGACCCAGGCAGAATTTGCAGGTCCCGGAGGTTCGACCTGTCTGTGGGCTGTGGGGTGGCGGGGGCGGCGGTGGGGCTCAGGCGGCGGGGGCTGTTCCTGTCAGCGCTTGGCCGGGGTGTTTTGTTTCCGAGCTCCAGTTTCTCCCCACCCACGCGGACGGGACACACCGCGCCGGCTGGATTTCCCAGAATGAGCCTGGCCAGGAAAATGCAGAAGCCTTGGCTCTGGCTCTGGGTTTTGGCAAAACCCTCTCCTAGAAGTGGGGCTGGTAGTGGCAGCATGGTGTGGCAGCAATACTGGCTGCAAACCCAAGCAGGCAGCTGGTACCAGGAAAGCATCTGTATTTTTTTAAAAGAGAGAGAAAAACACAAACAAGCTCCTCTTTCAGCTGGCTGAGATAAAAATGGCAGGTCTGGCTCCATCTCAGCTCTTCAAGCCCTTTATTGGGAATTACATCCTCAGCCATGGCCTGGACGCCCATCTCAGCTCTTCAAGCCCTTTATTGGGAATTACCTACTCAGCCATGCCCTGGACGCCTCTGGCTCCCCCATTCCCCAAGGGAGAGATGAACAGCTGCAGCTCCTTGGGAAACGCTCTCCTCCCTTCCTTCCTGGCAGGTAGGTGCAGTTCTTGAGCTTTCTGAGGAATCCGTTGCATCAGTGATGACAGCCAAATAGTTACCAAGGATGACAATTTTTGTTCATACTGAATGGTTTGTTGAGGAAACCACAAAGGTTGCAGACTTCTCAGTATATGACCCTCTCACTGGTTATCCATGAAGGTGACCCCAAGCTTTGCTTCGTTGAATGGAGCAGATGAGGCCCATCTTGCTGTTACCGTCAAACATGATGGACCTGTGCTGACTTACAGCAGCTTGGAGACTGAGCCAGAGCACAAAGCAGCCCTTAATTTTAAGAAAAAATGTTTCAAGCACCGCAGGAGGCACAGCAACTGCAGGAGTTCCTGGATGTGCTGTAACTGTGCTGGCCCTGCCCATCCTGAGGTGTTAAGTTTGTGCCTCTGGGATATGCTGAACTACCTAGCTAAATAAATAACAGCACAGATCCTCAGCACAGGCATGGCTTATCAGACAAGGCAAAATCCTAGAACTGTCAAGACTGCAGGTGGGCCTGGATGGAATAGGTGTTTTTCCAGGCTGGCATCATCCATAGTCTTACAGGCATACGCACGTGTGTGTCCTCGTCGAGGTCAGAAACCTAGACCTGTAGGAAAAAATGTGATTGAAAAGCAGGGGAAAACAACCAAACTGTTTCCAAATTTCAGAAAATTGTAGTTACTTTGAATAAAATGTAAAAATTCTGTGAATACAATCTGAGACACTACGAGTAAGACCAAAGGTCCGTGTTGTCTGGCCGTTGGCAGTGACTAACAGCAGACAGTACAGAAAATAACAAGCGTTCAGTGTTACCGTCACCAAGCATACGTCCTTCCAGCTTTCAGCAATGTGCGACTTCTGAAATTCTTGAGCTAGAAGGTGTGTCTGCATCTTGGCGTGAAATACTATTTGATGAAGTTTTTCTCCTCTTAATTTTTCTGATTTGTATTTCTAGTACCCACAACATTCTATGGCAGTAAGTTCTACATCTGCAGTGGGGGGAGGGTTTAGGTTGTCTCTTCTTCAAAATATGTGATGCATGCAGAGGTGAACATGACCATAAATTCCAAAGATCACAAGTGAGTCATTCAAAATAGCAATCCATTCCAAATGGTGCCGTTGAATTTCTCTTGCTGCCCTCCTTTGAGACCTGGTATTAGCACATGGAGAACTTGGAGAATTGAAAGAGAGTTAATAAACCAGCCCTGTATTTTTTCCTATTTTTTCCCCTAAACAAATGTTGATTTAGTCAGCATTAACTTTTGAACTGTTAAAGAGGTGCTGCTTTGAAATTCAGTTTGAAGAGTATTATTGCAATGTTGTAATTAACTTGGTCTTAAGCTGGGAGTGGAGCAAACAGGCAAGCTCTCACAACATTTCAGCTCAGAAAAATTGACATCATGAAGACATGTTTTCCTTAATGCATCTTTCTATATCTTGTCTGTCCTATCAGATACAAGTACTATGATAGGCCTTTACTTTATTTGATTGCCTCACCCTAGATAAAGGCAATACAACATTATTTATGTTGCAAACAGTCTAATCTGTCTAATTAGATGTGTGGGCATATATCATTATATTTTACACAGTGAATGGAGAAGGTCCACAGAATGCCAGACCATTTTTATGGACTATATGATGCTAAAAGACAATTTATCAAGCAGAAAGAAGTTGGATATTAGGTGTGTCATTATGCCAGGCTGTTATCTGATAAACGCTTTGGCAGTGTGCAAGTACCTCTAGAGGCACAGTGCTCAGGTTAAAACACCTTTGGAGTTGTCATTGCCTTATAGAAGAAGGTTACACCAGAACAGACGTAGGGCCTTATGGAAGTTGGAGGAGGCAGGTGTTCTTCTTCCAGCAGTGGCTGGTAGCACTTGTTGAGGAAGAGGTGTGAGGAATAGGATCTGTCCAGTACCACTGCCCACAAGTACCCTCTCCGTGCAACAGTCAAGTTACAATTTTCAGAGATGGAGAACATCCTGCACACTTTAATTCAATGGTCACTGATGTATCTAGATGCTATTTATCACCAAACTCGTATTTAAAGTGTGAAAAACTGCATATTTTAATTGCTCTGAGGACATCTGCGTTTCCAGTTTTTTATAAACCTCTTTGGGTCACATGTCTTATTTGGCCAGGAGTTGCCATGGGTCTAACATGTTGACCTGACTTGCACTCCAGTTGTGTGCACCTCAAATCAGGGCTGTGTTGGGGAGTTTGTGAGCCTCCACAGCAGCTGTTCATCACTGGTGTGATGGCAGCGGTGGAATTGGCATGCTGTACTCCCCTTGAGGAACTGAGCAAAGAGAGTTTAAAAACGCAACCGCTAAAATGTATCGAATCTCTGTGGTTAGACCTCAGGTACCCTCCACTTCACCCACTACAGTGAGGCACCTCTGTGCCTGTCATCCTGCACATGTAACCACTTCACAGGGCGAGCCCAGCGAGGGAAACCACAGGCTGAATGGAGACAAACTGTCATTTCAGGATTCACACGGGAATATAACTTATCCTCTGTGTTATACAAACTCAGTAATTATGTCTGTCAGTGGGTTGATATTTTACATAGATAATGTGCCTTTTACTGGCTGACTCAAGCAGCTCTGGAGAGCAGCTCTTCAGTGTGAAATATGTTTATAAACTAAGCTTTCTCTTAAGTTTAAATAATGATTACTGTGGCACCAATAGGATATTTTTCTGATGAAGATGCTCATAATAAAGAGATCAGTTCAACTGGTGCTTTAAATCCTGCTGTGGCAGTCCTAGGAGTGTCATCACACTGCTGCTGCTGGGTTGGTTATATGGATGTGCTTTTGGCACAGGGTGGTGCGAGCAAACATTTCAGTCTCGGGTTCAGCCTTCAGGGATCAAGGTTTCCCAAATAAGAAATTGAGGAATGAAAATTCCTCAGTTCAGGCACATGGTTCAGGTCCTCCAGACTCCAGGACTTAGACAGGATTTGACTTACACATGTGTCCCATGCAGCGTTTGGCAGGACAGGGAAAGGGCAGAGGAGCAGGAGTGGGACCTACTTGTTCCTTGCTTTGTTAAGAGGGCAAGAACTGGAGTAAGACTGAAAGAAACCCACTGGATCCAGACTGCTGCATCTCTTCAGTGCAGACTGAGCCTATATTTTTATTGCTTCCCAGGTAGAAAAGAGGCTGACAGAAACAATGTGGAGACCTGTCCAAACTGTGCTGCTTTCACTGCAGGTATGTACAATACTGGGGACATTTTGTGAAGGTTAGTGACATGCCACTAGGAGATGACAGATCACTAAACAGGCCAGGTTTGTGATCATAGGATCAAGATACTCCTTTCACAAAAGTGGTAATTCTTTTTAAGTGAACATGAAACAAACTGTGTTGCTTCTGCCAAGAGAAGAAAAGTGGCAGAGCCTGGACATAAAGCAAAGTTAAGCGCTGGAGAGGCAGCTTACACCTGAGGCAGCAGCCAGACATATTCCCAGGGCCTTTGGCAGAGGCAATGCAGGCAGCGGGGCTGCTCTGCTGCCCACAGTAGTATGCATGTCTTGGCAACGGCACAGCTTGCCCCAGTCTGGTCTTAGCAATGCTGCTAGATATTCTAGGTTGAGTGCATCTCATCTGACCTCAGATGTTGGGCAACCTATGTCTGAGTTTGTTGTCTGGACTGTCTTTACAGTGAGTGGGGAGAAAGAGGTGCTGTAGCAAACAGCCCACCTCATTTAAGGATCTATCGCGATGAGGAGATGAGTTGTGTTCTAGAAGAACCTGTTTCTCTCAGGGCTCTAACAGGAGTCTGTGCAACCAGTGTTGACATGGACACCAGCACTACAGACATTTCTATTGAATTACCCTTTGAGTTAATGAGCCCTAGTGAATATACCTAAGAAAAAAATTCTGATTTGTGAAGGGATGTGTTTGCCCTTCTTGGTCAAAGGGCTCCTCCATTGAGGCTACCTCTGTGGAGAGCTGTTGTCACTTTTATGCTTTACGTAACATCATTATAATGTTCTTCCACATGCATGTTAGTTCTCAATTGCGTATAAATGAAGTGTTTGTGTCAGATAGCACTGGAATTTATCAGCTCTTAACTTCCTGTTAACAGTATAGTGTAACCTCGTGGACACTGCATCAAGTCTTTCAAGTCTTGCCAACTTACTGAAATATTTTAAAACTCGTTCCAAAATTGTATTTCCTTTAAAAATGAAGTTAAAGAAATCCCTGCCCTTAGGATTGTGATGCTTTTTTAAATTACAAAACTAAAAGCACCAAGTTCACTAACCTCCATAATTACATATCTTCAACATGAAGTTGCTGCACCAGATGCGGTATGAACTATCCTTGTTTTTCTTGCTAACAGACAGCTTGTGTCATCTAAGAACTGCCCTGAGTTAACGACACATTAACTTACATCACCTCTGGGAAGAATTGCACTATTGAGCTTCCCAACCCTTTCCAGAAAACTGCAGGAAACTCGGCAGCTATTCCACATCTTTACGGAAAACACACTGTCTCTTTTCCTGGCTTTTGTCGAAGTGGACTTTGAGCAGCCCATGTGCTAGAGGAGTTTACTTACAAAGGCAGACTGAAAAACAGTGAGGTCAGTCTTTTTATTATGTTAAAGCTACTGTTCTACCCACCCACCCCTTCTCAGCCCATATTGTGTCATTACAGACTCCCCTCTGCTAACAGTGAAGAGACATCTTTCCTGAGGGTCATGTTTCTCTTAGGAACCAGAAGTGTCTACCAGTCCTGCAGTGCCTTACCTGTGAATAGCAGGTAAGAGAAGCCCATGACTCAGAGGGAGTCACCTTCTGTTTTATTTGCTCACACCCCTGCAAAGGAATTTCTTTCCTGAATATGCATCCTCTGTAGAAGTCTGTCTGGACCCAGAACATAAGAAAATGGATAATCCACTCCCATTGCTGTATTCAAGACCAATAACAAGTGGAAGAAATTGAAGAAAGTGCCTTCCAAAAGGCCAGTGTGAACCATTCTGATCAGACTACGTTGGCAGTGACTCCCTTCTCCCAAAACTGTCCTGAAAACATGCCTCTGCCTCATCTGCCACAACCTATAACAAACCACAACAGCATCCTCCCTGTCTCACAGACACACTATGACAGGAATATGATTAATCTATATAAAGAGATATCTCAGGATCAGAATCCCAGTTCTTACTGGTTTTGTTTGGCAAACTAGCACAGTTAGATATTTTTCCATATGACACAAATTTCCTCTTCTTTGAGTGCATCGGTGTCCAAAATTCAAGCTGTTCTAGGGTTAGTGGCAGCTGCCTAAAAGGAAATTAACTTTCACTTGAAAGAAAAAAAAGTCTAAGGTGGAGTCTATTGCATCAAAATACCCTGCCTGAAACTGGGCAATTAACCCATTTCTCAGTCAGAACTAGCTGGAATATGTCCAGGTGGGCTGGTTGTCTGGGCTTAACACAAGCCATCTCTGACGAAGTACAGTACCCAGGACTTCCCACTGACAGAAATATTTCGTGTTAGAGGTGTAGGTGGCGGGCACACACACCTTTCTGCAGCAGAATCAGAGGGTAGCTAGTCACATATTGATTCTGCTTTTCCACAGCTGCACCATCAACATATCACCCTTTTCTGAAAAATTGTCAAAGTAATAGCTTTATAGTAGATCTGTGTTTTTTTGCGCAGCACATCCCATTCTTCGAAAAGTGCCCTTTAGATCTGATGGCAGTTTTGTGAGGAGAATGGAGGGAAACTTTCCCTCCAAAAAGTGCAACTCCCAACCCAACGGTGATGATCAGCCTTTTATGTCTCAATGTATCATATGCAAACTAGTTGCACCAAGTGCTTCTGTGCTGCTTTATCCCTTCATGTTGCAACTGTTCTTGCAGCAAGTTGCAAAATGAGGCCCTGAGGGTGTGAGGCTCTAGCACAGGAAGAGAAAACATTCATCTGCCCAGTCTTTCAAGGGCTGCTTTCATTCTCACAGCCTGTGTGCTTTCTGCAAGGCCTGGTGTCTTTGTTTTTTGTTCTATTATTACATAAGAGCATAATCTATTCTCATGTTTTTCACTTGTTTATTGACTGTACACAAGTGGCAGCGATGAGAAAGGGGAAATACATGGGGGCAGAAATCACAGATGGAGTCACAACCTGGAATGAATTTGTGACCGAAAGGAAACATCCATGGGGTGCTCTAGACAGAGACTGCTCTTCTAGTGAGGGCAATCCTCACAGTGAAAGTGCTTCACGTTCGTTTTCTCTTCAGTCTTTCTCTCTACAGATTTTCTTCAAACAGTGACTTCCCTTGTTCTGAACAGGATCCTGCAACCAGAGCCCTCTCGGTCAAGGAAAAGAGCTGCCAGTTGTCTTCCTGACTTTATTAAAGCTAGGCTAATAAACTATTAATATTCCCTACTCTAATTAATTGCCTGGAATTTATGGGGCACACAATATTTACAGCGTATCACTTATTTTGCTGCCGAGATAATGGTATACTGCAGAAAACTGAAATAAAAAGGGGACAGAAGTATTGTACAGGTGGAAGCACAAAACAGAAAGCAAGCTCTTGCCACACAGTGGAATGTAAGCATTTGCTGAGGACCATCCATGACCAGTTTCTGGCCACATTTTTCTATTCTTGTTAAAAAAGTGTGGTGTGGATTGCAACAGCACAGTTGCAACCAGTTATGTGCAGAGGAAGCTATAAACTCCAACCTAAGACTAACATTATGAAATTTAGGATTAATGCGGTTTAAAAAATAAATTTTTAAAAAACATTCTGATTGAATTTAGTTTCTTTCTCTCTTTCAGTCTTGACACAGTACTGTAATATGCTTGTTGTGAGATATTCAAGCAAGAACAGGCAAATTGCAAAGATGAGAAAGAAGACAATCAATGAAGGCAATCTATATCTCATTCACATTGCTGAATAAATAATAGCAGAGGAGGTCTAAAATTAGATTTGAGAAGAAACCTGAACTAGTCAGAACATGGGCTGATGCACTTCTCCGGTCTAACTAGCATACTGCAGAGTCCGATCCTCTGCTGCGGCAGTTTGAAATCAGTGGTGCCCTCCAGCTGCTTGCCTGGCTCCTCCTAGCTGGGCCAGAGATGCTTATGTTGGAGGAGTGTCGAACTTGCAAATCACTCACTTCTGGAGAGATGGACCAGTCTTAGGTCATGTCTATTTGCAAGAGCTGCTCCACACATTTCAGAAGCGAGCCTTGCCAGCCCATTACCGAACTGTGAGGAGGGAAGCCAGGTCCTCAGGTTTGCCATGCAAAGTCTGCCCTTTGCACACTGCATCCTGATACAGAACGAGATGAGATTGATAGCTAACCACAGATATTTCCCATTCCTAGTCCCAGGCGAAGGCAGAAGATAAGGAAAACACTAGTTAAGCTTGCATCTTGCAAATTCAAAACAAAGATCTGTGGTCTTCTGCAGGAAGAAATGAGAACCAGCCTGGCATGTCTCTCCACAATTAAGAAGCAATGAATGCTAGTGTGAGCCTGCCACCATACCAAAAATGCAGCCTTGCTGACTGATCACATCTGCTCCAGCATCTGCTTAGGAAGTGCTAGACATAGCTCCCTCTTTAGATTCAAACTTCTCACTTGTTATAAAAGCCCAAACCACACAATGTGAACACTGTGCATCACCCCTCTAAAATCGTTTAACAGTTACCCCCTAAACAGCCATTTTACCTGGCTGCTTGGTGCGGGTTTCATGGTCCTCATCTCTCTGTGGGGGAGCAGATCTCTGGGTTACAGCCCTATCCTTATCTCATTTATCAATCTGGCTCAAACCATGGAGCTTAACTCTGTGGAGCACCTGAAAGAGACTTCCTTCCAGGCAGCTGTGACCGGTGATTGATGTGACTCAGAACAGCTTTCCAAAACCAGTCCATTGTTCGCCCACCCAAAGACATGCTCATGCAGAGGAAACAGAAGTTCATGCATCTCTGATCTTACCTAAACTTTGTATGTTCCTTGCAAATTCACAAACCAGACGTATCCCACACTTCTGGCTTGGGAGATATGAGATGCCCTCTTAATCCCCTTGCATGTTGCTCAGTCTCCCCAGAAGCAGCTGACCCTCCTCTCCTTCCCTTGACCATCAGAGGGTTTGGCACTTGGATCTGCTTGTTGTCTTTAGGTCTAGAAAAATGAGTCTGTTAGCCTGCCTGAGGTCTCACAGTCAAGGGCTGACCGAGTCTTTCCTGTTGTTCACTTGAGGACTCAGTACTTTCCCTGGATATATCTTATCGCTAGTCTTCATTTTATTTTCTGCTTTTGCACTTCTTTTTCATACAGGTAACGGGACTTTTCCAGAATTAAGGCTGCACAAATAATTGCTTAATTTTTATTTGGTTTCTCAGCTAGAGTAAGCCAAGAAAAATAGAGTTTGGGGCCAAATGCTGATATAACTCCTAAAAACCAGTGCCTTCCTCAAACAGAATGAGCCTCTTGGTTATGACACAGAAGTGAGGGGCAGTAAAATGGAGCTGATATCCCTTCTCCTGATTCATAGTAGGGCATGAAATTTGGTTACCCTCTCCATGTGTCCATGCAGGGATGACTGATGTCTAAAATGCTTGTGAATGTTACCCTCAAAGTCTCCAAAATACCAAAGTTCACATTTGAAACATTTTTTCCTTAATTTTCATTTGTTTGACACGATTTGCTGAGTTTGACTCCAACTTGCAAACAAATGCAAGTGTGAATGCATTGTTTTTGGAAAATGCCACCAGGTCTACATATAATATTGAAGCATGATGATATACATGCCCCACAAGTCCCACAAAGAGAGACCTTCAAAGCCACAGATGGTGGCTGGGCACCTAACTCACATTTGTGCTTTTACAAATCCTTTTATTGATGGGCTAATCAATAAAGACAAACTTTCTGAGAAAGAGCACTAAATAAACCCATTAATCCCTCTTCAGTACAATTGCACAGAAGGTCAGATCACTTTATCTATGTCTGAGTGAATAGGAAGAAAGAAATAGCTTAGACGGGAAAGGGAGCCCTGGAAAGGATGGATGGAGGGATGGACATCCCTTGCCCTACCTCTTCCCAAGCATCCAAGAGCTTTCCACCTTCTGGCAACTTTAAAGGTCAATGTGCCTTTTGCCAAACTGGTGATGTTTACAGGAATTGTTCGTTTCTGAGTTTCCCATAATTTGGAATTGCCAATCTGCCTCAATCTCCGTCTCTTTTGGAGTGGGAAAAGCCTCTCCCTGCCGGCCGCGGAGTCAGCAGCTGGACAGAGCTTGCCGGAGGGACGGCTCCCAGGGCTCCGAGGAAACATTATCGGAAACAACACATTTTGGGCCAGCGGCCTGGGAGAAGGATTGGGAGAGGTCAAGGAAAAAGGCTGTGGTTGAGAAGGGCTGAAAAAAAAGGAAACCAAAACCAAAGAAGACCTCAGTGGTTTTATCGGTTTGTATACAAAACTGAAAGTTTAGGAGCCAGACTACATTTCTTGATTGAAAAAGATGGAAATGATTCATAAGACTGAAAACATAAAACTCGTTAAAATGAAGAACCACCTCAAAACAATGTGTGTCTCATTAGATTGGGTGTCTGAACAGAAATAGGAATTATACAAAGAACCATCAGAACAGTGTCACTGACACAGAGCCAGAGAGAGTCAATTTCTAACCAGGTATCTGCTTCCTCTAGCCGAAGGACTTTGGATTGATTATAATGGATTACTAAAATGTGTGGCAAGTTCGTTACTGTCAAAGGGAGTGGATAACTCTCAAACAGAGCAGATATTTTATTTATGAGTGAATAAAAGAATTTTATAGCTGCTTATCACTTATCTCCAGTGCTGGAATGGAGTAAAATCAATTCAAAGTTAACACAGAGAGAAAGATTTGAGGCACAGGGAAGCATTTTCATAACCTCCTTTTGCATTTTTTGTTATTATTTTTGTCCTTTGGTTTGTTTCTGCTGACTTAGATTTCTCCGGTTTTATTTGCGATTTAAAGGCTAACTGAAGTGTGACAAACAGACAGGCTTTAATAAAGAGATGTACAGTGTCTCTGATGTATTTGAGAGAACCTTTGCTGCTTGTGGTTTTGTATATGGTTATGGTAAATAACTATCATGCTGATTTTTGTGGTCTGGCCTTTGCTGTGAGTACTTGACCACTGGAGACTCATTTAACCGAAATAACCCAAACCTGTGCCCAGCCTCAAACTAACACCACCACAAAAGCCGGAAAACCCCAACCAGTGCCCAGCCGGGAAGACACAGAGCAGCCCGGCAGTGACCCCAGCCGAGGACGTGCCCGGTCTTGGGGCTGGGCGCTTGCTTTCAGTGCTCGTCGGGGAGGGCGGCCCTGGCAGGGCCCCTCCATTGAGAGCCTCATTATTGCCTGGCTTTGTCACTGCGAGATCCCCCTTTCCCCATGGCTGGTTCCTGCCGGCTCTCTTAATAAATGAGCCCAAGTGGGAGGCAGGATGACAGGGCTGAGGCCCTGAGCATAGCTCGCCGCACCTCACGGGGGACAGCCCTGACAGGGAGCACTCAACCCGAACTGACACGGCGGGCAAGACCGAGCATCCCTGTCTCCGCACGTGCCTCAGCAGCACTGGCCTCTGGACCTGCCAGCACCATGTCTCTCTGCTTGGAGAGATTAGTGTTGAGATTGCTACCCTGGCAAAACCAAATCAACACAACATGAACCAGTCGGTGACTTCCGCTCAGAATATGCCATTTAAGGCACAAAATGTCAGTGCATTCTGCTGATCGCTACCAGAAAGAGATCTTATGTGCTACTTTTCCCTTCTTGGCCTGTAAAAATGCTCCATGATATGTATACAAACATATATAGAGATATATATCTCTCTCTATATAGAGAGATATATAAACATATGTATACACACATCCCTCTCTGTATATGCATATACATGTGTGTACATACACACATGGTTGCACACAGACACACAGACACACATATATTTCAGCCCAAAATGATAACCAGGGCAACGCAGTTTTCTTTGCGAAAGGTGAAGAACCCAGCTGGAAGCATAATAAAACACAAATGACATGCACAAGCTAGGGGGAAATTTCTCTGAAATTTCACTGAACTTTCTAGGGGGATGTCAGTCAGGGACAGATGCAAGCAGTGAACCACAAAGTCAGAAGCACGACATCAGCAGGAAAAGGAACTCTCTGGGCAGAGTTCCTTCAGAGCGTGACATTTATGATTCATCTGACTATAAATTTGTGTCCATCTGAAGACAAGATTTTTTTTTTCTTTTTCTGTGGAAATTTCTCACATAACATAAGCCTTATTGGCTTTCAGCAAACAAAGGGTAAGTTTTTGACTTTTACACTTTTTGGGAGACTGGTTTCCTGATAAACACAGATGTTTTCCAGGAGGGCAGCTGACTTATAAAATAAATTCTATGCAGTTAAGCTGTTTGCTGAAAACCAGCAACAAACAATTTTCTGAACAACATTTAATCCAAAGGAGTGCTGTTAGGGCTCTAGAAACAACAGGTAATGAAAAATGCCACCTTCAGACACTGCTTTCCTCTTTTGTTTTCATTCTTCCTCTTACCTAAGTCTCATCAGGCAAACTAGAGCGTCTTGCTAAGACGTTTGATTGATAACCAGAGAAGATTTGCAGAGAACAACAGTTGACACTGTACTGACTGTAGGGTGATAAATTAAGGCGTGAGGTCATGCCAAGTCTTATTTCCTCCACTTGTTCTGTGACCTTATGTATAGCTCAAGCTTGATTCAAGTATCTATTTTTTCTTCTGTGGTGGTGTTTTTGTGCTCTTCCTCTTTTCTATTGTCTTTTCCTTTCCTCAGGTCAGGTGGAAAGAGATGAAGACAGGGCCCCCCAAGACAGGGGGTGGCAGGTAAGAGAAACAGTCAGAGGAAAGTGCTGTGAGACATTTGCTCAAAGTAAAAGAGACTGACTGGCTATGGGGAGAAGCAAGAAGCAGACACCTACTGAGATCTCATAAAGGACCAAAAGAAGATTTCCTAGGGACCAGAAATGGCTGTACAATGGTTGCTGTAATTCAGTAAGTCATAAAGTTGATGGCAGGACTCTCAAACCAAAAACCCACCTGCAAAGACACAGTGGGAAAGTGGAAATATGGATATAAAGAGTTTTAATTTGCTTCTTGGTCACTTTGTTTTCTCTGTTTACAAATATACGCATTCTTGCTTATTACCTCCCTTTTCAGTAGCTTTGCAGTTTAATCCTTCTTTGAGGAGCTCTATATAAGAACATAGCCATCCCAGAGCTCTGGCTGAGTCAGATCCTCTCACACCACTTTTCTTCTTAGCTTCCAGAGAGAAAAAACAGAACACAGTTTACCCTAACTCTTCTAGTCTCCTCTGCAATGTGTAGGTCCACTCCTGAACCCAGCTGTTCCTCTCCCATGTTCACCTGTTTTTCTCATCCCACTCTTTGTGCGCAGGCCCTTTCATTCTTTCTCTGCCAGCTGTTACTAAGCGAGATTGGGAATGCATATGAGCAATTGGCCCGCAGAGAAATCTGTTGAACTGAGGCTAAAATTTCCCTTCAGGGAGCCAGGGGAGGGTTGTTTTTTTTTCACTTACAAGAAAGGAGAGACAGAAGCCAGCAAAGGAAGCCAGTGCAGCTGGCAAAGGAGGAATTAGTCTGCTGGAAAATATACTTTCTTCCTCACCTCAGTTTTATAAAAGTGACCAAAAGGCCAAGCCAGGATACGAAAACTGAGAAACTCAGACTGTACTAAATATAATTTTTTTTCTCAGTTCTTCTCCAAAGTTGAGCCAAGTTGTGGAGCTGGTGGCAGCCGTACTGAAGCAGGGGTGCAGACAATCAACAACACAGTGCAAGCAAACCACATTCTTCCTCTGTTGTTGCTGAGGGGCACGCAGAGAGATGACAGCCACAGAGTAATGATGATTTCTTCCTGTTGGGAAAGAAATCATGAACACAGAGTTTGGTATTTGTTTTATGCCTTTTGTTTATCTTGCATTACATACTTCTGTGCCTTTGAGCAGAAGTAGCTGCAAATAGCCCCAGACATAAATGCATGGTTCTCAGGAAACAGCAGCATGAGGAACTGACTTCTGTGAGACAGTGAGAGGGAGGAAACTCCCTTGCTGTCTGCCATAGCTTTACTCCTGTTGTTACAAATCGAACAGCAGCAGAACCGGTGCTGGGCACATCTTGCAGCTGCGAGTGAAATACTGCAGCAGTGCCACGAGGTGATTCGCATTCGTAGTCAGAGTTAGGACTAGGCAGAAGGGCCAGATGGATGGTCAAAGGCTTTTGGAAAATGGAGAAAGTCTTTTTCTAAATACCCAACTCATCACTTGAAATATCAAGAAGGAGCCCAGATCCTTTGATCCCATAACAACATTAGATGATCCATTGAGTTATTTGTCCAATGGCCAGCAACTTGCTTCCTGACAGCTGTTGTCCATGAACTCCTCCAAATTTAGTGGGCCATGGGCTTCACAGAGCTGTGCAGGAGAGCATTAGGAACAAGCTGAGAATCTTACTGCTGGAGTTCATCAAAAGTATGATGACGGTGTTTACTCTTGGAATGTTCAGTAAACATGGCTTTTTTTTAATAGATTTCTCTGTTGGCATGGCTGGAATCTCTATTTTCATACAAAACAAGAAGCTTAGACATATCAGATAAGAACCTAGGAAGCACTTTTTCAAACCAAACTGTTTTACCTTTTGAGTAATAATGCTTTAAAATGTTTTCTTGCTCCATTTTTGTTATCTTGTAATTGTATTAGAGTTTTGCTATTCAGCACTCCAAATCTCTAAAGCCTGAAAAAATGCAAAGGAACAAACTAACCATGTCTGCGGACCTCTTTGATTGTGCCTTTAAATTTAGGTATTCTATAGAATACTAAAGCGTGACGTGTTTCTGTGACTGTCTTGGGTCCTTCCAAGAAATGATATGTGGTATTTCTAGATGAGCAAATTCAGACTCAGGTTCTGTAGAGAAGTTTTCCACTGCTGGCTCATAGTTTCCACTAATCTGATCTGCATACGAAAGATGTGCTTCTCTTCATTTGCAAGATTATGAGGAAATTAGTGGCAGGTTAATTTCGTTTTACCCCTGTGAAATATTTCCAGGGGAGCAATGTCACACTGTCTGTTTGCCTGGTACTTCCAGCCCCCAGCTAATGCAACAGTCAATATCATCACACTTTATATGACAACGTGCTAAAGTGCTGTCCTGGTCTGAGGTGAGTGCCCTCTGGACCTCCTAAACAGAGCAGAATTTGACCATGCTTTCATCTCATCTTGTGGGTCATCTCATTTCTCCCACTTTACTTTCATTGCTCTGTCTTCCCTTAGACCCCTGATGTAAAACACCCCCGGGGCGGTGCTGACGGGAGAGGTCCCTGTAATTTAGAAAACAGACTGCATTTTCCATGCAAAAGTCCAGCCAGGCTGTACCGACAACCACGATCTTCTGGACAGGGAAAATCTCTGAGGCAAAGCTCTGTGGAGCTGACATGGATGACTGGTGGGCTGAGTTACTACCTTTCAGCAGCTTGCTCGATGCCCTCCCTCCCTCGTTCGGAGAACATGCTTTAAGTCCTCCATAAAAGATCAGTTGCAAAATCTTCTGACACGCTAGTAAATAATGGAATAGCTGGAATGAATCAGAGCCTTAGCTTACACTTTATTCACAAGGACTTTGCAAAATCAAAGGGGCAAATTGATCTGACAACATCAAACTTCTCTGTGTACAATGTATAAAAATGAATTTCTTGTTAGCTGTTAGGAGCAGCATCTTGATTAGTATCTCTGTACTGAATGTTTTCCTGGGGCTGTGCCAATGGTGCCTCATTGTCTGATTTCGAAGGACTGTAATTGAGTGATAATTGCAAGTTCCTTTTTTGAACCAACACTATCTGCAAGCCCTGATAAACTTCATAACCATTTAGCTAGAAATCTGAGAACTCTAAACAATTTATTTACAAAGAAAGACACCGACGACGTCTTTTAACATACTACACCAATTCCTGCCCTCCACCGCAAGGACAACATGTACATCGGCATTTGGATGGCGCCAATTAACAGCATGTTGCAGTTTGGTTTGTTGTTGTTTCTTTTTTTTTAATTTTAAAATCATTTTTCTCTCTTTGACATGGTCTACATTAGCCATTTGTACAAGCTTCTTCCTGCCTGCACAGCCAGAGTAGTTTTGCGGTGTTTTTAGACTCATGAAGGCTAGTCAAGGTAATACCAGATTTTAGCCACTTGGGATTTCTTGCGCCAAGTTCAGTGAAGAGAAAACAAATTCAGAAGTGATAGATACAGATCAGAGAGAACAAAGCACAATGCAGAGGTGAAGAAAAGTGTTATTTAACTTATGAATGGGATGATGCAGTCAGTTTTTCTGCTCATTTTCTCATTTGGCTGTTAATCTCTCATCTCTCTCTAGAAGTGACATACTCAGAATTACACACTGGCTTCTCCCTTCACCTCAAATATTTGTGGACAGTAGTTTTCCATGATGGAGAGACGGGTAGTAAAAAGGGACCCGAATACTTACTGCTGTCCAGACCCATAATAGCAATATATACACTCTGCCTATCGGATTTTGGATTCCTGCTGTACTTACTGGAGTTGTAACCCATAAAGCTTAGCCCTAGCATGAAGTTTTCAAAAGCAGTATTTCAGTCAAGTCCTAGAACGATAGAAAAATAGGGCTGGAGGGCACTAGGAGCATTGCCTGCTCTTAAGACCTGTGTTATCTTTGACAAATACTTCTCCAGCCTGTTCTTAAAAGCCTCCAGAGATGATGGGTCCACCCTTCTCAGATAAGCCCTCTTGGTGGTGCCTTGCCCTTAGTGTTTGGGAAAGCTGGGGTATGCTGAACCTGACCCTCCTGTTCTGCAACTACTGCCCACCCCCCTTCAATTTCTGCTATCCAGGACTGAAAAGAACGGTTTTTTTCCTTTCCAGTAGCCTTTTTTTTTTTGTGCTAGATGGCAGTAATTACTCCTTCTAGTCTTCTCTAGCCGAAACAACCCCAGACTTCTTGCACTTTCCTCACAGTCAAAAGGGAGTCACCGGCTCACACCACCCACCCTGATGTAACTCCCCAAAGCAGGGTGAGGATCTTTGTGTGGGCCGGGATGGACATTTGCAGACAATGACCCCGTCCAGTCCCCCCAGCAAAATCTGCTGGAGTCTGCTTGTCAGACCTCAGCCGCAACATCCATGCCAGGCTCTGCCGTGAACTTGGCTCCCCTTGTTTTTGTCATGATTGGCATGTCAAGAGAGCACGGGAAACCCTCGTGTTTCTTATTCCCTCCACACTACAATCTCCAGGTTTCAGTCAGAGATAATTTAAAGGGGTTATCAGCGTTTAGCCATAAAGGAAGCAGCAGGCTGACATGCCTTTACCAATGCCCAGACTGTCTGGGGTCAATAGTGCAAAAGACTCATTTTGACTTGTCTCTAACAATACAGAAATTGATTTGCAGGTCCAATGGGTTACATTTATCTATTTGTCCAGCAGCAGTATACTGTGTGTGCATGTAGGGAAAAGCACCTCTGAAGCTTTTAAATGGATTTCTGCTCTGGGTAATGCTCCTTCCATGAACTATATCTATTAAAACATGATGGCTGTTGGCCATGATTGTTTGTGTACTTAGTTTAAACAACACGACTCATATGAATATCACAGTACATCTACCATACAGGCTGTTTTGCAGAATGCCGAATTTAAAAGGTCTTTCCTTTAGAACGAAATGTAGCTCTTCAAAAGGCCACATTCTCAAATAATTGGAGCAGCATAGCTGTATGCTCATCTAGTTTGCAACCAAATCTGAATCAGGAAGCTTATCTGTTTTATTTGATAGCATGACGGGTCTTTCTGTGTTTCAGCCTTAGAAGCTTTTACAATGGCAGTTCAAAATTAGGGAGTTTTTCTTCTGTTTCTCTATAACCTGCTCTCTTGCTGAGAAGAATTAACTTGCTTGTTCTCCGCCCATGTTTCATGGAAGAGGAGACATGCCCAGCCTTGCTGCAGATTCACCCAGATTCTCCTCTCAAGGAGAGCTGTAGTGTATCTTTTAGATTTGATCGTGAATCTCTTGACTTTTATAGTTGGCCATACTTAGACTGAGAAAAACAAATGAAGTAATCAGTTCAGACATCTTTCTTTGGAAATTGATGCTTTTGCCACTAACATCTGTGACTTGCTTCAAGAAATCAGCATCCGTTTCAAAATAGAAATACAATTTTCTTTACGAAATGTGAGAGGTGTGGGTGAATCAAGTCCATTCTCCAATACTAATACAGAAATTAGCTTTTAGAACAATCATCTTCGCAGCACTCCCCATCCTTTTTTCTCCCTCTGTCTCAAATGACCACAATCTCTTAAATTAATACTGAACTCACTCAAACCACACATTTAACTGTTGCCATCTTGCCTTCGGTTCTCCTCCCTCACATCCATCATGCTGCTGCTTCTTCACACGCACTTGGAAACTGTTGAACTCTCAACCGTCTCTGGAGCAACGCTTCAGAAATAAAATTGTCTGACACACATTTTATCATGATGTTTTCTGTTAGATTTTTCCTTCCTAAAAGATGGGCAAGATCTTGTTGGGCCTGAGCCAGGTATGCAGGTAAAGCAGTACCTTTTTTGACACTCAGCCCCTCTTTTACCACCAGATAGATATTTCTAATCCTGCATAGAGACATTTGTTCTTAATTCAGCCCATCAGGATAATTTAGAAGCTTTGGAAGTAGGAAAGTGGATGAAATGAGAATTCAGATGTCAATATGAAAATATGGAAAGTCTGGACGTGCTCTGCTCCAGCCCACTCCTCCTCTGCAGAAAGCAAGACCGTATCACTTCAGGTGCCTTTATCAGAAATTAATACATACTGGTCTGTTTTGGCTGATGGTTTTGGTCAAAATTTCAGGTCTAGGATGACAGCTTTCATCAAATTAATAATAAATTTTTCTTTCAACAATGACAGGTTTTCAGGAAATATTTTGTTTTCAGAAAACATTTCAATTCAAGATAAAATAATAAAAATCTTGCCTACCTCTTCTTACACATGAAATGGGACTGATTATGTATTTTATTTATATATAAATAGTTACAAATACTTCTCTGTTAACAAGCTTAAATCAGCCTCTCCATCACAGCTGTGTCTGGCACAAAGATGACGTGCAATAGTTTGTGTTTTCAGGAAGTATAATAAATGGTAACATGATGTTTTAAGCAAACCTTCCTAAAGATTCTTTAACCTTATTTTTCCTCTGAAGCTGGTCTATATAAGAGCCAATAAGAATTAGAAATACTATAAAAATGACTACGGATATCGACATGGTATTTGTTGCAGTACATCTGATGCAACTGCGTCCTTTGGCCTCATCTACCACAGAGGCCACCAAGTGTGGTGAGATAGGTCAGCTCCCATGCCATCCTGCCAGGTCCTCCCCCCGTGCAGCAGAAGGACCCTCTTTGCTGCCTGCCGTGCAGCCCAGGCTGCAGCATTCCTGCAGGGTGGCAGGCTTCTCCCTGGCATTTGACACTGGATATAGATCAAACATTAGAGTACTTTCAATTTAAAATTGCCAAACAAATTCACGAGAAGTCAAGCAACCACTGTCAATCTGGAGTCATATATCTTGATGGAGCAAGACAGCAAGGATTAAATAAATACAAAACGGATTAAAAATGTAATTGAATACATTTTATAAAATGACATACCTTCAGCTGTACTTTTATTCACTGAATACAGCGAGTTAGCTGGTAAACTTCAGCAACTAGTTAAAAATAGAAATGTGTGTTTGCCCTGGAAGTGTCAAGGAAAGTGCAGCCGTCGGTGGAGCACTTGGAGGCAGAACTTGCTGAAGCTTCTGACAGAATGCAGTTTTGCTTTGAGTCACTGTCTGGGTTTCACTCTGCTTAGCTAGAAAAGCTGGAAAAGGAGAAGCTCCCTTTTCCTCTTCCAAGCTACATAAAACACATAAAAACTGCATAATGGGGCAAGACCTACCAGACCTAAAAGCCTACACATGACTAGTTCAGTTCACTGACTGCGGATACTAAATCCTTTCTTACACAGTGTCAAATGCAAAACATGTAAGTACACAATTTGTGTCCAGTACATTTAACTGATAATAAGCAATATATAAAAAGCTGTCATATGCAGTTTATTTGGATCTCAGTTTCTGTCTGAATAGTACATGCCACAAATCATAAGCAAAGAAAACAACAAATTATCCAGTGATAATCATAGAATCATAGAATCATGGAATCATAGAATCATAGAACGTTTTGAGTTGGAAAGGAGCTTATAGATC
>Ga0181612_145716_pt1 | contig 26168 bp, 17 predicted proteins | sample HoacroProtozoa21_FD_119630 | JGI IMG/M metagenome (GOLD analysis project Ga0181612, IMG submission 119630) | Hoatzin crop microbial communities from Cojedes, Venezuel. Combined Assembly of Gp0051906, Gp0051904, Gp0051908
GTAAAAAGTCCCTCTCCAGCTTTCTTGTAGGCCCCTATCAGGTACTGGAAGGCTGCTACAAGGTCTCCCTGCAGCCTTCTCTTCTCCAGGCTGAACAGCCCCAGCTCTCCCAGCCTTTCCTCATAGGAGAAGTGCTCCAGCCCTGGGACTGTCTTTGTGGCCCTCCTCTGGACCCATTTCAACAGCTCCATGTCCTTCTTGTGCTGAGGGTTACAGAGCTGTACACTCTCGTCAGATGTGGTGGAGAACCACTGCAGCAGCCTTTCAGAGACATCCAGCTGGTTCCCGAAGGACTACTCTGGATGGCAGAACTATCCCACCCGGCACACAACATCTGTGAAAGTCTCCTCATGGTGGCATAGAAGGCGAGGTGAACAGTTGTACACGAAAGGCATAAAATTCATTATGTAGCAAATACTTCCAAAGCTGTAACCACATAAGCCCCCAACACACACACATAGAAGGTAAAGGCTGACATCCTTTGATACCAGAACTCAGACATTCCACAAAACTCTCTTAAAGACTTGGAAGATTTGAATTACCCTGCATAACATGAAGGTTAAGGTGAATGTACTTGAAAGAAGCCAGAAGGGTAGAACATGGGGTCCCAGCCCACGTCAACATTTTAATGATTTTCCCTTAAAGGACATAGAGACTGAAAAACAAAATCTAGGTACGAATATCCCAGGGTTTGCAATAATTGAAATTCCTGAAAACTTTGCTAATTAATTCTTTCCTTGTAAAGCCAGGAAATAAATCACTAGCCTTAAACTCACCTTTTCCTACTCTACCTCACCTCAAATGGGGTAGTCTAAACTAATATCCAGAGTAAAGCAAGTAACTGGTTTACAAGTAGAACTTTTTTTCTTGCCACTGCTCTATCAGTACTTTTGGGGAGATGGAAATAAAATCAGAATAAAACCATGAACTTCAGTCAGGTTCCTCACCTAAACAGAAGGATGAAAACACCACCTGGCTGGCTACTCAACAGGGACCCCATGAGCTAGACTCCATGGGCTTTTAGCATATTCTTTTTCCTTAAAGTGGTCTTGAGTTGCCATAAAATGGTGTAGCACTATCTTAATTTACCCCAGATGGAGATCTCCCTTTTTCCCTCCCTTTCTCCCTTCCCTTCACCACAAATTTTAACCAAGTCCAGATTCTGAGAGCCTCTGGCACCATTCCTATAAGCCTGCAGAATTTACAATATTCAGAAGCTGTGGTAAACAGAGTCTGAAGATAGCGATGTTCACTGCTGCTCCAGCGAGGATTCACAATATAGCAGGAATCTTGTGACAAAACCATGTGAGCAGAAGCAGATGACTGTAACAGCACTGCGTTGCTATACTATTTTCTCACATTCAAGCTATGATTTGTAAAATACCCAGTTGCCCAGATGGCTCACAGAACCAAAAATACTGAAAAATACAATTTCAGGATTTTAACCCTAACTATGATTTTTTTCTACATTAATTTTACCTTTTATTGTTCCCTACATATTATACTCAATTGCACTAATAATATATATTTCTCTTACTTTTCCCTTCCTGCTTCCAGGTCCTTTTAGTAATTCACTGTACATACGGTAAATGTTGGGGTTTTTTAGCAAAAAAAATCATTTGTCAAATTAAGCTTGATATCAGTCCCTCAACTTCAGTGATTTCGCAGTCTGTGAGCTGAGACGCTGTTGCGAGGTAGCAGGATAATGTCAATATTTTGTACTGTCTTGGTCCCCCAAGTTCCATATTCCTACATATTACTCAAATTACACCGCCAAAGTGCTGCTATGCCTCCTGTCCTCTGAAAGACTGAGTGTACACCTGAAGTCCAACCTCTTCTGTGACAGAACTTTTTGTGCGTTGTAGCACAGAGCTGTATATTTAAGCAGGGCTGTGGACTAACACTGGTCTGGCAATGACAACGCTTCATGCTCTTACAACGCTCTCCGTTTCCAAAGGACTGTTCAAGCAACAGTTAGCTCAGGGCGGCACCAGGGTAAAGCAGGTGGGTCCATCTTTGCTGTGACTGCCTGGCAGAAGGGGAAAGGGCAGCAGTGAGGCTGAGCGAGCTGTGGCAGCACTCCCTGCTCCCGATCCCACGCGCGGGGTCCGGTCCCGCTGTGCCCCTGAGCTGAGCCGTGCTCTGGCAGCGCTCCCCGGGAAGCAAAGCCCAGCAAGGATGAAGCTCTCCATTGCCACCCAATGCAACCAGTGCATGACGTGGTGTTTGGGCATGACTGGTGTGTGACACTTGTGTCTTGTATGTGTCCATCTTCCAGAAGACACGGCAGGAGGCTGTCCTCATTGAAAAGGAAAAGAAAAGAGAACGAAAGACAGAGAAGAGATTCCCTCTGTCAGGATACTGGCATATGAAATATTATGACAAGGTATAACTTGTTATCTTTTATTGATGAAATTACAGGTTGGGTTGAGAAAGGCCGTAGCACTCATCTAAGAGTTTCCCAGACAGCATCGGAATTGCTTATGCACGGCACTTTAACTCACAGTCTCTAACAACGGGAAAAACAGCACAGCACTTGACAAGCTTCAAACGTAAGGGTAACCGGGGAAACATCCTCAAAAAGGATCCCATAAGACTATTTCTTGACCTTCTGTTATTTAACATTTTTGACTATGACACAGAAAGAAAAGTTCTGTAATAAAGTTGATTGATAGCATAAATATAGGCATAATAGTAACTAATGAGGACAATACACCACTGACAGAGTAAGCATCTGACAACAAAGACAATTGATTTTATATACAAGCTGGGGGATGCTATGGAAAACGATGACTAAGGCCATGCATGGAGAAATAAAAACTTGTAGCCAAAAGCAAATGAACCCAAAGTGATTGAACGAACACAGAAATGCTGAGGAGGAGTACAGAGGTTACTGTGTCTCTGCCATGATTGTCCAGCTTTGGTGACAATATTTTAAGAGCAGTTTCAAAAAATTGGATAGGGTTCAGAGAAAAGCTCTGGGAACAATCAAAGGACTAGAAACATGATGGAAAACTCAAAGAGTTTAGTCTTTTTGGTTATAGAAAAAGAGATTAAATGGTGCCTTGATTATATCTTGTATGTTCTTCCCATGCAGGAATCGGAACAACAAAGGGTTCACTACTCTCATGGAGAAACATACAACATGATACAATATCTATAAGCTGACATTTGACACATTCAGAGTAGAAAGATTAATTTTAATAGTGAAGGGGTTAATCACCAGAACAGCTCACTAACTGCTACAGAGAATTCTCTATCAAAGAAAAATTTAAAATCAGGGCTCATGTTTTTTCATAAAAGTCATGCCCTAGTCCTGGTTGATTGATGGGAGTCAGAGCTTTATAGATTCTGGCTTCAGTGAGTGACCAGAACTTGTAACAAGTCCTGTGTTATGCAGGAGACCAGACACCTGATTTACTTCCTAAGCTTTACAGTCTCCTAACTGAGAAACTCAGCAGATAACTTTGCTCCAATTACTAGAGCACTGGGGTTTGTAGGTGTATCCTGAATTACAGCTAACTCCCAAGGTAAGACTTGGCTGGTAAGTAATAAATCTCTTCTTTCTCAAAGCACTTAAAAGCATGAAAAGTTAGAAATTTGGTGGATTCGGTGAATTAACTTCAGATTTTTAGGGTAAAGATCCATTTTAAAAGTGGCATAAATTTCTTCTTTCACCATCTAAAAGTTAGTAGTGAGATTCAGTTGCAGACTGAGACACCTTCATGAGGGTATCTGACACATAAAGTGCACATGTGAGCTGGGTGTCTAAGTTCTTCCATAACCCATTGAGATTTAGAGTCTTGATTCACATGGGCAGGTATTTGAGATGTTCCAGGATGTCCTGCCTATCCTCCAGCTGCTTCTCCAGAAGGTCTCAGATTTGCCTTCCATCTACCCGCCCTGTGTGGATATCTTGATACTGTATATCATCTCACATGGCACTGTATGTCATGTGTAGGCAACCAAATCTTACCCCAGCCAATGGAGCCTAGGGACTGGACTCACGTTACCTTAAAGCAGATATCTGTATGAGCTCACCTGAATCTCTCTCCAGGCTCCACTGACTGCACTGATTAGATGTCCCCTGATTACAGTGAGAGTCTGGATGCCCAACTCTTATGTGGTCAATATCTAAAAGTAGGTGTCTGAATCTGAAGATGCACCCCACCCTCGAGGTTTGGTTTGGCTTGGTTTGGTTTGGTTGCCCATCTAAATAGCTCATGCCATATGATGTGTCCTTGACTGTCCTGCTTGCCTTCCAGTCATCACTCATGAGGGCACTTGTGTCCACCAGCCTCATGCAGGTGTCTCACATGCCCTCAAGAGTATCAAATGGCACAAAATGCTGTTTCCAGGTAACCTAATCATGACTCAGTACTCAACGTAAGGTAGCCATCTAGGTACTCTGGACCACTGATGAAGAACAAGAAGCACACTCAGAAGGTGATCAACCCCATCTGTTTTACGCAGGTTTTTTAGGATTACTTGTCTTGCAGCACACCAGCCTCACAATGTGCTATTGGTTTAATCTAGTCTTGAACATCACATGCAAAACCTTTTGTACAACTGTATTTTCTCACTTCCTATACATGTCTTCTTGTCCAAGAACCTGCCTCACACACAGAGAACAGTTTCCTGTAGTCCAGCCATCAGTCAAATATGAGTTGACGTTTATAAGTTTCTTTTTTTTCCCTTCAGCGGAATGGGAATAAATTGCTGAGCGCACGCAAACGGCTCCAGGTATCTTATAAAAGAGGTATCAAAAATGGAAACTATTCAACAAAAGTCAAGCATTTGGGGAAATATCCATTTCTGTGGTTCAGCCAAAGCAACAAGGTACAAGAAATAACCCTTCAGCAAAACAAAATGGAAAAAGGAACCCTTTGGTGGGATCCTATGTCTGATGACAGGCCTTCGTGCAGAGACTGTCCAGTGTTCCAGGTGCATCTGAGTTGTGCCCAGCATCGACTTGACACAAGGAGGGGGCAAGATACAGCTATGGCAATGTCATGTTGGCCCAGGAGCCACCCAGCCCGTTAGCCCAGCTAGTCATCATCCAGACCCCCCAGCCAGGTCAGGGCTGGGAGTGCGGAGCAGACTCGCCGCCGTAGCCTTCGCTAGCTCACTTGAGAGTGCAGACATGCCCTGTGCGATCAGTCCTGGTCCTTGCAGACGGAAATAATGTTGAAAGCAGTTCCATGGCCCTCTGCCAAGAGTTATATCATTCAATTCTTTTTAATAGGAAATGTATGTCTTTCTTCATTTTCTTGCTGGTGTCCAAGCTTTTAGAACTCCTCCCTTCGTTTGCAAGCTTTCTTTACAAAAATTTAAAAATTAGACATTCTTCTAAAAGACAATCCTTGATAGTAATGCAAGATCACACGGCTCCAGAAACCAGAGCTTTAAGACAGCACATACTACAAGATTAACCAGCAAAATACTGAGCTCTGCCTGCCAGGCACCCACTGGTGTCAATGTGGAGGAGGGATGAAGCGAAGTGGGCCCACAGTCCTAAACCCAGACATGGGCTGATGTGCAAACTGCAGATCTCCCAAGCTAATGATACGTTGAACCTGTTTTGACTTTAAACATTTCTAAAGATCTTGCATGCTAGCAGCCTCCCATTAGAAATGGCAACATTTGCACCAGTTATTCTCTACAGTATTATGTGCATGTCTAAGTACCTGAAACACATACACATATTTATGAAAGAGAAAAATGAAATTTCCCTCCTGCCCAGTTGGTTGCGACGAGTTTTTCATGATTAGCAAAACAAGGTCTTGATAAACTACAAAATGCAGCGATCGGGACTCTGATAATCTGCATGCTGAAAGCGGCACAAAAAGCTATAAATACAGAACAGGAAAAACCAGTGTCTCAGCAAGGCAACTGCCAGTAGGTGAACTAATGAAGCAGACACAATATTAACGTCAATTCTGCAGTCCCGTCTGAGCGCTGATAGAAATAGGAAAGGCCATTATCAGATTGACATCATCTCAGCCCTTGCAAGTACACTTCTAGGGGAAAACATGCCAGACGGGTCTGCCGAGCTTAACGGTTCTTTGTTCAGGAGATTTCGCAGTGTTTAGACAAACTGCTTTCTAAATTATGGAGGTTAAAAGTGGGTAATTCTGCTAGCACAGCTCTGAGCAGCCTTACAAAAATGTGCCTAGACTCCACTCGCAATGCACTCAACTGGCAGTGTAAGGCACAGCACAAAGATTTCACTGGCACAAATACTTCATGCCATGTACCATAAATGGCAGAGCAATGTTTGGATCTAAAGTCTCTACAGGTCTGCAGAAACTCTTGGTTAGGACAATAACCAAATTGTACAATGCATCCTAAAAGGGGCCAGTATCACGCTATGTCCCTCAAACCTGACAGATATTTTCTGCATCTTCTGTCCAAAAAAAAAAAAATCTCTCCAGCTACTCCATTGGAGGGGGTAATACTAATATCAAACATTCCTTACAGGTCCTTTTGTGTTAAGCTAAATTTTTGTTTCTGTAAGTTCAGCTACACAGGAATAAAAACAAGGAAAAAATAAAGAATTAATGAGTTTTCAACACCTCTAAAAATCATGTAACTTAAGTTTTCTGAAGCTAAAAACATCATGACTTTAAGGTCTGCTATGTCTCAACTTGTCAGTCAGAGAAGAGGCCAGTGGTCCCTGAAGAAGGCTGAGAGTTTATCTTTTCCAGTCGTATAAACTTCCCTTTTTCTATTCTGCATGGTCTCATAATAATTGGACCTCAACCTCATTTTTGGCCCAGGACTCAATATTGTCTAGCCTGCATTTCTATGGGAAATTATATGGGGCGGGTGGGAAAGGAATTTCCCAACAGGGGGGAAGAAGGGAAGCAGTTCTGTGGCAGGTTGATCTCACTTCAAGGATCGTTGGCTGCTGGCAGCCTCAGGGAGGTTTTGGAGTGAGAGGAGCGCCCTTAGGAGATGGATTCGTGCGGCCGAGCGCAGCGGAGGTGGTCAAAGGTGCACAATCAATTTATCAGGATCACTGCCACAGATTGTGTGTTTACGTACGTGTGTATTTACGTGTGTGTGTAAAGTAATACCCTCACATTGTTGGTTAAAAGGATCACTGCCATCTCGCCAAATATTTCATCATGTTTTATGGTCTGCTTAGCCTTGGATCGGCTGATACGTTGAAACGTACCAGTAAGTGCTGTCTAATAGATTGCAGACCTCCGTGGAAAACCACTATCAGTGTTTCAGCAGCCCACTGTGCATGTGTCAGAGAAGTGCACTGTCAGCAGGATGGCGGCTGGGCGTCTATCCACATTTCCCTCACTTTTAAAAGAGCCGGTGACTTTCCAGAGGCCTTGATCGAAATGGGATGAATAAAAACTAGGTTAAGCATTGTAGTTCTTGGTGCAGCTTCTCTCGTTGTGCATAAAATGGTCTGTATGTCCGTTTGTGGGCAAGGAGACTGAGTTTGAGCACTTCTTGGGCACTCTGCGTGAATTCATCCACACAGTCTGCTACCATGCTGCCAAGAGCAAACTGCACCTCGTGTGACAAGCTTCCAGAAAAGGATCTGGAAAGCTACAAAACAAACAAGTAAAAAATAAAATACACCTCCAAAGCACAAAACTCAGCCCACGTATCCAGATTGCTTTTCTCGCTTGGTTTCTGATCTCTTTGCTCTCTTGCAGCCTCACCGTGCAAAGGTACGGGCAGAATGTGCCTGATGCTACATTTTGGGTGACTTCAGAGCCAACAGGCTTACGCAAGATACAAAAAGCACTGAGTGCAGGAGGGGAAGAGGCAGGAAGAAGCAGAACAAGGAGGAGGCTGAGGAGATGCAAAGTGAGCTTATAGGGACTCCAGATACCCGGCATTGGGTGCTTCTTCCCAGCACTGGGAGTTTGGTCAGTCAACAGCTGCCAAAACCATGCTATCAGCATTAGTGAGGGACAAGGGGGATGGAAAAGGGACCATGAAACACTCCTTTTGGGTCTGAAGTCCCCCAGAATGGGTGGAAATCCTTTTACTGATTTCACCAACCTTTGGATCGGAACTTCCATCCGCTGAGGAGCACCAGTCATGTTGAAGTCGGAACAAAGGCTGCAAGATTGCTAACTAAGTTCACTTTGACACATTGCTGTGCAAGAATGGACCACCCAGCTCTACCAGGACTAACTGAGCTTCTCAAAGTGGCCAGTGTATTTGCCCAAGTGATAATGGCTCAGGGATCACTAGGAACCAGAAAGGCTGATCACCATTAAAAATTCTGGACCCTGGCTGGGCATACAAACTGGTTCTAGCTACCCTTGGTGAGTTAGGAGGTATCAGACCTTAAATCTCTTACTTCTTATTCCTATATAATGCATCTGGGTTCTGTCTTGTGTTTGTTCTCACAGGGTCAGCAGCTCTGCATGTATTTCTGCCTTGGGAAGGCACCCCAACCACCCCACCCTGCTATGATAACTTGGTCTCTGACATGCTGCTGAGCCTACCAAATGTCTAGATGGTGACCCAGCAGTGAAAATCCAAACAATAGACCTGGCTGCTTCCTCCGTGGTGCTCCCTTGCTGCTTCTGGTGGCTTCCCTCCTGCCCTGTGACACATGCCAGGCATGGACTGGGTGTACAACCCATCTGCTGTCTCAGAGCATGGGCCAGGGACAAGCTGGGAACCTGTCACCTTGCAGGGCACCACACGCGGTGATCCTTGCTCAGAGGCATCCTCCCAGTCCCAGCACTGTGGCCTTCCCTTGATGCTTGGTTTGGAGCAGCAACCCACATAGGGCCCAGCGGCAGGGTCCGGGTGGCACCGCCATTGATGTCTTCTGAGGTGTATGGACTCCTCGGTGGCTGCATGAAGGAACAGAAGCAGAGGCAAGGGTCTGCAAATGTCTCAAAGTGATGTATTGCAGTCAAATCTGAAGAGATTTCTAAACTTCTTAAGGAGGGAGGCCACGCTCAAAGAGTGCCTGGGGTAACGGGTCCCTGCCTCTGGAGGAGCTCAGCATATTGTCGAAATACAATGATAAATGCAGTCTTCAGAACTTGCTAACAAAGTTGGATGCACAGGAGCAGGCAGAGTCCTTAGCACACTGCTGGGCTTACATTGCACTTTCACCTGTAGCTCTCAAGGCCCTTCAGGATGATTACCCCCACTCACAGATGGGGAAACTGAGGCATGGACAGTGGCAGCTCACAGCCACCCAGCAGGCTGGTGAGCACATGGCATGCTGCCACACTCAAGCCTTCTGCTATGAGACACGGTAGCAAAATAGGCAAGCCTAATCTGTCCCATCCTAAAGGGAAAGCACTCCCTCAGGCTTTACTCCTGTGTCTAGTACTACAGATTCAAACACATCCTTCTTGCTCGCTGCATCCCAGCACAGAAAGGAAAAATTCCTTTTGTAAAGCCATTAGCCCCAGAGTCTGCATCAATAAAAGGTAAGACAGTTGCTGGCAGGAACAGCATGAGACACCCAGGCTTTCCGAGGCATCAGGATTACCCACAGCCCCCCAGGGAAAAACTCAAGGTGTTACCGAAATGAAATCACCCATCAGGGTACAGTGCCAGTCACACAGACAGCTGCAAGGAAGGGTTTTTTAGAAACCATGAGTCAGGCTGCAGGTATTGTACCATTCAGTTTTGTCTGGTGGCCTTTAAAGCACTCTCTACAAGGATATGGCAGGAAGAAAATCAAGAGGGGAAGATCAGAGGTAAGGTGAGTCTTTCAGAGCAGGAGAAGATAAATCACAGGTAGCTTGGTCAGTAATGAGTGGTCTAGAGAAGAGGTTCCCAAGTGCTCTTTCCCATATATTGTCAAAGCTAACAGTTTCTGTGCTCCGATGGGCCAGGTATTACTCCAAAATGGGTTATGTACCTCCAGTGGTGCCAGTACCACATGCTGGGCTTTGCTGGGCTGGCTAGGTAACTCTTGCAAATCAAGCAGTAAAGCAAATTTATTGAAATAAAGAAGATGGACATTTTTCAAAGGAATTTATTTTTACAACGGCTAAGCAGCCTGTGCAGCTTAGAGATAGCATTATGTCAACAAACTTAGCAGAATTAAAAATCACAAAGCTGTTTTATTGAGAAGTGCACCACCTGCAATTAGGAGAACAACTGCAATTATTAACAAGCACAAATAGCCTCCACTTCAGGATATTGCGGCCAAGCTCAGGTAGACTTGGAAAGAACATTATTTCTTTCCCTGAAGAAGTGGGTAAAAGACTTTATAAAATTATTTTATTCCAAACCAAGACAAAAGACCACAATCTCAAATATACATACACATCTGAACAAATCATTCTGACTGTCTTAATGGAAAAAGTAGAGTTGAGGCACTCTCAAAAGTTATTTCTTTAATATCAATCATAATTATGTTTGTGTGCTGAAGTGCATCAGCATACGTGCATCTTCCCTCCAAATGGTGGAGAGTTTTGATGAGACTGTCCTAAACAATACGGAAGATATTCTGCAGATTGGACTTAGCTAAAGAAAAAATTATACTTCAGTATATACCTTGGCAAATCAACTCGGAAAAGGATGTCCAAACTCAGCTTAGACCTAAATATTTAGGATGTTTAGAGGGTGAGTCCTCTCCTTAGATTGAGTTGAATGCAACAAATATCTGTTTTCATCAGTGGTAGCTGTCTAGACCCTGTTAAACTTCACAGAGCTAGGTCCCTCCAAAAGGCGATGTATCTGACCTACCCAGGTGAGCTGCACCGTCCAACTGTCTGTTTCTCCCCACCAATGAGAAAGGGGCTCCACTACCTGTCCATATGCCGTTGCCACCTTTATGGATGTCTAAAGTTAGGTGGAGCGTCTCCTTTGGCCCTGTTCTAGCACACAGCGGTTAGCTACGGTTTGTCCACCACCAGCTGAAGATCTTGAAAGCCAGACGACGTATTTCCAATCATCACCTCATCTGAAGCAGAAAATCCAACTTTCTAATTCCAAACATATCTCAATAACCACTTGAAAATGTTCCAGCCTCGTCAGAGGCTGCCACACCCAGCCACTTCTTCAGCCTTCTCCTCACTTCCCCATCCCCGGGCTCCCACAGTTGTCCCCTCCCCAGCTTTAACTATCCTTGGGCCCACACTCCCCACTCTGCCCCTTTTTGGGTGTTACCATCTCCTTCTACCCAGCCCGGTGCTTGAACCCAGCTAGCACTAGCCTCTCCCAGTGGCCGGGTACTGGGCACACTGGGCGGCCTCTCTGATGCGCTGTGTCGGTGCGTGCCTTTCCTTGGACTGGCACTGGGCCCAGCTGCCCAACCCTTACAGGGGACACAAATATGATACTCGAGGGCAAAACAGGACATTGTAATGTGAAAATCACAAAGAAGAAATAAAGAGATGTTTTTGCCACTGCCTTCTGCAGGGCAGGGTTAGGCCTGTCAAATTTCAGCTGGTTTAACTCTATTTTCTTGGAATGTCACTTTTCCGTCAATCCTGTATTCTGGCTGCAAACCAGAACGGCAACAGATCTGGAGACATGATCGGGCTACGTGCTCCTGCACAGCACAGCAATGCTGGGAATCCCTCCATCTCGCAGAGTTTACTTTGGTTTTCATCTGACGGGGAGAGTGCCACATGCTCTTTTTCAGTAAAAGACGCTGAGAGGTAAGCTAGCCTTTCCTGACAGCACGCTCGCCTTCCTCCCCCACGCACCCCCTCACCCCTGCCAAACTGGATGAACTGGATACCTTCCCAAGATACACCCCAACTTTTAAAGCGCCGTCCTGCTGACATGGTCTAATTCACGTCTCCCTTCAGCTCCTCTGCGTACAACAACACAAACTCCCATTGACTCCCAGGAGGATGGACACCAGGTGCTGGAGTTTCTCTCTGGAGGACAAGCCAGCAGCAGAGCTGGAGGCAGAGCTGCCCTGGCTGCAGGCTCGTGCAGTCCCCATGGGAAGCCCATTCAGTCTATCATCAGCCATGTTTCTTTTCTATACTCACAATTTCCACCACGATCACGAGTGGTTTAGAACACATTTTCAGAGGAAGATGGGGTCTAGAAACTATGATAGCAGCAAGGGTGGCCCACATACTTTCAGTATGGGTTTGGTGCCCTTGACTAGGAAAAGACTGTTGGTTTCCGTTGATGTAGGAACCAACTGACTCAAACTTCAATAGGGAGATCATGGGGAGCAAAGATGAGCTGCTTCACAGCATCTGCCTCTCCTCCCACCGGGGACTGGTGAGAGCCCTGCTTTGCCCTTGTCCTTGGAGAACCCCATCCCCTGCACCCAAACCTCCCCAAGGACAGGACTGCAGCACCTGAATTCATGAGGCCCTGCACAGGATTTGGTCTCAGGACACTCAAATATACAAGAGCAATGTTTGGTCACACAGCTGCAATATTAACTTACTCAACTGAAGTGAAAAGAAATTGGGTCATATTTTGAGGAGAACAGGATGTGTGTGTAAACAATAGCTCTCAAAACTCAATCTATTTTTTCAGCTTTCACTATATTTGATCTGTGATAGCCCAGCACCCAGACTGACCTTTAAAAGAAACAAGTAGATGTACTCTTTCACCCAACACATAATTAAATTGTGGGACTCGGTGGCATGAACTGTTGTGGAGGCCAGTAGTTTAGACAAGCTCATAAAGGAGAGATCTACCAAGAGCTGCTGAAAATGTTCTGGATGTAACTTGCAGGCTAGGAAGATCTCAGACTGCCAAATGTGAGATTTGTCTCTTTCCTTGAGCTCCTGTTACTGACCAGATCGAACCCATACTGAGCTGGGTGGCCTTTTGCTCTGGCTGCCAAAGGCGGTTCTTCCCTCCCTGCATCACCTCTCTGCTGTGAACATAAAACTTTTTTTCTCCAGCGCACCTTACGCTGTAGAGCCACACTTTCAAGTCAGACGTTTCCTTGTTCAGGAGGGGTGTTTGTTTGCTTGGGTTTTGTTTGGTTTTGTTTTGAAGAGTGATGCAGTTAAATAAAAAGAGGTGCAGGCTGGACTCTTTCATTATTCATCAGAGTTAGGCAATCCCAAACAAAAGCCAGGTCGGCATTAGTGGGAGTTTCATGTGTTACTCGTTCCTCAGGGAGATCAGCTCCAGCAGCGCTAATTGGCAGCCTCAGCACCAGGAGTCGACGTCTCCGTCCCCGGCTTTCCCAAGGTATGGTGACACGGGAGTCACTCGCGGCTGCGGCAGCCCGCATCCAGCGAGCACCCGCCTTCCCCGGGGCTCAAAGGGGGATGCAGGAGAGGCGAGGCAGCTAACCCATGCACCGCACGAAAGCCTGTGCTAGGCTGCAAGAAAAAGGAGAGGAAAGAGAGATGGATGAGTGAAATCTCAACAGGAAACAGGATACACTAGGCTGGAGTTTCTCTTCGCATGCAGCAGTACACAGCAAGACTCACAGGGACACAGAGGGGACAGTGACAGCCCAGCAGGGAGCCTGTGGAGCCCATGGAGATGTGCCCAGCTACTCCTGTGGTGTGTTGACGTGTGATGCACCCTGGGGTTGACGCATCCTCATGGTACTTCAGTGGATCCCCTGTGTTTCCAGGGTGGGTGGCAGCATCGGCACAAAACAAGGCATCACACAGCAGTGATTTCGGGAGCTGGGAAGCAGGGTGTCCACTAGAATCAGCCTCTGCTTTCCACGGTCTTTGCTATGAAGAACAAATAAGGCTATGGCATGCATTGAACTTTTAAACCCAGGCCGTTCAAGTGGGTTTGAAATTAGGACCCTCTTTACTTAATTAAAAATGAAAGGCTCTTTACAGCATTAAGCTACCCTTTGATACAGTTAAAATTGTAAGAAGGGAGACAAACCAGAAACTTAGCTCGGGTTTGGAGGTGTAGTTGTTTCACCTCAGTGGAGCACAAGCTGTTTACAAAATTGATGTTTACAATAGGAACAAAGTGTCCTCAGATAAAGCAAGAAAACTCCGTTTACCTGTGGGGCGAACTGGTAACAGGATGCCTGAATTAAAATCCCTAGTTCAGCAGGGCATACCAAAATGAGTTATTTTGTGCTGCTTTCTGTTGATTTAAAATGAGATGACACAGAGACAGATTAGCTAAAACCACAGACATTATAAATTGCAATTTGGCCTCAAAAGCTGAAATGCTTTGATCTGTGACTCAGTTGGGGCCAAACTGAAGAGCATTTAAAGACGGGGAAACACGTACAAGGGAAAAAGAGCTTGGACATAAACAACATTTTCTCAAATTACAGTAGCTGACCTGAATAAGTCTTCGCCACTATTTTTATCGGAATTTAATCATGTCCACCAGGAAAGGCGCATGGCAGCATCAGCACATGGAGTTCCTAAGACAAAACATGGCAGTCTGTAATACGTTCATTAAACACAAGCCTAAAAAGCATTTCTTCTTTGCTGCCCAGTTTGGGGCTCATATTTGGTCTGGCCTTTCTGTGACAAGTGTGATAAGAGATTTTGGAGCTGATACATAAACAATTGGTTTGATTTATTTTTTTAAATAGAATCAGAAAATTTAGGATTTGGCAGCTTTGAAAGTCCTTAAGGGTTAAGATTATGCTTAAAGTTAAGTATGTGAGTGGGTGCGTGCTGAAGCAGGAGCAAAACTGTCCTGCTCCTCAGGGAAAGAGATTGTCCATCTCTCCCTTCGTCCCTTTGGAAAGGTTTCTGCTCCAGCCAGCCCTCCTCACTTTACCCAGTGGGTCGCGGGGCAAAAACCTGGCTCATTTTCTCAGCAACATGAGCTCCTCTTGCTGCTCTTCATGAAGTCTGGCAGTCTTTTGCAGTCTCCTGCAACATTTACCTTTTAAAATAACATTTTATTTTCACCTTGTGAGCAGACCTCCTTTGTGCTCCCAATTGCCTTGACGTGTGTTTCACAATCCCTGCTTTTGCCAAAAGGGCAAGACACGGGGAGAAGGATTCCAGCTAGGAACTGAGCCTGCCCACCCGCACGAGCCAGGATGAAGATCGAGGTGGCCCCTGAACAGCCAGAAGTCTCCCCAGGCAGCAGCTCAGGCACTGGAGCAGGGGCCATGCTGGAGGACAACCTGCATCTTTCCCGTACATCTGTGCAAGCCGGCTTGAGGCCTTGCTACCTCCCAACGTTGGAGGGCATCCAGTGGAGCCTCTCTGGAGCACAGCAGAGAAGAGGTGTCAGATTTGTTTTGCCAGGAGTTTGGCACAGTTAGTTTCAAGCCAGAGGATTTTCCTACTTCCCAGCACGTAAACAAACTGCACCTTTAGTCCTTCTCCCATTGGTTTCGTTACTGTCCAGCAAGCACTAGCACAGTCATGTGAAGAACCCCTGCAGATCCATCAGTGCTCCTCTTTCCTTTATTGGAGGTGCATTCATGCCCATATTTGTTTGCACTGCTTTTCAGAGGCTTCCTAGCCCAGTGTTGTAAGCACTATTTTTCACCCCAAGAAATGTCCTTCCAGATGTGAGGGGAGCCCTGGACTTGGCTGGGATTATCCTAGATTGGAGGCAGAAGGCTTTTGGCTGATGTCTCTGGTGGTGGCATTTGGTGACCCAATGGTCTGGTCCCATGTCTGCCATGGCACTGACTGATTTGCCACACACCGTAACTCACTTGGTTGCTCTGCTGCAGCTTCTCTTTGGCAAAAAATCAGCAGTCATATATCCCAGGGTAATTACACTGTTTAATGAGGTAGTGGCCCTTGTCTTGCTCTTCTTTAATTGCTCCTACTGAAGCCAGACCCGTCTCCAGAGTAGGACGAGCAGGATTTCATGCAGTATTTGCACAGACCTGCGGTATGAAACGCTACTAGGAAAAGTGTTTGGGTAGGACAGTAAAGACAACTTGCTTTCAAGAAGGCTGAATTTGGAGAGGTCAATAACTTAAATTTAGATACTGATTCAACATACTGCTGTACCAAATGCTGCTCTTTTGTGTGCAGTGCCATTCTTACCACTCATGTGCTTAAAATTAAGCATATGCTTAAAAACTTTGCCAGATGAGGTCTTCAGAGCTCCATTAGCACTGTATGTTTTTGCTCTAAATTCACTGTAATTGTTTCTCATTGAATAGATGCTCACTGAGAAAGATATAAAAAGAGCATGGGAACAAAGGGGCCCTCAATCTGAGACTTTGATCCACATATTATTCAAATACATAATGACTGCTTTGATTTATGGATTTATAATTCTATTGAGGCATTCCAGAGATTACCCAAAACATTCCAGCTCCAGTCGATGCTGGAGGGTGTTAGCAGAGCCCCTGCCTGGAATTAGAGGGATAAAATTTAGTTGCCTTTTTGCTGCTGAGATTACATCACAGATTGCAGGATAAGAGCAAGATGCATGGCAGTGCACTCACTTATATTTGGCGCTAATTGCAAAGGCTGTTTTTTCCCTGTCACCTAAGAAAAACATCTGAAAGTACAGACTCTCTTCTACCTGCAGTATATAGAGTTTTGGCAGTGTAACAAGGCAGCAGACTACAGAGTGGGTGTGTTGAAAGAAGGAGCAGATGGTAGATTGCTAGCACAAGGATTTAGCAATGCATTTAGAAAACAGATTATTTTGGAAGATGAGAAATTATGAAGTATGATTAGCTCCCTCCCTTCTACTCCCACTCCCCTCCCCAAACGCATCCCCACAAAATGTTAGTTTGGCCATACACTGTAGGAGTGACTCAGTTCTGACACTCAAGTGAGACTTCTGCAAGAATTCAAATAGGTGACAGCTGTGAAGAAAAAAAATACCCTGCTTTTCATTTGCATCCATACCAGTTTGGATTTTTAAATTCATTTCACCTTACACAGCAGACCCACCCCGTTGCTAACAGAGAGGATTACTAGTGAAGTGACCTGGCCTGCAAGAGGGACTGTTCCCAGAGGATGGGGACTCATCACCCAGCTCAGGACCTGCTCTTGCTGTTGTCTGCTCCCCAGCTACTACCGCTCTTGCGGGTAGAGGTGTTTCTCAGTCAGTGGGAACTCAGATCTAGGATGAGGATTTACCTTCATATCTCTATGGCTTTAAAACTTCCATTCTCCCATTCATTATGCATTGGTTATGTTGAGAGATCTAGATGTGGGATAGAGTGTGATGGTTCTGCTGCATGAGCAAGCAGAAAGAATAAGACTTCATAAGTGCTGAATCTCTTCATGTGATCCATACAGTCTGGCTTCTGGGAGAGAAAGAGCAACATCACAAATAGGGGAAACCTGTAATGGTAAGCCCTAGGGAGCCTTCTAGTTACCTAAGCAGTCCTCTCTTTCTTTAAAGGCAATCTTGTCATGGGGAGAGGACAGATGAAGGGCTTTGTATTGAGAATTGGTGAAACCCCTGGCCACATGAGAAGACAGTTTTGGGTTTCTCCCCACTGCTGGGACCTGGAAATAGCATTTACGGGTCAGCCAGAGCTTGGCTTTGGGAGTGACTGTGTTAACATTTCCCTCCACTTGGCCATAGTGACAAAAAGCAATTTAAGAGAGACATAAGAAGGGCTGTAGAATAGTATCTAGAAATCCCTTCAGTGCAAGACAAGGAGCAGGAGCTGGGCAGGAAATACGAGTGCTTTTCTGGTATGTTGCTAGGAGGTCACTCTTGTTATCCACTTCTCTGCTTGATAGTTGCATCTCCTCGGTGGCTGCCGTCATCAGTGCAAAAACAGGGACCCAATATGAACATAAGCAGGGACAGTCTCGTGTCCTCAGTCCCTGTGGCATCTTGAAATTAGGTAAACTTGGCAAACCACAGAGACAATAAAGATCCTGGACAAAGAGTTTAATATTGATCTTTTCCAGTTCATCCTCTCCGGATCTCAAAGGTGGACACAAGGGTCCACTTGGAGACATAGATCACTTTGGATGTTTCAATTCATGTAATCTTTAATAAGAAGTCTAAAATAAATCAGGTGCATTGCATTCTGAAGGTGCCTGTTTCTTCCAACAACTCTATAAAGAGCCCAGAGTAATCAGCTCAGATACAGATTATTGCTTTGTAGACATTTAAGCTGGGTGAGACAAACGCCACCCAAAGACCCTGGCTAACTACAAGAAATGTTCTGTTGGTAGGAAAATCAGCCACTTGCAATCCAGAAAATAAATGTAGTGTGTTACCTGTGCACGAGAATAGTATTGGACACAGCTGTCACTTAGCTGTACATCATGACTTAAGGCCATTAGGGAGAAGAGGAGGTTGTACTGATCACTGAGAGGAGATTCTCTGAGGAGATGAAAATGTCTACTTCGGCATGAAATGACACCGGGTTTAGTGTATCATTTCCCCAGGTACACCATCAGATTAGTTCATATCACTTCACAACTTAAATTAATTCTTCAGTGCAGTGACATTGGACTTGGTGACTCCTGGCAGTGCCCACCTGCCTGGACATGATGGAACTGAGAAGGCAGCCTGGAATTTTCTGGTCATCAAAGCAGCTACGTCTCAGTGATTACCAGCAGCTGAGTGTTCGGATCTCGTTTTTGATTTGGGAGTGGAGTATAGCAAACTAGATCTCATATCATGCATCAGCCACTACCTCAGCATTTCAGAGTGGAGGCACATCCCTCTAGAAACCACCTGTTTTCCATTCATGCTAAGGCTGTGTCCTTTTCACTACCGAGAATCCCAGTAGAGGTTTCTTCTGGTTTTAGATAGACTGGTAAGTCTGGATGGTCTTGATCTCACAGCAAAGCCAGATGCCTATAATCGAGAAGGAATTACTTTTTTGTGGATAGGACTGATCCGGTGGCGGAACAAACTCCCAAGGTAACACAGTCCTCATCTTCTCTTGTGGAGTGTGGACTACAGGTACTCCTAAGATATTGTATACGTTGGAAAAACAGAATTAATCTTGCATCTGTGTTGTCTTTGGTGGACGAAAGCTGGTGGAGAACTATCGGGTTCTTGACTTAGAGACGGTCAGCACTGCTTTTGAAGAAGGCATTCTGATTTTGCTTTGAAAGAGTCAGTAAAGTGTTTTTTTGTTCAAGAAGTCATTGCTGAATATTGGTAATCCTAGTGACGCTCAGCTACAGCATTTTCTTTTGGGATCAGCTTGTGGAGAGGCAGCTCTCAGAGGAGCCAAATGCCTTTGCTCTCCTTCACCCTGCTCAGTCTCACTATAGCCTTGTGTGAAATGCAGCGCTGGCTTAGAAACCTCGTTTTGGAGAACTGTGATCACCAGGGACATACTCCATTGGGCTGACTGCTGTTGTAATCTTCCCAAATGAGGTTTTATTTTTTTGCCTCCCCCCAAAAAAATGCTGATCTTACACAAAAAAAGCATACTTTGGGAATTGGATGATTTTGACAATACTCTGACAGAAACCAGGCAAGTTGCCAGTGCAGCCCCACTTGCCAGGTGGGTTTCCAAGACCTCCTCGTTTCTTGTCGGCTCATGCACAGCACTCCTGGCAGGCTGCCCTGCTGAATCCCAGGCACAATGCTCATGGGTATAGCAAGTTCCCAGAGCTTACCACTACTGCATCAAAAAAGCCCAGCAAAGATGACCGATCTCAGGGCTGCAGTGCTAAGAAAGCCATCCTCCCTGAGTCTTCTCTCTGGGAGCTTGGGAATGCTTGTAAATGGTTGACACACAAAATACTATCTTAAAGTTTTCTCAGATGACTTTTGGAACTGTGAAGTTTTATTTACTTTTGGAGTAAACTGGGTTTTTTTGGTCCCAGTGTGGAACTGAGCATGGAATAAAATGTAGATCCATCTGTTCAAACTACCGATTACCTCTGACTCCATCAACAGGGAGGTGTTGCTGCACTGCCTGCAAATGCTTCTGGGAGTAGATGTGACCTCTCCTCAGCAGCTTCATTCTTTCTCCCTGGGAGATGTCCACAAATGGTCTGACTCCCCATACATGGTCCCGGAGGGCTCTCAACTGTGGGGCACCACAAGGTGTTAAACCTGTCAACCTCTCTTGTTCCTCATGGCTGTGAGGAAAGGCTATTCAGCAAGACGCAGCTCTCTTTTCTTTTTATCATCAGGTCTACAATGGCCAAAGGCATGTTGCTGTTTCCTCTGGGCTGGAGGACACAGGTCAGCCTCTACATGGGACCGGTGAACCGCCAAGTACAACCCAAAGGGGACTCCACGCAGGTGAGGTGAGGGTGATTGTGGCAGCTTGGAGACATGGTGGAAGCCACACCAGCTCTTCTGACTACAGATTTACACATTCTCGTAATTCAAGGAAAATCTGCAATTCAGAACTGATTTTAGATTCTCTTAGTGGTTTGATTACAGCAGTGACACAGCCAGCTTTGCAGAGCCTGGGTCTGCCCAGCAGGCTGTGAAAAGGGGCAGCTCATCTTCTCCATCCTTTTCTCACCAGGCGATCAGGTGGCTGTAATGGCCCAGTGCGTTCGATGGATGCTGCAGTCAGAGCCCTGCAAGAGCCTGGCTCTCCCGCGCAGCAGCATCTCGCTAACCAAGTATGTGAAACCCACTGGTTCCCAAGGGGCATTTAAGAAAATCCAAATTAAAAGACTCTGATGTTTTTTAAGCCAGTCTGGGGTTTTTGTGTTGAAGGAGGGGTGGATCTTGGGGATTTCACACTCTGCAGTGCCAAGCACGGCCAGGGAGCAGCCGGGAGCCCCTCACTGGTACAGGGCCAGGCTGGCAGCTGATCGAAAGAACTTGGTTCACTCTTTTAAGAAAGACTTGAAAGGCTCCACCATGGGGGAAGGAAAACACAAGAGCAGTGGTACAAGGAGCTGGCTGAAGAAACAGAGACAGGCTGCAAGCTGGGGTTTAGCAGCTGAAGCCTATTAAATGGAGAGATCAATCAATAGCCCTTTTAATTGGAGGGAAAGATCAGTCCTTTTCTCTTTCCCTGCATGGCTTACTGCCACCCCTGCTCCCTTGTATTCACTTCTTATGGCCAGGCAGATTCAGAAGAGGTGGACTGTGGGAGGCTGGATTTGGCCCATAAAACTTGCACTGGAGCAGGATCCTGCTGGGCTGTGCTGGCTGTGTCAGGGGTCCCCACTCCATCCCAGTCTGGCCAGTTGGTACTCACCTCCCCCTGGCATAAGACGTGGGCCTGTGCAAGGGCCACGTTGCTTGGGCAGAGAGGTGGGAAATTAGTGACAGTCATACCAGTATAACTTGTTAAAAAGTCATACTGTTAAACAACAGGGTCAGGTACAACACCCAGTTTTGATCAGAATCAAGTGAAAGACAGACATCCTTATGATTTGTACCTGCGGCTGAGGAGGTCACTCTCCTGTTTCCCACAGTGAGCAATGCTGGAAGATTCACAAGATGGGTCCAGAACCTCCTCAGTAAGCAGATGTGGTCTCTCCTAATTGGAGATTAGCTTCAACCCCGCCATGTTGCTTCAGAGATGTTCCTATCAGCATTTTGCAAGGATTCTGTACTTACCCCCAGGCAAGCAGAAAGCCTGTGAGTCTCAAGAGACTGGCCTTCAGCAGTGGCCCATCCTCTGCCTGCTTAACTTGGAAAGCTCCCGGGCACAGGCCAGCATGCCTGTCTGCTCACACAGCCCTCACAGAAACGTGCAGTGCTCTAGACATGCTTTTTGTTCAGAGTTAAGAAAATAGTCTACCCAGTCAGACCGGCACAGCTTTGTATTGTTAGGAGCGGGTTCCACTAGGGAGTTTTTGAATTCAGATTGCCCAACTCTAGCTCGGCAGGGCTGGGTGCCAAGGTATGTGAGCACAAAACGGTCAAGTGAGGTTTCATTCTTTTTTTGTAGGCAGACAATATTTTTATGCCCCGTCATGGCTGGGCAATCAAAACAGCAATTAGGTTGCATCAGCAGATGTGCTTGCTTTTAGTGACTGTCTTTCTCAACAGCACACAAGCTATATGCTGTTTGGTACAAAGATCTTTTCATTTCCAAATATAACTTGGACATTTAGAGTGCTTCGTCAACCATCTGAAAACCTGAGCTGGGGTGGCATTCGCTTTTAGCACTCTCAGCCCAGAAAACTGCAGATGTTTATCTTTAGCACTCCCCTAAGGTGAGCAGAAAATGGAGACCTTGCATCTGCTGGGCGAAAGCAGGCAGAGCACAGCCTGTGCCGTCGCTCACAGTCCTAGATAGGAACAACAGCGCAGATTTTGCTTTCATGTCGGCACAAAACCAACCCAGTTACCCTGGTCTGCGAGGCCACTGGGAGCTGTGGCCGGCACAGCTCCACATCGTTACTCTCTCCCCTGGTGTGGTCTGGCCTAAAGCTAAGCAGCTGTCCCGAGAGCCACGTAACATCCCTCTGTGACGCGGGACAGTGAAGGGGCTGCAGGAGGAGCAATCTGCCATGAGCCCACCAAGCCAACAAAGAGAAACGGGGACTCATGTGGTCCTGAGTGTCTTAAACAGAACAAGCCATCTGCTGAGGGCTCCTGCCTCTGCAGGTGACTGGAGAAGATGAGCCACTGAAACGTGGCACTTAGCTTTTAGATGACCAAAGCTACGTGCCGTGAAACCTCCCCTCTACCAACACATAGCCTCTGCACCCATAATTTCCCAAACACCCTGCATTCCCAAATCCACCAAGCAGCAAGGAAACCTGCTGATACCTGTCACTTCAGAACGCCAGGTCTCAGGCATGCCTCAAGCTTCACAGGAATTTTTGCAGGTTGGAGCAGCTAGGGGATTAGGTACAATAATACACATGAATTCACTCAAATTAGCTAAAATGCAGCAAGGTAGAGATCTAGGACAGAGATTTGTCTCCTGTCGGCTCAGGTCACCGTGGGAGCAGCCACGTCGCCCATCTTGGTACCAAAGGAGGGCAGGAACATCCATCTAGTGACATGGGCACCTTGGGTTACAGCACACCACCCTGGAAACACACCGCTAGGAGATAGTGCAGGGAAAGCTCAGGATTTGAAAAGCATGTAAGAAAATGTAAAAAAAAAGTTTAACAGGCTATTACTTATGGCAAGAGCACAACCTGGTCATCTTCAGGTTGTCTGTAGGATGCCGCCTGCAAAGAAAATAGTTTCACCTCTCCACGTTAGGTCATTTCTACCAATGTTCAAAGTTAAGACAGACATCTTATTTTTCCATATTGGTCTTACTCCTGTTATATTCGCTTCGCACTTTTTTCTTCCCCTCTCTCTTCCCTCAGGTCTGCACATGTGTATTCGTGCTGAGGATTGTCAGCTTGTAGGAAGCACATAATTCATTGGATGCTACTGGAAATGGCTCAAAAAATAATTCCACATCTAGGTTCTGAACTCAAGCAAGTGAAGGTCACCTGAAAGTCTTTTACTGACTTCAGAAGAATGCTGAAGTATATGATACTTTGTGCATGTAAGAAAAAAAAAAGAAACAAATTTTCAGCCTTCCAGCTTTGGCCTTGGCCCGTTGGTTACTCACTGCATGTTGCAGTGGCCGAATCACCAGCTTCATGGTGAATGTGGGACGAGCTGCAGAAAGGGTTCACGAGTTCTAAGAGAGCAGGGACTTTTCCACACAAAGTTCTGAGGGCCTTGAGCTAGGGCTGGTGGAGCAGCTGTGATGGATGAGCCCGGCACTGAGAGCCAGAGGGTTCCCTGGGGCTTTCTCACCAACGTGTCCCTTGCGGGCAGATTTCATCAGATGCAATTTAAAAGATATCAAGTTCTTTCCTAACTTCATTTGTCTGTATAACTACTGCAGTTGACAAAGTACTGTTCTGGGATCACGAAAGGGATGGGAACTAGTACTCAGAGCTGGAAACAGGAGGACAGACTTGAGACAGCAGTGATTTTTGCAGGCGAGCTATCTGGGGCCACTTTAAGCCTCTGCACCACTCTGCATCCTCATCACCTCCTGCAGGGCTGGGGCAGTCAGGCCAGGCATGGAGGGTCGGCTGATGATCTTTCACTCAAGACATGGATGGAGGATTTCATCTGTGCAGCCTGGATTTGATAGACAGGGGTTTGGGAATCGTTGCTACTCATGCTGTGTTACTGTGCTTTTTATGCCTATTCAAACCCATACCAATCACCTCCACTTTACCAGCCTGCGTAACCTCCTTCCTGAAGCAGGGCCACCAAAGCTGAGGGCAGTAAGTGGCTACAGGAACACTCTCCATGGCACTGTGGCTCCTGATTTCTCCTCCCTATACCAAGACAAGATTCTCACCAATGCCAAGACTTGGGTTGTCTTCCTGCCCTGGACCCATGGCCGGAGAGTGGCTACCAATGGTGGCCTCAGGTGTCTATGTTTATTGAGCTAAAGCCTCGGTGGCTGATCTGCCCAGAGCCCTAGGGAGACTCAACCATGGTGAACAGACTTGGGCATCAGGACACGGCCATGCAATAACCTGGGAAGAACGGGGTGTTCCCAGACCACTCTGACCACAGTACTGGGGAGGGCATGGCTACACACACAGGACACGTCTACAGTATTAGCAGGGCTACTCGCACCTAGGCTAACGGGGGAACCCAAGGATCAGACACAAGTAAACCCTGCAATACCGACTTACTGTAAGGCTTAGACTCATCCTGTATCACCCACGACTATCGGAATTTCCAGTCGTGCTTGAGGTGCCAAATGGGCTGAATTACCCTTTGGAAAAGTCCATCTCTCCCAGCTCACTGCAAAGGGAGCCCAGCATATCTGTGGTCCCAACTTAAACACCTCTGCTCTGCACATAACTTAGGTGAGCTGAATCCTGCCCAAGAGTTGTTCATGAAGCTGCGCAAACACGCATGGAACTCCTGGGAGGAAAGTGTTTGTTCATTCTTTGATCCCCTGTCCGGTGCACTGCAAACGCTAAAGCAGGCCGAGGAATTTGGCTCAAGAATAGTGATGGACTAGGAACAGAGATTAGCTTTGTGTGCCAAGCAGGGGCACTTGATGCCGTGGCATTTTGAAACCGGTGGCAAAAGGAGGGCATGAAACACAAAGGAAGATGCAGTTTGCTTTTGAAAGAAAGCCTGAGCCTCTCTGTTTTTTCATATAAATTCAGTTTCAAAGTTGCCTAAGTGTCTTCTCTTTTTTCCTATCCTGTTTTTGGGCAATGGACAAATGTAGGAAGTAGGCACGGGACCTGCAGCACCTTCTAAATACTTCGCGAGCCCATTTGTGTCCCTCACCACCCTCTATGCTTCAGCAACTGCAGCAGAATTGACCAGATGCCTACCAGAGTAGCTTGCAGCAAAGTGCTGCCTGTTGCACACACTCAATAAAAGCAGCCATTTGAACATCCTATTCCGTTGCGGATTTTTCAAATAAGATTTACATCCAGGGACCTGCTTTATTTGCCACAACTAGGCAGAAACCTAAACAAGAAAGACTTCTCATAACGGTGGCTGTTATAAAAGTACTATTAGTCAAAATCTCCATCTCGCTTGGATAGCATCCCTTTAAATGATGATTTTGCAGTATCACTGGGATGTCCTGCACAGTGCCCTGAGCTAAAGAGCATCTCTGCTGGCAATTGATATTTCTGCTGGTGGAGAAGAGCTTGCAGTACAACCTAAGTAAGAGTACAGTCAAATCAAACGGTTTCTAGAGTGTGCTGCTGTAGAAAGACAGATTCACAAGTTCAGTTCTCAGCTGTGCCCATGACCTGCGCTGTGACCTGCGCCAAGTCACTTCATCTTCCCATGCCTCCATTTCCGCTCCGGCCTTTTCACATTTGTCTCCACGGCGTGTGAGCTGGGCAGATGAGTTTCATTGTGTTTGTACAATACATACTAAACTAGAGCTGTCAGCCTGATTTGTGCCTCTTGGCACTGCCAGCGTTACCCGTTCTTGGGGATTTACTGCATGTCTGCATGTTCAGTGGCTCTCATGAAGTCTCCTTTCCTGGGATGATGTGTTGGATTAATTTTTCTTTTAAAAAGAAAGTACATTTTTAGTCAAGTTTGAAGAGGCAAGCACTGGAAGTTCGTACTTGAGAATGGAAATAACGTGAGGTGAGGTGGTGTTATTTTGGCTGTAGCGATCATTATTTTTAACACCTGGTGTTAGCAGCGTGGCAGTAAAACTGAAAGACCATGAATGACATACTCACAATAGTAAAATTAGTAGAGAATCCAAATGCTCCTGTTGCAAAGGCACTAGACAAGCAAACATCTAATTACTGTGTTTTAACAGTATGGAAAGCCAGCTAATTTACCAGAGGTTGCATAATGCGTCTGCATATTCTGTTTACAAAGGAAGACGCTGCCATTCAAAGGCTGTGGGGTTGTTGGCGAGGGCTTTTTACCCTGTTTACCAGGCCAGACCCACACTCCTCTGCACTGCCGCA
>Ga0181612_132340_pt1 | contig 26165 bp, 14 predicted proteins | sample HoacroProtozoa21_FD_119630 | JGI IMG/M metagenome (GOLD analysis project Ga0181612, IMG submission 119630) | Hoatzin crop microbial communities from Cojedes, Venezuel. Combined Assembly of Gp0051906, Gp0051904, Gp0051908
GAAGCCAGACTTTCCGTGCTTCCTGCGTTCTCCAGCTCTTTGCTGGGCTTAATACTTTCCAAAACACCAAATGCATTGACATTTGACCATTGATCCTGAAGTTGCAGGATGTTTCTGCAGGTTGTTCTGGTCAGATGTGGACATACACAGAGAGTAAAGAAATCTGGCTTTGTCCTTGCCCTCAGCTGTAGGCAGATCCTCTGGGACCTGTTCGGATAGCTGGGAGAGACGTCTTCCCTTGTCCCTTCTGCTTCCTCTGCTCTTCTGCAGGAACCCATCAGCTCAGTTAACGCTCAGACTGTTACACTCGCAGAGCTGTGGGCCACAGGACCTTCAGATTTCATTTCATTTGGCCAGTTTCCGTTCAGTCTCATTTTTTTCTTCTGGAGAGATCGTACTAGCCCTTCCGGCGTTCCTGGCCTCCGTCCTCCTGATGAAGAGCCGCGAGCGTGGTGTCGGCAGTGCTGCCGCACGCCCCGCTGAGCCTAGCATCCTGCACGTCGGCAGGCCTGGGCTGGGAGACAGCTGCCAACAGGAGCAGCAGTTTATTGGCGCGAGTGCTTTGAGCTCTCAAACCCTGCTGCTGGTAAAATGCCTAATTAAGAGATTTGTTTCTACTTGAACTAAATTTGTCTGAAAGCCAGAAATGAGAAGTGTTGCAAAAAATGGTATGTGGCTACTGCTGTGCAATTACTTGAAAAAAACGTGGAGAAAATGGTAGTACCTAGTGTTAGGGAAACAGACCAAAAGAGTCTGACATAGTCAGTAGTTCCAGAATGTATTAGTTATTGTAATAAACATTGTTCAATACCATACTTAGAATTTATACTTCACTAATGTGATATTTTGTCTGTGGTTGGATCTGTTCATGTCTTGCTTGTACTAAGTCGTCGGTGTTCCTTTACAATTGCTTGTAAGCAAGCAAAACAAAGAGAAAAGTCTTGTAAAAAGTTTGTTGGAGAGATTTCAGAGACATTAAATAATTTCTGCAATACTCAATCGGATTATCAAGCACAGTGGTTAATAATGTATTAAAGTGGCTTGCATGTCATTTTATATCTGCTTCTCGCACGACTTATACAAAGACAGTAGAATTACTGGGGTTTCGAGTAGTCTTTGTGTTTGCTATATGCTTTATTTGAATGCTTTTTTTTCTGATGTTCTGATTTAAAATAATACGTATTCAGCATCCCCTTTGCAAGGCCTGGAATAGTGAAGGGTTTAAATTAAAAAAAGAAGTTTAAAACACAAAATCTTTGAAAGTTACATGATAGGGGTTCTTTAGAAATGAAACCCTGACAATTATGACAACTTTTCAGTTTTCATCGCTCTCCATAGTTTAGTTTTGAGTGTGAATCACTGCGTTTCTGTAACTCTGCAATGAAAGTGAATTTAGTGGTTGTCAGAGGGTCCAGGCACATCAACATGGCTGTGTTCACCTCAGCCGGAATTTGGCAGCTAGTCCCTCTCAAACCGCCTGTTTTGTGCACATAGGCAGTCTAATGGCACGGTTGGTATTGGCCATCTCTCTTGCTCTGAAATTATAATTCCTATCTGTTGAAGTCAGTGGAAGAACTAAGTTTCCTTTGGGGGAGGAGAGGTGAGAAATCGGACTCCTAGTTTTCAATACAGATTTCTCAGAGCTGGAAAATAACTCTCTGGAGACACTTGGCAACTCACTGAGGGGTGTTTTTGGCAGCTGTTGAAATTAGTCTTTGCAGCTGTTGTCCAGCAACAGTTCTGCAGTCTTCCCATTCCCCCGTAGCTGTTTGCTCTTCTCGATGTGAGTAACTGTCCCATCTTTAATACCCAGGTTATGACTTACGTAGGGATTTCACGCTGCCTCGCTGCAGCAGTTGGTGCTCCTGCTGCAGCCCCGCTTGACTGGTATGTGTTTCAGTTGGCCTCGTGGGTGGGACGCCGCTGAATTAAACTGCGTATATTCATAGGCACAGCTCGCTGTGTGGAAGGAATTCTGCAGCTGATCGAGTGTCTGTAACCCCAGTAAGAAATTAATCTAGCTACTGAGTGCTTAAGCTAAAACGTTTGCTCTGGAGGTGACCATGGAAGAGTTTTGTAACTGGATAAAAGTTCGGTGTCCAATAGGGGGGAAACCTGAAATGCTTTTTTGGAGAGAAAAAGTATTTTAGCACTTGTATTTATTACTAGAATTACTTCTTATGTGTCTGCATGTACTTCTGGTTGTCGTCTTCACCTCACTTTTTTTGTTTGCCTTTAGACTGTGAGGTGTCTTTAACAGTACTTGACCTTTTATACAGCCTTAGTGGAATGAGCAATTTTTAGCTATTGTTTTAATAAAAACACCAGGTAAGAGTCAGACAGCTGCAGAAATCCTCCTCTGGTTTGGACTCTACAGATATTCTGCAGAGTCAGCAGAACTCGGTTGCTATGGGGATCAAAGTACAATACCCAATTCAAGGCAGGAGGAAGTTGTAACATAAAAAGAATTAAAAAAAAAAAATAAAAATTGTCAATTCTTAATATGTACCGACTTCTGTGTTCTGCTGCCAAAAGAGGATGCAGTCATAAAAATAATGCAGGTAAGTTCTCTTTAAGCAGCCATTTGTATCGTTGTAGTGTTCCTCCGTTTGTAGCTGCCTTGAAAGTTCTCATGGTTATAGAAGTACCTCAGATCAGTAGAAGTGCTGTGGCAATATTTTTCCTTTTTCTGGTTTGTTATCTGTCATGCAGTGCTTTTTTTCTTCTGGAGTACTGATATTAACAAAGATGAGCTACTGTAATTGAGAGACGGGCCAGGTGAACCAGTTAGCTGCATGTGTGGTTTTTTCAACTGAGGTAATTTTTGATAACATACGCTTTCTGAATGAACAGTTTGTCTCAAAATACCACTGAGTGGAGGTGTCTGGTGTCAATAACTGTTTAAAATTTCTTCTATCATGTTTGAACAATTATAGAAAAATATATATTCTAATATGTTGCAGGTGGTCTGTCCATTTTAAATATCTGCCTGAACACTGAAGAAAGGTCAGAGTCCATGAATTTATAAGACTGAGTATTTATGAATTATTAGGAGCTGTGCAGATATTCGTATGTTTGTGCCTGAAGCCGTATATTCAGTTCCATGTGCAATCACATTATATGTATGTGTCATCTAAAAATGAAATAACATGTCCAGTATCTCTACAAATGCGTGGAAGAGATAGATATGCATGCAAGTATCTAAATCGTAACTCAACCTACATAAATCTGCTATATGCAACATAGTAAAAAAATAGTATGAATAAATAGTTGATATTTTATAGTGCTTTGACAAGCATGCTCAAAAAATGGGAATTCCTGGTTTATGTAGCACAACTTCTATGCCAGACTGGTCAGTTTTTAAAACCAGATCAGCTGTGTCCCATAAGTTTTGTTTGTTTTCTGGATGTTGTTTTCTTAAAGTTTATCTGTCTTCCACGAAGCTGTGGCAAAAACAATCATCTCTTTATGTCTCTTTGTACAGTACTGGAGAAGATTTAAATCTGATATTCTGAGGATTATATAATTTCACTGTTCAAATTTAGTTCAAGATAGTCAGCTGGCGAGGTACATCTGCGGAAAAGGCTTCCCGGTGGCTCTTAGGAGAAGCAAAACCAGAAAATGAACCAGTATTTGATGCACATCTTTAGTTTGGGCCGACGGGAGATTGTTGGACTTCGACAAGTGAGTCAGGGAGTTGTGCTCTGAAGCTTCCTTCCCATCAGGAATCTTCCTACAATTACTTCTGTTTCAGGCTCTTCCTGTGGCCCTTTACGTATTTATTTAAGTAGCAGTAGCTAGGCTTTGCACTTCATGCTTCGTTTGTCTTTGTGCTCTCTCCCTTCACACCGAAAGCCCCATTTATTGTCCAGCATACAGTCTTGCAGTTGAGTAAAGAGGGTTTGTGCCCATCTGCTGCAGGGAATATGTCAAATACAGGAAACTGGGATTCAGCTTCAAGCATGGAAGTGGCTAATGCCTTTGAGAAAATGAAGTGGTTCGTAGTTCAATTTGTGTAGAAAAACGGGTTTGAATAATGAGTTGATCAGCATACTTCAAGTTGTAAGTAGACAGTAACCACTAGAAATATGCACAGATTTGAGTTATTTGCTGTCTCAGTTCATTTTGTTTTAGAGCACTTTTCAAAGGGGAACAACAAGCCCATGCGTGCATCTTGGTAGAATACCAACCTAAAACTTTATATTTCAGTTTGTTTGTCTTTATGTTCGCAGGGGACTATTTGCCCAAGTCTTTAGAAGGATTATTTATCTACGAAGAAGAAGGTGCTGGGGTTCCAGGGTCTAACAGGAAAGGAAATGATGCAATAGTTGTTGAACAATGGACAGTCATTGAGGTAAGTTGGTGATTATTTAGCAATGCAATTTCCTGCTTCTAGTTGTCTTTATTTTTTCCTTAGAATGTTTGTACTGGTGTTTGATAAACAGTCAGAATGGTTTCTTGAAGCCACCTGCATAAGCTAAAGCCTTGAGTCATAAAAATGAAGTCAGGCTGGTGGTGGTTGGTCAGTGTGCATAAATGAAACACGCCGCAGGGATTCTGGCCTGGCATTTGCAGATGTTCCTACCAACAGATACAACCACCAGAGAAAACGTGTTTTGAAATGTATGTGCTTCAGACCAATTTAGACAGAATTTCAGCCAGTGCAGCTCCACTGACACTATGCTGAAATATTTTTGAATGAAAAGGGTAAGAAAATAGCAAGAACTAGAAACAGAACAAGAAAACATAGATGGCAAATTAATTGAGTGTGGTTTTTGGATGTATATTCTTCGTAAAATTTTTACTGCTAAATATGAAAGACTTCATTTTTTTCTAATAAATCTACATGTACTACTGTAGCATGGTACAACAATAAAATTATTTAATGTTTTTAATATTTTAGTGTTAGAAGACTATTGATATGGATTAATGACATCTGAAAGTAATCTCTGTTGGAGGATACCAAGGGCTTACTTTTCAAATAGTCAATGATAAATACATTTACCGATCTGAAAAGACATAGCATAAAGCTAAGACCTTGTATATTAAAACAAACAAAAAAAAAAGCAAAGAAAGTGAAAAAAACCACCACCAAACCCCAAAACCCCAAGTATATAGCTGGGTGAGAGGTTTGTTACTCAGATGTGAAGTAAAAACCTAAATACATCAATGGAGACGGCTATTCTGATGTTTAACAACTTTTAGGCATTAGTTTAGCAGCATGAGAAGTTTAACAAGTGAGATGCGCTTGGAATGTCTTGCTGAACCAGGGCTCGTACCTAAAGTCGATATGCTCTGTTTTCCTGGTCTCCTGTAGTCTGGAACTTTGCAAGTTGTTTCCAGTTTGAAATAGCGAATCTCCACCAAACAACACAGTTCAGTGTCATCTGGGAGGATTATATCATTATAAGTGAGAGGAGAGTTGTTGTAATTTATGTGTAGAAATGCAAGTAACACCTGTGCAGAGTCTCTTTACTACTTTTTATAATTATTAATGTAGGGGTGTGAAATTAAAACAGATTATGGACCTTTATTGCACACGCTGGCTGAGTTCGGATGGCTTCTGACCTGTGTCCTGCCTACACCTATTGTACGACATGACAGGTACCCGAACAAGAGATTACAGCTCTTTTGGTGTACATATCTCTGAGAATTATCACGTGATTACTTGCATACTTAAATGTAGAAGGAAGAAAAATGCTAATAATGTGAACTGCATATAACATTGAGATGTGAGTAGCATTATGGTAGAATCTTTTTTACCTCAGTGTGTTAGGACTGCTGACTTCAGTGAGTTTCAAACTAGACCGGTAATCCTAAACTTCAGATACATTGTTTAGGTATAAACATTAAAAGATTTTGTTTAGGCAGCTTTTTATCACATACCCAGTCACCAGCGATGGGGTTACTCATGCGCTTCAAGTTTAAACTAGCATTGAAATGTTTCTCTAAGTTAGCACCTTGGTGAATGACTGGTTTAGACTGTGTAAGAAGTCATGTTGTCACAGGACACCCATGTAGTATTTATTGCAAATTAGGGAGGAGAACGTGCTAATCCAGCAAGTCACTGGGCTGCTTCTCTTCTTAAATCTAGACACTATGTTTCATTTTGAATATAGCACCAAACTACTGGATTTCAGTTCTGGTACTGTGATAGTTACATGGCTGAGGAGGACTTATATATGTAGAAAGAGCTAAATAGCAGTCCTGGATCTCTTAGAAAGGTCAATATTCTCTTTTTTTTCATTAAACAAGAAAAAGTACTGTGCTTTTCTACACGATACCAAGCTTAAAATTGGCAAATGATACACTGGATTAAGCATGCACTTCTTTTCTTTCTCTCTCTCTCTCTTTTTTTTTTTCTTTTCCTAATTCTCCTCCCTTTAGATTAAGACTGCCGAAGTTAGAAAACAAACAAATGTACTGGGGCATGGCTTTAGGGCTCATTAAGGACAGTGGAAAGAGCGGGTGGCTTTAGTGATCCTTGGATCCAGGGGTGTTCAATCAAGACACCGTCAAAAAAGGGTGTGAAGGAAAGGTTCTAAGAACTTCTCCAGGAAGGTGGAATTTTGTTCAAGTGATTTGACAGAATTAAATCAACTCACCCATGTGAGAAGGAGACTTTTCTGGTCACAAAATAGTTTGGAATTTTTTTATTTTGGCTCTGTTTTTTTTAATAGTTGATTTTAACCAACTGGTTAAAAGCAAAGACAAAAGAAATTGTAGTAAAACATGTGGCATGTTCTGTCATTTTTTTAAAGGTTTCTACGTTGTGTTTTCTTCTGGAAATTATGACATTCTGAACTTGTAAATCTCCTGCTCCAGAGAGAAGCAGTTTTCAGGACATGAAACAAAAGGGTTATCCTTTAACTCATTGCTTCAGAGATTTTTGTAGTCTAAGCGTATTTGTGTTGAACATGGCGACTTGCTGAGGGTATGTGAACCACTGAGCCTGATTTTCCTAACTACTGAAATATTTGGCCAAATCTTAGAGCTCGAGAGTAAGCCTTCAGGATCCGGATATACTTCTTGAAGGACGTGAGCAGGCAGTGGGAAAGAAAGATTTTAGTAGTCACGGTGCGCTGTGGGTCATGGGACGAGAGGGAGGTTTTAACCTCAAACCTCTTCTGTCCCACAGGCGGTGTAACCATACCCATCCCTGTAGGGTTTGGACAGCAGGGACAAGATTGTCCGGAGCAGCTGCTGCTCAGCCACTCTGAGTATCGGTCTGTGCTTGCAGCGGGCGAAAGGACGCTGTTTTGTGCCTCGCAGGCTGCAGAGCGAAGGCAGGGCCAGGTAAAAGAAGCTAAGTGCTGTAAGAAAAAAAAAAAATCACAAAGAACTGTAGGAAGCGTGAACAGATTCATTAGACTAGACCTGTTCCTTGGGCTAGTAAGAAGGTAACACACTGGCAAGATAATTACATTGTGCTAGTGTGGCTTCCTAGATGTCAAACAGCCAGCCCGTTAGTAGCTGCGATCAGGCAAAAGGGGGTTGTAACCTGGCTAGATACGAAGTTGTGTCCATTTTGTATCAACACTAGAATAATTCAGACTGATAAAGTCATTTGTTTTCTAGCCTAAAGGGCTGGGTAGGTGTCTACGTGAATGGTCGAACACTTCTTGTCTTCGTGTGGCTTGTGAGATACTTCTGGAAGAAACCGGCTAAATCGCGTTTTGTGTGCCTGTCATATATCTAATATACAGCTATTCAATTTTCTTTAAAAAAAAATTAACAGAAGAAAAGGAAAAGCCCACAAACAAGAATTCCTAATTAGGAACGAAGAATTCTTATAAGTCCAAAGAAGAATGTCTTTCTGTCCCGATAGGCTAAGTAGTGGTTGATAAATACTATTTTTAGGCATTGATGTTGGTGTTTAAAGAGGAAAAGAAATTCCTAGATGGTTACTGTATGTCTGGTGTGAAAGATGCCATTACTGTGGTGGTGGAATATCCTAGGAATGCAAGTGAAATGTCTCGGTGAAGAAGGACACTTTATGCTGCTGAACAGCTGTTCTTTTCCCAGACTTGGAACTCTGACCTCAAAACCCAGCCTGAATATTAACGGGCTTCAGAAATACTGAATGAAGAAAATGAGCAACGCTTTGGATGATCTGGCAAATTCATGTTTTCCTATTTATTAAAAAAAAAATTTGGACAAAGTATATAAAGAAAATTCTGTTGAAGAATTAAAGTATGCTAGCAGGGCAGCCACCTCCCCATCTTTGTTCAGTTTTGGATTTTGCTCTAGTCTGTTTTCCTCTTCTCCTAATTTATTGCAAAACTTTGTGTCGTCTCAGATCTCGCGTGACCTGTTCCTGGCCACCGTACCAGCTGTTTGTCTGCAGACCAGCAGGCTGACGGGTTCTGGGGCGTGACAGGGTTGTCAGGCACTGATGTGTTCCTGCTTTGGTTTTTACATGGTTAGGATTTGATACAGTTCAAAAAGCACCAGGCTGTACTGTCTGTTCCTGCGTGGGTTTGGTGTCGTTGGAGGTTTCCCCTCTTTCCAGAGGCCGGCCGTGTTGCGTGGAGTGTCGTGCCGCGTGGCTGCCGCCTGTCGTGGGTCGCTGTCCCCTGTGCGGCAGGGGCAGCAGCCTGTAGGCACCTCCGGTCCTCCGACTCCTGCCACCAGGCCGAAGTCATGGGATGCAGGAAACGTTTCCTTGGGAAGTGTTGTCCTTGCTGTTACAAATAGGGCAAGGGTAGATGTCGTGTTCTTGAAACATTCCGAGTTGCTTTTTTTGTGCGGTGTTGTTTGAAAAATCAGTGCTGTGGGGTGTGGGAGTTTGTATTTTTCGTCAGCACAATATAAAACCCACAGAAGTTCCCCTCTTCTGTCTGTGATTCTCTTTTTCCGGGGAGATGAGAAAACAGAGTGTGAAAAAAAAGTGCATATGGTGCAATGGTTGTTGTAGCCATCCATATCTTGGATATTTAAATTTTGTCAGCAGTCAGAGAACTTTCTGACCAATAAAGCAGACCAAAGGAGAATACAAGACAGACCGCCAATAATGTTAGCGACCTAAAGAGCCTCCTGCATTAGAGATAGCTTTTACTAGGTAAATGACTTCAAGACAAGAATTTGGCAGTAATTACACCAAGTTCAGAAGCTGTATATCAAGGATAAAATCAGTAGTCCTTTTAGGAGTTACAGTCGGGGGGCGGGGGGTGAATTTTTGAAGATACTTTGCTAGCAGCTTAGTGCTACTGGAATTACTAATATGGTATTTTCATGAGGTGGTAGAATTTCATACATGTTTGTGGTCTAAAATTAGAATTATTTCTAAGGTTTGTTTTTTTTAATTTTTCATTAAACAGATCCTTGAAGCCAGGAGACTTACTGTCCTAAGCTGGTGTATGTCTCACAACTGAAAATCTAGATGCTGTGCAATTCCAAAGGAGTGCAAAACTTTCTTTAGGGAAATGGAAAAAAACTCAATTGGGTTATAAGAATTTATCTTGCTCCTGTTCATCTTTCAGAAAACTTTCTCTAACCTTAATTCGAAGTGCTTTATGTATAAAATGTTCATGCATAAAAAATAGATCTCTAAAAAAGAGAGCCATTGGCAGTGCTAGTTAGCTTCTAGCTTGAGGAACTTATTAAACATAAATGTATAATAAGAGGACAAATTTATTGCCTGTACAGCATAAGCGGACAAACAAATTGCTGGTGTTCCAACAAAAGAGCCTCTGTGGTTCTTCATCCCCGTTAAAAGAAGAGACAGGAAAAAGGCTTCAGCAGCCTTACTCTGCGGCGACCTTGATTTCCCCTCGCTGATTGCTGTAGTCCCTGAAAATGGGCAGGACAGACTGTCTACGGGCGCCGGGAAGCAAGCAGGCAAATACAGACAAATACAGTGCAAAAACACTGACTGCGTGGTTATTAATTTATCATGGCAAACTACTTAATTGATGTTTTCAAAATGCCCTGGCTTACGAGGCAAAGATGGAGCGTGGAAATGTGAGGGATGCTATGGAGCAACTTGCTCTAAGCGCTTTTTCTCATTTAAATTCTGTGGAAATCCCACTGTCATTGAGTTCTTTGTGAATTAAGCTCATAGCCGCTTTGTCGTGTGTGGCATTTTAATAAGGTCAGACTTAGAAAATTCTTAATTTACTTATTGTCTACTCACCGTCCTGTCCTTTCTCTGTTCTAGTAGAATTTGTACAAGCTGTAGCTTAATGTTTGGGTTTTTTTCTTTTCTCTGAAGGAACGCAGACACTGTTACAAAATAAGCCGTAGGCTGTTCCCCGTGTTGGGGACCGTGCTCAGCCTTCTCGCTTAGTAGAGAGATCTCCCAATTGATGTTACCAAAACACATCAGTGGGGCAGGGAGAGATACCTGGCCAAGTGGAGTAAGGTTGCAGGATTGCTGATTTCCTTGTCATGATGTAAAATTGTAGCACATTTTCTTTTGATGAATGCAAATTGTGAGGTAGGGACTCTCAGAGCAGAAGGATTTGTTATCAGAAAGAAACTAATGAGTTCATTCTGCTGTTTTATTTTCCCCACAAGCTGGAGTTTAAGGTAGTTCTCTCTTCTCATCCAGGGAAGACATGAAAGGTGTGCCATGACCTGAAAGGAAGGCTGTGCAGGGCCAAACACCGTCACAAAACCATCATCACTGACTGATCAGTGTACGGAGTATGCTGGGAATAGTGTGTACTTCCCCAGAGCTTACTTCCAGAAGCTCTGCTCAGGCAGGCTGTTAACAAGCTCATGCATGTTGCATAGGGATGGTTTTGATCCCTGTGTTTTCTTGGAGCAAGCCCCTAATGTTAAATATAAATTATTTCTATCGGCCCTAGCCCTGGCATGAAACATGAATCAGTTAACTCTGTGTGTGTGGTGGTGAAGATTGTGACATACTCATCCTGAAGTACAAGCTTGCATTGTTTTAGTAGTTCTTTCTGTAATGTTATGCATAATACTACCGTTTTGTGATTGGTGGAATAGCTAGAATCATGGATATGTCAAATGAACTCACTACATGTCTCTCTAGTGTTTCTGTTTTGCTACTTTTCTTTAGCACACTCTTAAATCTGTAGTCGCCCTCTGCCAAAGTATTTCAGTCTGTCCTTCATACACATAAAGATCTCATTGAATACTGCCCAGAAGTAGGAGCTGGGCGGAGAAGAAGAGTTTGTCAGAACATAGTATCTGATATTTAGAAAAGCACAGGAATTTTTTAAACTCTCCCATCCTAGAGCTCTGCCCTCGAAATTCTTGCACTCTTTCAGTGCCACAGAGTTGGGCTTTGTAGTATGTACGCAATCAATGTGCTGACCTGTATTTCAGATGGAAAGGTGATGAAAATAAATACATAAAAACTTAAAGAGGATGTGTCACCAGTACTAAGAGTGTAACACTTTTGAAACATCGTATCAGTAACATCTGATTTGGTCTTGAGGAACACCTGCACCTTTTCACATTTTTTTTTTCTGAAAGTATTTCCTTTTGAAAGAAATAACAACAAAGCTTCTGTAAATTATATCTACCACAACAGTATCAACACTTGTAAAAAAAGTTCCAGGACTAGAAATGGAAGCTTCTCTTTTTTAACTCCTTTATTTCTCTTAGTACTATGTTTTCTTGTCCTTCCTGTGCATGGACCTCCTGAGTACAAAATGAGTGTCATTTATCTCATTGTGGATTTAGAGCTGATAAAACCTGAGCTGAGTCCTGTCCATAGATGGTGAGACAGCAAGCGGATACCACTGTGTCAACTAGATGTAAGGTTACAACTGGAAAACACCTAGTTAGCAGTAAAGAGTGCTACTTCCTGAATTTCGTACCACAAAGTATGGAGATATTTGAAGCTTGAGATTGGGCCTATTTATTGTGGCATTAATAGGTAGAAATACGTTGCTGTACATTTGACAGTGAAGGTTAGATGAAAGAAAGACTCTCTGAGGTTTACTGCAGACAGAAAAGTGCAGACTTTGAAAAGTAGGAGCTCTGATACTTAAACTTTCAAAAGCAGACATGTTAAATAACTCTAATCATAGTAACACAGATTTTTGTTCTGTGTCTGTTTTCATGTGCTGCACCTTAACCCAGCTCTATGCTGCTTTTTTTAGATGTGATTGTGGAACTGTTTAGGAATTAATAAACCAGTTAATGCTTGGTAGACTATCCTCCCTCATGGACTTAGGTACAGACAACTTACGGTTGACTCTGAAAGGTATGAGTGTGTTACAGTGACTACTATTGCCTTTAAAACATTGAAACAATTTTCTTTAAACTTTAGTGAAGGAAATCTGGCCACAAAGCAAGTTATTTTTCTTCAGAGACCTGTTATGTGGAATTCTGCTGTCCAGACACCAGAGGTGAGTAACATGTTTATGGTATTAAAATAAATAAACTAGTACTTTGCATAATGGTTAGGTACAGCAACAAACTGGAGCTCAAAATTGGTGGGGAAAGAAGTGAAGGAAGAAGGCTTCACTTGGAGCAAGTTCAAGTATGTGGAGGGCCTTTGCAGCTGAACTCGTATGTTATTTTTTTTCTCAGCCTTATACCTCTTAAAGCAAGACACAAAGAAAAGCATAAGCATGGTAAAACCCTGTCTTGTGCTAAGAAAATACTGTGTCTCAGGAGGGTGAGGTTGGCTATGCTGTAAATGTTTCTTTAGAAGTCTTCAGGAAGTCTGAAATGTTCTGATTCAAATCCTGGATCTGTAGCACGTGAAAAAGAAAACACTTTATTTTCACCCCAGGATGTCTACTTTCACGCTTGTAGAAGACTGCAAGCATCAAGCTGTGCATGGGTTGCTGTAATCTGGAGGGTAACAGGGCTGAAGGGAGGTGTCAGCTGTTGCTGCATGAAAATGTGTGACAGAAACAGAGGATTTATAGTTTCCTGCAGCTGACCTCAACGACTCCTTGTCCCTTTTTGAGTGGGGCACCCTTAATGGTGGTTGTATGGAAGTGCTTCGAGGATTAAGTAGCTGGCAGTCACCACATCCTGCTTGGGGTCAAGGTTACAGCAGTCACTGCACCCTGTATAGCACTGGAGTAAATCCTGCTGTGGCCGGAGGAGGATGGACTGGTGGCCTCCTCTTTGCCAAGTCTTGCAACATCCCATGATGGACTTTTAGTTTCTGTTACTTCTGGTTTTGTTATTTTCTGTTTTTCAATGGCCATTCAGCCTCTTCCTAATCAGCTTTCCCATGATGGTCTTAAGTAGCTATGAAAACTAAGGGTGTTTCACTCCTGTCCAGCACCAGGGTAGTAACTTTATGAACTCTTGTCATTCGTGGTGTTCTATCCTACTGTAGGGTAACGACCCCTAGTCTCTCCTTTCTCCATCTGTATAAATAGTTCCATGAGTCTCTCAATGTCTGACGTGCATATTTGATCTTTCTCTGTCATTTTTACTTTCTATCCAGACTGTTGCCATCATCTGTGATTTTTCCTCTGCTTAGTGTTTCTAAAATACTCTCCTGTTTTTTGTTCTCCTCCAGACTTTGGCTTATCTCCAGGCTAACTTCCTTCTCACTGTGTCCCCTGGTAATTACTACTTCCATGCTTGTAAGAACTGCATTCAACATGCACAGTTAGTCCTGTTTCACTATTCTTCTGTACAGCCATCTCCACTCCCAGCTAGTTCTGTACACTATCTACAATTTATTTCCTTATTTACAAAATCTGAGCTCCCTCTTTCTTCTCTGCAGTGTTCTGTGTAGTCTCCCTTGCCAAAGTCTTAGTCTCCTCTTCCATTCATACCCTCTTCTAATTTCTGCCAGTTCCTCATAGAATTTTTTCCTTTCATTTCCCTCTGTGTACTAAGCATCTTCAACTTTTAGCTTTCAAAGCTTCTGACCCCTGCTCTCGTGCCTGACTGTGTAGTCTTTACGTTCTTTGCTAATACATATCTGAACACATGCTTTGGAACGTAATTTTTATATCAGTATTGTAAAATACATAAAACCTTATTATGTCAGTCATTATCAAACAAAGTCATGATTTCCTGATGTTTCCCTCCTTTTTTAATAGCCTGTATAATAAGGACATGGACTCCTGACGTGAATCCTTTTTCCGTGGTCAGGTGTGTTATTTCGAGCTGTGAGCACCTCTGAAAAAGGCAGCGTCACTACGTGCCACGGGTTAGAATGGTTAGGACTGGATTCCGCCAGGAGACGCAGTGCCAACCAGTTCTGTAAAAGCGTTCAGCCTGAGGAACTGATGAGTCTGAGACACGGCTTAAATTAAAAATAGGAAGCATGATGCTTACAGTTTTAAGTTCTGTCACCCAGCTGTGAGATGATCAGCAGCTGAATGAGCTTTTCATTCTTTGGTTTATACAAACAAAATGGGGCATGTGTTTTGCAGTTATTGTTTTACTTTGTTGTAATGGGAAACCTTTTGACTTACGCATGAACGTACTGCAGGTAAACAAGAAATAGCTGATTTGTAGCTATTTACATCAGGATTACTGTGTTTGAAATCTGAACAAATTTGGTATCTGAGTGTGCTCTGTAAGTACCAGCAAATGTTTTACTTTTCCACCAGGAAATGTCAGTATGCTGAGGTCATTTTAGCATGGGATAAATAGGTAGTTCAGGCTGAAGCTGAAACATTTAGCAGAGCAACATTTTCCTTCTGTTTTTCGAATTATGTTGCTTTTCCCCTAAATTTTTATCTTTTTACTTCGATGCTTTTTTACCAAGAAGTCTGAATTGGCAAGCAGCGTGTTACCTTCGCTGCAGTTGAAATGAATAGATTTGTTAATAGTACCTAACGGGTACAGAATGCCGTGGTAGCTTTGCTCTGAGTAGCTAGCTTTCAGGTGCGAAACAAGCTACTGAAAGCTGAAAGCATTAACTTTTGCTCTAGAAATTTTAATAAATAGGTTTATTTAAAATGTCCCCTGGACAGTAGTGACAGAGCTGTACAATGGTATCAAGCGCTTGCAGACACTTCAGTCGTAGCATTTCTTTCCCGTGATGCTGTATTGTCGGGCGTGACATTTTCATTTTGATTTGTACTGCGTATCTTTTCATTGCCATTCAGATTACGTTAAAGCTGTTCAAAAAAATTTCATGTCCACAGCTTAGGGCATCTTTGAAACACAGAAATACTTAAGATATCTAAAATGTTTTAACTTTAAAGAAAAAAGTGCCAGTTTAGGTCTATTTAAGTGTATTGTTAGCGTGTTTGCAACTCGGGTACCTTGTGGAGAATGCTACCTGAGGGGGTCAAAATGCAAAGCCAGCAAGGCTCTTCGCTGAACTCAACCTGAATCAGAAAACAGCCTCACGCAGGCCTGCTGGAACGCTCGGCTGTCACCTCCCAGAGCCCTGACCCCGTTGCTTTCCAGCTCTCCACAGCCCGGCGGGCTCTGGCTGTGGCCGTGGCAGAAGCTTTGCCCCACGGCAGCTCCAGCTCTTGGACCTCGGAGACCTGTGCTCTGGAGTACAGGTTGCTTTGTGTCCTCAGGACTTTTTTATTTTTTTTTCAGTTGTTGGGTGCAAGTTAGCTTTGTAACTTCTAAAGGAAGTTTTGCTTCAGTGAGAATTGAAGGGAGGACCGCTATTACCTCGTCTCTTTTCCAAGGAGGAGGTATTTTATGTCTTCACAGCCCATCTCTCTGCCTACCTGTATGTTGATGGCATAGTGCATTATGACCTGGCTTATGAACTATGTAATGGTTCAAAGGCCTCTTGGATTAGAAGGACTGTCTCGGTGAGTTCTTTGTCACATACCACTTGCTTTTCCAAGAAAATAGTTCAGAGACAGAGATCCAAGATTGAACCACAAATTGCTTGAGGGTTGTCTGGTTTTCTTTTTCTCTTTTTTCCTTTATTTCCCTTAGGCAGACTTCTCCATCCTCTTACTGTGGCATCCACGTGAAGCTTATTTCCTGCTGTTTCTCCTGAGGCAACACTATTTCCCCTTAGTCTAATTTTCCCAATGTCTCCTGTAACAGCTTCCCTAAAACCATTTCCTTTAGCCATTGTTTTTACTGTTTCAAAAGGGTTTGAGGGGAAAAAAATGAGCAGTGTGTAGAAGAGGGGCACAGAACTTCCCAGAGCATGGCAAAAACAGTCATGGGGTGTGTTTGTTTTTTAAAGCATTAGTGTTTGTGCAGATCCCCCTGGGAGAGTGCTGCTGTCCTTCACCCAGCTCTGTGCTGAGGCTGGATTCCTTCTGAGCTAGACGTTCCCCTTCCGTGGACAGGGCTGTGTCCCCGGCAGAGCTGCTCCTGGTTCTGCAGGGCTCCAGGCAGAGAGCCAGGGCACTTCTGCCGTGCTGACCATCCTCCCCTTGCGACTCAGAGCACTGCTGCTGTTGGATCATCGCGTATCGGAGTACCTGGGGTAGCTCCTGATGGGTGCTAAAACAAAACAAACCTTTTATCTGTAATGCCTGAGAGAACCCTTGGCAGAGTCGGATAGTCTGTTGTTTGCGTTGATCACTTTTCGGCGTTGGCAGCCATCACTTCAACAAGAAGCACGTCAGGCGATCCCAGTACTAACGGCAGGGTGTAGTTACACTGAGTTCTTCCTGTGCAAGGTCCTTTGAGACCCCTCTCAAATGGCTGCACAGGACAGCCGCTGACTTCTGTCTGCGGAGATCCGCCGTGTGGGCTGAATGCAATCCCCAAGAAACTTGCCGTTACCTGATGATGAGGCATCTGTAGGTCTTTACGGGCAGAACTGGGAAGATGGAAAAGCATAGCAGTCTTGCCATGAGATGGGTCAGTGGGAAATCTTTAGTCCTATTTCTTTAATAGGCTCAGTGCTGGTGGATGTAACTCGCATCTCTATCAGATACTGGCCTCTTGTTGCAGCTGCTGGACAGAACTGTGTTTGGGGAAGTGACCAGCATCCCCTGGCTTTCAGAGCAGCTCGCAGGCGAGGGCGCTGGCCAGAAGATAGTGACGGGATTGAGCGCCTGCCTACATGAAGCTGGGAAGGGGGGGACTGTCAGCTGCGTGCCCCCCACTGCCCGGCTTGCCCAGCCCTGCGGGCAGGAGGGACCTCTGCAGCCGCGGGGCAGCCGGCAGAACACGCATGTGCCGTGTGGCAGAAAGCGTTGGGGTGTGCTAGATGTGTACGTCGGGCGCAGAGCTGTGCTGCCTTCCAACAGCTGATCTTCGCGTGCGTCAAGACTTGTAAGTGATTCTGGATCTGCCAAGTACTTCATAAGAATCGAGCATTGTTGGGCTGCTTTTTCTTAGCATTCATTTGTGCTTGCTGGAATCTTCACTGTGTCTTGTGTCATCTTTATCTCTCTTAAAGTTTATTTATAGAGAACAAAAACATGTCTGATGGAGGGTTGTTTTTTTTTTCCCTCCAGAGGAGCTCATAGTTTAAATCGGAGTGTTAAATGCTGCTGTGTGTTAAAATGCAGCTCCACGTTAAATCCATGCATAACTCACTGCAAAGTGTGTGGGGTTGGTGGGTTTTTTTCCTAAATAACATATAAACATCCTCTTGTATTTCAGAAGAAATCCTTAAGGCAAGTTATTGGGGAGGAAAAAGGCAAAGCCTCCAGCAGAAGCGTTGGATTAGACACGGCTACTTCTCGCCCTGTAGAAATGGGACAGCCACCTGACGAGTTTCACCTGTCTCCTGCTAAACAGTGCTGGATCAAGGAGGGATCTTCCCAGTATGGAGGCTTTCCAGGATTCAGCAGCAGTGATGGAGTATTAAGGGAACTGGATGATGGACAATTTGACCCAGAAGATGGAGTCACTCAGGTCACGTGTATGTGATGAAGTAAGTAACCACCTCAGATGGACATGTACATAATTCACACAAATGGCTAAAAAAAAATGCTACTACTTTAAATGCGTTGGCGTAATCCTATGACTTTTCCTAGACTCAGTTTGTATTTTCTTCTGTTCCTTTGTTGTGTTAATCCTACTGTAGTAATGATACTACTGCAAAATAATTTGGTTTTCTGTCCTTCTGTAATGGAATAACTACATGACTGGGTGCTCTGCTAACTTGTTAATGCTCTTGACAAGCAAGGAGGCAAATGCTGCAAAACAGTGACAGTTGAGTTGTGTAAGAGAGAAAGGAATGAGGATGTTTAGTGTTTTTCACAAGCTGGAAGAATGTTTATTTTCTTGTTTTTAAGTGTTGTAAATATTGGTGGGAGAAAAAAGAAAAATAACTATCTGGCTGTTAAGTTTTAATGTAACTTTTACTTTCCTTGCCTGCGTAAATTCAGAAGCCTAGAGAAATGCAAGCCTTATACTAGAGTGTTGATAATTTCAGCTTCGTTCATACTTGGTATGTACAGAAACCTCTGGAGGCTGTAGGCAGGCACGTGCTCCTGTAATGTAACTTCACCTAGGTGGGTTTTACCGGTGTTCCTTGTACATCTAAGCCAAAAGCTGTCTGAGCCTGTAGCTTGTGTGACGATGCATTTGTGATTCACTCATGAGCGGAAACTGAGAACCACTCACCCCTGACAGATAACATGCAGTCTCTGGAAACTAGTTTGAGGAGCTCGCAAAGAAGTGTTGACAGCAAAGTGTAGAGTGATGCTGATAATAACAGGAGGAAGCAGCAGGCTAAACTGAATAGGCAGTATTAGATGGTAGACCATACACGAATACGCTGATGTATATCTAAAAAATGTCTAGGCTAAATGTGTCTTGCACTGGTAAAGTGTATTCAGCTGCATGGAATACCATGGGGTGTTGGGAGGAGCGGAGGGAGCTGCTGCGCTTCCATCTTCACCGTGGGGAGGAGCTGCTTGCATGAAGGGCTCTGTGGGAGAGGCAGGAACAGGAACTGGTTTTGTGCTGCTGTCCTGAAATTACATTTTTACAGAGGAGAAGCTGAACGAAAATGCATCTCCAGAAGCTAAATGTGATTATAACCAAACCCTGCATTTTTCAGTTAGTTTTAGAAGCAAAAACTGTAAACACTCATCACACGAGCTAATGGCAAATAATCTGGTCAAAATGAGAAAGCAGAATGGAACAGAGCGAACGTATTCACTCAGGGATTTTGGTACCTGTCTGCGTGTGGTGTGCTGCAAAGACTGAGAGAAGTGTTGTGAGTACTGCTTAACGACACCCCGCAGAGCCTGACCCACCGCTGCTTGCTCACGCAGCCCACCGCTCTCTGGGCAGCGGTCGTGGTCACGCAGGGATCTCCTCCATGGCACACAGATGTGGGAAAAAAGGTGAAAATACCCATGACATCTGCCTCTGGCACAATGCCAAGCAACTTGAGCATATTAAAAGTGGGGTAACAGCTGGTCTTGTGCAACTTGGAATTTGTTGCTCTACTTGGAAAACTTTTTTTCACGAGTTATCCAGAACTCTTGTATGTGTGTAATTTCAACTAGTGGTGGTTCCCCAAGTTAAACCTCTAAAAGCAGCAAAACCTGGTCAAAACCCCTAGGAATTCTGACTCTTCCAAGTTAAAGCTTTTAAAGCATATCAGAGAAATTACTGACCTTTTATAAAGCTGTATCCCTGCTTAAGATGGTTAACAGTAGTGAATGGTAAACCAGCACTGAACTACAACTATTTAGGTAACCAGTTACAATGTATGAAGTACTAAACTGAAGGCAGTTTCTAGAATGCATTCCTTGGACAAAAATAATCATTTAACATTTAACTGAGATCTTTTCATATTGGCTGTTGGGAATGCAGAAAAATAAGTTAATGTCTTTTGAAAATAACTCTTCCCCTTAAAATTAATGGGGTGTACCCAGGGGAGAGTGTTTTGGAACAAGGGTAAAAACTGGGGGTGCTCTGGATGTCTACAGGTGCACTCTAGAATATCCCCGCTTTTTTAGCAAGAGAGGCTTTTCTTAAAGGAAATAAAGCCATAATCCATTTCAGTAGCCCACAGCTTTAACTGTGCTTTAGTCCTTGCTCTTGAATCTCACAGGTGTTGACTGTGCTGCAAACCTCTGAATTTGTCTAGTCTCTTTAATCCAGTGTAAATATGCTAAGCTGTTTCCTCTGAACCCACTCGGCAATTCCTGTGTAGTTAAGGACAGCTGTTTTTTAATGCTGTTTGTCTCGCATACAGTATGGAAAGTTGCCCCTGCTGTAGAAACATTAATCTAGGTTGTTTTCCTAGCTCTCTGTCGTTCACCTCACAGGGCTACATTTAGGCTCTGTATTGGAAAAAAAAATAAACAAAATACAATTCTTCACCTGGAAAAAAGTCAGCCTGAGAAGAGCCAAGATCGAGAGCTGTATGAAGTGAGTGGCGTGGAGAGGGCAGCAAAGGAATAAATTCTTCAGCATTCTTTTTTTTGATACAAGAGCTCAAGTGAATGATTGAATTGGTGAGTAGCAGGTTTGAAACAAATCAAGATATCTCTTCAGCTAACTGCAGAACTCCTTGCTGCAGGACGCGGTGTGTAACACTACATGGATTTCAAAGGGGACTGAAAAATTCCAGAAGGAAACCGCCCTATTTTCTCTGAAAGTCGCTGAACCAGAAACTGCTGGAGAGGGGAAAGCTGGTCTGACTGTCTGCGTGCCTGTCCGGTTCCTTAGGTTACTGTGAGCCCCAGCGCTGCATCCCCCGTGGGCCTGCCGCCGAGCGCTTTCCTGCGGCTGCAAGGCCTGCTTTGAAAGGCGGGGGAGAGTCAGTCCTTGCTCAGCCTCTGGGAAGGCTGCGCAGGAATTGCCTGACCTCGTGCACGAGTTGGAGGACAGCGAATAAACCACCCGTCCTCCTAGGGCGTGGATGCCGAAACAGAAACAACGGCAAACGCTTCTAAAACAGATGGCGGAAAATGTTCTGTTTCTTTCTTTGAAGTTAAAAATTCTGAAAGCCAGCTACATCTTGGAAAAGTGAAAAAGGGAGGGTGCATTTTGAGCATAGAGGATTCGAATTTAAGCTACATGTTTCGTCACCTGGTCTTACACAGACTCGAGCGTTAAGGCGTGCCTTGATCAGTGTTGTGAGCAGCACCGTCCATTAATGAAGTTTGTAAATCGGAAGAGCTGTCAGAGTAACTCTGGCAAGACTTCTTGTATACACACGCTGTTCAGTGTTCATTTTACTGGAATGTGTATTACATACTTATCTTCTTCTTGGAAGAATTGCAAAGCAAACCTTAAAGCATGGATGTGTTCTCTGACAAAAAAAAGGAAGTACACTTATTTATTCAGTAAGAGAGCTGCAGCTGGGAGCCCGTGTGTCTGCCCTGTAGCAGAAGAGTCCCCTGCCTGTACGTGAGAACAGACGTGCCCTGCAGCCATTACAGAGAACGGAGACAGAAGGCAGAAAATGCTGTCGTAAACCTCTGCAAAAGGCTATTCGTACTTTCCGATTCTGAAATTGTTTGGAGAAGAAACACTTTCCTCATGTTTACAAGCAGGGAGAAACTATCCACTGTTAAAAAAAAAAAAATTTTAAAAATTGTGCTCTGCTCAAATTGTCACAACCATTTATGTACATACCTGGTAACTGCAATAAACTGCTGCTTAACATCTGTGCTTCTGCTCTGTAAAATACGATGTTCTTTTTGTAAAGCTCTTTTCTGTATTTGATAGGAGGATTCTCACCATTAAAAGCACTTCCCAAATCAGCTGCTGGTTTCATTATGGTTGTCTCACACTGACACTAAACGGGTTCGAGCAATGCCCGCCTTTCCTTAGGCTGGACTGACTTCTCTGCCGTCTGTACATCCGTACAGCTCACAAGGCAAAGCCTTTGAAACTTACAGCCAACTGGTAAAAGCTGAGGAGGTTTTCCTTGTTCGCAGTATATTAATCTTCTGAAGCTAAAAAGTGCAGGTTGCTGTCTCAACAATGCCCTGTGGCTCAACTTAGAGAACAGTGTTCATTAGGATTTAGATTTTTCAAAGCCCAAATTCCTGCGTCAGAATTCAGACAACTGGTATGGATTAGAGAAGCGAGTGTTCCTGACTTCAGGTAAGCATAACTTGAGAGAGACAGAGTGGCTTAGAGGAACTGGTCTGGGGACATGTTTTGATCTGTTGAAGCAGATGAACTTTGACAGCAGGGGAGAGAATTAAAATCTTAAAAGGAAAGTAGCAGAACTACTGTAGCTGGCTTGTTTCAAGGTACGCGAAGCCAAACAGCAGGACCAACCTCAGTGACTAAGGACAAAGTCATCTGAAAGGTATCCTTTGCTTACAGTACGCCCTTGCATCTGTGACGTGCTGTCAAAATGTGCTTTTCTTTGGTATCTGAAGGGTCCTCTTCTAGAGCTCCCTTACTTTTTAGTTGTAAAACCACTGTTATCCAGTCTGAGATGTGTCAGTTTGAGGTGTGACTTCAAGATGCTAATGAGTATTCTATTCCTCCACTTCTGAGAGAAGAAATACAACTTCAGCACGCCTTGTAGCAGAGACGGGACAGCACCGAACTTCCTCTCAGCAGCGTTCAGTTGCCCGCATTCTTGGACGCCATGAAAAATGAGAATCAGTTACCAAAATATAGCGGTATGGATAAAGAAACAGTTTAATTTTATCTTTTTTTTGTTTTTACAACATAATTCAAAGACAGTCTTGATTTCCCTATTATGTAGAGTCTAAACTAAATCTGTTAATATTTATTAGACAAGTCTGTGGTTTGCTGAGGCTAGCTGAAGTTTTACGGTACCATTCAGGCACATGTGTGTACAGAGTACTCATGTAAACAACAGCAAGGGAAAATACAAGCAGTGTTTCACTTACACCTTATCTAAGATTAGCTTAGTATAGCAAGTCAACTTTACAGTGCAAATCTGAACGAGAATAAACAGGACTAAAACTTCCCCAGTTTTGTTTTGAAGTGAAACTCTTAAAGCGTGAGAGGAAGAAGAGGTTTACAACTTCAGTGCAGTCCTGAGCACCCCCTCGTTTTCCTCAGTTTTGTGGAGGAAATGTGATTAGCAACACCAGTTCCATGGTTTGGCCTGTCTCGCTCACCACGGCCGGCGTTCAGGGTACGAAACCACCACCCAGGGGTGCTCCCAGCAGCAGGCTGTCACAAAACTTTTTTTTTTTCCCCTCCAGAATACAGCCCTCCTGCCTGCGGTACAAACTTCAAGATACCCGTCACAGTCAAGTAACCTGGTCTCTACACAGCAAGTTACAGCTCAGTAAGTGTACAGACAGTAACTGAAGCTGCTGCCACTCAGGCACCATCTCATGCCGTTACCCTGCTGACAACTACATACGGTGATAAGTATGAGACAGAGAGCTGCTGCAGAACACAGCTGTTGAAGTACTTAAGAAAACAGGGAGACTAAACTTAATGTTTAAGTTCCCTTTACGTCCAGGTGGTACAGTTGGTTGAGGTGTGCTTGATTCATACAAAAGAAAAATAGAATTTAAGGCATGTCTAGTATATTATGAAAAATAGGTGGACTCCCTTCTTTCCAAGCAAGTACAGCGTAGATAACAGAAGTGTAGATTACGGAAACTAGCTGAGTTAGCATGTTCTGACCTGCTTAAAGAAATAAAAAGAGGGCCCCGGGGAACCTGGGAGAGAAACAGCCAGCTAACAACTTAAAACAGCTAAGCAGAATTCACTTAATGTAAAAACACTGCTAGTGCTTTTAGACCCTGCATTCATGTGTGCTTAGCAGTGTATCTGCTATATTCATCTCTAAAATGTTTAATTCTATAATTATAAACATAACACAATTAAGCAGCACTCATGGAAATTGTCAGTTATTGCAAATCTGCAAACACAAATTGAAATAAACATCTGATAGGGAACAGAAGCGTGAATCTGAACCTTCTGTCAAAGAATGCAGTTCAGGTCAATGAAGAAAACCAAATTAACGTATGCTGAAAACACGATTAACTCTTGCAAAGAATCGAGTTCAGTATTTCAGGTACTGAGAAAGCTTCTACGAGGAATACAAGCAAAGACCGTGCTAGTGTGTTATGTAGTGTAAGATGAGTGTGTATGAGGTATAACCTGTAAGCAGTTGCCATCAATACGCACAGGTGTAAGCCACTGACTTCTCTGCCACAGTCTCTAGAGAAGTTGTGGACTGGAGAACAGCAGAAGTGTGCCTTGACAGGACCGGACCTGTCCCCTGCTGCACACAAACCTCCACTGTCAACAAAAAAAGTCCAGAAAGTACGTTAGATCTATATATCAAGAATATATATGCTCAATAGCGTAGTGAAACTGTCCTTTTGGTATTACTAATACTGTAGCTCCTACTGGTATTTGGATATACACATATGGGAATATGCACATCCAGAAGTAAATTTTCAAAGCCATCTTAAAAAAATAAAAGCTAAATTAGGAATAAGCTACATTGCAAGAAGCTTCCTGCAGAATTATACATTTAAGGTGATAAATCTTTGAACTAAGACTTAATATAGGTACGGTGTTAAGAAAACGGCTTGCTGTGCAACCTTAATCTCACTTTTTTCCCACCCGATCAGACACATCTTCAGGATTGTGATTCAATGATTGTTTAGCAGCAGTTTTAGAGAACTGTAAATTCTTTTATTAACAGGCATTATAAACAGGTACTACTACTTTTATTTAAAAACCATGAGTGCCACATTGATGAATATACAGCTCATGAATAACTTAAGTATTTCCCCTATGAAAAGGCAATGCACACAGCATACAAAAAGTATACTAACAAAGCTATGAGGATACGTGATTGAAGTGTCTAAAATGATATATACAGTACATAATTACTGGTCTGTTTCCGTTCAGTACAGGCTTCTGTACTGCCATTCCCATCACGCCTCGCTCTCCCCGGACACCGAGTTTTGCACTTCCTCTTCCAAAATCGGTACGATCAGGTTATCCTTGGACATCAGATTATACTTCATCACAAATTTAGTGAACCGGTGACACAAGAAAGTTTCATTCTGGAGATGAAAGAAAGGGGGAAAAACAATACTTAGAGAAGGAATATTTTAAACAATTCGGGAGAACATAACAAAAAAAAAAAAAAAAAAATCCCTGCTTTTATGTAACTGCCTCATTAGGTCTACAAGTCTGAGAATGAAGCCGTAATGCTTAAATGGTAAATTTGTATTACTTCTTTTAAATCTTTACTTCTTGCTTATAGTTACTGCAGTTAACAAAAAAACCCTACCGCAGCTCAGGCTTCAGTCGCAGCTCCATTCAACAGCACTCAGACAAGAATGTATTCAGGTACCCATGTAGTCCCGATCCACTCTCCGAAGAGAATGTGAAGGTCCTGGGAGGCTCCTCCTACGTACGCTGTTCCCAGCAGAACGGGGCCCCGCCATTCCGCAGCGGTGCCAGCAGCCTTACGCGGGACTTGGCAGAAGTTCCCTTTTACATCCAGCTGCACCCCTCATCTCCTTTCTATCCAGCAATTTCTACTTTTCCATCAAAAAAAACCAACGTTGGAAGTTACTGGAGGTGCACGAGCTGCCACCCATTACTCTGTCTCTCTGCAGTTTTACAGTTCCTTAACTGGTGTGTAACAGATACAAAGAGGAAACGTAGCAGGACTAACTACAGTTGGTATAGTACTGAGTATTCTAAGTGCTTCAGTACATTCAGGAATCTTTAAAACAAGGTGAATTTGAGTTGTTTGTACACCAAAACTCTCAAATTCTGACCTTTTACCCAAATGACGGAAACCATAACTTGGTAAACTAATTATACAAATAAATTTTAATTTATATCTATGCATGTGTAACACAGCATTTCAGTTCTTATACACTGTAATCTACTGTAATCAATACTTCACTTGAATGCAGATCTTCTGGCAGGATTAAAAGAAAATGTGTAACAATTACATCACGGCTGTAAGTACATCAAATGCCCTTCTTTCAAAATACAATTTGAAACTACTTACTTCATATTCATCAAATATCTGCCGGTGATGAAAATAAGCATGTGAAAATATTCTGTAAATCCTTCGGCACACTGATCCTAATTTGGCTACAGAGGATTCCTTTATGCTAACCCTGTAAGCATGAGGAGAAAGGTTGAAACAGGTCTACGAAAACAACTACCGCACTACGTATTGACGTGAATTCTGATTGTTAAACCATGCTACATAATTGCATATCACATTTAGACTTGAAAGCGTTGCAGATATCTGTGTCTGCAACTGCTTATTGTTGCAAGGAAGAGAAATGTCAGTGCATACTCCACATTTAAAAATTGTGCTCCAACCACACAACCAGTTTTGCCTGTGGTTAAACACCATCGGTTATTCTGGTAAGGGCTGGAGTTCTGGTTCCTAGCATCGACGGGCA
>Ga0181612_123883_pt1 | contig 26159 bp, 11 predicted proteins | sample HoacroProtozoa21_FD_119630 | JGI IMG/M metagenome (GOLD analysis project Ga0181612, IMG submission 119630) | Hoatzin crop microbial communities from Cojedes, Venezuel. Combined Assembly of Gp0051906, Gp0051904, Gp0051908
AAAAAAAATCTGTTTCTCTCTTTTTGTAATCAACAACTTTTACCTAGAAACTAGTTAGCGGTGAACTCTGACTGATTTCAATCTGCAGCTCACGGCAGAAAACATAATTGTTCATCTGTGAGAACCTGTAAAAACCATTTTAACTGACAGGTTTCAGTGTATCAGCTCTTTCAGACCGTTTTATTCTGAATTACACGAAAGTCTTACAAAACCCAAGAACCAGCGTAAGAACATGAAGCAACCAGAAGTTCAGTAGCGCTGAACACTACAGGTAGTCCTCCAGGCCAGAAAATAACATGTACTTCGAAATCCACAAGACTTAGCTATGTCTTTGGACAGCTAGAGAAAATAATTTGCACTGGAATTCAGGTCCCTGTCACTGGGCATCTTTGCTTAAGTATGTCAACACACACTACCATTATTTCTGTGTAAGTAATTAATATTGTCTCGTTTTCCATTTATCATAACCTAATATGCCAGGCACAGGCCTGTTTATATCTGGATATTTTTTTTGTGCTTTTTGAGCATTATTCAAGATACAGCATCAACAAATATAGAAAACCTTCCACTTCTCTCTGAAGAAACCTTCAAATTCTCCAGTACCACCTGGTGAACATCAAATTGCTTCAGCCAAATCCCAGGGGAGCTGTACGAAACCTAATGTCTGCTAGGAACTTCATGGACTATGAACGCATTCCTGAAAAGAAAGAACATGCCCACACTCCCTTGAAGATTTTTATTAGAACAGTCTAGTCAGCAGAGGTAAAGAACTTTTTCTTAGCTGATTTTCCTCAGCCTAAAAAGAGAATCCTAAACCAGGTAAGGGACAGAGATACATGCAAAGATTTGAAGCATCAGTAACAGCTATGTTGGAACTTTGATGTACACTGGTATCCAGGCTTGCTGCTTCTGAAATGCCTTCTCCATGTCATTCTCTATTTTTATTCACTGATCTATTAGCCATCCTTCAACTCTCTTTAGAGATTCTGCATTTTAAATAGTTATGTTGAAAAAACACAATAGAGCATTTAATCAGAAAAACAAACATATGAAATTTCTCTTGGAACAAGCAAGGATCAGTTTAAGACTCTGTAGCATCTAAAAGATCTTGAAAGACTTTGGTTCAAAAGGAGTGAGAAACAAAGAAAATGATTCATGAAGAACAGAACAAGCTCAAGCCTGAGATCCAGCCTAAGACACAACTTTAAGGACATAATCTCATGATTGTCTTCCCCTCTCTTAGTTTTCGAGAAGGGAAAGATACTGATCTCAAGGATGTCTAATCCATGCCACACAGTGTTTGCCTATCCTCACCAGACAGTAACAACCACAGACAGTTGTGAACTGAAGTATCTGTTAATACAGTCAGGAGATCATAGCTGCTTCTCAACATCCAAGCTTCAAAAAAATCCTAAACACCAACTAAAAAAGGTAAAAACCAACGAACCAAACAAAAACAACCATCCAACCTTCACTTCACAAGCAGCCAGCACGATTTGTAAGGCCAGACAATGATAACCCACTGCAACCCTGCTGCTGACAAATCTGGCAGTGGCATTAAAGTTCCCTCAAGCATGGTACAAAGACTGTCTCCAAAGCCTTCATACGAGAGCAGCTAACCTTAACTACACATGCCTCACACAGGTTTTTCCAGGCACACCTGAAGGCCTTTTGATGTGACCTTTACTAGACGGTGAATATAGGAAAAAGAGGCTATGGCTGACGCGTTTCCCTGGCCCCGTGTTAGTTCCAAAGGTTTGCTCTGCTTTTGTCTTCGTGAAGAATAAAGACCTGACGCACAACATCATTCAACTGGACAAAACACAGACATGTGGGCAAGCAGGGAGCTGTGGCACACGCTGGCCGCATGCTGACCATCCAGGACACCCCGCAATACCTCAGCAGATTGATCAGATGGTGCCTGCGCATCACATAACTCCTAAGTAACTTTGCCTATAGAAAAACACTGAATCGGGACAATCCCTGCTGGATTTTGTTCGTTTCTGCTATCAACAACTGCTTGGGAAATCAGACAGCTTCCAATACTCTGCAGAAATATTTATTAGTATTTTCTACTTGACTGTAGAGTGTTGAGGACCAGCAGAGCTTTACATTAGCTCTTCGTTGCACCTGCCTAACAAAAAGCAGGCAAACACCACAAGTGCTTTTCAATATTAAAAATCCTCCCCAACAGAAAGAACTGTTTTACTAAAAAGAGCATAAACTGGGAACAGAAAGGCAAACTACAGATTTGTCTGGTAATAACTAGCATATATTCATCCTTCAGCAAGATCTTTATCACCTACTTGTTTTTTAATTAAACAGACCAATGAGAAAGGTAAGAAACAACGGAAGTTTCTTGTCTGTTGTTTGTTTTCTGAGCAGCGTTCCCATTTCTAACACACACTTGTACGCCTGTATCTCTTGTTAGAATCGCAGTATATTACTATATAATTTCTCATGCCTTAAGTAACCACTGAAGATTGCCTTAGTTGTGGAAGGAAGGGAGGAGTATAACTGCATACGCACATGAGGCTTATTTGCTTTAAAAAAACCCTGCTTTGTTTCCTCCTTAGTCTATTTTATCACAACAACATTTGCTTTTGGTAGAGCAGCTGAACCTTACAAATATTGTGTCTCCCAAGAAGAGGGGAAGGTAGACATTTAAGCAAATTTTTTAAAAGACTGATTAAAGGCTGAGTGCACACATCTAAAATCAAAACAAATTATTAGAGCTAAACATTCTCAAAATTCCTCAATTTGTACAAGGAGGGAATTAAGAGACACAAATCCAAAAAAAACCCATGAATGTGAGTTTATCCTACCGCATGTATCTCTGTTCTTTGCTGTTGCTATTACATTGTATTTGCTAGGAATAATCATGTTTCAAACAAGAAATAGAAAGAAACCACATGAAAGAGATAATACAGGTGTATTTAGTATTTGTTTGACTCATTCAACTTTATATAGCCCTTTAAACACCAAATAATTTTATGTAGAAATGTCTTAAAAAGATGGCCACTTACATACTTCCCTTGAAAACCTAATAAATAAAAATAGCATCATTCACAATGACAAATAAGGTTACCTTCAGCTTTTGTATTTCTGCTTTTATTCATTTGTGTCCTATTACTTGATATTTGTCAACACTACATATTATGGGTTCTTTCAATGACTAAAAGTTCTCTAGTGCCTCAATAGCAGAAAATATTTACACAGAGGAAACATGGAACAGATTGCTTCAAGAACTTTTCCACGACCCTAGAGCATTCCTGACAAATTTTCATCAATACTTACCTACACAGAACCTCACCATTTGATTTCAGGGTTTTAGTGTGCATCATCACCTCTTGAGCATTAAAATCACACTAACAGCAACAAACTAATGCTGTTGCAATGGCCTGCTTGTAAGTCTACTGTATTAAACAGTATTTTCCAAACCTTGGATCAGTCTATGGGATAGTTAATGACACCTTCAGGATACCCCGGTAAACAGAAAGCACTTTTCACATTATCCAAGGAGCTAGTTCTGGCATAACTGGCTTGCAAAACCAACCAGCCAGATCAACAATATCTGTCATAAACAGGATGGGTGTAGGGTGCATGCTTTGCTTCAAAATGCAACAGCAGAAAGGTAGACAATCCACATATTTAGACAGGTAGACATTAATAATGGATCTGTTTTCTTTGTATTATGCTTCCTAACACTCTTAGAGGATACATGCGAATGCTAAATGTTGACCCACACGTTCAGTGCAAAATTATGTGTCTATCCATAAGCAGAATCCAGCTTTATTTTTTTTAGACAACTAAATGGTCACTGCTATTATTAACTGAACTACATCACTGTTCTTAAAAGGAGACTTGAAACTAACAGCTCTAAGTGGCTCCAGTTCTTAAAACAGTTTCACTGGTACCTGAATATTTTGAAAATCAAATCTAGGCAGAACAAACAAGTAGAAGTTCAATCTCCATTAAAAGAGATCTTGTTTTAAATTCAGGAGATTCATACGTCTCTAAGAATTTCCACATCTAATGGACCTGAAGCAGGAACAAGCCATACATTCAGAAAGTGTTTTCTATTTAATTAGTGCAGCAATGTGTGAATGCAAGAATGACCATACCTGAACAGATGAGGACAGGTCTATCTAGCCCTGTACCCTGTTCTTGTTAGTATCTACTGGCAGATGCCTCAGGAGGAACATCAAAACAAGGTAAAGATACAGCTATAGTTCAGACTACCTTGCAGACAAACAGCAACACAGGAGCCAGAAAGAGTAGTACTTTGGCTTTTGGTAGACCCTGTTGCCCCGTTGGATTTTTCTTCTAAGAATTATCTAGCTCTTTTTTAAACCCACTAATTTTTTTTTGCATTCACCATATTGTCTGGCAAAAAAAAAAAAAAAAAATCCCAAATTTAGAGTATTGTATAAAACCACAAACCTCTTTGTTTATCTTGAAGGTGCCATTTACTAATCTCATTTGTTGCCTGCTTAGAAAAGACAGAATGTTTTTTCCCCATTTTTCTCTGCCACAAGTGATTTTACAGATCTGTCATACCACTCCCTAATCATCTGTTCTCCAGTCTGAAGAGTTCTCATCTGATTTACTGACAATTTCTGCCAGTTTACTGATAATCTCTTACCTTCCTCCATGGTTGAAAGAGAAGATAATGAGACAGAAGACTGATAACTTGTCCTTATGTGCAATAATATAAGAAAATTGGGGGAACTGCCTATTAAAAAAAGGAAACCTCCTTACCACTGGGTGGCTTGGGTCGTGGAGGGACATTTTTCTTCGGTGGTAATGCTGGTGTGTCTGATTTGCTTTTGAAAGGGTCATCTGAGAATCCCATCCCTCCAAAAGAGGAGGCGAAGGGGTCTGAAGCTACTGACTACATGAGAAAAAAGAAAAGAAAAAGAATGTAAGCACACTGTAGAACATCTGTTGTTTCATGCAAGCTACAAGTTAACTCAAGTAAAAGCATTAACTTCAAAAAATGAGGACATGTTTACAGAATTATGTCAGCGGTGTAAGAGGCAAACGCCCACAGACAAGAGGTGTTAGGATTTCATTAACATTCAAAAGTACTTAATCACTTAAGTACTTCTAGAACTTTTAGTCCTAGCAAAAAGCTGATGAGAAAATAAAAGGAAGTAAAACTCTACTTTTTACTATTTGGCAATGAACAGTCACGCTACAGTCTGTCCTTCACTCTGATAAACAGAACCACGACAGAAACTGGGAAAACATGGTAGACTGCAGAATGGATAGCTTTTTTCCAAGCTTTTCTTAAGTTACACACAGCTATTTGTCTTTTCTGCAAAAGCTCAGGGAAAAATCCAATACCATATTTTTTTCATGTTTCCTATATTCAGCTGGCTCTTGTGAAGGACTCTCCTATTGGTTAAAAAAGGCACAAAAAATTATGCCATGCAGAGGAATTTATCATCCTGAAACGAAGAAAGGAATTTTGTAGGCAAAGCTAAAGCTCGCGGCCGGACCTCTGCTAGCACTTCTAACTCAAGCCAAACGCATCAGTATTTCTAAAGCCTGTTGCCACCTAGTGGAGAGCTAAAACCCGCACAAAACCCAGTAAGAAAAGTCAGGAAAAAAATGGAAGTTTAATTAGTCAAAGTGATCTGATAATCTATTTTCAACAGTTACATTTACATTACAATGTTCAAGTGTTATTGTGGAACTAAGCGTAAAAAGTTGGGCAACTGGTATCAACTTTATATTCCAAACCCCACCTCAGACAGCTAACAGCAGAGTGTGACTGATCCAGATGGGGAGATAAGAACCTAGTTCTACTTGAAATACCCTGTATACTCTACACCAAGAAACAAAGGAAACAGCAATTCTGTTAAGAGCTAAGAAATGCCAGCACACCATGCTTTCCACCTTCCTCTGGTTCCTTGTACTCCTGGAGAAGTTTAAGAACAAGTCAGGGTATTATGAGTGATGAAGTACCCAAGAAGTGGACTTCAGGACTTAGAGGAAGGCTGGGCACTGAAATATATTAATACCTGGAATACCTTCTCTTACAAGCAAAAACTAGAAGTTATTTCTTTTGCTCCTCTAGTATCTGCAAATGTTTGTGAAAAGTTGATTCATCCCTGCTGAATCTGCCAGTTTTGGTAAGATTTTGCCATACCCGAGGTGGATGGAAAATGCTTTGCTAAGTAACTGGTGAGGCGGATCGGAAAAAAATTAACAAAAGCGGGTTGTCAGCTGAAAAGTTACAATCATATCACACCCTTTAATAAAAAGTATCTGTACAAACATTTTTAAAAGGACAGTTGCTTTCCTTGTAACCTTTACCTTTGACATCTGACTGAAGTCTGCAAATCCCTCACCACTACTGAAAGCACCACTTCCAAATGGATCCAGTGTTCCAAACGGATCTGAAACACATACGGGGCGGGGGGAAGTTATTTAAAGTAATACTTAATAATCACAAAGAATGCTTGCTGTCAGTGAAGCACAGAACTAGGCAGGTGATTGAAAAACACTTGCATTTTGACCTGGCATAATAGGTTAAAAGAGAATTTCATAAAACAATAGGTTTTCTACCAGTTGTTTGGGAGAAAAAAAAGAAAAAAAAAGTGAACTATATAGTGCACGTGAAGACTTAATCTTCATAAGCTGTAACAGGACCACAATGATATAAGCAAACAGTTCACAAGACACTTTCTTTATACTCAACTTTTACATTTGATTCTTTGTTCATAAAGAGATACCTCCTTAGTCATCTTCATGAGAAAATTTTTTCTTCTTACCTGGACCTTTTGAAGAGATACTGGAAGACGTAAAAGGATCACTGCTTTCAAAAGGGTCAGGCTAAATAAGAACAGATATACATAATTACTGTTCTGCTACACTGTGCACTTGTCTTTTTATGCATATCAAAATCTCTTCCTTTAAGACAAAATATTTCCAATTTCACACCACTCTGTTCAGTGGACATACGGGAGGATAAAATCAACTGATTATATGAAATTTGCATTACTATTGCATTTGGCTATTGATAGCCTTGAACAAAACACCAAGTACCTACAAGCGAAACACATTCAAGTGAAAAGTGTATCACATGGAAATACAAGCAATATTAGTTACCAGGGCAAAATAAGAAATTATGCTCAGGAGCGTTCAGTCTTTAAGCAACAGAGACTGAATACTCAGGTCATGTATTTACATTATTATTAATTCAGAGAGTCTGTATATCGCTTCTTTGTGAACAGATGGTGTTCACAGCTGCTCTTTAATTTGAAAAGTCTGCTGTTATCTAAGTACAAACCTATACTGCAAGACAAACTAACATCCCACTCACTGATACTGGAACACTGTTAGAACACTTGGGTGGCAATAGTCATTGAATGCCATAAGGGTGAGGGAAAGGATTAACTAAAAACAGAACAAAAAATCCATGCCACCCCCCCCCAAAACAACCACACCCATACATGTAAGGACAGCTTAAGAACTGTGACTATACATTTGACAAACGTGTGCTGTGCAGTCCTTCCACTGTGTTCGCTCTATTGTCTGTTGGTGGCTCAGTAATCCTTTAGCCAGATCAGTTCCTCGATCCGATTCACTATGTGACTGCACGAATAGAAACACTGATGGAATGGAGGTAATGGTGTGAATGAGTGGGTGCTGGTGGCTTGAAATTCCCAACAGAGCAGAAAAAAAATCCACCTAACTGAATCTTCATGGTGAATATACATCTCTATCATGGAACTGGAAAGAACCAACTGCTGACTGCTGTTAACAATCCATACTTCAATATTACAAATAAAATTAAGGATATTTCATCCGTTGTAAGAAAAGTATTTAGTGATATTTTGTTCCTTTTAGCTTTCAGACAATAAGTCTGTCAATAATAAAGAAATCTATTACGTGTAGATTTAAAAATTACTGACCTTTGAGGGTAAAGTGGGGGGTTTTGTGAATGGATCTGAGGTAAATGGGTCACTCTTCACCTGTTTCTTGAAGAAATCCTCAGGGGCAGAACTACGAAATGGGTCACTTTCTTTAAATGGATCACCTCCAAATGGATCTAGGAGGAGTATTAAAAGGTAAACAGAATGAAGCACCTAGCATGTCCACAATGAACCATTCTATATTTGACCTCAAACTTAGTGATGTAGTTTTTCATATAAAAACACACGATGATTTGGTAAACCCAGCAAAATTCCAGGTACCTCTCTAAACAGGGTATTAACTGAGTTTTAACAAGTACATGTTTATATTAAGGTTATGGACTTCATAAAGAGTTACATGCATGTTATTAACATACTGATCCTGAATGTACACCCTGTCAGGTTTCTAAGTTCCCACATGCAAACCAAACACCTGAAGCCAGGGAAACCTTGGAAATCCTTGTTTGGCTACAAGTTGTTTATATCCTATCTGTCCTGTCATCCAAAGGGCTATTACCTGCTGGAGCAGGTGGTTGTTCTGCAAAAGGATCATGCTGGAATGGGTCACCTATGCAGAATAGAAAAATCATTTGTTTTATCCACTATTTAGCAAGATGATAAAAGTTTGTGAAAATATCATTTGCTCAACAATTCGTCTTCAAGGTCTCAGATAAGCCATTGGTCACTTACTGCCTTTGAAAGGGTCTGCTCCCTTAAATGGATCGGATTTGAAAGGATCTTCTGACTGGAATGGGTCTGCATGCAATTCTTGCGTATTATTGGTAAACATCAAGGCTTTATTCTTAAATGGATCATCCTAAAAATTAAGAGGAGAAACCTCACAGCAACTTACCATGATTAAAATGCTCAATTACCCATTTTGTAGAAATTCTATGGTATTTTGGTTCCTGTTTAATGATCTTAAAAATTACTTCCTAAAGAATTTTCTAAGTGGCTTCTAAGCAGAAGTAATTATACAGTAGAAATAAACACGCAGCCTGAGGCTACACAGAACATCGCAAGTATATACAGATAACAATAAAAGGTTAAACTGTTTCTCATATTAATATATTCAGTTCTCAAATACTTAAATTCTTCTCTTCCACTTATTTTACAGCTCAACTTCAGGTAAGACAGTTTTTTAAAAGAAAAGGATCCACAAATCATTTGGGGACTACAAATACAAGAAATTACTACTGAGTAGTCATACTCCAGATTGCTTCTTGTCAACTCAAGCTTAAAGCTCCAAGTATTGACTTCACATTTCAAAGCAGTACACGGTAGGAAGAGTGTCACCCCAACACTTTGACGACCAAGAAGTTTGTCAGTGGATGCCAAGCTTTGTCAAGTTCCAAAAAAATCCTGCACAAACAAGTAGCAAACTAAAGCTATGAAACCTCTTCACCACGTTCGTCTGCATCTCATACCCCTGTCCCGTGTCTGTTTTGGGTCTCTTTGATGAAACCAGTCCTTGCCACAGTAGCCATAGTAAATGCTGTGCTTATAAGGATTCTGGAAAAAAAGTTTCCCTAATGACGAAGCACCAAGTAGACGTGCAAGTAGAATCAAGCAAGTATGTAACTTTTATATTTAAAGCGAAGAAATGGCTTAAAAAAATGAAAAAGCTTGCGATTTAGAGTGATTTATGAAATATCCAAATCAACAATAGATATCCAAAAGAAATCTTTAAGAACCTGGAGGATCTTACGAATTGTTAAAAATACTGGCTAAAATAAAACATGATAAATCATGCTGGAATTGTTTAAGCAGAAGAGAGCTACTGATGTGTTCTGGGAAGTGAACTTGTTTTTTACCAAAACATGTAATAAACATAGCTCACTGCAAAGGAGAAATTTCTATAGCTTCTTTTGGAAATAAGAAAGAAATACTTTATTAAAGGGAAATTTGCAGCAAGAGAAGTGGTCACCTTGGTAAACCAGAGAACTTGCAGGAAAAAAACAAAACACTTGAAATGGAAATAAAGTCCTACCTATTTCCTGAGACTAAAGATGTGCCAGATTGCAAATCAAGGGTCAACATGACCTTTTCTTTTTTGTTTACATCATTACAGTTTGCTTACACATCCATACTGTTAAGAGTTGTGTAGGCACTAAATCCTAGCACAAGATCTAACCCAAAGCTTAAAAAATTAGGTTTTCTATGAGCATTAAAATCTTTGCCTTGCACTGCAGACTGCTGCCTTGCAGGGATTGTGGCATTTGCTAACATACCAACAGCCAACTAAACAAACACCTTAACGATTTCACATTAGGTGCAAGTTACAAATCTAATTATTGTAAAATACACTAAATAACAATAATTTTTTTACCATAGTTCCATAATTGCTTCTTTCCGTCTGCCCAAGGCCTTCACTTATGTCTGCTAAATTTGTCAGGCTACCACTGTGAATCCCATTGAGAGCTTCATTATACTCTTCTATACTCTTATTGACTTCTTGATGACTCTCTTGAAGTTGAGAAAGTTTACTTCTTGCCTAAGTAGTGAAAAATGCTTTAGTATGTTACACATTCAATAACACTGTCATTCTCACATTCATGTTAAACACGGTTGCAAGATAGTTGCGCTTTCTCCCCACCAGAGTTGAACAGCTCCTGACTCAAACTGGGAATTAACCTACTAAGCACCAGCCAAAAAGGCTTAGTTCATGAACCAATATTTTTTTTCCTCTTCTGAAAAATAATCTTTCTAGTTGATGTTCAACTCTTAGCCTTTCAAAAGCAAAAAGTTGTATAAACTACAGTGAATACCTGGTTTATTTCTTCTTGTGTTGATTTTAAAGATTTGATTATTGTTTCAAGTTGCACTTTTCCCGCCTGGATACTCTGCTCTAGCTGAGTCTCTTCTTGCTGGAGGCGATTCAGCTCTGCTTTTGCTCTGTTAAGGTCATCTTCCTGTGATTTTAAATCTGATTCTTGAGATTGAATCTGCATTTTTAGTGATGAAATCTGAACCAAAATGTTACAGAAATCAGAGTGAAATTTGAAATAAATGTAACAATACATTATGAATTTATAATAAATAACAGGAAGTTGCAAAGCAACCTATCAACTGCTAAGGAAGGTAACAAGAACTTAATATGAAGAACTGCACACTTTTTACTTTACAGAAAATCCTTGATACAAGCACACAGGACATTCAATAAAACCAAGAAATACTAATATTTTAAATAACAGAAATACTACACTAATTACAAAGGTAATTAAAAGGTGTTTTTTAGATGGTTACCTTGTAGTTTTCAGAACTTGGCTCCTTTTCCATTCAAATATTTATGAAGTATTATAAAGTTGATTTTTAACTCCTTATACACTTCCTTACATGACCTTATACACTAAGTTTCCACATGAAGATAACACACTAGCTATACTGTCAATTACACACCCCTGAAAACTCCTTTTTAACTCAGAATATTGACATGAGGTTCACAGCGATCAAAATACGCACCACTGCCTATGAACGGTCTCATGGGTCACGGATAATGCTTCTCAACTACCCTATTGTGTTGAAGAAACGTTTCATATATTCACAGAACAACAACAATCTCTGTAGAAGGGGACCCCTGGAGATTATCTGGTTCAAACCCCCATTTCTGACCATTATGAAAGGTACTTAGGTTAACAAAATCCTTTCTCAGACCTCTGTATTTGTGTGGAAATTGCTATTTATGGTAAAAATTAATAAACAAAGCAAGCTTATTCATGAAATAAATAGTTTCCTTCAACAAAAGACTGAGTACTTCTCAGCACATCCAGAATTAACATACACTCACCACCTGTGTTTCTTCCTGGCATTTCTGCCTCACATCACTCAGCATATCTTTCAGTTTGGCTTTCTGCTGGTCCATTTCATCCAGGCGGTCTTGGGCATCTTGTTTCTGAGCCTCTAGCTCTTGCAAGTTACTTGTCTCCCTATCTAAATCATTTTGCAGTTCCTGAGGAAAATTCCACAGTTTGTAATTTACATTTAGCTGTTGTCTTATAGGAACGATCAACTACAGACAAACACGCTAGCAAACTCCAAAAGATTTTCTGTGTCATATAGGCATGCATACGTTTTGTTTCTGCAGGAACTTGTATGAGACATCAGGAAACAAATCGGTGCCCACAAGATGGAAAGAGACTGTGACACAGAGCATATGTAATTGAGCTATCCTAATTATCAAAACCAATACACTTTGAGCAATGATTTCCTAAACTACAGTGTTAGTGCAGCACTAACAAAAAAGACATTTCAAACTATTCACACATCATCTTCTATTTATATTAACCAGCATCAGAAGAAAACACTTCTGATGGAGAACAGGAAAATAAAGATCTTTCTGTAAGCTAGAGGAAAATTCCCTGAGAGGAGGAAAGTCTTGCCCAGAAGAAACATAAGGAAAGATCGAAGAAAGAATCCTTAATTCCCCATATATTAGATTAAAATGAAAACTAATAATGATAAACAGAGTTTTTACCTGAACTTCGTTGGTTTTCTGTCTGATTGATTCTTCCTTTTCCCTAATGTCCTGCTCTAGTGAGTATTTTTCTCTGCAAGATAAACAAGCACATACATTCATGATTAGTTAAATAATACAACATACATGCACGTATGCAAAAATCAATTAAACGTTATTCTGGAAATACCACGCAGCCAAAAATGCCAGCCCACATTCTGATATATTCTTTAAAGGAGCAAAGGTGTACACATATGAATTATTCTTCAAAAAATACTACCTGTTCCATAATCAATCTTTTGAAGTCACCTGGTAGAATCCAGGCTGGCTCTACGTAATTCGCTAACTGTAGGGTATCAGTGAGAGATTTACCACCAACTGCAGGGACAAGCAATGATAAACTGACTACAAGAATACAAAAGTAATGGACACATCAGTGCTATATACATAATCGGTTCCCCTACTCCAAGATTTTCTGTTAATAGTCCACAACTATTACCTCTGCAGCTGTGCAATTTCTTGACTGATATCATCCAGTTCCTTCACCCCTGTAAATTCTCCTGATCCAACGGAACTTGAACTATCCTGTTAAGAATGAAGCAGCCTATTAAAATGCCAAGTTGTCACAGCAGATCTTCCTTTACAAAGGCTGAGGACAAAGGTGGGACACAACCCTCATTTATAAAATTCTACGGGAGATGTCAAATTATTACACAACAACCACTAAGCATGCCACACAATTCTGCCTGTGAGACAGGAGAATATTTTCTATGCCCATTTACCAGATGGGATAGCCAAAATACTCAGCAGTCAAAGGACACACATAATGTCAATGAATAAACTGCAGGCAATGGTAGAATTAAAATTCAGAAACTAAAAACTCAGCTCTGCTATAGTCAACAGCAAAGCTTCCAGGGAACTTCAGGTAACCAGACTGTAATTTCAGTCTCTTGAGCCCTGCCACAGATTTATGCCCATTTCTGCAATTATACCCAATCTCCTGCAGCGCAGGTCCCTTCTACAGCCAGTCAGATGTAGATCAGGAAAGATGCAGACAGTGTGCCTTGCCTTTCAGGCAAGAAAATGGTCATTAAAAGTTATCAAGAAAGGATCTCAGCATTTGGTGCAAAGTTTGTCATTATTATAAAAGGGATTGCTACTTCTTTGAAAAAAATCACTGCGACTGAGCAAAAACTGCAACTCTGAACTCACTGCTAGTATGACGAATCAGACCTAGCATTTTTAAACAGCATTTTAAAAAGAAGAATGTACAGTTTGCTTACTTTGTGCACTTTGAGATTGCCGTGATAACCACAGAAAGTTTGGCTTTATTCAATATAAACAATCCTAACAATCCAGCCAACAAACCACAAACAGATAGCACAGTAAAATGTGACATTTCTTGCGGAAACAATAGATGAATATTCAGTTTAAATAAGTTAATTCAGTCCTCATTTTTGGATGAGCATTTCTTTTGTTAATATGCCATAAGTAATCATAAATAACAACAATAATCCAGACTAATTCTTAAAGCTAGAAAATCAACAGCTTCTAATACCCCTTTTATATTTTCAGACTAGATATAGATTTGCTGAGAGACCTGTACTGTACGCTGTACAGGACCACAGTAAGGTGTTACCCTATTTGATTATGAAATAAGTTTAAATGAGTTGCTGCATTGTTTAGGACAACACAGTTCATTGTTTCATGTGAAATGAAAACTAATCGTCTATGTTAAGAGTAACATACAGTTTATGTCATGTTATATTCAGCTAAAACCGCAGTAGATAAAAAAAAGATACAATGAACTGAAAATAATAGGAAGCTTAAAGCTCTCCACCAAGGTATATTTACTGCCCACAGCGTCAAAGCACTAGCACACGAGTAACTTTAACATGCCAACACCAAGCTGCCTGTCACAGAACTTCCTGACAGACCAACGCATCTCAAGTTGTTGCAGGAAGCAATATCACCAGGTCAGCAGCCAGTACGTGTAACTTCACCCTACTGCGACATTCTCAACATGCCAAGAGCAAGTGTCACAGACCAAAAGAGCAAAGAGACAGGAGAAGGTGTAGAAATAAAAAACGTTTTCACTGTTACAAGGAGCATACATAAAGAAATTTGCATTCTTTTGCATGTTACAATTACTCACACGACGCATTTCTGTTAGTGCTGAGATCTCAGTTCCTACAGAGGTCAAGTAACCTGACAGAGTCTATAGAACAAGGATATAGGAAAAATAAAAGGACCAGAGCAACAGCAACAATTAAAATGTATTTAGAGGCTCGATAGCTTTTCGGTTGGGAAGGTAAAAAAAGTAAAGCAAAACACTATATAATTTATAGAAAAGATGAAAGTATTGACATGACAGAAGTATTTATTCAATTAAGTTTCAAAAATACGCTAACACACACTGAGGAAAGGAACAAAGCAGGGTTCAGCAAAAGATCAGATGCTTCAGTAAAATGGTATTAACAGTGATGGATACAGGACTATAGACTGCCATGCTGTAAGGGATGAACCAACCACCAATTCCCAGAAACTAGGAAGTCATCACTCTTCATTTACCCATTAAAAAAATGGTACATTTTCATGGGAGGAATTTGGTGCAGATCACAGACAGGGACAGGCTACCAAACTAGCATTTAACAGCTGCTTTTAACAGTTCCCTGAAGTTAGAACAAAAACCCTTCTCTATGACAAAGGGGTATTTTTCATGCTAGGCTTTTCTCAGTGTTATTATTCCATTATTTGTGGAATATTCTACTGCTTTCTTCTTTACTGACCGTCTTGTGTTGTTAAAAAATTATGTATATTCTCAAATGTTAAAGAAATTTCTAAGAGGAGATAAGAAAAAAAAATTGTCAATTATTTGCCATAATATTAAAAAAAAGTAGAAAAGTAATACTCAAAGCTCTTTACTTTCAAAGCACATAAGCTCAGTATTATCTACGAATAATCAATAACTTACCTGTATGGGAGTGTTCCTCTCCGTGGGAGGGATCATATCCGGGGACAACACTTGTGGAGGATCAATCCCTTTACTGACCTTCTGTTGAATGAGGTACATTGCTAGTGCAAACTGATCTTTGCTTAGCTTTCCCATCTGTCTTGTGTCTGCCAAAGCCCTGGTAAAAAACAGATCACACTTATGAACATGAAAAGCTTATTTCTCCTCTACCAAGAAGTCTGAAATACACATATACATGTAATTTTCTTTTGATTCAGCCTCATCAGAGCTTGCTTATTCTAGTGAAAGAGTTCCATACACAGAGCAGTATTTTATTAGACATGTTTAACTGAATAGAACAGCATTACTCTGAGAACATATTTAGAGCACTAGAATCACACACACACAAAAAAATCACAGTTCACAGACTAACCTATCCTCCCTCCCAGAAAAAGCAAAGTGAGAATTTACTTCACCTCTGGTTTTCCATATAGCCCACACATTCTAGCACTGCAACAGGACAAATAAAAGAGGCTGGTTTTTGTTTGCGTTTTTCTTAGTGCTAGGATCACAACACTGGCTGGATAATCTGACTTCCCAGATGAGCAAATTACAAAAATACAGCTACTAGGGAATTCTTACCATATATGTGCTAGGAGATTCTGAGACAGACCTGAATGCATAAAAATGTCCTTTACTTCTTGGCCACTCACAAAACCATCCATGTCTGTGTCTGTTTTCAAGAAAATTTCATCGTATCGCACTTTCTCAGACATTGGTACTACCCAATTCACAGATGGCTGTAAAACAAAGTTTTACATTTCAAAAGAAGATAAATGGTCTTTATCAACACACTAAGTATAGACAACACTGTTCAGAGTGGGATGTGCTGAACATCCTGCACAATCAAATCTGGTTGGTAAACATGCATTTCCCCATTTTCCAGAAATGTTTTAGCCCAATACTTTTTACTTGAATTATAAACACTGATAAACAGCTATTCACCAGTTGAAAAACATTCATTCTTTGGAAATACAGACCCAGCTAAACACACTAACTCCTCAGGCTAATAACACAGGAGCTGTAGGAAGTAGACTCATGATTTCTTGGGTATTAAAGCAGATACGTGAATAAAACCTTTCTGCTTTCACTTTCTATGGCAAGTGAAAATTCCCCGTAAGATTTTCTACCTCATGATCACTCTGACTAAAATTCACTTGCTCTTCTTCCACTCCTCCAAGTCTTGCCATTCCCATTTCATTCCCTCTATCCAAATCACCCAACAACAAACACATTTCCAGAAAAGTTCTCCCACGAAGCAGAAATCAAAAAACAGGGGTTTTTTTCCCTGCAGTTTACTGATACAAAAAAGAACACAAAAACAAAAAGAAGAAAAAAGAAAACAGGTTTGTACCTGTGCTTGTTTGATGGTGTGCTTGGGAGACAAACTCCCTGTGCTGTTTAGACTGTTGACACTACCATGAGACGGGGTAGAACGGAGGCTATCTTTTGGTGGAGGACTTGCAGGGAGAACAGGAACTGCACCAGGAAAGACAGGCGTCTTCTTTCTTTTAGAAGGTGGTATGAGAGAATGGGGTAATAGTGAAGGAACTGGCTCTTTCTCAAGAGCTCTATAAACCAAATGCATTGCCTGCAAAGGCAAAAAAGTCAGACAACATTAACAATTACAAGAAAAAGAAACAATATTTTCCAGTGTCAGTCATTTACATATTAATACATCAAAGACAGCAAGATTAGAGATGTAAACCAGAGCAGATAATGTTGAATGTAATTCCAAAAAGTTTAATCTTGATGACACAGGCAAGAGTCAGTAGACGGATTTGAGAAAGATCACACAACAGCTCCATGTGAACAATTTAGATTAGAACAGTCGACTGTAGCAGAGAAAGCTGCAAAGCTGCTGAGAAAAAACTGAGTGATTTGCTCTAGCAGACACACTGTGAATTGAGAATCTAAAGCAACCTACCACAGCAAATTCGTCCTTGTCCAGGTGACCATCTTTATCAATATCACTGAGATCCCAGACCTACAGCAACGATGACAAAAAAACAATTTAGCAAACAAGTTACATTTTGTACTTTTGATGTTAACTGTCATCATATTAAACACGCTCTCTAAAGACTCCTAACAGATGTTTGTGAAGATCATGCTAGTTATAGTAGACCTAGCTAAACATTCTTTGATGAAACAGACTGGATTAGAGTTCTCTGACAATGTGAATCAACATTGGCCCTAACAAACCCTGGATGCAACACTGGTAGGTTTTTCATCTTTCCACATTGCAATTAAGGAATCATCAAGCTGACTAAAAACATCCAGAGGATGCTGGCTAGCAGATTGTCCAAATGTGTCTTCTAAGAAAGTTAAAGTATTTTAGAAAAGTAAATAAATTTCTGATTTGCATTCCATTCCTAAATTTCTAGTTTTCATTTTTAGTCAAAAAAATATGTCCACCCCCTAAAACTTTGTATAGGAGAGAATTTAAGTATCTATTAAATTTACTTCATTATTAGGTCAAGTACAGTCAACAAAACTTGCAAGAGATTTAGAAGGATACAAAACTTTGTGTACTCTCATACTCAGCCACCAGCCAGCACTGCTTAAATCATCAATATGACTTGGAGACAGTACAGTAGAGTGGACAGAAAGCTAAAACTGAGGCTTAATCATCCAGACTCTACTCCCAGCGATATCACTGGATCCTTGTACAAATTTAAGCTAGCTGATTTATCTCCTTTGTCCATTTCCTCAGTCTTCTATCTCGTCCACAAACTTTTCTGGAACAGGAAAAAGCTTCCTGAATTTCTATCGTGACAATAACAAGATAAAATACGAAGCCCTTCAAGACTGAGCACTTCACAATATTCAAGTACAGAATTAAAACAAGTCATACTTAGATTCTGTAGATAATACAGAGAAAGAGGCAGTTCTTCCTAAAGAGATGATCCTTTGTAACGCAGAAACAGCTCTTACATAGAACGTATTCATTCTCAGTCATATCAATATGCAAAATACTAAAGAATACATATTATAAATGGAAGCAGAAAAATACTTTGCTTCCCTTGCAAATATGCAATGGATGCACTAAACTCAGATCTCAGAAGTACTTATAAATATACACGAAAAAAATACTGACGATTTGACAGCTACAATAAACTAGCATGTTTTAAAGTGTTCTCTTGTACAAACAGCGGATAGATTTAATGGTATGTCTAGTAACTTGTATTTGGAAAAATGACAAAACAGTGGAATACAGTGTTATAAAAGCTATTATGATTTAGGAGAGCTTTTTCTTGTTTTTAAACAACCAAAATAAAAATTTCCAGCTCTTAAAACGCATACAGAGATAATGAAGCCAATCTACCCTAGGGCCCAAATTACTACTATTATTCTTATTTCTAAGTGGAAGACTTCAGGGCCTACTTAACGTTCTTGCTTTACAGCATGCACCTGATGTAAAATCTCAGCCAAAACCTGATCTATGTTGATAAGTTACATTTAAATATTTAACACTGCAACTACGAGAAGCTAAATAGAGAATAGCTAAATCTAAACAGCATACTTACCCTTCCAAGGATATCAAGAGGTAGCTTTGAATTCATCAGTACTGGTTTTACTTTGTCTCCTGAAAGTAAACCATTTACTGGCAAAAGGCTTTCAAAAATACCATCAAACTTTGCTTTTTCTTCCACCTAGTTGGTAAGAAATAGCCTGAATAAGTAAAAAAGTGTGCCTGTGTGAGTGTTGAAAATGAGATCTTGCAAGAAATTAAGACTGGTCAGTAATGTATTCATTCTAAATTTCCAAGCTCTCCTGCAAGTACCACCCAGGCTGTATTTAAATGTAAAACCCATGGAGCTAGATTTAGGAGCTTAATTTCAAAGCTAAGGTTATGATAACTGAGAAATTTTAACATGTAGCATAGAAGATGTGTTTCTGTAGTTTTGCAAAAGGACAATGTGTTCTGACTAAAACACTGCTGACCAGATTTTAAATCAACTTTTACAAACTCCGCAGAACTAAAAACTATTCTTCCCAAATAATTTGCTTCCCACAACATGTAACTACAAAAAAAATCTGTATTAGAAGTTTTTTTATTAAATTTCTATCTTTTGGAAACTGTTCACATTTGAAAATTAACTAAATACAAATAGTCCCATGAATGTATCAAAAGTTACTTTCTTCCAACTATCTATATTGTGTGTATCACTGAATACTAATTAGAACATATGAACTCAAGCTTTAAATTAATACTTCAGGATGGATTTGGTGAAATGCTTTGCTGTTCTCAGTGGGGTTCCTTTATACAAACATGAAAGTGCCTACTGTTAGGATTCTGGAAGAAATCCAGGCAGAAGATTAAAATTCATTGTGTCTTAAAAAGATCACATTGGGGGTTGTCAAAGGCTTGTTTAATACTTATTTCAAATATAAAACTACAGCTCAATATTCTCTATTGTGCACAAGTCTGTCATCAGAAAGGGAGGACTTCTGAAATGGGAAATACATTTGATACAAAATTCTCTCACTGGGAAAATTACAGACAAGGAAAATATTTACTTTTAAAGAATGGATGGAATGTGTTGTCTTTTACACTTACCCTAACAGCCCAGTGAGTCTCTGTTGAAGGTGGTGTGATCAGCAAAGGACTGCTAGTGTCATGCTAAAAATTAAAGAATTTTTTATTTATATGTATATATATAACTGTACGCACACTTCCATCTCTAATCCTTACAAATTGCTTTAACAGATGGTTATAGACATGAACCTTGACTAAACTGAAAAAGCGAAAAAGGCTGCACATGTACCCAAACAAAAAGATAAAGTCATATGATTTGTACTATTAAAGTCCTTCAATAAGGACACCGTGCATTAGGTGTCCTAATGCAGACACAGAACTAAGGCAACGTAAAGGAGGTTCCACAGCAGCTACTGCAGGCAAAGCTGCAGTCATGCCCCTAACTACACACTCCTGCTGACCCAGTCCAAAAATAGTAAATTTTTTTTTCCTTTTTTCATAAATTTAGAGTTTAGCCACGTCAGCTTCCTAAACAAGCCGACTGTAGTTAAACTTGCATCGGTTTTGCAGTCCAGGAAGGGGCTGGCACATATTTCTCGGGAAGCCAGGACTATGGCAGCCATGACTGTAATTGTCTGAAGGAACAGCCTGACAGCAGCCTGAAGTCTCACAGCCATTTCATTTATGAAACAGAAGATTATTCCAGCGTTCCAACTGAAGCCTTAGTTCTCATATAATACACACATACATCTAGGTATATATTACTTACAAACTTAGGAGGTGGCACAGTCAGGTTCAGACTGCTTAGGTTAACATCGTGGCCATTCTGTGCACATGCTACAAGGCGCAACGCGACATAGAAACCCTACAAACAATAGCATTTTCTATTAGAAAAAGCAACCAACCCATTTATGATTTTTACTAACACTGTACATGTGAAACTGAGAAAAGTATGGAAACAACAGACATATAGACCCATTCAGTTAACTGCAAGCAACAACCACCCCACTGCCTGTAAAGATGAGTCAGGAAAAACTTTACAGTAACATGGAACAAAGAGCTGAAAACCTCAAAGCTAGTTTTCAAGAAAGACTCTCCTATAACTGAGTAAATTGCAACAATTTTCCTTAAAAATTAATAATATTTTAAAAAATTCTCCATATCTACAAGTAACTTGATATTTGATATTCCAGAACATTTCTGGTAATGCTAGTTATATTCTTTCACACAAGAAAGACTTCTAAAATAAATCTTAAAATAATAGTTTGTATTTGTTAGACTCGATTATTATGTATTTATACATCACACACACTGTTTATTTACAGAAGAGGGACAGAAAATTAGATCGAAACTTCTCCAGCAGCCTCACTAAGTAATATACTTGGATATGAGCAGCACTGGGAAAAAAACACCTCATCTTTTAAACTATAACCTTAACAAAAAAAAAAAAGCTAAGTATAACTGCTATTGATATCAGAGTTTTCTTGAAACAAGGTAATCTGCTGAAGGTAACGCAAGAGGTCTACAGGCACATTTCATTTACCTGTTTATCCAAGTATCCTTTACCCTCCGGGTCAGCCAAATCCCATATCTGTGGAGATACAAAATAAAAGCCATTGTGATTTTAAAATAAAAAACTTAACTCAGCTCTATAATTCATATTGTATGCCTTCTTGAACTTGCAGCTTTCACGTTATGACATATAACGTTATTTAATTCTCAAGTTAACAACAAAAATGTTACACAAAAGACAAATTTTCCTTTTAGAATCCTTTGAAGCTCAGAACAATACCTTGGAGCTACTACCAATCTGCGGTTAACCCAATGTTCAAAGGATCTGACTTGCACTCCACTGAATCCCTTTTTGCAAACCCCTTCTGCTTAATGTTGGCTGCACTTAAGCAAGTGTACAAATAATTACTGTGTTCTCCAATTCCTTCAACTTACTTTTCCGAGGATAATATCAGAGAGACCAGATTTTTTAAGAAACAGTGCAGCTTCATTTGCCCCAACTCTCCCCGTATATGTTGGATCTACCTGAAAGATAAAAATTCACATTCAATTGAAGCATGTCTGTCACGAAAGCAGAGATAAGAAATGAAACATCCCTTGTCTCTAGGTCAAAGCAGTTATACAAGCACGCATTACCACTCAGCAGAAAGAATTTACAGAAGTTTAGCACTGCACTGGGGAAAGGAAAGAGACGGAAATCTTGTGGAAGAGGAAATCGCACTTTATTTTTTTTTTTTTTTTTTAAGAACCTACCTGTTTGTAGTAAGTTTCGTATAACGGATTCCCAGTAGAAAACTGAAAAACAAGAGAGACATTAAGAAAACCAAGAATGATCTGCAATCACAGATAGCCCAGCTCTACCAACTGACAGAAAAAAGAGCATATAGTACTTTGTGTATTACTTCTAGCAAAAATATAAAACCATGTATTAATTCGCTCTGTTCCAAACTGGATGCTTGAAATCTAAGTGTGGATAACAGGAATTCTCCAAAATTTGCAGTCAACAGACTGTTGCCACCTCTTAAAACTTCCTATTCACCAGCATTCATACTTATATTCACGCTTTTAATTAACAACACTATACAGTAATAAGGCTTTGCAGAACAGCTTTGAATTATGTGCCAAGGTATTTCAGAGTTTTCAGCATAACGCTGACTTGACTATCTCCTGCATTGTATATATACTTATGGAATATTTTCAGCGCACAGTTATACACACACGCAGAGAGCCCTGGTATCAAAATATGTCTGTGTTTCTGAGTTTTCAGGACTTGGATTTTAAACTGAAACAGAGTAAAAAAAAACAAAAACTACAGAATGAATGGTTAATTAACAAATGTCACAATTCCCTGACAATGCTGTCTAAGAATTTCAACTTCGTGTTATCACTGCGTTGCACCAAAGCAGCAGGCACAAAGGTAGGCCCTGCCTTTTTGGAACACTAAACAAGCAGATCCCTCTTCCCTCTTGCTAACGTTCCAAGCAAATGGGAACTGAAAAGCCAGAAGAGGCAGAAGCCCCAACACTCATCATCTCCGTTGCTTCCTACAACTGCCACACAAGTTCTAGCCAGGTGTGGGTTACACCTCCATACCGTTCTCCAGCCTCAATGCCAACAGCAAAAACACTACAATTCAAACTCAAACAAGTCATCCCTTAGAGCAGTCAAAGGCCTTACAAAACAAGCAACAAAACACACCAATAAACACAGTGAAACGACTGAGACGCAGAGATGCTGAAACATCCCAAAGCCTGCTTGGGACAACCGCTCTCCGCCTACAGGACACCGGTTGGACACCTGACGAAGCATTATTTCGCTCTAACTCTGATCCCTCCCAGATGCCACCTTCTTCCTTGTCATCCACATGGATTTCCGGATATTCTGCCTACACTGAGGGGAAGGGAGACAGAAATATGATGAAAGAAAAGACAGATAAAGAGCATGAAATTTTATTTTATACAAAGAGAATCTTCCTGTAGCTTTATAACAAACTTGTCAAATCTTAATTTAAGGAAACATCCAAAATAATTAAACCCTATTAATCAAAAGCAAGCGAACACCAAGCTCTTTCAACATCAATTGCTCCACTTGGCTAGAAAGATCCTGCATTTTCAGAAGAGCTTCCTGAACATCTTAAATCTACTTCACTTCTGCCCACCAACGAAACAATCCACTGCACACTCCACCAGCACGCTCTAGAAGCTGTTGCTCTTCCAGAAGCTGGACCGGAGTTCAGAAGAAAGCTGTGACCGTAACTCATAATCTGACTCATCTTTTTGCTAGCTTGTAAACGATCATCACAGATAAGCACTGTGTTCCTGTCCAAAGTAGGAAACACATCCTTCAGAGAAAAGGTGGAAGCAGGAAACAGTCAGTCCAACTCTGAATAAAATCTAGTACATTTTAGCCAACTATCACCCAACTATATACCTCTTGTTTGTCAGAAGGCTCAGAGAAGCTAGCCAAAGACTAACTACAAGCTCCTCTAACTCATTTGGCGAGTATCCTAGAGCACGCAGAGACTGGATTCATACCAAGATAGAGAGCAAACCCCTTCAGCAGCAGTGTCGAATGATCTCATCCCATCACCGGATGTTCTTGTCATCCTCATTTGACATTGTTAGCCATGACATACAGCTGACTTACCTGACAGAGGTGACAAGAATCCAGGGCGATCTGCTTAAATGCTATGAAGTGTCTTCTACAGCAATACATTCATCCAAGTGCTGCTGGAAAGCACTCCACCACTCGACTCTCTACTTGGAGAATTTTACAAAGATTAAGCCTCTCTGACTGATTTACCTAAATGACTGCACCTCTGTGATGAAGCAGACCAGACAAAATGGGCTCAAGTGATAAAAATAGCATAGCCACCTATCTACCCGTCACCACACGCGACTACGTCACTATCATTAAAGATGATTCTGTAATTTGTTGGCATCTGCTGATGAAGAACCTACACAAGACATGGTCAATGCTGGCAACCAGAGAAAAACATTTTGCAGAGTTTGCAGCTGATGAGTGGTCAAAAGATATAACCTGTCACACAGCAGTTCAGTTTGACTTACAATTTCACAAAACTCTGCTTTCTGTGCCTACTCCATATTCCCCAAAATGTCATCGATGACCAACACTTTACGCCGTCTCCCGAACAGACACTTCAGAACCCTGGTGCCTTGTTGTTTGATCTCTGAGTTGATTTCCTGTACAAATTTGAAGTCCAAGTCTTGAACCTGCACTCTCCCAGCAGACTTGGTACACTGCACTTGTGCTACGCAGCACATACACATGGATGCGTCTCCTTACCCCTTAACACAGGCCTGGAAAAAAGGCAGGTGTAACGTGCTGCCACCAGAACAATCAATAAAGCCAGTTCCTAGCAGCCCTCTTTCCTGAGGTCATCTCAGGGCCACCAAGAACTCTGCATCAGGTGAATTAGTGTCCTCCTGCTTCAGAATTTTTTTACAGCCACTCTTGTCACATCATACGATGGATGAAAATAGGTACTGTGAAAGGTGTTCCACAAAGATGAGAGCGAAAAGAAGGTTGCTGCTGCCCCAGAAAGAATACCTTTGCCCTTACTCTACTTGCCGAGTATCCCGATGTGTCTCAGAAGACTGAGCTACAAAATGATGTCCCAATATCTCTAACGTAATTCTCCATAACCTTCAGAGGCTGTAGGTTGAACATGCCTGGCACAGTGGAAAGATCACTGATAAGGTGATCAAATATTCAAGAAAAAAAAAGTTATCAAAGATAAATCCAATCCAGTTTCAGTTGTTAACTCAAGAACCGATTTCACATGCTTAGTCTTCAACTGTTTTTATGCATAGCCAGTTGAAACAAAGACAGCTGAAACGTTAAATAGCTTGCATACTGTACATTAGACATCTAAATTCTCTTTCATAAAAATGTAATTTCATACAACGATAAGGACAACATACTAAAATTCATTTATGAAAACAAGTATGATTAAACACTTCCACATGCTTGAATTACCCATACTGTTTATAGCTCCTAAAACATTGGTATCAGTATTCTTCTCATATTTTTTTGAGTGAACATGCTTCAACATTACAGCACATGTACCCTCCTCCATTCCTTTTAATACAATTTGTGGCATCAATTATAACTAGCACATTCTTTATAGCAATCATGAAACTGAGGCTATTAAAAGAGGAAGTTTAGCAATTTCCAGGGAAATTCTGTTTCTGCCCTGATTACAGCTAGATTACTTTTGACAGTTCAACATAGAAAAAGAAGATTTAAAACTAGAATGCTTCCACCGAATTAGCTGGAAAATAGTATGTCAAAATAACTGATATGTTCACAGAATGCAGCCCTTTCTCCCTCAACATAATATGTTATAAAAAAACCCCCACAACAACATTGAGGCCAATCTCTGAAATATCAGTTGGAATTTAAACACCACAGAGGAAGGATTTTGAGTATAATCAAAATTTGATACATTTTCACCAATGTACTGTAGAAGTTCCACAACGAGCTCTCTTGAGTCCAGTTTATTTTAAATACATATTTTGCACCACATTACTTCACTTGAAAACTTTTGATAACAGTTTGCATGTGCACGAATGTTTTCAGAGGTTTCTGAACATGTTCGTCTGAACCCGAGGAAGAACAACTTCCCTCTGAGGGTGACGGAGCCCTGGCCCAGGCTGCCCAGGGAGGCTGTGGAGTCTCCTTCTCTGGAGATATTCCAGCCCTGCCTGGACGCGGTGCTGTGCAGCCTGCTCTGGGTGACCCTGCTTCGGCAGC
>Ga0181612_112710_pt1 | contig 26158 bp, 10 predicted proteins | sample HoacroProtozoa21_FD_119630 | JGI IMG/M metagenome (GOLD analysis project Ga0181612, IMG submission 119630) | Hoatzin crop microbial communities from Cojedes, Venezuel. Combined Assembly of Gp0051906, Gp0051904, Gp0051908
AAAATGCAGATCTCTCATACTCCCCTCTTTTTTTTTTTTTTTTTTTTTTTTTTTTTTAAGAATTCACATCATCAGAAACTGTTTGTACTGGACTCCTCTGTTTGTTACCCACTACCTACTTCCATAAATTCTGAAATAAACAACAATCAAGGAAGAAGCCCTTTGCAGAAAGGGTTATTTATCTCACCCAGCTTGCTAAAGAACTCAATATTGGCTTGAGAGGGTTGGCAGGGTATAGCACTATCAATTATTATTTAGGAGGAGGTAGTGCCCTCCCCTCCATAAACTGATAACAACCAGGTCAATCAATTTTTTTTTTGCAAGAATACAACCCCAATCCAGTTCAGCACTGCCTAATCCAGAAAAAACATTTGTAATCACATCAAAACCTATTAAACCAGCCACCTGGTACTCCTCATAGTCCTTTTTGCCATTCAAACTGTAGCAGGGCCACAGCTATTCTTGCACAAGATGCAGAACTGGCTGCTAAGTTACACTTCCAGAAAAATCGAATGTTTTAGCTGCATCTTTCACTACAAACCTTACCATAGTAGTGACCCATAGCTTTTTACTAGCTATACCAAATCCCACACAAAATACTGATGAAACCTGGTGTCACGTCATGAAATATAATTTCGTAAATAAAAATGGAAGGCACCACATTTAAAACCTGAAAAACTATCATCATCCAGATGACTCTTTACATGTAGCATTTTCATCTATAATAACAAAAAAAGTTTGGAGAGAATTTACAAGGAATATATAAACTGATTACTCATTGACCCGCGTATGTTTTTTTACATCGGTTCTCTCATAGGTCACTGAAGTTAAACATAGTACCCTCTGAAGAGGCTATCGTTTGCATTACTCCACCTGATGCTTTCCTGCCATTCTAAGCCTGCACTAGCTGTCTGCTTTTATTACTGTTCTTTTCATGGCCAAACTAATGCATTATTGCTGCATAACATAACATAACATGCTTTTGTAAACTGCAGAACAGTATAAAGACACAGCATGGAGATGAAAAATGTAATTTCCATTTCATTTTATAACTCAGTCAAAACCATTTTGGAGAGCACAGGGAATACTATTTCCCAACAGCACTAAAAAAAAAAAAAGATGCTTCATACAACAGAATTGCATTCAGAAAAGTGCAACTGTTTTTAATCTGGAAAATCCTGACCAAGAATTCAAGAAGTTATTACTAATGTAACAGATTAAAAAAAAAAACACCTTAGGCTGCCTCACATTTTTAATCATGAGTTAAATGTAAAACTACTGTATGCAAAGACAAGATTATGAAACACAAACAAGAATTTTTTTCCTCATTACAGAACCGATTTGAACATTGAATTTTCAGGAATTGAAAGGAGGTAAAAAAAGGCATTAGACTGAAATCCTTCCTTATGCTAGGAGCACACAAGAAACAAAATGAAAAGTTAAAATCCTATGATCACAAATGGAAACGGAGTATTTCAGATTGACAGTACACCACTGAAATTATGGCTGAGAATATGAAGAGCTGAAGAACAGCGTTACCCCTCTTGTGTAACACTGCCTCCTGGTACAATTCACTTCCCAGTCATGTGTTTTAGACCAAAAGGGAACTGTGAGGAAGGTTCACAGTGAATCCCATTCCTTCAAGTTCCAAACCTGCTCAAAACACTACTTTTAGTTCTGCTTTCCCTCTCCTCAACTTCTGCTTATTTTACGGCAGTAATAGAGCCCAGGGGGCCAGTTATGGTACGTGCACACCTTCTTCAGGGACTGTTCCCCGTAGTAACAGTGCACTAAGCCAAAACAGCGGCAATTCAACCATGTCTCTGGATGCTGAAGCATCACATTTTGACATGACCCATTTAAAGGATGAAAGGGGAAACAGAATATGAAGACAAATAAGAAAAGTTTAGACTGTTGTAGCAGAAAGTATTAACATAAAATCCACACTACATATCTAAAAGCAGACCAAGGTGAACAAGGGAATGCAATTAAGGCATTTCTGAGTCATGCGCTAAAGCAGAGAATGGCTCCAGGTGTCACTCTCATATATGCAAAACATCAAACCCATGTTCATGGCATTGAGGTGACTGAAGGTGTTGATCTTGCATAGTAGTTGTACTGGAGGCTGATGTTTAGCCTGCATTTCTTTTCAGTGACAGGCAACACCAATGCCGTACTTTATTTCTGCTGTTACATTGTCAGAAAACACATGTTGGTAAGCCTCATCAGAAGACCACGGTGCTATTGCCTTGAGAACTTGTTCCACGATGTGCAATTTTAAAAGCAAGTTAAAATTACTTCAGCTGACAACATTAGCAAACAGCCAAGCAAAAATGTAGTTTGTTCAACAAACATTTTCTGTTGTCAGAAACTGGAAAGGTTAGCCAGAACTGTAAATATAGGTGAACTCAAGAGATTTTAGGTTCTAATTCACCTCTGCAGCCTTCAAAGGCTGAAGGACAATTCAGTTAAGAGTTAAGGATAAACACTTCAAGGAAGCAAAAGTAGTTAAGACATTTGAATTCTCTTACTCTTCTAAACCAACGAATAGCATCCATTCTCAAAGTGAGTCACGCAATGAGAGTGTAAAATGCCAACCAGGCGTGGGAGCAGTAAACGACTACATATCAAAAAATGGACTATTACGTGGGAACTGACACACAGTCCTTAAGATTTTAAGCATTTAGTCCTAAAATTGTTGAAGTCATACTTCATAAGAATACACTGGATTACAAAGGAAATTCTTTAAAAAGAAAGAGACTGCTGCATTTTAGTTTGTCCACCAGAACAGAAAGCTAAATAAGCCAAGTCCGTAAGCAGAAACTAGCTAAGTATTAGAATTTGATATAAGAACGTGGGTTAGAATAGTATCCAGGATGCTTCTTATTTGCTGATGACTACTCAGTTTGAAAGTTGGTGCATTTCTGAATAGGCCTGAGAGCTGAGTGGAGCTGTGGTCCGGTCCCACCAGCAGTACAAATTCCCAACTACAGACAGAGATACAGGTCCTGTTTACCTGCTCACCCGACTTCATAGGTTTGGTCCAGCAATGGCACAGCCACGCTAGCCCAAGCATTATGCCACATTTGGGTAGGTGTGTGCAAGCTGTTTAAAGATTATGGCAAACACCTGATAAGATGGTTTCAGACAAATAGCTACTAAAAGTGGGGTCAACCAGTATTAGTCCTTCAGCTTTGACGCGTGCAGGCAGCAGTATGATTTTCCACCTTGTTGGAGGGTATCCTGCCTCCCCTCCACATACAGATTGATAAATCCCTTGGAAGACACAGGAGTTAATTAGTAAATAAACAGTACACTGCTCAGTATGAGTGGTACACACTGAACACCTCTGACCTTTCTCAGTGGACCTAGAAAACAGTTCATTTATTCCAATAATCTAAAAATATCTTCAGGTCAAATTGCTTACGAGACTACAAGGGCTGTGAGTCTTTCTAGAGTGCACTAATCTTTCTAGTGTATATATATGGCATGAAGTTTCAGTCTGTTTTTTTGCCATTGCACTACTGTCAAGATAGCAGTCTGCACACGAAGTGTTCAGTAAATTCCCAACAAACATAGAAGGCCATTCTCATCTCCACCATTAAACCCTATGCAGAAGCCAGAAACAGACCACTTCCTTGCTACAAAAATTAAGTCACATGTCCCTCTGGGTGACTGATGAGCACGATTCCTGCAAAAAGCAAAGGCCCCTTTCCGCTTCAGTGGTCTCTCTACCTTAGAGATGCAATTATTCAACAAACATGTCTGCTCACAGGTTTTTAAAACAAAACAAAGCAAGAAAATAAAACAATGTCTGTCTGTATATTTTGACAGGAATTCATGTTTACAGTAACTTTAACTTTCACTGAAATGTGTATTTGTGTAGCTAAAACTTGCTAAAATAGAAGAGTGATAACTGAATCTGTGCTAACATCACTGAAATTCTAATAGCAATTGTTTGTGAGAAAAATCTTGTCTCAGTTGTCTGAAGTCACAAAATAGACTTAATTATTGAAATACTCTATCCCTACTGTAAGTCCAATAATCATAGTGCAATATTCATAATAGATGATAAAAACGGTATGTTGCTTAAATTCTTGGTGGCTCATGCAATTTCTTCTGGTGCAAGTCTTCTGCTTTAGTCTAGACAACTTATCCAAGACTTCTTTAGACATAGGTTCCCTTCACTGTTAAGAGACACTGAAATATATGAAGTCAAAGATCTAGTTTGTATCTTCCCATCTGATGTAGTTTGTGTTCTCTCACCTTCCTAGTGAATTAAACTTAAGCATGACCTGCAATCCCTATGTAGCATATTTTAATATAAATAAGCAAAAAAGCCACAGACAAAGAGACTCTAGCAGTCTCTTGAACAACAGCATATTGGCATTTTTCTTACCTTTTCCCACGGGGATAGTGTCGTACATATTCTCCCACATCATGAGCAGCTACAGCCAGCACTTGTGGGTCATCAGAAACCTCCAGAAGTTTCGTCAGGATTCTAGAAAAGCATTTGAAACAATCAAGTCCCAAGATTTGGTTTCGGTGGTTGGGGTGTTTTTTTTTTTGGTTTGGGTTTTCTTCATTGTTGTGGTTTTTTTTTTTTTTTAAATCACTGATAACTTGAAACAGCAAAATCTGTATCCATAAAAATGCTTCACAAGTCACCCAAATAGCAAAGCTAGAATATGTTTTCCAAACATGCAGTTGCACTTAAAACAATGGAGATCCTGCCCTAACTAACAGAATTATTAAAAGCATTCACTAGAGTAAGTTTAGTGAGCTGCACCTACAAATACCTACAACCAAGGTTTACAAAATATCTGCTTTTCGTTTTTTATACCTTGGCTTCAAGACCAACAGTTTTGAGTTCAAGACAAGCTGTACTAACCAAAAGTACAAATATTTACAGACTGGGACAGGGGTGTGACACAAACACAAAGCCTACACAAGGCAAATAGATGCTGCTGCTGCTTCTGTTATACAACAGATGTCAGTCATGTCTGCATGCTGTTCCGAGCTCTTGCACTCAGGATCCTGTACTACGGATTCAGAAAGAGATAAGGCCACACTGGTTATGACACAGCAAGGGGGTTATGACAAGCCTGCTATCTATCAGACTTTCCCCAATTCTATTCCTCCTTTCATCTTATAACAGCAGCCTTGCTCAGGGCAGGACAGTAAGGTCAAAAAGGGCAGAATTTTATGCAGAACACTGTTACACAGAGTCATTTAAAAATTAAACGGCATCCTAGCAGTTGAGAACAAAGCAGCACACTGAGTTCTTTGGTCTGTGCAACTGTGAACTTCTCTCAGGCCAAGACCATCAGCTTTATCTCAAAAACATCACCTGTTCAGTCAGCTGTTGTGGTCTAAAAAGCAGTTCTGTCCTAACTCAAAGACCTAGACATCTTCTGAGTACATACTTTCAGAAGTCAGAAACTAAGTCCTTGACTCCAAAAGGAAAGCTGAGCTTCAGCTTCACTTCATCTAACAATGACAACAAACACAGTCCCAAGACAAAATAGACAGAATGCAATGCAATGCAGAAGGTCAGATTTTCCATGGAACAGTACCACAGTTTTCAACCCCCAAGTATTCAAGACAGGAGTTTATTACTCAGATCAACACCGCCACACAACACAAAACTAAGGTACAGCAAAAACATTTTTCATTACATCGATTAGTTTAGTTGTTTTTCAAGTGAAAGCATGAAAAAGAGTCAACAGCACAAATCTGCACGCAAGTTAAGCTAGGGATATTCCCTCTATCATCATCACCATGAATATATTTTGACCGGTAAAAGCAAGTAATTCTGCTTTTGAACAAAACAAACCATATAAGAGTAAGGACCATACATTCTAAAAACAGCAAGATGTTCCGACTCGCTTTCACTTTAGACATTACTTCACGTTGAAATGTGAAACCTGTATTAGACAGAGGTTCAGACAAACACAGAAAATAAAGAATCATGTGATTCAAGAGTTGAAAACTTACTTAAGTAGTTCGTAATTCTTCTCATTTAGTCTTACAGCATTCTCCCGCCAAAACTTCTCAGACTTGTGTACAGGACTCCACTCCAGTCTTCCTGACTTGAGCTCAGAACTGTACTCATCGAAGGAGCTGCAAAACAAAAGACCTCAATGAAATATTGGCTAAGCTTCTATGAAGAGAGTTTGAACCCTGTGCCCAAGCCTATCCCTAACAAGCCAAAGCTGGAGCACAACTTGCTATGACACATTCAGAAGTCAGCTTTCTGCAGAGCATGAGAACTGTTCCCTGTCTCAGAGTTCAACACTTTCAGGAAAGGCATGAAAGGCAAACGTACCCCTCCATCCACCCAAACACAGTTCCGGGGAGGGGGGAAACCCAAGCCACACAATCACAGCATTTGGGAATTTAATTGGCTGTTTTGCCTGTTTTCTAGGTTTTAACTTCCTCAGCCAAGGATCCCAGTCCTTGCCTTTCATCCAATAAAACCTTTGACAAGAACTAGGAAATGCAGTTCAATTTATGCACAAGATCAAGAACTAGGTAAACAACTGCAACAACTTGAGTTAATCTGGACAGCAAGATGTCTTCTAAACAGGTAGTCTTCAGCTTAGACTGGAATTCCTATATGATCCCTCTGAAGTCCTTTAACAATTTATCAGTTGCAAAGATCACATATCCAAAAGTGAAAATTTATTTTCCGTTCAGCCTGTAAATGCTCACTTCAAATAGGAAACTTCTACATACAACCAGCGTTTCTGTATTGCTCTACCTTATCAACTAGCATCTACATATCGTAATTCTGTGTATTATTTAGCCTTAAAAATAGTTTTAGCAATGTTCATGTATTTTAAAGTTCACACTGCAAAGCATACCTCAGGTCCTGCACGCTCTCACCAAGCTTGTCCAGCAGAAATTTGATATCTTCACTGATGTCTTCATCATCATACTTCTGCTGATCCAAATTCTCTAGCTGCTTTAAAACTTTACACTGAATCATGGCAAGAGCATATTCTTGACGAGTTTCTCTCTCAGTAGATTTCTCTAATAAATTCTAGGGAAGTAAAAAATTATTTGTTTTGTTTGTTTTAAGAACAGACTACTCAGAAACAAAGTGGTATTTTTAAGAATATCTTACTGGCACTTTTTAATTTAGTAAGTGACAGAATTGACTACTTCCTGAAATAATCTCTCCAAACAAGTAAAGTATGAGTCTACCACACAGTGGCTGCTTTACACCTACATTTAGTAGCATAAATTGCCTAGGACTGACCTTACTACATAGGAGGAGTATTCCTATCTGTCACTATAGCAGATGAAGAGGAACGTAAAAAAAAATAAAAAAAGAAAAAAAGGCTCTGTCTTGCAAGGTAGCAGTAATGCAACCGTGTGTGCTGAAAAACACAGCCACCACTGCATTTAAGTTTAGGTCACTTAGACATTTTTCCTCCTGGACGGTATACTACCTTCAATACTAGGAAGTATCAATTCACCTGCTTTGATCATTTTCAACATCAAATTGGGCTGACTACAAAGACTATTCAAAGAAAAAGGGCAGGTTTATATCCCAAATGCCAGAGACTCTGCCATTAACAACTACTTTTATCTGGAATTATCATTTTAGATTTCCATGCAGCAATAGCATTAAGCAGGAAAGCCTTAAAAAGAAACTAAACACCCAACAAAAAACTGAAGTCATCTTTCCAACTCAAGAGTTACCATCTGGATTAGATCAGCTTATTTTGAATTTGGGAATATTCCAACTAGACATTTTTATTCAAACAGAAGCTTGTTCGTAAGACTGGAATTGCAAGTACAGAATGTAACAGTCAAGTTCCAATGTCATTTATTCATTACATTTCTACTCAATTTAATCAGCTTCAAATCATGTTGTTCAAGCAGAACTAGCCACCTGCACGTTTTGATAAAGCTGAAAACATGAATTCTATATAAAAGACAAAAGTCCTTCACAAACAGAACATGTGTTCGTATAAATAAGGCTTAACATCTACCATAAATAAGCAATGACACCGTACAGAAGGAATTTGACTGCATCACTCTCATTCATCACACTTCAGGTTTCTAAGATATCAGACATCACACTAGTTAGTAAGACAGAACACTGCAAATAAATGTTAAAACTTGCAAACTAAAAATAAGTCATATTACTGCTTTTAATGGCTTTAATATAAAAACTCTGTTTCTAGTTCAGTAAGAGAACCGAGAGGTAAAAGGTAATTTACAGAAAGTAATACTAAATTACTTACAGCTAAAAGTGCTAACTAGAGCAAAAGAACAAAGAATGAAACTTAAAAGACAACATTCAACAAGCTCAAGGAGCAGGTAGATAAAGTTTTCAAAGAACTATTAGTTAAGAGAATTATAGGCAGAGTTGTAAGTTACTCCAAATATTATTACCTATCTCATACTGTAGTGAGATATTCAAGCTTTTTATCATGAAATTGAAAGGATATATTAGGAAAGTATAAACAGGAACACATGACTAAATAGAATGGATCAGTGAACTACTCAGTGATTTAAAAAAAAAAAATCTTGAGTTACAAAACGATTTACAGGTAGGAAACACATAAAAGACAATAAAAGTAGGAAAAAAGAGGAAAAAACATTTTAATAGGTAAAGAGAGAAAGTTATTAATTCACAGTAGACAGAAGTACCCAATACCTGTTGCTTTACAGAAAAAAAATTACATTTCACTGACATACTTCAGGCAATTAACTTTCCAAAGAGGTGAAACTGGTCAAATTCGGAGAAACTGAGAGAAGACGTATGCAAGTTGTCAAGACTCGTGGCATACCTTCACCAATGCACAGGCAGTAGGGGTGATTTGAAGAAATCATCAAGCCTAGTCCTTCATGCAATTCACTTCCCCCCTGCCCCCAGCTGATGCTGTTTACTGTGCTGCTCACACAGGAAAAGGGCTTTTTCACCTCTGCTACATATTTTACATATTTTAATTTTGCTTCAGATCTCACAACTCTGATGTCTAATTACGAATCTGTTATTTGCCGGCTGCCAGTTTATAACCTCATTTTCATGTCAATGCTAGTCTTTAATGTTAGAGAAAGAAAACAGCAAAGTTAGTTTCCCCAAAGCCTGTTACAGAGCCATCATCTTCTTTCTTCACCTTTATTTATTAAAAGAACTTGGCTTCATTTTTGTCTCCTCTTGCAAAACACACTAAATCTCAGAACTAGCAATTATTTCTCCTATTTTTGATGACCTCAGAGTAGGAAGAAGTTGAATATAAAGTGCCAAGCCCCTCAATTTCTTCCCCCCCCCAAGCTGTCTTACTATACGTCCCTGACTAATCCCAACATTAAGATCCTAAAGAACACTAGAACATCTGCAGAGGTCTACATAGTAAGAATAGCCCCTACTGAATACCTCACACCACTGACCTCCTTCAACAGGATAAATAACATATTTTTATGATCCACCTTACCCAGAAATTTTTCAAAGTGGCAGATGCTTTAGGCTAGAGAGACCATTTAAGTCGCAGAGTAAGCACCTTCACACAGCTCATTATTGCTGATCAGCAAGTCAGTAACAATTTCCCTCTCCCCAGCCTAATCTGCTTGCAACACCTACCACTGGAACACAATCAACACCCAGGAAAACAAATAGTTTCCAAAACCTACATCTCCTACTCAGAATACAAGTCCCATTTTAAAATAGGATTACAAGTTGTTATAGCACTTCTGTATAAGACTCTTGACCAGCATTCACATAAAACAATGTGCACATGCACAATTAGCATCCATGAACACAAATTGGTACTTTCACAATGAAAACATCAAGCCTTGGTGCTCAGTTATTCCAAATTATCTTAAACACGACCAGTGATTTTCAGGTAACATGGACACAGTAAGTCAACTAATCACTCTTACATGTATATTTTCATTCATCTTGACAGAGCCACCAAGAAAAGATTTTGGGACTAGTAGATAAACATAATTTCTAAGTCAATCAGTTGGACAAACACACATGTGTTTAAATCATATTTTTTATTTAAAGCTTCATAAGGCAAAATTTATCAGGTATTAGTAACTACAGTGTTTTACACTAGTACCAGCAGGAAAAAGAATCTTGAACTAAAGAAGGGAAATCTCTAGTGCCTGTGTTAACATAGATTTGGTTTTTAGTCAACCTTATTTTAAGAAGACAATGAATAGCAGATGCCTATTACTTTTAATAGCATGTCTACTACCTGTAGCAAAACTCAGTTCACAGAAAAAAAAATAAAAAAGAAGGGAGAATTAAGCTTTCAATCCAGTTTACCAATATGGTCTAGCAGAAACAGCTGTGCATCAGCAACATTTGAGACCTATGCATCTGAGAGAGAGACACAGTGCAATTGCAGTCAACACACACTTACCCGAAATGCTGCAAGGATGATTCTAGTTACTTTCTCTTTGACAGATTCCTGAAGAATATCCGACAGCACTGGAACAATATTATACCGACGGAGATATTCACACATTTGAGGGCTAAAGGCCAGCAGCCACACACAGAAAATCATCTGATACTGGAGCTGAAAGCCACATTTGTTGCTCAAGACCCCCATGATACTGAAAAATTAACATAGCATACATTTCATTTTTAAATTATGACCACATAGATTGCATTGCTCCACCCTGAAACATTAAAAGAAATGGTTAATAGGAGCTTATTGGAAAGAGCTGCTGCGGATGAGTATACAACACACACTTCACAGTATCCTGCACCAGTATTTATCATTATACAAGCAGCTTGTTCAGAAAGCCATCTTTTAAAGATATAGTTATTTCCTCCTTAGCCTTACAGCCATAAAGCAACTTTCCTTATGAGAACTGATGTGGTACTATATTCATCTTCAGGTTCACCAAGACTCTTTTTCTACTGGCATGTTTAGAGCATTATTTGTCATTCTAGGAGAAACAGAGAAACACCTAGCTACTCCTTCAGAGTCAAGAAAGAGAAGGAGTAAACAGACAGAACAAAATCTACACAAATTGAACTTGTTTCTTTAATTGTATCTCTGCACAGAAGTGTCTGAAATGAGCTGAAGTAGTCATTATTTAACAAGTGAGTTCTCAGAAAACAGCTTATAACACATCACAGATATACAAAGCACTGCTAGAAAAGAAATATTACAAGACCTCCAAGAAGAAATCAGGCAGAACCTTTGTTCACCTAAAGTTCTGAAAATTTAATAAGCAATTTACAGGTCCATTCCAAAAAAGATAACCCAATTAAAATAAAAAATCTACTTTCAAGATCACTGCTATCAAAATTAAGACAAATTCAAACTAGTCGAAACACAGGCTAATTGTAATGCTTTAATAGTTCTTTAAAAAGCGTCCTTGGTGAAAAAGTTTGTTTTAATTAGTGTCATCTTGACACATGTGAACATCTTTTGAACTCTCACTTCACTGGCAAGTTTGACTTTTCTCCTTTTCAGAGTACAGGGGTATTTTTCTTAAAGTGCAAACCATATAGCCACCATCCCCAACAGAGGCATCAGTGGCAGAAAAATTATTTATAGTCAAGCATTTTTAAATAAGTGACAACATCCTAGCCTCATGCAGAGCTATTTATGAAGAGAATCTGGATAAAATAATGACCTACTGAAGATATATGTGGAAAAAAAAATCAGCTTAGCTCTAGAACATGTTTCTCCTTTCACTAATACTTTCAGACTGAACAACTCCAAACTGAAAGGCAAGGAATATTAGCAGAAACTCATTTTGTTGGTCCTTCTTTTATTAAATAAAAAGCACAGCATCTTCAGCTGAAGACAAAAGGCTGTATTCACCTTCAGATATTTATTTAAGCAGTTCTTCATGAAGAGTAAGGTAGCATTAAAGCTTCAACATTGGTACCTATATCTGCAGGTTTCATTTCTCTATTTGATTGTACTCATGTTTGAAAACAAACAGGTTTTGAACTCAAACAGAGCAGCTGCCTTTTGCAATAGAGTTCTATTCCAAAAGAGGTCACTGGGGAACGTGCTATTGTAAGTGCAAGTATATCCACATAAATTGAAATAAATGCTCACCAATTTACTCCATCTGCTTCTACCCACGCAAAGCGATATTCATTGACCCTGAGCATCAGCTGCAGACATCCAGCAACACACTGTACATACTGGGAACTCTGGGTGAAAAGAAGAACACATCACTTCTTACAGGAAGAGTTAGGTAGCAAGTGCTGCAGTTCAGTTTTTCAAACTAGGCTTTACTGGCATGCTTCAACACACGTTTCTTCAGTGACACTTCTGAGATAAACAGGCTCACTCTTACAATGCCTTACACACCCCTATTAAAAAAAAACAAAAACAAAAACAAACACAAAAAATACCAAAACAACAAACAACCCACAAAACTCACAAGAAAAGGTGAGAAGCAAAATATAAATGGAAGACATTTGTGAATAGGAAAGAAGTGTTATGCAAGTGATACCATTTTACATTACCATAACTGATTCTTATAGCCCATTTGAACATGCCTTCTTTCACTATCTATGAATGAAGGCTGTCTTCTGTTTGATTATACTGCCAGAGCCCTTTTATCCACACAGTCAGCTGTTATTCCATTGAGCAAACTTTGGGAAATAAATCAGCAAACTGGTTACCAAACTTCAAGAAGTTTCCTAGAGGTCACTGCAGAAAAAGGAATCCTGAGCTCAGGTTCTTCCCACTCTCATTTTCCAACTCCAAACAGCAGGGGTGTCATTACAATTCTATATTTTCCTGCACATGTGCCACACAGTGAGTACCACACTTATCATAATCAGAAGTATACTTCTACAAAAAATACCATTAGAAAAATGAGTATGCAAAATTATCCTCAAAGTTTAGCTTTGCATGTTAATTTTTTCTTCTTTTCATTAAAAGCTTAGCACAGTATACTGTGCTAAGAAAAGAATAACGCTAAACTTTCCCATCAGGAAAACACCAAGAGATGCACCACTGAATTCTATTTTCATTCAGACTTCTATATGTACAGTCACAAAGACAGTATCATTGAACAGCTTTTCATCTCTAAAAGCATATGTTTTCTGTGCAGTAACACACAAGATGGGCTGCAGTTCAAAACTACGTTTTGGTCAACCCATTGTCCCTTCCACTACAGCAACAGAAAGATCCCAAGGTACAACGCAGGTGGCATTTTTTTTCTCTCTTCTTGCTCACCTTCTAGCATTATCTTCACTAATCCTCAGATATGCTGCTGATAAAATGTTGGGGTGTGGTTTTTTTTTTTCCTATAAGCCTTTTTCTTTACTAAGTGTCTTGAAAGTCTTATGGTAGATCACTCACATAATACAAGGTCAAACCTTTCAAACATTTAATGGAGTAAAGTTGTTAGGCAATCCCACATGAAAAGAGAGAATAAACAGAATTTCAAATGAAGATTAATTCATTCTGTGTCTCTCATCAGAGATTAAGACCTTTACGTAGAAAAATGAGTCTGAACACGTAGGCCCAAATCATCATACAGAACATTAATTTCTCTGGGTAGGTATTCTCTCTCACACACCATGCAAATAAACCAGCTATAAACACACAAGACAGCCCTCCTGCCCCAAATAATGTATTCATTTATCTGCATCACCAACTTGTGTACCACTCAACTTGGAGTTCTCTCTTTGAACAGTCTGTCATAAAAGCATTCTCTTCCAGCACTACTATAATTGAAATTTCATAATAGATCCCAGTGCGCATTTCCTCTGTAAAATGTTACAACTGCATCTCTAATTTACTCTGAAATAAATTAGTGAAAAACTGCTTGGAAATCCTGCACAAACTAGGTCTGAAATCAGAACACTAACAAAGTCAAGACAATACTTACCCAACTTAATTATCCTAGAACAAATTTGCACTATCAGTTCTGCTGCTTTGGGACCCTGTAGAGGTACGGTACGTCCATGCAGTGCTACAGTACCATGAATACAGATTTCTAAGCAAGTTAGAAGAGCTCACAGCTCCATAATGAGTGGTGTTGCGTGCTGTAGAACTATTTACTGTTTAAAGGCTCTGTGAGAGAGTGCTGTCAGTCTAACAAAACGTGGAAGTATGGCACACAGAACTGCACATGAAATACTGAAATACTTCACCTTCTATGCTCAGGCCCTAATTTTACCCCCTATCCATCGCTGTGCATAACAGTCTCTCATCTTTTCTATTTTAAACCCTAGTCAGGTGGTAATTTAAGAGGCTTTTCTCTACAGGAAGCTAATGCTTTAAAGCAATGACTACATTTAGAAGCGAAACAAATTCTAGGTTTGTATTTAAGTCTTCTGAAAAGCCATGAAGACTTTCAGGTTGCAAAGGGAATAAAAGACCAAACTGAATCCTACTCCACATTCAAAAGCTACGATAGACCGCCCCGTTGTACCACAACAAAACAGAAAATTCAGTTATGATGATCACTTGCATTTGCTATGCTGCTGCAGTTCATCTCCAAGCTCAACAGCCATTATAGCTACATGAAATTCAGTATAAATACTGATGAGAAAAGGACAATCCATTTTCACCTGAATTCAGGCTATTCACATATGAAAAGCTTACAGCTTTGAAAGCGCTCTTGTAATTTGATGCTACAGAGGTTTCAGGGACAATGTTATCCTCAATATCTGATGCGCCTTTTCTCAATTCCGCACATTACGAGAGCCAAAAGCTTCTTATTTTCAGGTTAGTTCTACAAGTCAGACAGTTCAGTGCTAAACAGTCAATGTTGTTTAAATATTAAATTAACTGCCTATAATTTTTTCAAGTTTTAACAAAGAGGATGCTAGATACATCTATATTTTTAACAACCCAAACAACTTGTAAAATACATGCTTCCACTGCCAGCATTTTTGGCGAAACCAGTGTTCTAAAATTCCTTTTGTTTCTTGGCGCCATCACCTGGCACTCTGTTGTCGTACAGTTCTGATTCCAAGTACTTTCTGTTAACTGACACCAGAACAGCTCTGCACCTTAATCTGAGGAGTGGGTATCACCTGCTCAAAATAGCAACTTGACAGGTTTCAAGGATATACTCACATCACTTGTGGAGACTGCTCCTGTTTCCACAGAACCCCCCATACCACGTAGTTTCTAGCAAAAAAAAAAAAAAAAGTTTACATTCAGAGCTGTCCTTCATCCTTACAGAACAGTTGTTACCAAGTTTCTTTCAATTCTCCCATCTCTTCAGTCATAACAAGATTAAGAATCTATTAGATATTTTTTCTGCTCAGTACATTATGATAATATATTGTATTTGTTTCCTACACACACCATCAAGTCTAGAAGAATATGCTTGAAGCTAATCATGGTATATGAAGATTTAAATTTTTTTTTATTTTTTTTTAATTCAATCGTGGATTTACTCAAGACATTTATCCATCTTATCTTAGAATTTGAAAACCATTCTCCTGAATCTTTCCGAAGCAAATTCCAACTTTAAGATTCTTCTTCCAGAGTAAAAATAAAACTCATTTTTAATAACCCCAGTCTGGAAAACTATGAAAAAAACTATATCCCTACTAAACCTACCGAATGTTTCTCTACTCTCCAGAATCCACTTCTGCTATAACAGAATGACAGATCACTGAATTTTGGTAAGGATTGCAGCGAAAATCTCCAAAAATCAATACAAAGGAGAACAATTAATCTTTGAAGAAGCCAGCAGTAAGCAGCTCATCTTGAGCTAACAGCATACACTGTCCAAATAAGTCAGGATTTATTTCGTTTCAAGTGACAGGACTAAAAATAAAAGCTTTGTACTACAGTAAACCAGAAAAAAGTTGATATTCACTTCCTGCCACCATGTGACCTTTCCTAGCAAAAAGTTCTGAGAAACAAAATAATACAGGGAGACAAAAACACCTCACCATATCTTTTCTCAGTCTCCAGAAGAAAATAAAGATTTACCAACAGAAAAGGCAAAAAGCCTTCTTCTTCAATTTTTATTTTTAATTTCCTTCTTTTTAATTTTTATTTTTAATTTAAATCTCAAGGACTGGAGTAGAAAATAGAAAATATTAAATTAAAAAGTATATATTTGAATAAAGGATATTTAGCTTTAAGAATAAAGTAAATTTCATTTTTAAAAAAGAAAACAAAAAATCCCTCCTGTTTGCGTATCTATATATTCGCATTCTTGAAAAAAGCGTGAAAAAGTCACGCTAACATTTAAACAGAAGTAGCTTTTTACCTGTGAACTGAGCTGAGTTTTTATCCAGTTGAAATAATAATTCAAGTCACTGCCTTCCATAAGTTCCTTCCCCCATGCAGCCAGTTTGGCAATAATTCTTGCTGCCTGGAAATGAATGCAATAAACAGATTTTTCAAACAGAGTAATTTCAGGATTCAGTGAAAAGCAGTATAAGCTCTGAAAATGAAGTTTAGGTAAAAAGATGGCCCCTTACAGAAATCTACCTGTTTTCTGTGTAGGGGACTCGTCATGCCTCATCATTTTGTTTCTTCAGTTTTCTGCTGCTTCTACTTCCTAGTAATTGGCATATTTTCACAGTGTTACTGGATACCCACCTCTGATGAAGTTCACAAGGCACCAACAAAGAACTCAGAAGAAGGGGAGCTATCAATGGGCTACTAAAGTAGGACACTATTACAGTCAGAAATCCATCAACAGTAAGACACTTAATGGTCTAACACATACAACGGCAGGCTTACTTTAAGCAACTATGGTATATGCCAACATAAATGATTGCAAAGTATTAAAGTTTCCTGTACTTAAACCAAAGCAAGTCATCTTCAAGAAGAAGGAATTTTCAAGCCCAGAAAAAGAACAGCAGAAAACCAAAAGGGAAGGTAGAATTTAAGAATGAAATTAAGGAGTAAAAATGTAGTCAGGTTAAAAATTTTCACGATGCCTATGGCACAAGAATACATACAACAAAGAGTATATTTCTATGCTAGCCTTGCCAAATTACGTCTAAAGTAACTCTGCATTGCATCCTGCAGCTTATTTGCAGGAACATTTGAGCCAACTTATGTATAAGTATGCCATCTAACCAAGAAACTACTGAGGCAGGGATTCGTTTGACTGCATACAGCTCCACGATGCAGTGAGGGGACCATTCCAGTCACCTTTCCACTACACCACATTCAGATGTGCAGCATCACCAACGATTTCTAGAGCAATTACGAGTGAGAGTCTGGAACAACGATCTCTACGCTGAAATGCATCAAATCCACTACTGAACGCAGCCAAGTAACACTATAAAATCCCCTCTGCTTTAAAACATGAGATATCAGATTGCCAGATTACTGTGCTCCTGAGTTCAAACTGCTACCTGACCCTTGAATAAGAAACAATTCATGCCTAGCAGAATTTGAGCCTGAACACAGAGAACAAGTATTTTTATCTGTCTATGCAGATACAACGATGTGGTAGCGAAAGCCTTCCAGTGTGCATATGGGAGGGAAGCAAAAAGCCAACAAAACCAACAGCAACCTAAAACTTTGTTTTGAAAACATGCACGTGCTTTAAAAAAATTATGCACAAAGTGTACTAAAAGGCACAACAAGGGAGCAAACTTAGTGTTGTACAGTGGATTCACATTGTGTTAAGTTCCCTGTGACTTGTAAAGTTATTTGTATATCTTCGCAGTACCTAAGAAAACAATACCTGAACAACACACCTGTCAGCAGAGAAATACTGAGCATAAAAAACTACACTATACATTTGAAAGCCACCATTCTAGGGAGACTTGCACTGGAAGGGTCTAAAAATTACACTTTACCTGCACGTTTGAGAAGTCAATATTGTCCAGGTTTGCTCAGACTGTGGTTTTGCATATGGGTCTTCAGCAGCAATACCACAAAAAAAACCACAACAACCCACCAACCAAAACATCACAGCCTCCTCCTTCAGCCACACCAAATGACCTGATTCCATGGCCATGCACTGAATCAGTCACGTTTAAAAAAAAAAAAAATAAAAAAAAATAAAAAAAAAATCAAGCCTGACATTTTTCTTCTTTGTTGAAGTCGCAGCACAGCCCCAAATACAGTTGCACTGGCCACACCAAAGGGCGAACAGCATAACTTGCCTGGAATTCCTTGCGCCAGTACTGCCACCACAGCATAATGCAGGCCAGGTACATGGTTCTGTAATTTGAGCCACTGATTTGATTCTACCACACCATGCCAGCATAAACATATGCAGTGATGAACAACTCACAGCCATGCAGTTTTCTCCCTCTTCAAGCCACAATACAAGTTTTATTAGTGGAAACTATGGTCTCCATTAGGAATTTACAGTAATACAACCATATTTTTCCCCCACAAGGAAAAAAAAACAAACTGCTGAGATGAAATGGCCAGTTCTCACCACAGATGACAGAACGATATTAAGAATTCCAGAAAAGTTACTTCATATAGACCAGCGGCACCCAGTGGCTCAGAGCACAGCAAATACCATACAACACACATGGCTGCACTGAGCTTGGATGGGATGGACTGAATTTTTTTCATAGCAGTCCATACGATGCTATGGTTTAGACTGGTGACAAAAACAGTACTGATAACATACCAGTGTTTTAACTGTTGCTGAGCAGTGCTTGCACAACATTAAAGACTTCTCTGTTTCTCGCTCTACACTTCCAGTGAGTAGGCAGGGTGGGGGGGCCAAGAGGCTGGAAGGGGACACAGCCAGTACAGCTCACCAAAGAGATGTACAGGCTGACCATCAGTCTGCTGATGCTGTGAGATTGCTTTTGCGTAACTACTTCTTGTTGGATTTAGTTTGGGTTCCACTTCCCCTCCCTTTTCTGCCTTTCACTTATTAAACTGTCTTTATCTTGACTCACAGGTTTTCTCACTTCTGCCCTCCCAATTCTCTCCCCACTCCCGCTGCTGGGGACTATGCAAGCAACTGGGATGAGCTTTCCTATCAGCCAGGGTCAACCCACCACAACAGCAGACATTATTTCTTCCCCAGTATGTTTACAAACCATTTTAAGCAGATTTCAAGTGGCTTTATAGTAATTTGAGCATATAAAGTTTAAGGTTCATCAAGGTAAAGATCTTTCCCTCTCACAGGATAATTTAAATTCTAATATTTGTACAGCATGAGGAGCACTGACCGGCAGTTGTGACAAAAGTTATTTTTCTAGTTATGTCTTACTGTGCTTAATCAATTCTAAAATCCTTGCTTTTCCAAGCCTTTAAAACCTGCTCTCATCTCCCAGAAAACACAATGTCAATAAACGATGTAACTTTTCTTTCTAACATGTGGTCAAGTGAAGCCTGTATTAAGAATTGCTCATCTAGACTGCAAAAAGAAAACTTTCCAGTCCACTCAGTAGTTTAGCTTCAAACTCCAGAATCTCGTGAAGAAAAATAACACTAGCTTTTTTCTCTACCATCTTCTGAGACAGGTTCATTTAAAACTTACCATATGCACAGTGAAAAGATCTTGTCGATTCAACATCGGCAGAAAATAAGACCATGCAGTGTTTTTACCACGTTTTGCATAATCAAAGAAGATAGAAACACGCTGATGATTTTCCTGTAAAAATTGGGAGAGAGGAAAAGATAAGAGACTTGTAAAACCATTCAACAAAGCGGTTATTTGCTCCTCATTATGTAGGCATACATCATCAGAGTGTATCCTGGCTTGTAACAGCCCATGGAAATTTTTCAGTTTGACAGTTACTTGTGGATACAGTTCATTTCAGCACTCCAACATTAAGGTTAGAGATCTGGGGCAGGGCGAAACAAAATTCGAAACCCTATCTGTATCTCAGTACTCCCACACCCACTTGAGTAAAAATAGATGTATCCTTTTGATCAAGCAAGCAGAATGAGAGAAATGAGACTAGCTAAATATTGCCATTTTCCAGAGGAGCACTACTCTTCATCCAATCAATTATGCTTGAATGAAGTCCACAGAAAGTTTTCCATGTATTGCTACTTCCACACAAAAGCTTGTTGTTCAACTTGGCTGCGTGTGCTACAAGTGAAGCTAGTTCCTGCCTCTCCACTCCTCGCAGTGAGAAGTGAGCTCTTCTCTCCCAGATGAGACTTCAGCTGGTTCAGCTGTTATTTCAGGCAACCTGCATACCTAGGAGAGGACACAGTCACCAGAAGTCTGTTCTCCAGGGCTTCTAGGCTGAACCACAAGAGACCACAAGTACCTGAACTTGGTCACCATGCAGAGTTTCTTAGAGCATTTCACCTAATAACCACTGTGAAAGGCAGCTAATATGATCCTCCTTAAAGCAGAGCAGAGAAGAGGCCATGCAAACCTGAAGGAGAAAGAGGAGGTCTGCTATTTCCTAATAGCCTAGAACACAGACAGTCTTCCAGAAAAAATAAATACCTGGATTCTTGCTTTTGCCCAGCATTTTCATATACTTTCTAGCCTGGTGAGTGGTAAGCTTTCATTCTAAAGAGATGTCTCCCCATTGAAGTCGCGCTGCTATAAATTACTGTACAACTCAAGGCAAAACTGCACAACGCAAAACTGTTTGAAACACCATAATTGGGAAACTCACATGAGAATAGTATCTCAGTCTCCACTACCCAATTGATTTAATTTTCCAACTCCCCTCGCTGAAGGGCTTTCCTCCATCAATTCAGCACCCTATTATTAACTCTGTGGACCAAGAATCAGCTAGGCAAGCCCACTTGTTGGAATATGCTTTGTTAAGCAGAAGATGACCTGAATGTATCCATGATCCAAACACTGGCACCTTACTAAGCATCAGAGTTGCACCAACCCTTCACTGAAAGTATAAAAGGATCAAAGTTACCACACCACATGGGCTGCAAATTGCTGTCCTGATCACTGACTGGGGAAGGTCAGGTGTCACTAGTTACCTGACAGTCATAACCCTTAACACTAATTAATGTTCCGTATGGCATGTGTCAAAAAGCACTCAGAAACCCTCTCAAAAGCTGTTGTGCAAGCTATGAAATAAAAAAAAAAGATCTCAGGAACACTATGCCTTGGTGGAGAGCCTCTGCTCTGTGAGGGCTAGTTTGATGAAAAACAACAGTTCAATGAAATAAAACACTAGCAGCATCTACACTTGTGCTACACAGAGTCTAGCTAAAAAGATCAAAAACAATTAGATTAACGAGCTCAGTTTACAACATAACTCAGGAGGAGACAGACAGGTCTAGAAGCAGAAAAGCTGAAATAACTTCAACATGCTGTCAATCAAAAGACTAGTCAGGTTTGCTGTTAAGGTGTGGGGTAATGACAGGAAGGAAGGAGTGGAGAACTGCCTACAGCCCTGAAATATGTAGTGCTTCGCCTTCCTAGGCAGCTGCTGACTACAGTGATAAAAAGGAAATCCTGAAGCTCTCACATCAGCAGTTGAATAATTTAGCATCTGTCATTTCTGAAGAAGCACAATGAAGCTCACCTGGGTGGTACCGCTACAGGCACCACTTGCAGTGCAGGTTCTTAAAGATTTCACAAGTAACAGACTGTGCAGTGTGATGGGGTTACTAATCCAGACAAATTGTTCCAAGTATTTACCACATGAATAGAATAAGAAATGTTTCCTCAGGGATTCCAGTAGGCTAACACTCTCCACCTTCAGAAATAAGCAGCACAGTGATATTCTTATAAACAAATCACCATGTTAATTTCACTTCTGCCAGCCTCCAAAATAAATCTTTCTCAGAATGATGATCAAAGTCGTAAGCAGAACTACTGGAACAATCTTAGATACCCAGGAAGGCTTTTGGCATGCTCAAAACACAGTTTATATAATTTTTACAACCTCACAGGAAAAGCATAGAAAGATAATAGAACAACAGTCATTATCAACACAGACAGAAGCTGAATACTGTTGCCTATGATAGTTTCTAGAAGTTTCAGCTATCAAAAGGCAGCTTTCAAAGACTATTTGTCTCATGAAACTGCAGTGAACATCCTTGCTCAAAACAATTTTCCTGAAAGAGTCAGTGGTACTATGACAGGCCATGCCCTTGAAAACTTTCACACTTCAAGTCTTTGCATGTACTGAATTAAGACTACCTGGGCAAAGACAGGAGAATTCATACCCACTATTGTGGATTCTTCCATCCACGCAGTCTACGGAAACCCTGCACTGAATGCAGAGTCACAGAGCCAATGGCCAATACGATGCTCTCCGACAAGAATTTTACACCTTGAAAACATGCAACCAAGGGTCCAATAAGGCATCACTGACAGCATGTTCTACCGTCTGAACGTGACCAGAAGAAAACAGAAGTCCTGTTTCAGCCTTGCCTAGTGGATTAGGAAGCCCTTGGAGGATGCCATGCAGATGCCTGCACACAAGCTCTCTGTGCCAGCAGGCAGATATCCCTGAACAATGAAGTCACACACAGCAGCACTGCAAAAGCCAGTGCAGCCTCTCAGAAACTCAAGAATTTCTAAAGTGAAAAAGGCATCGAATTTCATACGAAAGGAAATATATATCATGCACCAACATCTCTACTATCCTGTATCAGTATAAAGCCTGGACAATTTGAACTCCTTATGTTTAATGTTAAGAATTCCACATACGCCACTTCCATGACAGGGTAAGGCCCTGAATACAGAAATGTCAGTGCATGACCATAAAGTCAAGAAACATGTTCATCTAGACACATATGACAGAACCAATACACCAAATAAGAGATTACTCAGAACTACTTTCTGTGACCACCTAGGACTAACGCAGTTATTCGAAGATGGGCCAGTAAAAGCCTTTACCTGTGGGGTATTAATTCCACAGCACAGCAGATGATACTGGCTATCGCATATTGTAACTTTAGGCTACGTGCCAATGTCAAAGCACATAAACAAGACCTACTAACACTCACCAAAAGTTCCAAAGAAGGGCAAGCGAAATGATTACTTCTGTGGCCAGCAACATCTCACACAAAGCGAGATCCATTCCTCACAAAAGCAGCCATAATAAACAGAGTTCTCACACACTAGGACAAAGTTTGTCATCAAAGGCATGAACCAAAAGAAGGTACTCCCAACTCAGTGTCCTAATCAAGGAATGACACTGAGGCTCCCTTGCGTGTTCTCTGCTTCTTGATGTTTTGTGTCACAGTTGAGAAAAAGTAAGTCTAAAGAAAAATGGAAGAGGGTCAGAGCGACACAGCTGCAGATGAGCATGAATAAACTGCCATCACCACCACTAACCATTATTCTAGCAGGCATGGCACTCACTCAGGGCTCTAACGTGCAGACAGGCAGCTGAAAGAACACCATAATCCCCATGTTACACGTACTGTGGAGGGGTTCACACTTTTCTACTTGCCTGTTGACAATACTGAGCACTCATCACTGGAATTAGAACTCACATAGTTCACCTCTTAGAGCATTGCCCTAAACCATTATCACGAGGCACATTTCACTGTAACCTTGTATTAAACATAGCATAAAACAGCAGAGGAGAAACTGTCAAACAGCCAGATATTCTATGTGAACACCACGAGAAAACCTTGCACAAAACCCATCTTGTTACATCATCACTCCAACCACTTTCTCTTAGCCTACTAAAGAGGAAAGAAACGCAAAACCAGGATTATCTGAGTAAAGTCTCCTCTTGACTCCCACATCCCATAGCAGTCTTGACACCAAATTCAATAGCCTACTCTTGTAAGTCACTGTATCCCATAGCTACAAAGAGCTACATATTTCATCGAAACAGAAGTTCCTGTTTTATAATTAAACCATGCAGAATTTCAGAACATTTTGTCCTGAACAGTCTAACTTCTGTTGGAAACCTGAAGCTACAGAAACTACACCTTCTTGCTGAGGGTGGCAAAGTTAACACTTTGTAGGAAAAGCTTCAACAACTTCAAGTCAGAAGTCATATCCCATCTACACAACAGGAAAGGGCTGAGGTCACAAATCATCCCTTAACATCCAAGTTTTGCGTTAAATATGGTTGAGAGCCAACAGACAAACATACAGCTATGTTTTACTTCCAGAACATGAACGTATATATACAAGGCTAAGTTACCCATACAACTTTAGTTCTAACATTTAACTTATGAGGACAAGATCTGAAAATATAAAAGAAAAATTTTAATACAGTATAACAAATACCTGAAGATACCTGCATTAGGCTAAGGAAATACTCAAGCATGCATTTAAAGACTTCAAAATAAGACAGGTTATTGACCTACTTGCAGCATATCATCAACCATAGTCAGAATGTACTGAACCGTCTGTTCCTTGGAGATATGAGTCATCAAGTTTATAAATGTTTTAGCACACTAGGAAAATAAGAGACACATTAAAATAATATTACCAATTGTCTTCACTCCTTTTGATAATATAAAACAGGACCCCATTAATTCACAGTTAAGTCTTACATAAGCATTAAGCATCTCAACATCTTATTCAATTCCAGCGAGAGGAATACATTTGACATTATATTACAAAGAAAATTTTCTGTCACATGGATCATTACCCTTTACAAATTGTTTTATGGCTTTCAAATGGGATAACAAGTACTCACTACTGAAAGTCAGCAAGGTGCTTTTTTGAAAGACTACTTAGAAAAATCTCCATCAGTGTCCTTTTTTATGGCAGTGAGAAGAACCAAGTAAATTCATAAAACAGCAACAAACTTACATAAGGTATAAGAAAGTTTCAGCAACTTGAATGGGAGGAAAGGAAGACAGGTCACTCTTACCAGCTCATTTCCTATACCTTGTAGACAAATCTTTGTTCATATTTGAGCTGTTTTCTGCCTCCTGAACAACTCTATTCTACAATTTCAGCAACAGATATATAATAGGCTGAAAGTCACAACACTACTTTTTACATTCACTCCCTCCCTCCTTTTCACCTCATTCAATTAAAACAAAGAAAAATGGAACTCTGAACTGCTACACTGTAATTATATAGTGGTATATAATGTTCACCATATATGCTTTTGTCACCATGTAAATTATGGTCCATTACGTAGCAGTCGCACAATATAATTGGGGGGGGAAAACAACACACCACAAGAGTCACAGAACAGCCTAAAATTAAAGTAGAAAAAAGGGCTGTAAAGTTTTGTCTCTTAAGTGTACCTCCTACTCTTCACCTTCTGCCCTGCTTCTTCCAATCCTCTTGGTGTCTGACAATGTCTGCTAGAACCTCAGGCTTTGAGGCTGAGATGCTACTGCTTCAGATGTCATTGAAGTGTCTTTGGGCATCCTGCCTGGACTCCATAAGCCAAATAACATGGGCCACCCATCCATTTTATACCAGCTCTGTCCAATGCAGATGTCTCATACTAAAAATGACACTAGACAACTAGACACCCGTGTTTAACTGAATCCATCTTAGCAGTCAGTGGGCTAGCTAAGCGGAAATCTCTTTGGCAGCAGCTCTCGTCAATAAACTACAAGGAAAAAACCTCAAAAAAAAAAGTGACTCAAGTACAAGCGTGCATGATTAAGTAAACTGGTATGAGGAAAGACTTGAGCTAGCCTGTCCCACAGAGTCAAAGCCAGATGATATTTAATGATCATTTAATAGGTTTTTAAAAGAATGTCCAACCTATATCTAGAAAAAAATAGGATCACAACAGCAAGTTTTATACTTCTTCCATAACATCTAAACTGTATGCAGCCAACAATAAAATAAGAATTGGTATGAAAATTTCCTTCCATCCTCCTCCCCAAAAGTTAGATACCAAAAGAAAAGAAAAGTTACTTGATTGCCTTCTGTTTGTAACAACTCCTGTTTTTCTTCTGGATTTCTTTTCTGTTCAAATCTTTGAATAAATTCACAGTCTTCAGCTGAAATCATCTGCCCTCTGAAAAGCAAAATATGAAACCATAAGTAACATGAACAGTTTACATTGCAAGACCCGGGTAGCAGAGGGGCTGCAGCGGCAGCTTCCACGAGAAGACAGCAGAACTGGGCCCCATGTCTGATAAAGTCAATTCCAGCCAGCTCCAGGATGGACCTGCCACTGGCCAAAGCTGAGCCACTCAATGACAGTGGTAGCAACTCTGTGAAAACATTTTTAAGAAGCGGTAAAATCTGCTGTGCAACAGCAGCCACTCTGCAGACACCAAGGTCAGTGAAAAAGGAGGGGGAGGAGGTGCTCCAGGTGCCAAAGCAGAGATTCCCCTGCAGCCCCTTATGAAGACCATGCTGAGACAGGCTGCTCCCTGCAGCCCATGGAGGTCCATAGTGCAGTAGAGATCCA
>Ga0181612_109197_pt1 | contig 26155 bp, 15 predicted proteins | sample HoacroProtozoa21_FD_119630 | JGI IMG/M metagenome (GOLD analysis project Ga0181612, IMG submission 119630) | Hoatzin crop microbial communities from Cojedes, Venezuel. Combined Assembly of Gp0051906, Gp0051904, Gp0051908
GAGAGAATATTCCGTCCATCTGCTCCATTCTGGTGAGACCCCACCTGGAGTCCTGCATCCAGTTCTGGAAAGACGTGGACATGTTGAAGCAGGTCCAGAGGAGGGGCACAAAAATGATCAGAGGGCTGAAACAGCTCTTCTATGAGAAAAGGCTGAGAGAGTTGGGGCTGTTCAGCCTGGAGAAGAGCAGACTCCAGGGAGATCTTACTGCAGAATTCCGGTACCTGAAGGGGCCTACAAGAGAGCTAGAGACACTTTCTACAAGGGCGTGTCATGATAGGGCAAGGAGTAATGTCTTTAAACTGAAGGAGGGTAGATTAGATATAAGAAATAAATTCTTCACTATGAGGGTGGTGAGGCCCTGGCCCAGGTTGCCCAGAGAAGCTGTGGCTGCCCCCTCCCTGGCAGTGTTCAAGGCCAGGTTGGACGGGGCTTTGGGAAACCTCGCCAAGTGGAAGGTGTCCCTGCCCATGGCAGGGGGTGTTGGAAGTAGATGGTCTTTAAGGACCCTTCCAACCCAAACCATTCTATGACTGTAATAGTGATTTTGTAGCCCTTGATTGTAGATGACCGAGAAAGGTTGTTATATGAAGGCTGAGATACTTCAGAACTAATGAATTTTGGATGTAACTTGTCCAGTACAAGAGTGTTCTTCAAGAAGCTCTTTTTCTGAGTTCTGCGTGTGTTGCCTGACCAACAGCCACATACTGCAACCACCCAAGAGACCTGTGTAACTTCTTTGAGGGAGAGGTTGAAATCTGTGTCAAGGGAGAAGGGTGTGCAGGCAGAGAATAAGAAACTGCTGTCTTCAACAATTTCAAGGTCAAGGATCTGTTTGAAAAGCTGGAACTAAGTTTTGCTTGCATGTAGAATTTTTTAAGACAGTAAAGTTTTTTTATGATGCTACAACAGAATGTTTAACATGAAAAATGCCACGGATAGTAGAAACACTTGTCTAATTTCATAGGCTATGAAGAGAAATTATCAAGCTATACTGTTACTGCAGAGTGATGCATAACCATGTATAAGTATTGCGTAAGTGTTGATTTGAATGGTAGAGTAACTGTAGTGAAAGAAAATTCTAAATTTTTTTTAATTTCTATTAATTAATATAATACTGAAGTCTTGCATATTGAACTGGCTTTAATGTTATCCTGGCTAGAAGAAGGTGTTTAGTCTGTCCTATGAACAGTTTACTAGTGTTTAGGAACAACGTCTCAAACACTTTAAAGTTGTGCTGCTGTAAATATTTGTGTCTCTTCTTTTCTGACAGAAGAAGACTTGTGTGTAAGTGAAACAGAAATAAGTGTGAAATATATCAACTGTACAATTGAAGAACAGTGTTCTTGTAAGTATTTAGATACTCAGTTTTCACATTGTTTAATGGGGAGCATTTGCACTTACAACTACTTCATCTGTTGACCTTTGTTAATACGCCTTCTACAATTAACAAAAGCATGTACAAGTATGCAAATAAGTGCTTTGCTTCTTCATTAGACCTGCCATATGTGATATTAAAACACGGTTTTGTTGTGCATTCAGTCAACTGCTCACTGTTGCTGTTTGAGGAAGCCTGATGTATTTTACTAGACACATGTCTCTGGCTACTGCCTTGGTTTCTTAGATTAAAACGGGTGACGTTTCCTATGCTAGGATGTAGCATATGCTAAGGAACTCATCAGCATCCTCAAGACAGTAACCTTATAGTCAAGAAGAAAGTTTCACCTGCCAAGTCCATTGCTTTGCCTGAGATGGACTAAATAGGAAATACTTATGAACCTTCCAGTTTTAATTGTTAACTAGCACAGCTCTTCATGCAGTCCTGAGATGCAGGGTCTGGGTTATAGAACTGTGTAAGGTAAGTCCTCCATGCCAGGGACGTGCTTGGTTGCATGTCTACCTCAGTGTTTTCATTTATTTGTGCTTGCTTTGCCAAGCAGATTTGCAGGATATGAATGAATTCGATTAGATCTTGAATTTCACTTTTGTGAAAGCCCCCCAGTTTTAGTTTTTCTGAAAGGTAACAAGAAATGAACTTTAAAATAGGATTTTTTGGTTTTAAGATCTAGAAGAGCAAATGAGAATTCTTAATACTTTTGTTTCGATGAGTTTGACAGTGCTGCTAAAGAGGCTGTCTCACAGCAACAGAGATGAAACTTCCATGCTGCTATGGGCTTTCTTATGGTGGTGGCAGCCAGTCAGAAATAATTCCACTTGGCTTGGACTTCTGTGTTGTTTCTAAAATTGTAACAATTGCCTGTTAATCAGGAGTGTTAAAAGTAGCATTTTTCAATGCTTTCCAAAGAGCGCATGCTGTTACTATGCAGCCTTGCATATCTAAGAGTAGAATTCCTATTAATCTTGTAGCAGCGTTATGAGGTTCTGTATTTTAGCTTCTGCATATTCAAGGAAACTTAATCGTCACCTTTAGTAGGGGGTCTTTGTTGGTGTGAGAGGAACCTGTATACCTTATCAGCTCTTACAGTGTCACGGCTCAGCACTGCATTCGGGGATTGACGTGGAATAACCATTAAGGTGGACCTAAACTGACTTGATGCCAGTGGGACCTCAGAGAATGTAGATTCTAATATATCCAGCCTGTCTCTGTAGGAACAGTTGGCTCTGGTTTCCCAACATCTTGAATTTTTTCAAGATGTAAATAACCACATTTAAAGGACCCTGAGCATTAAAGGCTTCTGAACATAACGGTATTTCGTCAGGAAGCTTGCTGATGTATCAGTGTGTGATTAAGCAACAGTTTAGATGAGCTGTCCGCGTGTGACTTAGTAACTTGCAGAAGGTTTCACAGTTGCTGGTTTTTTTTTTTACAGCACATGCTGAAGCTGAGAGCACCTACAACCAGCAACAGCTCTCGGAGCAGAAAGCTTTAGCTAAACTTTGAAATTCTTGAGGATGTCTTGGTTTTCCCCCCATACTGCTTCAGCTGTCTAACCATTCTGGTTTCTAGTTGGTAGGTCAGGTTCAGTTTTAGTTCCAGTTAGATTGGGAAGCAGTACTGAATACCTGGCTTCCTACTGTGTAAAGCATGCACAGTTTATGCTTGTACAATAGGACTCTTCTCCCTTTCGTTTGCTTTGAGGAATCTTGAGTTGCCAATTGAATGCTGGCTTCATTTGGCTGCCTGTGACAAGGTTTTTCATGTATTCACTTGTGCGACATTTGCTGTTAGTGTGGTGGATTGAGCATTCAACTGCTTTGTGATTTCAGTCCAAAACTACAATAGAACTCGGTGCTATATGAGTTACCTGAAACTTGGCCTGTTGCTGTTGAGTTTGGGGTGTTGTTTTAACTAAGTACTGTGATTAATCTCTTTAACATAACTCTTTTTTTCTCTCATAGCTCCTACAGTCGTTCCTTTTTCCAATACTACCACAGCGTCTTCCAATACTACCACAGCATCTTCCAATACTACCACAGCGTCTTCCAATACCACCACAGCTACTTCTGCTACCACGGCTCATACTACTATAGGTAATATAGTACCATGGAACATAGCATGACAGTAAACTAGAAACTGGTGAATAAAATAAAGGAGAAGGGCTTCTTCCGCAGATCAGTGTAGTAGCATGACTTTTAAATGTTTGAATACATAAATTGTCCCAAGATTTGGAAGTGGATTTCATAAAACTTAACAGAAAATGCTTCTTTCCAATGTCTTTATGAATTGGTTCAGTGGTAATTGTTTGAATTAGTCATTTCCACTAATCATGAGTTCTTATGAGGTTGATTTTTTTGTTGTTGTTGCCCAGTTCAACAACTTCTGTTCTTAACACATGCTGCTGTTTTAACAGTGAAGTTTTTAAACAAAAACCAAAAATAATAATCTTTAAAAGCATCTGCTGCTTAAGGGAGCTGGGAAGTAACAAGTTGGTACTTACTTAGGCTCAGAACAGCCTAACTTACAGTGGAGTGACGTGTAGCTTTGAGTAAACCCACAAATGTTGGCACTTGTTTCAGGCACATAATGGAATACTGATTAGTTTTTAGTAATACTTGTTGGGCGTGGGGGGGTGGTCAGAGACCCAGTGTTCTGGCTTGATAAATTTGATAATGGAAGAGTTTTTTGGAGACAGTCTAGCTACAGGTGTGTTTGCTTGATCCAGTGATGTCATTCACAGTTAGTGTTATGGGGATGGGGGAAGAAAGAAGAAGCTTTTCTATCTTGTGTTTATCTCCTGTCTAGAGATACTACATTAAGTACTGTTTTTTAGTACAATAGATACTAACTGATTCTGAGGGCTGTTTAATGAAAGTCCTTTGCCTTGATGCAGATTCTCAGTTGTCTTGAAGCAGCTATCTTCATTCTCATTCAAATACCAGCATTTATATTAGTGCTTGGAAGAAAAGTGGGTTTGTCTGATTGATCTGTAGAGAACCTTGAAATATTTGGCTAACAATGGTGTCCAAGCTTGAAAAAAATCCTTATTGCAGAAACTTGGCTTAATGCCATGCAGCTGAACATCTGAATTGTGTGGAATACAGTCTAAGGTCATAGCTTATGCTAGTTTAGGCAAAACAAGACAAATCATTTATGTAAAACCTCAGTGCTTGCAGACTTGCTCTTGAAGCTTGTGTTTGTACATACTGTCTTCTCTCAAACAGCTAACATCACCAATGCAACTACACATGCTCCTCTATCTACAGCTACCATTACTGCAGCTACCACAACAACCAGTATTCCAGGTAACTGCTGCTGCTAGCATAATTAAAGCGTAAAATACTTAGAAATTAGTGCTGCTTTATAAGTGTTGCCTTGAAAGACTTACCAAGTGACAATGTTAAAGCAGTATTGGTGTATCTGCTATGTATTGCAATCTTGTCACTTCTAACTTCATGGCATGTCTGATTTTGTTGAGGTAATGTATGTGTGTAGCAAGGTTCTATGCTGAGAAACAGCTGGCTGGTGAGATACTGGAAGTCAGAAACATGTTAGTCAAACGAAATCAGCTGGCCACTTTTAATACTGTGGCTGGAAGTCTCTTATTAACTCACCTTTGGGAGGTGGTATTTCGTTTTTCTCTTACAGCATAATAGTGGAATACCTATTAAAAAAAATTGGGCTACAAGCGGTGGGAATAAGCTGAGGTGTTTTATTTCAGTGTCAGTCTTGAATACGCTATTTCATGAAGTAAAGCTCTTTGAAACTAGTCATCAGCAGATGGCTATTACTTCCAGTTTCATGTGTTGTGGCTTCAGCTGATTTCTTTAAGTGTAACTCTTGGGGTGCAGTAGATGGAAGATAATAATTTAATTTGAATTTAAGCAAAAAGCTAGAACAAGCAGCAGAGATTGGAAAATGTGTTCTGAATGTGAGCATATCAACAATATACCTCTATGTAAAAGAGGGTGATTTGGCTATAGATAGCTCTGACCTTCTGCAAACAGTATTTAATCAGAATTTCAGTATCATTAATCTAAATGCAGCTGCTGACATGTTTTTACTTTTGATTATTTTTTGTTTTCCTATTGGTGTTTGAATGTTTTGAGCACTCTTAATACAAGGAAGCCAATACTAAAATCTGTAAAACTATTGTGAATGTTGTGCCCTCACAAACTCTAATGTGGTGTTTAACAGGTACGAATGCTACTGTGACTCCTGCACCTTCTCCACGCAAATCTACATTTGATGCTGCAAGTTTCATAGGTGGAATTGTCCTTGTTCTGGGTCTGCAGGCTGTTATTTTCTTTCTGTACAAATTCTGCAAGTCGAAAGACCGAAACTATCACACACTTTAGGACCTGCCACTTTATAATGGACTAGTAGCCCAACACCTGTAGTTCACAGAATATTTTCTGTTGTTCATGGAAGACAGCAGTTCATAATATCCTTTAAATCTCTAAGACTTTAAAAGAATATTTTTGCAACAGTATACTTGGCAAGAGGTGATACGAATCTCTTCAACAGGATTACTTGCGATATGCTGCATGGGTTCTAATGGCTGTCTTATTTTCCTTTAGTGGCTGCTGCTGCGGGACTATTTTTTTGATATGCCAAATGTAGACGTTCAGAGATTCTTATTCAGTGGCAACACTGTCTTGAGTAGACAATCTCATGATGACCTATTGTGAAGGCTAATTTAATCAACATTTGATGCCGTATCCCTTCAGTTTTATCAAGATGTGAATCATTGGTGACTGACTTCAGGGAGTGAAATACCATTTATACTAGCTTGTAGCTCTTACAGCGTGCTGCGAGAAAGATTAACAAAATTGTGGGAAGTAGATAGTGTCTTCACAGAATAACATAACCCATAAATTTTTTTACACAAGAGTGAAGGTTGCCTGATAAAATACTGCATCCCAAACAGAAATCCTATGCCCTTTCCAATTAATGTTGAGGGTGGAGAGGGGACATAGGGATAATACTTCTAAATGGGAAGTGAAGATTAGTGCCTTAAAGACTAAAAATCAGTAGGCTGCAAAAGCATCCCACCTATTTCAAAGATAAGTAAAAGTATTAAGTACTAGCTTTGTATAGGAGAATGGAATACGCGTGGCTGGAGCATTTCAGTTTTGTAATTGTCCCTTAGTGACCTTGTCAGAGGGTGAGGGAGCATGATACAGTAGTGTTCAGCTACAACCAGCAGCTTTAAGTTGTTTATCTTTTGTTCTGGCCTACAAAGACCAACCATAAAACTGTTGATAAAACTTGGTTCATTCCCTGTATAAAAAGGCAAAAACTTACATTTATACTTGAAATACTGGTGTTTGGGAAATCCTGAGGTTTTTCTTATTCAAATCATTGCAATTAATTTCAGGGTTTGGGTTTTTTTTGTCTTACCCTCCTGTATGTCTGCTTGCTGATGGAGCAATTAAGTGTAGTTCAGAGGATCTGCTGATTTGATCCTAGTCAGGATAGCTCCTTCCTTCCTGGCATCAGGTTTGTGTCATCCTGCAGTGAACTGCTTAAGGAAATCTATTTGGCCACGTTGTTGGTTTGGATTGGGTTTTTTTTTTTCCCTTGGCTGGATCAGTCATGTGATCTAAGTATCAAAGGTATGTCATCTCCAGTATAGATTGACTTGAGCATCTGTGAAGTAAACCCCCAGGAGAAATGGAAGTAAAGATAAAATTAAGTGGTGGATGTAGCATATAATACATAGCTTTTGATGATAGCCCTTGATCATCAATTTCAGGATAATCTGTAGTACTGTCTTACTAGCTCTGACTTGACTGGAATTTGGCACCCGATACAAAGAGATAGCATTAATGCGGATAATAGTCATGGCAGTGGACTTAATTATGGAGCAAATTAAGTGCACTTCAGTTGGAAGCTTAAAGTGCACAGTGTTGCTTTCTTGTGTTCTTCTAGTTTGAATGGCATTGTTTCTATTGTGCTGCATAGAAAACTCAAATTGCTACAAAATACACGAGTTACTCACCGGTACTGTACCTTTGAGTTCATTAGCTTTTGGTTTTCTCAACAAAACGAAGACAATCAGCTCAGGTTTAGTAAAACAGCAGAGTAAGCAGCCGGTTTCCAGCAACAGTATGTGTGTGGGTTAGATGGTATACCCTTGGCCTTATTGTGAAATCACTTAATCTGTCCTTTCCCTATCTCAGAATTATTTTATTGCATTTATTTCTTTAAAAATATATCCATGAGCTTGTATTCTGTGCTTTGAAGTGAGCGAAACGCTCTTCTGAAGCATGACAGAGTTCTCCGTCAGCTCAGCAAAGCAAACTGTATGCCTAGTATATAATTTTTTTGGCCTCAAAGGGCTATGTTTCGGGAAACTTGCAGAAAAATGCTACAGAACACTTCATAGCATGGAAGGCATTGCCACAAAACAGTTGTTGCTCTGTAAAATATTGCTAAAGTGCTTATTCATGAGCTATGCTGATCCTAATTTAGGTTGCTGATAAAGTATGCTGGTAAAGCAAACTAAAAATAGTTTTTAAAGTGCCTTAAAGTTGCTTAATCTTTTGCCTCAAATTTTGTTTAAAAGGATAGAAGGAATACCTTGCCTTAGTTACTAAATTTTTCTTGGTGCCAGCACTTGCTATTTTCCAAGACTAGGAAACCCAGGATCTCTGACATGTACAGACGCCACTGAAAAACTCAAGCTTGTACTATATCAATTTAGTGATGTTCTGGAAGGCCTGCACTATGCACCGCTTGCTCGTGAGCCTTGCCAACAAGGTATAATCCACAGTTGAGAGATGTGGCTCGGGTTGTTTCCCTTTCAGTTGTTTGGGGGGCGGGGAGGCTGGGTTATACATCTTCACCACTGCTTGGCTGCCTCACTATAGAAAGTAATTACTCGGTTGTGAAATGGCAGTATCAGCTGACCTGTGCTGTGTACTAGCAAAAAACCTGAAGTGACGACTTGCAGTTTTTCTTGGCCTTGTGTTTTGAAGTGGAAGGTAGCTCGTAGATCTGTAGTTGTATTTGCCCCTGAGTAAATTTTAGGCACTGAACTGTAGTGACTCTTCAAGTTACCTGGCTTTTTCTTGAAGCCAACTTGTGCAAATGTCAAGCTGTTATCTTATGAATGTTCTCTGCAAGTGTTGCTGTAAAAGTTTGTATTTTGTCTTCAATGGAAGAAAACTGAAACAGTTGTAATCGTAAAACCAAATTGATAAATAAAATCTGTTGAATGGAATTTTACTTGCAAACTTTCTTTAATGTGAGCAATCCCAGAGGGAACAGTCTGCTGACTTTCTAGAGATAAGAGCTGTTTTCAAAGGAATTGAGAAGCATCGTAGGGGAAGAGGGAGGATGAAAGGTTAGAAGAGTTAAGTTAGCTCTCCTGAATGTGGTGTTAACTTTACAAAGAGTTCCACTTGCAACAACCTGTGAGGCTTAATGCTCCTCTTTCCATTTGCAAAGCTTATAATGCTGGATGTTGGCCTATAAGGTGGAAGAGGGACTGCAGGCTGTGGTTCCAAGGAGGCTGTTGATAACCCTTAGACTGTAGCATCTTTTCACATTAAGATCTTTGACCTTCATGAAAGAGGTATTGCTCTGAGCCTTATTTCTTTCCTGACTGCATGAGAAAGAGGAGGATATTTGCTAGAGAGGAACTGTCAGTATGCTTGAACAAGGAAACGGAGGGTGTGCAGTTCTGGAGTTGCAGACTGACTAAAATGTTAACCAGCTCTAAGTGAAGTAATCTCAGTAGTTTCATGTCACAACCTTGATGCTTTTGTGGGTAGTGAATGAAACTAGGTAGTACTGACATAACTCAGTCCCATATTATAGGAAATTGCAAAAACTTTAGTAGTGTTTCTGGATCGGCTGCATGGAAATGGGGGAAACCTGGAACTTCCCGATGTGCCTAAAATTGCTGTGCCTTCCATACTGTCATCTATTTACTGCACACAGTCAAGGACTGAATTAAGTTTTTCTTACAATGCAGCACCGAAAGCCTGTGCACAGTTGTTTATCCCTATAGTACCAGTCTTGTCTTACTGCTGTTCTTTGAAGGTAGTCTTCTGTAGGTGTAGCATTCATTTGAAAATCATCCTTGAATTTTACTGTATTAAATTGAGTATTTTATCAAGAAGCTGGAATTAGACTGAGACAGCACTTTCCTTTTTACTGCTGCAGTGGCGTGCAAGTGCTTAATACTGATGATATTGTTCTAATTCCAAATGGGCATCTGGTTCCTGGAATATGCTAGAATCACATTTGATGGCTTCTCATTCTGAGTCTAGCAGAAAGCTTGAATTAAATAAAGTTTGTTTCAGTAACGGTGAAGGATGTCAGCCTTATTCTAGGAATTCTCTCTCTAAATACTGCAGCATTTCTAATAGAAGTTAAGTTCCTTTACTCAGTGTTTAACCAATGCAATGCTGCATGAACTTAATTCTAGGTCTTAGTTATTTTTATAAAGAGTGCTGAGATACTTGATTATTCATGTTTACAAGCATCCAGGGATGTGGATGATGCGAAAAGGCACATAGGTTAGTATTCTAACTCATCAAAAGCTGCAATACAATTTGACACATCTCTGAAAGACAACTTTGAGCCCTTTACTGGCTAGGCTATAAAAACAAGCTTTTTTGTGTGTGCAAGAAAAATGCAGATAAATTTGTGTGCTTTTTTGGTTTTTTTTCTAGTTAATATAGCATTGTGCAAGAAGCTGCCCTTCTTCCCCTTTCTAGGCGGAGGGGAGAGAAGGTGAAGACACTGACACTTCTGATGACTAATCTTTAAACAGGCATGAAGGGTTCAAGGTACAGGCAGCAGCCTCTGGGGGTGAGAACACTGCCTGGGGCAGGATGTGGTGGTCAGGGGTTTCAATAGGAAAGCAGTTAAAAAAAAAAAAAATACCCAGACACCAGACCCAGTGCTTTTGCTCTAAGCAGTTAGCTGTGGTTTGCACCACCATGTTCCAAGGTTACCAGAATAAAAGGCGGCCTGACTGATAGCCTTGCTTTTCTGTACTGTGCTGCATTGTCTGTGAAGGGGAGGATATGCAGTGCTGCTCTCGCTCAGAGGGAGGGTCTGCATCACCCAGTCCCTAAAATGGATGAGCAGATTAACCAAATGGAGCTGGTATTGAGCACTGCACCAAAATACACTGAAGTACAGATGCACAGCATGGGACTATCAATGCCTCTCTTTGATTTGTATATAAATTGTTCTTCTCTTATTTCATGGTTGTCAGTTCAGTGGCAGTTTCTAAAATGCCCTGGATTGGTTAAAAACGCACTGAAGTTTACTTCTGGACCAGCCTTTGTTTCTGCAGCTGCATGAAGACTGTAGGAAGAGACTTTTCATTTAGATGTGGTAATAATCTAGCTGGCATTCTCTCCTTCCATCTGCTAGGCACCTGAAAGCGTAAGTAACGTAGAAAAAGAATCACCAACCATGGCATGGCACTTAGAAAAGAAGTCTTTCCTGGACCATTTCTAACTACCTACCTCCTCTTGTCCCCTTTCCTTAGACAATTTTTGGAACATTTGAAACTTTTTTTTTTCTCTCCTGTTTGCTAGCCATACATACTTACTGGTCATTTTGCTCTTAAAAATAAATCTTCAAAGGGATTTGACTTACTGTCCAGATGAAACCTGCCTGGGTATATTTACAAATCACAGCTTACAAACTAGCAAAGAAATTGCTAATTTTGCAACCGTATCAGCTTATTACCAGTGCCACCATTACTGTCTTTGGCCTTTGAATGTTTCCTCCTGTTCCATTGCTGCCTCTTGGGTCAAAATTCAAAGGATGCTGCTGGTGATCGCCATGCTGAGGGGGGATGCTGAAAGCTCGTTACTCTGGACCTGAGCTGCAGAACCTGGAGTGTTACTGACATCAGAGTTAAAGCAAAACTCGGGTAAATGCAAAAGCTGTTGTTTCTGGCCATTAAGCAGGATGTCAGGGTGGAAAAAAACCCCAAACCACCAACCCACCCAAAACAAGTTGTGAACATTCAGCATAGTACTAATAGAATAATAGGTGGCTTAGTCTGGAAAAAGTGGTTCGTGGATGATCTTGACACAAAGTAGAACAAAAACTATTTGCAGATAGTTGCAACTATTTGCAACTACCTGCAATTTTTGCAGCTCACCCCGCACCCTTTGCATTTACAGTAATGAGTATACCAGCATTCATTCCTCCAGCAGGAGACATCTCAATGAAGCAGGATATTCTCACCGCCCCAAGTCTACTTCATCCTGTGTGACCGTTTTCCCCACAACTCTGTCCTGGTCCTGTTGAAAGCCAAGGTTAAAATGGGTGGCTGGATGAGTGTTCATGATCTGTTCCCAGTGACACTAAATTCCCTAGTGAATTCCAGTCTTCATCTTTGTAGATTTCTGAAAAGCAGAGATGCAGCCACTTAACGCCAACCCTTCAGCCACTAAAAAAATCCCTGCTGAATCAAATGCTATGCATGCCATCAGCCATAATGTGATTTAATCCTAATTTGTACCTAAGCACAATGTGGTGTTGCTATACCACTCTTTAACCCTATGTTAACCTTTCCCACTAACTTTAGGTAAAAAGGTGAGAATATTTTTGCTGTGTAGCTGTAACCCTGCACTTGTTAATGGAGACAGTGTTCCTTCTCAGATATGGTCCAAGATGTTTCAGACCACATTATTTAGCTGTTTCTGGCATTATTTCAGTCCGAGGGACTCTGGCCTGATGCTGAAGCAGCAGGAGAGCAGCTGGCAGCTGGTCAGACTGCGTTCAGCCTCCATGCGTCCCTGCGCAGGGGCTTGAGAGGGCTGCCTACACAAGCATCATGTGAATCCGGAAAGAACTGCAGCAACTGTTTTACATTACTGAGACAGACCATGGCTGGGTGCGTTTAAGAGGGGAGAAAGTGAAGATGGAGAAGGAGTGCAGAACAGGCCAGAGGAGACAGCTCAGGCTGCTGATCTACAGATTGTTCTTAGAAACTGGATGAAGTCTTAGTCTATGTGGGCAGTTCCTGGAGTTGACATGACTGGTTCACCTTCGCCTTTACAGCCAAAACAGGGCTACTGCAAGTAACAGTTGCCTCCCGTGTACAAATAGGTCTGGCCAAATGCTGTGGGTCTGAAGTCAGGTTAGTGGTAGAGTGCAGCTCAGATTGATAGAATAGTCCCATCTTTACATGATGCAAGTCTGAATTGCCTTGCAAGAAGTACTGGTACGGATGCATCAAAAATGATAGCTACTTAGTATTGACTTACTACCTGGAAAACAATTTCTTATACTGCTTGTACTATGGGACAACAGCTCTGCAGTCTTCCTTCTACCTTTTTGAAAGGGAACAAAAAAAAAAAAAAAAAAAAACAATAAACCACACCACCAAACCTCACAACATCCATCTACTATTACAGACATAGGAATAAAAAAAATCACAGGTTAAAAGGTAGTTGCAATACTACAGAATTTTAACGCATTTCAGACTAGGTGTCTATAGTTTGACAGAGCTCCTGTGTTAAGCATAGAGAAATCCAAGCTCCTCAGCCAATTTTTCCAGCTCTGCATCATGTTTAGCAATGGCAACTTATTGCAGGAAAAAAAACAAACAATAATTCTGTCACAGCTGCTTTCCTTGTGCTCAGTAGCATCAATGTGACTTACAAGGTTTGCACCAGCTTTTCCCCTGAAGCTGATCGGTCTAAGTCAGAGAAACCAAGTATATTTGTACATTAATAAATATAACTCCCTGTTCTTTATTTCCCCACATTTGGTTCATGTCTTGTCTTCAGCAGTGTGCTAATGAGCATTTCTCAGTTTCCTTTGGCAGGAATAAAAAACGTTCTCCTGCTGAAGGCAACTATATTTGTAGTACTTTATGTTCTTCATGGCATAGAAATGCATCTTGAAAGATCAATAGAGTTTTTTCCTGTTTACTTAATTTACTAGGAATTTAGGTATGACCCATCAATTTTTCTGCATGTGTTTGTCAGACTGACAGTAGGATTTTGATACCACAGAGAAAAGCAGCAACTTCAGGCAGGTAGGAGTAGAAATCCCTAATCCAGTTTTTTAATCTAAATGAATTATGTAAGTATTACATTAAAAATTTACCTAACAGCTGGGAAGAAAGATTTTTGTTAAAGGTTTAAGTTCCAGGTTAATTCAATGAAGGGCTAGAAAGCTCTCACTGCTGTTTTGAGATCCTCTAAAGATACATGCAATCATAGGCATGTATCTAACCGAATTACAGGGGCATGGTCTGCTTTGGCTGCCCCACCTGATTTGCAAGTGAGCTGTTCCAAGACCAGAGCCACTAGTGAAGCCTGATTTGCTACCAGTTGGGAACCTTTGTTTCCTAATTGCCTCCTCCCCTGAACGCTGCTCCCCTCATATTTCCTGTGATATCCCTACAAAGCAAAAGACTGCACAAGTTATGGTTTAAAGTTACTAACTTCAGAGTCAGTGTTTCTTGTGCTGCTTGAGCAGCTGCGTTGTAAGAAGCCATGTGGCATTTGAGTTGTCTGACTTTCCCCCAAGACTGTTTTAGGTCTTTCTCTTCTACCTAAATGCTTTCATTAGAGAGGAGGTCTTCTCTTCCATACTTAGCTTAAGTTGCCTGTTACCTCAGAGGTTAAGGAGGGATTCAGAGACACAGACACATAGCTCATAAAACTTACTTCCCCAAGAAAGCGGGTTGTGACACACAACCTGTCTTTACCTGCAGTCGCATTCCTCTGGCAAACTGCAGCTTCCAGGTCATAAAGTTGATGCTGCAGTTCATCAGCCTGCTGGAAGGCTTCCCATTTTAAACTGCACTCTTGGGTTAACTGGCTTCTTATCTAAAAGGTAAAAGGATTAATGGCAGCAACAAAAACTCATCATCTGACAGCTCTGCCTCGAAGCGGGGGCCTAGATTTAGATGAAAAGATGTTGTTGCCCTGTGCGCTCTTGTGAATGAGAGGCCATCACTTCTTGCTGGTTGAAATAATCCATAATTACAGCTTTGCTAAATATATCCATAATCCCTCTGAATGCAAAAATACAGCACAAATGGCACAAATTGACTTTCTCATTATTGTGTAATAAGAATCTGCATTTCAGGCATTGCTGGAGGAAGATAAAAACAATAGAGAGGCCTTTTCTCACTGTGCTTTGCATGTAACCCTAATTAGACAAGACCCTGCCTCCATTTTCAGGTCAGAAGTGTGTGGAAAACACAGCAGCTCTTCCCTCATCTCTCACACAGACTCGGTAATTTGCTACCTATTTTAAACACAGAGTTTGTTAGCGTTAATGACCACGTAGGTGCTAGCTGCAGCTGGAACTGTTGTGCGGCAATAAAAGCCTCCACACTGCAGTTGCCATTTTCCTTCCTGCTCTTCTTACAGGCTGATCCAGATGTTGACATCTCTGATCTCTTAAAGGGTTATTTTGTAAACATAGCAAACCAGTTCCAAGCCCCAAAGACAGATACCAATGAAATCAGTGGTCTTCTGTGCCTGCACCAACCACCTGGGCTTGTAAAAGTCTCTCGTGTGATTTTGGTTAGAAAACATGCCAGCAACCTGAGAAATTATTCCCAGCAGAATGGCGTTTGTCATCCTGACTCTGGAAAACAAACAGCCCATGCTTTCACCTTGATGCTTTAGGAGACTGAAGACAGAATATACTTTGCTTGGTTACAGGAGAGGCGTTCAGATGCCTTTACAAAGCTTTTTTTTCTCCAGACCAACAAGGCAGGGGCAAGGAGACTTCAGTGGCAGCAAAGCTGTCAGTTAGTAGATGGATTCTTCTACTTAAAGTCTAATCGAGTGGTTTCCAAACAATATTTTGTTCTGCAGGCTACAAAAGAATCACTGCACATTTCACAGCCCAGAGCCCACTCTACCAACTGTGCTAAACACAGAGATTGTATTTGCTTGGACAAATCAGTTTTTAAATTGAAGTAGTTAAATGTCTTTTACAGGAAGAGAATCTTAAAAGTGGATCTGGTTACTCGGTTACACAAAACCGATGGTTAGCAATGCAGTAACCAGTTTAAACTCAATACATCAGTTCATTACAATGGCATCGGTTTAGTGAAAATTAATACCATTTCTGTGGCGAGACAGGATTAAAGCAGTTCCCTTCCCGATACTTGGTAGTCCAGGATTTGGGAAAGAGCGGTGTAATGTACGTGAAACAGGGAAAAGGGCAGAGGGTTTACGTCAAATGCAGAGTAGCTAAAGCAAAAGGACAGCAGTCTGTCAGCTCTGCAGCAAGGTAGCAAAGCCCCACCTGGGCACACTGCCGAGGGACATCCCAATGGGGGATGCACGGCTGGCCAAAGCCTCCAGAGCCCAGCCGCTTGCTGCTCTAGCTGCTGTACCCCCTGACCACCACCCCCTCCCCAGGGGCACAAGCGTGTTCTGTCGAGCACTGCACACCCATTCCTGCTGAACCATCACCTTCAACAAACTCTCAGGCGGTTTACCTCTCAAATAAGGAGACTAATACTCACTTTCTAGAGCAAAGATACTGAACCAGGCTCAACAGTAAGGTCCTGCGAAGCATCAAAACCACCAGATGCCACCGAAACATGGAACATGACCCTGAGCCCCCAACAGGCAGGGAGGGCCGAGCAGAGTGCCAAGGCTCATGCTGCAAGTCCAGAGCACTCAGAGGGCTACAGTGAAGCTCTGTGAAGCTCAAATGCTGGAAGGGATACACTCAGATGTGGTCAGACAGTGTTAAAACTTGAGACATCTCCCCAGAAATGCTACTGTTTCTATTTTTTAAGTCCACCTTATGAGTTTACCTGCTGCATTTCTTTTTTGACCCCTTTTTGATGAAGATGGCACATTTTAGAAGATTTTTCTGCTTCCTTGGTTAAGCATTTCACTCTACTCTTTTTCTTCCATCTCTTCAAGCATCTTCTCTGTGTTTTCAGCTTTTATTGCACTATTTGTCTCTTCTTTGCTTCTTGTGCCTTCCTCTGTACTACTTCCAACAACACTTGTTCCTACAACAGGCAATCATGAAAGCTTCAGACTTGAATTACTTTCCCCCAGTTCCCATGCACACCTTTTTAGATTTCCTTTTAAACCCTGACGACCAGTCCTCAGATGTCATGCCCAGCTGAGGTGAATGAGGAGAGCCCCAATCCGACATGGCTTGGTACTGAAGATAATGAAATGTTGGTAAACAAATCTGAGTTATCCTATGTTTGTATGGAAGGTCCACAGTCAGACCTAAACCCAAAAGAAGATATGGGTTGTGGGAAAGGGGAGTGCAAGGGAAGGGTAAGGGGGATGGGGAACAGAATGCTGTATTTACATCATTGCTGGTTAGAGAGAGAAGCCTCAAACCAACATGCATGTGTAGAACTCATTCAATTGCAAATAAACAGCAAGGCAGTTGCTTCCAATTTCCTCAGTCTGCTGTAATTTGCTTTCTACAACCAGCCTCTGGTCTGCATGTGGAACTTGTTTTTAGAGCAACGTATAAACAAGGAAAAAGAGGGGGAAAATGAGTGCAGCTTTCTGAAATGTTGCTGTTTATACACGGTTTGCAGAGACAGCCAGTAAGTATGGCTACCACAACTGAATGCACTGGTATTGCAAGCCACACATATCAGGTCAAACCCTCCTGTACAGCGCAGGGTTGGGGAATGGAGTCTGCTATCTGTGAACACCATCACCGCAATGTGTACCAAGGAAAGAAACTGAGGGGAAGAACCAGAAGCTGGTATCAGTAACCAAAGAAAAACAAAACCAACAACAACAACAAAACCAGCTGCTAGAAAGATGGTAGATGCAGTGGGTCTTTTGGAAGTGCATTGACAGCTTGCCAGTGAGGAAAACCAATTATCAGCCAAAGGCAACTCCACGCTGGTGAAAAATCTGAACACAAATAGCTAAAAGCAGTCATAGCTCAAACATTTTCCATTAGGGAGCTCTCTAAGCTGTACTAAGGTTGGAGTTTCATAGACTGGTAAGCTCAGAATGGAGCAATTGAGCCGTCAAATGTGACTTTTTAATATCACATTTACCTCAGTTACCTTTGTACTGGAATGAGCAAGCTGGTTTGGCTAAACTGTATTTCCCAGAAAGACATCCGGTCTGGACTTGGAGATACTCAGTCAAACATTTTGTCATTTCCATGGTTAATCACATTTTGAAAACTTTGTTTCTCATTTCCCATTTTCAGTTTGTCTGGCCTCAACTTCCAGGTACCGCCTCTTGTTATACCTTTCCTTACGAACCCTGCTGTTCTCTCCCAACAAAAATATCTGTAGACTGTAACCAAGTCACTCTCAGATAAGCATAACAGATTGAGCCTTTCAAGAGCCCTCTGCGAGAAAGCATTTCCTGCAGCCCTCAAATAATTTTCGTAACTCTTCTCTGCACCCTCTCTTTATTTTTTTCATCTTGTTAAAGTAGTACATCCTGGAACCAGCGGCGGTATTTCAGTGTGTTGAGCTACAAACCCATTTTTAATGTATCTATCTGCAGTAAATGCACTTTTGTAAACTAAAAGCTTGCAGCATCCATCCTTTCCAGTGCCGCCCTACATGGCCAGTCATCTGTCTGTCACGACACCTGTCCTGTCCAGGGTTGCCTTCGCCCTGTTCTGTAGGAGTCCTGCTTTCTTCTCGACATTCACCTGCTCAGGCACTGCAGCACGTCTCGGAGGGATAACCAAGTTGCCGAGCTATCTGTATGATTCTGTACTCCTGCTCTGCCCATATGGTTATTCACTAAATGTGCCTTATCAAATTCACTAACATTCCTCCCCAAATAAGTCATTGGTAAATTTCATAATCTATAATTTTATGTTTATTTCCAAGCCACTGACAAACATATTGAACACTAATAGTTCTGCTACCAACCGCTGTAGAAATCCATCAGAAACCATCTACATTTAATGAAAATAATGCGGTTTTATATGTCAAAAGATCTAGCTCTCAATCCATTTAGTATTTTTATTGATATTGTGTAATAGTAAAATTTAAAATACAAAAGTTATGTACTACTAACCCAGATATTACAAGGCCCTTCCAAATATGTATTACAACTCTAGCATTATATTTATCTATCTAACTTGTAATCTTATCAGCAGAATGAAATGAGGCTGGTTTGACAAGACTTATTTTCCATACAATCATGTTGCTTGGCATTAAGTATATTGCAAGTGAATGATGTGCTGTTCAGTTTGACTTTGAGGAATGGGCCATTTTAGGATGTGTAGCCATCTGTGGAAGTGAAAGGGAGCTTGCTCTGGCAGTGATACCCATGGAAAAAAACATGCAATGAATTTGTTCTGGATTTAATGGCAACATATCTGAATGTTTCCTTGAAATTTAACAATTGTATGGAAGACTAATAGCCTCAAGATCTGTAGTTTAATTTTTTTTTTATCTGTGGGATAAAATACTGTCTTTTACTCACACATCCAGCACTGTTGATGGCATACATAAATGAAGTGCCTGTAGCTGTCATTTTGGTACTCGACTCAAACTTTATTCGAGATGCTACAGATTTTTCCCTGGTTCTCTCTAGCTGCAATGGTGAAAACACTCAGACTTACACCTTGTTTCAGTGCCATAAAGTACACCTCCAGCTCCAGTAACTGTATTGCGCAGTTAGTTTTGTATCCATTTCTCTCCTAGAATAACAGTAGGCAAAATCCTCATAAGGCAAGTGAGATGAAAAGGAGAATTCAGCTTGATGCACTGATGAATCAGGACCTGTTGAATTCAGAGACCTGTTTATGTAGCTGTTTCTTTGGCTTGTCATTGTCTGCCTGAGATTTTGCAAGAGCTTTCCTTACAGACATGAGCTGGCCCTGAAACGAAGTCACCTCTTGTTCTGCCATCATCTTAGCATTCAGACAGTTTTTTGTTTTGAAGAGCTTCCTGTAAACAGAAAGTACAGAACAGAAACAAGAACGAGAGCAGTGATTTTCTCGCTTTTAGATAGCAGTGGGTTTCTTGAAAGGTAAATCTCTTGGAGATTTTTAGTAAAGTGAAATTGAATTGTTCCTACTCTCCAATAAAGGCTGGACCTTTTTTTAAGGCAAAATGGGGAACAGGATGGACAAGAGGAGTCCTCTGAAGGGGAAAACACAAGATAATTTTTCATATGGGTACAACTGCACATCTTTAATTATATTTACATGTCAACAATTCAAGTTCTTGTGTTCAAACAAGCTCAGAGCAATGCGAAACTTGATCTTTCTTATGAATTAGAAAGACCTGTCCATCTACCAATCTGTTTATTCCTTCATTATCACTAAAGTAAAAAAGTGTGTGAGGAAGCTTGTTTTGCTTTTGGGCAGGGTCTTTTTGTTTGTTTTAAACACAAACGTAAACTCGTATATACATGTTACTATGTCAGGCACCAATTTAGCAGCCCCCTCTCCTTTCCCAGCCATTTAAACTGGAAAAAGCGAGGCTCACGATCCTCTGCACTTGGAGTGGAGGACACTGAAATACAGTGGAAGTTCTTTGCTCTTCAGGATTACTCCAGTCAGACACAAGAAAGCTCTGTCTGAACAAGATGAGCTAGTTTCTAATTTAAAAAAGCCAAATTTTCCCATTTATTTTTCTCAGGTTCAAACTTTTCTTTTAAATCCTGTGAAGATAGCTCTTATTTCTTATTTAAATCCACAAATTTGCAATAACTCAATCCATCTTTGACTGATCTGTTTAATAAAATATTCTAATGATTTAGCATCTCCCTGATATAACTGAAATGAATATATGCACATCCAGTTTTATTTGGGTTTAAAATTAACATGCACACAAAACCCATTTTGTTTTCGTTCTTTCTAAGTTAACAAATATGATCCATTCTGCCTTTCCTTTGTTTGACATGTGCAGCTAATTAACCTACGTAACAATCAATAACCTGTTTGTTCCATTCTAATCAGCCTCATTTAAAGCAGTGAGGCGCTTTTCTTTCCATCCATCTTCACTGTAGTTTAATTTAGTCATTTTTGTGCTTCATCTTGTATTTCTGTAATTAAATTTATAAACCTCATGCTGTGTTCTGCTTTGTTTTAGCAGATACCAATTTAAAAAACAAAACAAAAAAAACCAAAACACCTCAGTCACTTCCCAAGCCAGCAGTCTAGTTAATTTTCACTTCATGTCTGCCTGTCTTCTTTTTCATATGTTTGGTCACTCGTGAAACAATCACAATTTTAATACAATATCATAATTAGTCTTCTGAGTCAACAACAGAATTAAGAATACTTAAGGCTATTCATACTTCTTAGACTCTTGCTTCAAGCGGCCATCAGGGATTTGTTTCATGCTCCACATTTGAAGACCACCCTTATACCCATAATACAGAAGATGAAGTTCAGAATTTTCACCTAAAATCTGCAGTTGCCATGAGATCCTACAGACTTGCTGAGTAACAGTGAGCCTGCCCAATCTGACCATTAGTTTTGCAGAAAATCAGACACTAATAATAGATGAAATGGTAGGGAAATATCACCTTCTCAGCATCTCTAAGCTTTGCAGAGAGCTGTGCCTTCTGAGTGGTTTGCTTCCAACAGTTCAGAGCCTTTAGCTTACAAACCAGCGTCTTTAGCCTGATATTTTCGTCCCGCAAGAACTGCAGCTGTTCCTGCTAAAGAAGATGTTGGTAAGAGTAGACCTGCAAAGATTAATTTCCCTAGGAAGAATTGTGTGGTTTGGAAGTAAACACAGTTGTAAAAGCGTGCAACTATTTGTATTTCATTTTAATTTTCAAACGCTCAAACTTTGCAGTTTGAAACAGTGCAGCCTTCGGCCATAAATTTCTACTACTGTGTCTCCAGGGAAACAGGAAATGTGAACATTGCCCAGAAACTGGGAAGAAAAATGGAAGAAATTTAATCCAAAAGAGCAAGCAGGCAAACCCCTCCGAAATGAAACACTGTTAGTGGTGATAAACACTGTTACGCCAAATGGGGATTCTGGTTCATACCATATTCAGTAACCTGGTTCACCCTAATTACAATGTCCTTAATAAGAACAAAATTCATGGATTCATGAAAAGTGTAGTCATCAGGTTTTCATCTTCTTTGTTCAAAATAGAAGACTTCCTCCTGAAAACTCTTCTTAAGGCAGAGGAAAGCAGTTTCATAATGCAAAAATCATAGAAACAAGGGTTTCAGAGGACTGCTGGAGGTCCTGGCTCTCCTGTCAGAGGTGTCTCTGCACAGAAGCTCTACCATTCAGTGTCAACACACCTTCTTACCCTTTGTGTCCCGTATTAGTTTTATCTCCTGCCAGGCTTTGGCCTTCCTAATTTCATCACTGTGAATCTGAACTCTGATACTCTACCTTTGTTGCCTGGTCATGTTTTCACTACTGGCAGTCTTTGTGTTTGAGTCCTTTAAGAAGCTCCTTGCTAAGGCAAGCAAGGCCAAGTTTCTGCTAAACTCCTTGGTCTTCTTCCATAACAGGGTAGTTGGTTCTGAAATCTCTTTAAGTTTTCATTAAAAATTAACCAGCTTTCCTTGGCACTTTTACCCTCTTGGCAGTTTCCCAGGGATTCTGCCTAGCAGTTCCCTAAACAAGTCACAGTCCACTCTCCTGAAGTCTCAATCCTAGCTCTGCAGCACATTTTTGCAGCCTTTTTCCTGGTCTTGAAATGGTTTCATAGTCACTGCAGCCTCAGATGACACTCACCACCAGTTTTTCCCTGTTTGTGGGCAGCAGAATTAGGAATTTACCATGGTTGACTCCTCTAGCATTTGCTTTTAGGATATTATCACTGATGCTGTCTAGGAACTGCCTAGCCTTTTACAATGCCGTGTTCCCCTTTCAGTAGTTTTCCAGATGGATAAAACCTCCATGAACACCATGACCTCAAATTAAAACCACTTTTCTTGGCCCTCCATAGGCAGACCCATCGAATTTATTCTCTTGATCAGGCAGTCTCTAACAGATTCCCCACCACGGTCATTAATCATCACTAACGATCCTCCCTCCTCTGACCTTGACTCAGAGGCTTTCAGTAGTACATCTCCACATTCATACACAGCCTCTGCGTGGGGAATGAACTCCTTACACAGAGTGCAATTCTCGCTCCTCTTCTTCCCTGCTGATCCTTCTTAAACACCCTGTAACCACCCACGACCCTGGTATACACTAGCCCACCACGTTCTTGTGACTCTGCTCAACCCGCAGCCCTTTGACTGCACATGGGCTCCCCGCTCTCCTTGTTCGCTGCCTCTGCACACTGTCCTTTCCAAGACGGGGTGTGGGAGTCTCCCTGCAGCCTTGTCACACACAGATGTCTTCTAGTTCCACTGGTTCCTCATTTACTTCTGGGTGTCCCTAGCCCCCAGATTAACTGGGGGTGTTGAAAGCCCTTCTCACTCTGTTGGCATTGCAGTTATATCCTGCTTCGCGAGCTTCTCTGCTGGAGAGATCTGCAGGCATATTTGCTTCAGACGGAAGTATTTAGCCATTATCCGTCCGATCTCATTTGTATTCGCTGACTGACTACCATAATTTTGGTACAAATTGAACTTTGCTGAGGAGGATTATGTTTGACTAGAAAAGGGATTGATTTAGAAGTTGTAGCCTGGCAATTACTTTCCAGCCTCAGCTTATAACTCCCAGAACATCAGTTTTGGGAGCACTTTTTAAAAACATAAAGCTGAATATATTTTTGGTTCTAAGTAACCCCAAGTGGAAAAAAGGATTCTGTCCCCGTTCTTTTATATGACCAGCTTGCAGGACAGGAAGCTAGAACTCCCATCAATACATTTATCATGGTCACAGAAACATCACATGCTCTTTCCCCCACCCAAGAAAGGGACAATGACAACACATGACAATGCTGACCTATGGTTGAATGTGAGTTCACATTTATACTTCTTCAGGTCCAAGTTCAATCTCTCTGATGTTCACCTGTGTAGAAAGCATGATGTTAGTTTCACTCAGAACAGATTAAAAGCAGGGTTCCTAAGTTTAGCACCAAATTCAGTTTAAACACATGCAGTTATTCAGGGTCTAAGGGCTGGGTTTGGGCCAAAATTTCTGCACTTGGAGCATAAACACGCAGTCAAAGATGATTGACTCATGACAGCCTGACAAATGATTAGCCATTAACAGAGTGCAGTAATGGACCACCTCCATGCTCTTCACCCAAGCGATGTCTCAGATAGCGTGCAATAACTTAAGCCATCTTCAGCAAGCCTAACCAGGATATTATCCTTGTGTTTATTTACTGACGCAGATATGTATTTCCTTACTTTAGACAAATGTTCTTTCAAGTGACCATTATCTTTAGTGGAGCCAAACTTTTTCTTCAGATCAATTATGCTGTCAACTCCTTCTCTTCTCACGTCACTGATGATTTCAAACACTTGTTGCTCAATGCTAAGGCGATAGACATCCAATTTTCCCTGCAATTACAAACAGAACCCACAAGAGATGAAGTGTGCGCATATTGGAAAGCAACATTCAGAAGATTTCAGAAGTCTCTCAACTACAACCAGGTGGTCTTTTTTCCTAATTATTTTCCTAGAATCAATGTAACAGGAAGACAGAGCAACATTCTTCTTGCATCCAGACACTACAAAAAGTGGAATTTCAATTGTATCATTTACTGTTGGCTATCCTGGGATGTATGTATTTAATGGAAGTAGCAGCACTGTGGTGAAAAAATAGGCTTTCTGGTGAAAACTGGACTCACCCTCAGGATTGCAAAAGAAATCACAATGTTCCTCAAGTCACTATTGCCCTGGACACAGACATTAATGGGCTCGTGGAACATCAATCAAAATCCTGGGGGTCTGATGCAGGTAGTTGCTCTATAACACACACGGTCACAATCAGGCCAGTTTTTAGAGGCTAGATTGGGGCATCTTATTTTTGTAAGTAATGACATATGTCACCCTGAAGAAATCAGTGGACTACATGAAAGCAAAGGCATTGTTAGAGGGAGCAATACAATTATGTGGTAGACATGAAATTTCCAAGAAAAATAGTGCAGAATATTACAAACTGTACTATTATATCCAAAAAGTTCCCTCCATGGTAACTAAAAAGAGCTTCCATCACTCTCTCTAATGTGGTACCTGTTCCATCGAGAATATGCCTCATCTCTTGGAAAAGGTACACTATTCTTCTACCAGATGTTTTTACAAGATGCTTCTAGCAGCAGGAGATAAATGATTCACCCATTCACCCACCTGGCACACTGAAGCCATTTTTTCCTTTGAGTGCTACACTTGTTGGCAAATTATACAGCAGCACAAAAAAGACTGATTGAGTAACCCCTCTTCTTCTGTACCTACATTTAGATGGACACAAGTCACAAATAGGTTCCACACTAATGATTCATATTCATCCCGTACTTCTGTTCTAATCTTCTCTTTGAGACCAAGATTTTCTTCCTCTAAGTCAGCGAGCTGGGCTCTGAGAGCTGTTATTTGCATAATCATCCCATGGCACAGCTTCACAATCTGTCACAGCAGAGAGGTGAATGAGCAAAGCTAGGGATGAGCAAAGCCCATAGCCTAACAGTAAACCATCCAGAGCTCTGAATACGTTGTGTGATGCCTAATTAAGTAGAGCAAGCATGTCTTCCTAACTGAGTGGTCTGATGAAAATAATCTACTGGTGATATGGAATAATCCAATTTGTACTTCTCTGTTGGTTTTAGAAACATTTCTTCCCTAAAACAGTAGGAAGAATTGTGGCGGTTCATGACCAATATTTGAAGGGGCCAAATGCGTAAGTTTCACATATAACCTTAAAATGTCTGTTTCTGGTCATCAGGAAAGAAAGATCTCTGCGTTAATAGGTATGAGAACTGATAGAAGGAAATGTGTGCAGAGGACAGAGGAGCAGAAACACTGAGGAGCAGGATTAGGGAATATGAATTTCAGAGTAGGTGCTGTGTATGGCTGTGCTGTGTCAGTGAGCCTGGCCTCCCAGAGCATAATCTCCCCTGCCTCCAGAGAGAAAGTCAGAAGAGTTGTGACCAGGCTTTGTTCAGTAAGCTGTGAGATAATGCATTTATAGGAGTAAATATGTTGTCTGCTGATAAGCTTGTACATACAGACCATTTATTACATAATAAAAACAATTATGGGTTCCATTTGTTGATATGTGACAATTAACACACCCTCAGGAAGGGCATCAACACAAACAGGAAGGTACATGATAGAACTTAAACAGATGTAAATGACAGAATTTAAATTTCACATGGGTAGGTCATTGCTAGGTATTTAGGTTTGGTCACAGGTTTGGTCATTTTCATACCACCAAAGAGCATTTGCAACCAGATGAACACAATGGAGGAAAGCTAAAAATCATTCTTAGCGTATTATGTTGTTCAGATAAGAAATAGGCACAACTGCAGACTGTAGGCACAGCCAACTGCACAGTCTGCTTTCAAGGCTGCTTGGCACCTCCACATGCCAGATGTAAGCAGTAAATGGTAATAACTTCACTGAATTCTCATTGAAATTTTCTGTGTCAACTTTTTGTTGTACAGCAAACATTACTGAGAGACTTCTGAAAATGAATATTGGGGAAAAATACATGGATTTTAGCCCTGCTGAAAAATTCTGGTGATCTTTATTCAGAACAACATTATTTCCTCTATTTTGTCTTTTTTTGTAAAAGCAGCAAAAAGTTGGTCAAATCCTAAGACTTTGTTGGAGAAATAAAACCAGCCCATGTGGTTCACAGAATAGAATCACGGAATCACAGAATGTTCGGGGTTGGAAGGGACCTCTGGGGGTCATCTAGTCCAACCTCCCTGCCGAAGC
>Ga0181612_122742_pt1 | contig 26145 bp, 10 predicted proteins | sample HoacroProtozoa21_FD_119630 | JGI IMG/M metagenome (GOLD analysis project Ga0181612, IMG submission 119630) | Hoatzin crop microbial communities from Cojedes, Venezuel. Combined Assembly of Gp0051906, Gp0051904, Gp0051908
AGAAAGAATGATGTTGTGGAGGACTGTGTCAAAGGCCTTACAAAGTCCAGATATATGACATCTGTTGCTCTTCCCTTGTCCAATGGTGTAGTCACTCCACCACAGAAGGCCACTAGGTTGGTCAGGCAGGACTTGCCCTTGGTGAAGCCATGCTGGCTGTCTCAAACAACCTCCCCGTCCTCCATGTGCCTTAGCTTAGCTTGTAGGAGGATCTGTTCCGTGCTCTTCCCAAGCACAGAGGTGAGGCTGACAGGCTGGTAGTTCCCAGGGTCCTGCTTGCTACTGTTTTTAAAAATAAGTCTTCCCTTAAAAGAGAGGTGTCTGGTGCTACACCAGTTCTCAGTGGGTTATGGCATCACCTGAATGTCACATAAAGTCCCTCCTTTGCCTGTGGGGGTGTGAACTGACATCGATGAGGAGGAGGGGAGTGGTTTAACCCAGTAAGAACCATTGGGGTACTCTGCAGGAATGAGCAAACTGCTGATCTGCCTTTACGTGCACAAACTCTTTCTGACCTAGAGCAACTATTTAGTAATTCTATGGGAGGTGGAGCAGCTTCACTTGTGGTGGTGAGAATTTTGGGGGTCTAAATGTTAGTCTTAGGCACTTCTGGTCTTTTGTGCACTCATCCCCAAAGGCTTTAGATGAGGAGAACCATTTTCTTGCTGAGTACTGTTTTACCGCCTTCAGTAACAGTGGATCAGGGACAATTTGAGGTTTTCTAGTGAAAAAAAAAAAGAACAGTTACTGGGAACAACGGCCCTGATTGTAGGTCTCTGAAACCAAAGGAAAGCTTCAAAATGTGAGTCCTGATTAAGTGAAACAGCAGAATCAAAGAATTAGTAGTAACATCCCACCATACTGTGGCTCACCCCAAAAGAATCCTTTTATTCAAAAAGCTTTTAGCTTGATTTTTTTCTTTTATACAATAGCTTCTTAGGCAGCAATTTTGTGCGTATGCCCATGTGTGTAAGTGTGCATGTGTGTGTCTGTGGATGTGATTTTCTAGTCTGAAAATGCCAATGCTCTTTCTGACTGTGAGTAATAATTTTTGTGATTTCAGGTTCCTGCCACTGTGGAAAGTGCATCTGTTCACTGCAGGAATGGTACATTTCGGGCGATTTCTGTGAATGTGATGACAGAGACTGTGACAAACACGACGGTCTCATTTGCACAGGTGCAGTACAGGCTAACCCCTAATTGCTCTAAGAAACAAACTGTGTTGATGGGAATTCTGTTACACAAAGCCCAGCTTCTTCTTTCTCCACTGATGGAGGAAGTGCATTTGCTGGTTATTCAACCCTGCCGTAATTGTTTCTTTGTGCAGCGTGGTAATCAACTTAAGGTTTCAAAACAGCAGTTGAAAGCCTGAGTATGAATTTAAATTAGTAAGCCAGCTATGAAATCTGTCAACAATTTTCTCTGTAACAGACTACAAGTTACTGCTTTTTGGCACAGGACGTACAGTGTCAGCATTGTGATCAGAAGATTTCTTTAACTTTTGTTTTCTTACTGGGCTTTCTATGTGTATAATGCACTTAAGTCACAGACAAAATGCACTTTGATGATATTCGCTAGGTGAGAGGCGTAGCTGTGTGGGCTAACAGAGCTTCCTGGCAATCAGACAGTTCTCTGTGGGAGGCTGAAATGCCTGACAGTTTTCCTGATGACGTGATGGCTAGTGATTAAAGCGGTTTCACCTTAACGTTGTCTGAGAGTTCAGGTGGCAGATGCGGCTAGAAACGGGCAGGCTGCCAACAAACCTTCATGACAAATCCAGTGACAAGAAGCAACATGGGAACTGCTAAATTAACTCACTGGCTGCTTCCTGTTACAAATCTTAATTTTAGAAAATTTTTGCCAAGCAATTATTAGATGTGGAGGAAATCTGCAAGCCAATTAGAGTCAGAGTGGGAGGGCTGACAGTAGTAAATTTTGACTTCCAGCTAGCCCTATTAAAAAGGGTCATTTTCTGGGGGAAAGAAGCCAGTGTAGAGGCAACAGGAGCCTTATCTTCAGCTGCAGCAGCTATTCGTGGGTCTTCATAAAGTCAGTAGGAAGAGGAGCTCACATTGGAAACCCAGGCTGTGGAGGTCTCAAGCTGAGCATCTAGGAGTCGGGAAAAACACTGAAATAAAATGAAACTATGGGTCTCAGTACTTAATGTTTTCCTGCTGCAAGACTGGGCCAACACATTTTTCATCTAGTAGAGAGTTTGAGATATTATTTATTTGTATAGCACTTCTGAGAATTTAAGTTTGAAGTTTTTCATGTTCAGAGTGATGTTTTTATTGCTACTCTGTTTGTAACTTTTTACGTCTTTTTCTTTCTGCATGATAGTTAAAAGTAATCTTGTTTTTCCTTGCACCTTGAGGTACAGTGTGAATACTGAACCTCAACAGCTGGGTACAAACAGTGGCGGCGTAATTACAATATTTGCAATTCTGCTTATGGAGTTATTGAGAGGATGCTATTAATGCTTTGTAACTGTTGGTTTGGGGTGGCTTCTTAATGCAATGTTACGGTAATTGCTTCCTTCCAAAGAAAAAAATAGGGGTGGGGGCAACAATAAAGGAACAATGCAAGTACTTTAGCATGGCATTTTACTTCCCATAAAACACATTTTAATGTAGTACATTTCAATTATGATAATTGCCCTTTATTCGTTCTCTTCTAGGCAATGGTGTTTGTAGCTGTGGAAACTGTGAGTGCTGGGAAGGATGGAATGGAAATGCTTGTGAAATCTGGCTGGGCAGAGAATACCCTTAACAAAGGATGTCAAAGACTGAGGATTTTGTTTGTTTGTTTGTTCTTTAGGCTGCTAGAACATTTAATTTCAGAAGTATTCAGCATATAGGTGTGGGTGTGCATTCATGCACACATAGATGGGTGTAAATAATCTAGGACACTCATCTGAGGGCCAGCTCCTTAAACAAATGCATGACAAAACTGAAAGAAAAAAAATTAAAAATGCCTTGTGAGCAGGACTGTTCAAGCTCTGAAAGGTGAAATCATAAAATACTGACCCTGTGGAACTTCTCCAGAGTTTTTTGGTAAATTCAGTGGGACTGAGATTATACCCATAATGGCTATTTCTTAAGCAACCTTTCGAAAAGGTGTAAGAAAGCCTTTTTTTAACGTTATTTACTTGGTTGTCATCTCTCCATATCAGTATGCAACAGTATTCCTGTAGATGAGGAGCACTAATTGAATATTTGTCAAATAATTAACTTGACTAATTTGATGGTATTTGACAAATACATTGACACTTTTTTGTTTCTAACAATCCTGATTATGCACCAGCTCATAAATCGAGAGAAGTTGTAAAGAAGCTTATCAAATCATGCATTATTTTTCATTTGGTCAAAGAATTGTATTTGTATAACTGAGGTCCAATTACCTGACAACCATAGGCTGAAGACCCAAAATGTTTGAACAGACCCTTGTCCATAAAAGAACTTAGTTTCTGTGGTTAATGTGTCAGTAAGTAGGTTATCTAGTCTACATACTATGATACTTTCAAATACATAACCTATAGGAGTATAAGGAAAGAAAGCAATAAAGATATAAATGTATGATTAGTTATTCTGAATATGTATCCTGCAATTCATATGTATTTTTATCACACTGTTCTATGTATGTACAGTTGCCTAGTCCTCTTGAAAGAAAATGAAAATTTGTTATACTAACAACTTCCAGGATGACAATTCTGTATGCTGTTAGAAATCACTGTTTGGAACAGATTGCACTGTCACACATGGTATTCATTGAATTTAGCTGCTTTTGTAGAAGTGGGGAGCCTGAAGGTCAACTGACTTGAAAAATCAGCTGTGCTATGCAGTAGTCTGGTCTCAGCCAAAGATGTTCAGACAATGGCAACAAAGTAATTAAAGCTTTAATACAGTAAATACGAGCAAAACAGTGGTATGAACAAAAATTTTATTTTTATTTTCCAATGGTGTGAAATGCTGCTCAGTGTGAAATTCACACTGAGTTATGAACGATGTACAACTATTGGGACTTCCCTAACTTATTTACATATGAGTCTTCTTTTTTATACATGTAGGTTTGGCAGCCCTTGAATTCTTTAGAGCAAAAAAATATACATACATTTTAGTTTCCAAAGGGTTTACATTTTTGGAAACCATGATTGAGCAAGAGATTACTTAAATGGTTGGAAAATATTTCTTTTTAATACCAGACTGTAACATTGTGGTTTAGGTGCCAAGGTCCTGATTTTTGAAGAGCTACATGACTCAGAAATCAGAGAACTATAAGTCAAACAAAAAAGATATTTCCATTATTAATCTAGAAATTAGTTTTCTTTTAGAAAGGACAATTTTGGAGTAGGAACATACAACGGTAGAGTACATGTAATAGAATGCAAAAAATTTAAACAATTTCATTTGGTCACTTTTATTATCCCCCCTTCCCATGTAGCTTGCTCCTTCTCTTATCCAATTTTTTTCCTTAACCTGGATTCTTTCTTTCTAAAAACAAAACTTGTGAAACTCATGTTCTCAGGGAGTATATTCACCACACGTCCATGCACAATTTCTATAGAAAGTTCTATAGAAGTTATGCAGGTAAATAATGAGACATACATCCCAAGGCTGCTAGCTGCTCTCTTTTTAGATAAACAAAAACCAAGCAGAGTACTAATATGTATTGATACGGTATAAAGAATCTTAAAAGTAAAATTCATCTTGAAATTATAGTTTATATTTTCTACTTATAATCCTTAAACTCTGTAGAGTTTTACAGGAATATTTTCTTTTGTCAACCCTGGTGTCTGGAGAGCACAGATTGTTGGTTTTATTTATATTTATGAATACCTCTGACCTGAATCACTTTATAATGTGGGTTTTTTGCATATACATTCGTCTGTTGAATCAGAGTGTAAACAATGAAAGATACAAAGTTTTCATTGATTTACTTCCATTTTTATTTAGTACTGTAATAAGAAAATACTAGATAATCAAAACCCTTATCTAGGTTCAGTAGATGCTTTTGATTTTTTTCATGGCATGATAAGCAGATTTATATATACTGTAGATCAGCCGTGATATTTCAGGTACTCATATTCACAGACAAAAGAACAATTCTTTAGAGGGTTGCAATGTCATATTTGATGCGTTTTACTTTGTAAATCGTTTTAATTTTAAATTTTTATACTTAGAGTAAGATCATTCTGATTTCTAGCTAGGGTTTTTTTTGAAAAACAATCATCTCCAGAATTTTGGCTAATGCATGGATTATATAGCCATAGCATTTCAAAAAGTGTTATCCAAATTGTTTGTTAAGGTACACATGGAAAAATATTAGAGTATTCTAAGACAGCTACTGTTAGTGGTTCATTAAAATGTAAGTTATCAAACAAAATGGTGCTATCGCTATAAACCTTAAAGTGTTAACTAAGACTACTAAAAATATAATGTATACATAAATTCCTTTCCAATTTTTATTCTGTTTCTTATAATGTTGATTGAACATTTCCTTCACTCTTCATGCTGAGGCAACTGGTGATGTAACTCCCAGTATATCTGTTTTGTGGCTCATTTCCTTACTAGAAAAATGAAATTGGAAGGAATAGGATTAATATTCCACATATGTGAAAATAATAGTTGTATTAAGAAGTTGTGATTTTACACCTCAAACCCTGTGACAGGAATTCCAGATACGTAAATTGTGAAAACAGGAAGAGGTGTGAAATATACCGTTTTATTCTTCATGCCTTAGGGCCTGTAAAAACTTGCTTCCAGGCCTGTGGCAAAAGGCAGTTCTAGATGGCAAAACCAAATAGGATAAATGGGGATTTCGTACTGGCTAGATTGATAAACCTTGTAAACAAAAGATACCATAGCCTTGCTTTCTTGTTATGAGAGAAAGAACACAATCCAGAAGTGTGCCGAATACTTCTACAATAGACCTGCGGGATTATGCCTATTGTATACAACATATCTGCAATATCATCTATAAACCAGCTGTGGATTGATTTTCTTCTCTAAATTATTATCCTGCTTGCGATCCTTCTTTTCCTGGCCATACTCTCTTTTAGAGACACGTAGGTGAACATTTAATCATGTACCTGCTCTGACATTTCTGATGCGCTGCCCTTGCTTCTTTACAGAATGACATCTCACTTTGTAGCTAAATGATACAGCCAAATGATACTGTGATGAAGAAAGCAATGTTGAATATTTCTGTGACTAGGTAGTAGAACAAAAATTTTATTACATCTTTAAAAAGAAGTCATAGCATTTTCATTAGTCATCACTAAAATCCCCATGTTGTTAGACGTTTTAAAATGCATTCCACAGAATATGAGTTTATCTAAAGGGGCATTTAAAAGAAAGATAAACTCCTTACTTAGTCTAATTGTACTTGCATTCCCATTTGAATGGAGCTGAATAATGTCTTTTTTATACCAATAAACAGATGGATCAGCAAAACACACTTTTAATGCACGGACCAAACAGACTGCATTGGTACCTCCATTGCTTACAGTGGTTTTAAACCAAGAGAAAAAGTTTCCTAATATATACAAAAAAAGCCAGAGTTCTTAGTGTTGTTTCAGGTATATACCATAGTCAAAGTGAATTGCTTTACTTTATATTCGGGGGGAAGGGAGTTTGTTAAGGACCAAACTGACTACACAAGTTAAAGTTTATGAACACGACAGTACATTAAAAAATTATTTGAGGGTAGGTAAAACCCCCACAAATTAAGCAAGCTGTGTTATGTGAACTACAAAGCACTTAAAAGCTATAGACAACTTTCTATAGGGTCTATCATGTGAGGAATCTCATAAGGATTCTTGCGTATTTATAAAATTTTTGAAGTACAACAAAACGGTGCATTGTTGACGTAGTTTATATCTACTTAAAACTGGATTTCTAAAACTGTGCAGATGTGACTGATTTTGCCAAATAGAACTGTAGCTGAAATACAGATTAAAAAAAAAGAAAAAGAGGTAATGACTATGTGCATTGTTAACATATAAAATGGTAAGATGAGGTTGGATTGCTGTGCGAAAAGTCTCTCAGAGATTAGATAAAACCCAGAAGAAGAACAAAATACAAAGCAAGCATGCTCAAGATCTGGAACACTGCAGATTCACAGACAGCTGGACATGTAAGTACTAAAAATCCAATCTGTAAATACAAATTGACTCCATCAGGTTTACTATACAGTACTTTAGTAGCAACAGACAGCTGAAAACAGCTTTCACTTAACAGCAAAATTAATTTCAGAGGGAAGAAAATGGTGAAGTCTCATCCTGGAGAACAGCAAGAGAGGTATTATATTAAGGAGCTAAAATTTTCTTTGGCATGGTAAAAGGGGAGAACTGAGTTTGCCAACCTATTTACATGAAGATTCACCATCCTGTGGCCAGTGCAATGATGTTTTGCACAGTTTACTTCTTTCATAATCTTTTTTGTTGTTTTCTGGTATGCCTTTGTATAAATGTTTTATTCATCATGTTGAATCCATGTATACAACAAATAAGAATAAACACAAACTGTACAATGCAGACAAACTCTTTGAAAATATGTACGTAAATTTAGTAATACAGACCAACAGTTCTTTGATAGACACAACCTACTACATGCAGTTCATCCTTGCCATCCTCTTCCCATGCAACAGGTGAGACAAGACACAAAATTAAAGGAAGGAAACAAGCACAAAACCCCCTTTGCTATGTTTAAACAGACTGTAGAAAAAATATTTTTTAGGACATCTATTCATTAGATTAAACGCACAGATGCTTTAGCCCATAGTAACAAAACCAGAAAATAATAGAAAAAAAAATGCTGCATTTCCAGCATGAACTAACTGCATGAAATCTGGCCTTAATTATAGCCCCCCAAACTGATTTGCAGAGCATAATTACCCAGGACCAAAAGTTTAACGTTGAAAACAAAACTTATGCAGCATCAGGCCATGAACAGGAACCTCCTTGCATGGCTCAGCCAGGCCTCCAGCCCTGTCTCTCCCCAGGCTCTTACACTGGGACAGTGAAGAAATGGCTGGATGGGACATGAACACACGTATTCCCTCCTCATGAACTCTTAAGAAATTAAGGTAAGAGAGAATGTAGCCTTCAGAGAATCATTTTACTCAAAATGTTGTGAAGTGCTCCTCCTACAATGGTAGCAAAGCCCAGGCCTCCTCTGGGACCCAGTAGACAGTACAATGTCAAGGCTGCTTCCTCCCATGGGTCCTCCAGATGCAGAGCAAGCCCCCAGCTCACCATGTGAGTTGCTTTGGTTTGGTTTTGTTTTATTTTCTCGGGGCTGGTGCACAGATCCCACTGGACCAGATGGGATGAGCAGGGTGCACTAAAGTTTTTTTAATAAAGTGTTGTTTTTCCCACGCACATGTATTTCGTGCTAGCCGGCAAGGACACACTCTAAGTCAGAGTTTCTTTGCATTTTTTTCACAGTATTAGAATAAGTTTGTATTATTTTTTTCTCTACATGGATAGTGGGGTTCATGCTTAACTCATTCCCTCCCTAGAAAGACCCAACATAAAGTGTTAGCTTGCTGTTCTCATATTACATATATAAACAAGGAAGTGTGGCCTACGAAAAAAAGGACTATCTTAGCAGCTTTACAGTAGCCTCTGTGAAGAGTGAGCTAAATGTCGCTTATAAGAAGAGAACACGTTTGAAAACTCGCATGAAGAGTTCATTCAGACTGAATCAGTTGTTCAGCTGAGCAGACAGGGAGTTTGAAACAACCTGCGGCCTCTGTTAGGGACTTCAGCGAAAAGACATGATAAAACAAATTGCCAGAAATACGATGCTAAAAAGGAATGGATGCTTTCCTTTTTTTTTGTCTTTAGATAGCATGGTAACAGCAAGAGGCCAAGAGAGCGTTGCCACACAGTTTTCCCGACTGAGGTACAGTTTGGTCCTTGTTGCCATTTCTGAGAAAGAAATACCTTCTTAACATACAGAGAGTACCCATATTTTCAGCTTTCTGAAAACCCGTGACTAAGTGCGAAACACTTCAGTGGCATCTCTGTGGCATTCTCTAAATTTCCCTCCCCCTTCCCCAACATTGGTTTCATTGCTCACAAGTGACAAACTCGAAGTGTTGGTAGTGTTTCTGGTAATGGGACCCAAGGCTCTGATTTTATAATGTTTCTGATTTCTTCTAGGTTCATGTAGGAGAAAGTACAGTATACAGAGATCAAGGCAAGGCACCTTCAATCTAGCAATTTGGTGGGCATATTATCCTAGGAAGCCGGGTGGAGGTACGTAGTGGGATATCAGTGAGGAGATACATAGGACCGGACTTTGCATGCGTAGCTAAAAATAAAGTTTTTTAATATGTCGAGTTTTAAAATTTTTTTGTAAAACACCAGAAATATTAAACTATAATTTGTAACTACCCTTTGCATTGGTGCTGCAAAAAAGAACACAACATCCTTGCCCATGCTTTGCTAAGTAGGAGTGGGATTCAGCCAAAAATAACAATGGCATTAAGTTCGATTCTTTAAAAACAGGAAAGGATTGTATTTGAAATGGATTTAGGTAGCACAATTCTGGTTAGTCTTATTTATTTTTATTTATTGGTGGTGGCTGTTTTTCAAACAATGAAGATTTAGTAGATGAAAAATGAGCCTTAATTCAGGCCTACAAGGCCTACAAAATTCTTTGGACCCACTTTCCCAAAAATGAGTGGGTCTTGCTCGCTGGGCAAGGCAAATGTTACCATTACCAGTAAGCCTGTGATATGTATAAAACACACACACAAAAAGAAACTATAGGGGGATGCCAAACACTCATTTCAGAAAACCTCCCGTTGGTTGTGTTTGACACTCTTCCCTCCATGATAATGCCAACCTCAGAAGCACAATATCAGTTACTAGAGAGTATTCACGTTTAATCAGTATTGTAAGCCAGAGACAACAATCCTATTCTTTATAGATATAATTTGCAATAATAGGTTTTTGAAGGCTTCCTGATTCCCTGATTGCTTTCAAAACTAAGCCACCGGCAACACTTAAGTTATAGAGAAACACAATCCCTGCAAAAGGTCACAGACAGTGGAGCGAGCAGCCTTATAAAAAAGGGAAGAAGAGAAATCCATAATAGCACAGGCTTACAGCATCTAACTAGAAATTATTTGATTATTTGTGTGCTACAAAATAGAACTTAAACACATGGATTTTGCTGAAACTGGACTCAAAAAGGGATTATGGGCAATTGTCAGCAGGCAAGGTATCAAGTGTACTTGTGAAGTATGTCATTCACATGAAGTGTCACAGTCACAGAAAAGATATTAAAAAGGCATTCCAATATCTGGTAGGGCATTCCATGGTCTGAGTTTAGCTGGTTCATCCAGGTGTCTTCTTGTTGTGGGTGGAGCTACACGTTGAGATTTATCCGCTTGCAACAACTCAGTTCAGAAACAGCAACGGGCAAGCCTGCGACTCGCCGCAGGCTGATCCGCAGACACAGAAGAGGGGAAGTCTGGCACGGATAAATCTCTCAACTGTGCTCAGGACTCAGGAAGTCACAACACCTGTGAGGATCTGGCTATGTCGTCTTGCTCTTGTTAACCGGTTTGCCGCCATTCATTATTGCAGACGCACTTGTGCTTTTACTTGGAGTTACCCCAGCCTTTGGCACTGTTTCTCCAATATCATGCAAAGATGGTTCTCGATACATGGCAACTGCAGGGAGAAAAGAGACAAGGAGAGGCATTTTTAAGAATGTATCTCATTTAAGATCTCATCTCAAATAGGATTAATTTTCTACAGTAACCAATACTGTAATATAAGCCATGTTCCTCTTGTATGCGAGGGAAGCTACTTACTTTGTTTTGCATGACTGATAGTCTTGCTTGACCCTCCAAATTCCTCAATTCTTCTGTATCTGCCTTAGAAACGCAGTAGGAAACTGCTTGCTTGTTTAATGGAAACTATAGAGGCCTTGGAAATGAAAAACTACTGTTCTGTCTTTGCATGAGGCAGACACACAAAAATATACATATATATATACACATATGTGTGTATACATATATACCCCCTTAAATAAACATTCTGCAAGTTTTTAGAAATAAAATATGATGAAATAAAACAGTTGATGCTTAACAAATGGGATCATAGGATACAGTTGTCTAGACTTAAGTGTGCTTTTCCGGTCCTGCGTTGCAATACTAGGCTTGGGTCCAGTTCTATGAAGGTATTTGTGCATTTGCCTCCCAAATCTGAGGAGCTTGGCCGTGATCTCTTAAGGTGTATACTGAAGAAATGTCTAGGACAGTGCTGAGGAGTGTACACAAGAATTTTGGGTTTTTTTCTTCCTCCTTTCCAAAAACTTATGCAGTAGCCACTGATCTCCACTGAATGTAGCAGTGCAGAAAACTCCATATTAAGCTACTAACTGAATTCTTAGAGAAATTAAAAGTTTGCCCCTGGGTTTCAGTTCTGATCTAATCATTTTAAATCCTTTGAGGAAAATACATATGTTCAATTACACAGTTCCATCATTAAGCTGCCTTAATGATTAATACTCTTGGATAATTCAATTTCGCTTCCTGTGTCACTGAATCAGGTAGTATTTCCACTTATACTTAGCTTCAGTAGCATTTATTTATATCAGAGCAATGTTAAAAGACATGTCAAAGCAGTCAAAGGAATTAATCATCACACTATGATTTCGGGACTGGCTGTGTGCTGCCCCAGAGAGCGCAATCCCTTCATCCCTCAGCTAATTAGGGTAGGAGGTAGGAGCATCAAAGTACTGTCCTTGATCTTCAATGGTGTGAAGTTTCATAATAAATATGAAGGGCCCCATAGCATCATTAACTAGTCATATACTTGTTCTAACATTTCCAATGACATAATCTAAATCCTTTTAAAGCTTCTGAAAGTCTGAAATTAAATGTCTTCTTTAAACTACATAAGGCTGGTTATGATCTATGTCTTCAGAGTGCCCCCATAAATGTGTTTAGGACCCTTTGCTGATTAATTAAAAGAGCTTGATGAAATAACACCATGACCTACAAAACTATGAAGTCGAATAACATGAGGTGGAACTATAAAGTAAGGAATTATATAGCAGAGTGGTCGTATTTGATGACTTTCATTGGCAATGTGAAACAAGTTATTTCTAAGCCTTGTCTAAGCTATTTTGATAGAGTCTGACCATCCAAACAGTAATGAAAAAAGTCACTTCTTTCCTAATCCATATGAATTGACATTGCCTTTAATAATGCACTGGTTTTCCCTCTCTACAATTCTTAGAATTTAATATAAAGGAATTGACATATGAAGTGTCAATATTATTGAGAGCTCATGAACATATTGTAAGCTTTTGCAAGACGAGGAAAGCATCAAGGCATCAACTTGAGTTCAAATATGAAATTAAAACAGGATTATTCAGATTCTTTCCTTATGATGGAACTCTGAAACATTTAACAAACCAATTCTTCAATCAAAGATTATAAGTTAAAATATTATAATAAATGGGACTGCTAACTAGATCATTACTCAGGTACGTGTTTTCAGATCCTAAGTAACATGATAATATTCAGAATGACTGAGGCTACGTGTAGCAATAATGTCAATGAAATTTGGAGTGCCACGAGGACGAGAAGCAAAATGCAGCATAGGTTTATAAAGGTCTGCAGAATACATAGGATAAACCAAAAATTCCAAGATCTAAATGAATGGTTTTTCAGAGAATGTGTGACATCATTTTAGTGTGTAATGATAGTATGACATTTATTTGCTTCTATCTTGGTTTAAAGGCCAACTTGCACAAGTTATGTGCATTACATCAATTGGCTAAGCAATATAGCATGATTTATTTTATAAAGAGACCTTTGTGTTTTGTGTTAGAAAGCTTTTACTTTGAAATGCTGACATTTCATCCATTCCCTTTATATCTCCCAATTATCCTACAACTTCCATTATTTCACTCTGCTTAATGAAAGGACTATTTTCTCACTGCAAGACTCACAACAGCTTTTGTCCCTACCAAGAGAATATTTTAAAAACAGCTCAATGCACTTCCACAAAAGATTTCTTTTCTTGCACAATGACCTCTTAATCCGTGGAAAAAATGTTTTTACATACTCCCTTTCTAGCATCACCATGCCGAAGTACAAAACTGCTCCATGAATCTTGGGGATTGTCATTTGGAATGGCCACTGTGCAGGGCACGCACGTTCACAAAGGGTATTTTAGAAACCATTCCCTCTTCTTCTTGTGAGATTTATGGGAGGATCTGCCAGCGATAGACTGAACCTCACCTTCCAATGGCTTGGGTAGAAAATGAGCTGCTGGTTTTGTTTTCTTCACTCTGTTTCCTTTCATGACCTGCCCTTCTTTGTTCAGCCCCAAGAACCAGGCCCTCCCAGACTCCTGTTGTCTGTAGAGCATGGATGAGTAGATTACATAATAATTTTCAAAGACAGACTCCTTGAATTTGCACTCCGGTGTAAAAAGTTCCTGTGGGAGGAAAAGTAAATGTCAAATGATATCTCTAAAGTGCGGCTTCTGTTTTGTTAGCTTACAAATACCTCTTCATAAGTTTAATATACTACTTATTATAAGGTTCTGCTTTGAGACCAGTATATCTGCCTTCCTGTAGAAGACCTCCAGGTGAAGTTATTTCACCTCCTGTGAATACCTCTGTTTTCCCATCTGTGCAACACAGGTCGTATATTTTCGAAGTACAGAGGAAGTGACACAGGTATAAATACACTGTTTAAAATACAGGCATAATTATTAGTGTGCATATTTTTCTCATAGGATATCCTTCTAGAGATTAAGAAAGTCTATACTAAAATAGCACTAATAAGAAAACTGTTGTTCCATTTTAACATACTAAATGTAACAAACTCCCTCTATGGTTTATGACAACTGATATTTGATGCTTAAATATTGTTGCTTCCAACACATTAAAATATATATCATTTCCCAGTGTACACAAAGCCTTAAACACCCCAGAAAGACACTATTTTGATGTACAAATTTCTGTACAAAGAAATGTAATTCCTATTGACATCCCCGCTGTTCATCCCAATACTGGTAATGCTTCTGGAAGCCACATTCTGTAACAGAGCAGTTGTACTAAACTCTTTACTAAGGTTTACCTAAGCATAAACTTCTGGAGCCCAGTAGCCAAATTAATTTATTTTTGTTTTAATAACACAATTAACAGCAACTAAATAAACACTGTGAACATATATTGAGACAGAGTTTCCCCAAATCCTTTGGAAAAAAACCCAGCAAGGTAGCAAGCAAATAAAATCACATTTAAAATATCATGAAAAAACAAGATTCTGTTTGGATGTGATTTTCAGGCTTTGGACCCACCTGCTGAAATCTGCGGAAAATAGTCCCATCATAAAAGAAGGAGATAGATGTGAGAAAGTGGGAGGTGGTTTGCAAAGCTTTCAGAGCACAAAGTTCTCACCCCTGAATCCTTTGTTTTATATTTATATTTCTTTCAATTATCTTTCCCAAGAAGTAAAAATCTGGAAATGTCATAGATTTTCACTTCTCCATTCACAGTATTTTTTTTTTTCCATTTCTTTTTTCTCCTGGCCCCATGCAACACTGAGTTAACACTCAGCAGGTAATGTGTTTTCAGGGTCTTTATGCCATCCCCAGCTGCCTATATACTGTAAGAATTTCACTGCTGTTGCTGTCACGGTTTTCTTTTCTGGAAATCAAACTGCTTAAAGACACAGTTCCCCATACCAGAAAGCACAGATGGTGTTTTTCTGAATCTGCACTAAACTTCACTTAGTGCACGACCAAGTTCTCCTAATGTTACATTAGGTACACAGTATTTGTACTGCCATGGCTTAAGTCACCACCTGGAAGCTAAGCTGTCTTGACAGACACCAGGCATACTATTTGCTTTCTCAATTATGGAGCCACTTTCAACCTCAAATAAAAAGAATTAGTGTATTTTCTCCAGCAACAGACTAAAGGCAGTTACTGCAGCAGCTGGGAAATAATTTGTGAACCCCCCTAAAATGAGTAGCTTTGTGTGTAAGTACAATGAGTGTCTATAGGTCACATTCATCTACAGGGTCCAACAAACATTCTCTGACGTGTGCAATGGCCATCTTTTTGCACTACCACTTCTTTACCACCTATGTGCACTGCTGTATTATAAACACATGCAGAAATGCAAATGTGGTCTGTACTAGAGGCACCACTGAAAGCTAATTGCAGGGGATACCTTAACTGCACCCTTCGCCACGGGGCTTTTTCTCTCTCTGTTCCAAGACTTTCAGACATCTGTTGTTTGTGTCACTCTCCTTTCTCCTCCACTGATTTCAAATCACAGTAGGGTTCAAGGAGACTCAGAATAAAACCAGAAGGCAGGGTGGCTTGCTAGAGGGAACGCCTGCTAAAGCCTAGCACAAGCATATACATGCGAGTCATGTTCTTCAGCTGTTGGAACAGCAGATGCTAATCAGGAAATGCCTACACAGCTCTCCTTATTATTACCTGCTTCATGGCAAATGCTACCCCCTGTGCTCCCCACCAAGTTTTACTTCCTTGTAAAGCTCAATTACCATAAACAGTACTTCTTAGCCAATACTTGCTTTTTTTTTGCTATTAAAAAAAGCTATTTGTCTTTTCATGCTCCTCTGTACTAGAAAAGGTTGGCTGCCTGTAAATGTTATATGTGTGTTTCATGAACAATATCCATTAGGACACTGAAACAAGATTCCTTTAAATCATATCTCACCTCTGAATCTAACCTGTCTCTTTTCTCTCTCATTTCTTTGGCATGTACATTAGTGTTTCTGACAGTGCACAGCATATGAAGCTGTGGGTATTTACCAAGTCAAAAAAATGGATGATGTCAACACAATTACATGGCTACTCCTGGATGCAGACTGATGATAGACTGGACAAACCGGCAAGATTACGATTTATTAGTTATGAAAAAGCATAGTAATAGTCTGCTATTTTGTGGGTTTTTTTGGCATATGAGGAAGAGCCAAACCTGAATACTGTATTCTGCCCAAAAGTACTGCAACTATCCTGCTGCAGATGTCTGGGTAGTGTAACAGCTTTGGACAGCTTTGCATTTATGCAGGATATTAGGATGTAATTCTGCCTGGGATAAACTCTCGGCTAAAATGTCACTTAAATATATGTTACCTTACAGTAGGACATTAGTTCCACCAATGTGGAGAGTATTCATGAACGAAAATTAGGCACCTGATGACGACTATGCCGAACTGCATCCACTAGTTCCTCTGAGGAAAGGATTACTCAGAAAGAGACTTCTGAAATGGGCACCTTCCCTGGGGCTCAGGTGGAAACTGAGTATTTCTAAGTCAAGAATGTTGTCTAAAATCTTGCCTCACACACCATCTCAGCTGGCTGAAAAGCTGCAAGCACCTGTAGTTTCTCCAGTAAAGCAGCCATGACACCTAAAATGCTGTTTCTGCATGTACCTAGGCCAAATCTAGGTCTGTATACCTAAGATTCTACCCAGTAAGAACTGTCAGAAAATAACTAATGTGCTAACAGCACTGACTTTAAAAAAAATCATCCACAGCTGACCTTCTTCAAATCCACTGCTGGAGGGAAAGGCAGTATAATGGTGTTTTATAAGAGAAACTCAATGGTGAGGCCACTCCCCTAGGCTACCTGCCTATCTGTATCCAACCTGAAGGAATCCAAATCTGCATCTGACTGACATGAAGCATTTAGATCTATCCTGCAAGAATGACTTTTTGTGTTTTGATTCCAGAAGATTCTTTGTATGTTGTATTAGGAAGAGAATGAATAAATCACAAAACCAGACATGACTTGCAAGCAAGAACTTGTGCTCAGGATTTCTTTTCCAAGGTCAGTGCCCAGATTTAACCTGCAGTCTTACATAAAAGGTGTTTTTTTCCTGTCAAAGCAACATTTGAAAAATAAAGTATATACTAGCCGCCAATTTCCAAAACCCTAGGAGTGGGTTTTGGCTGTAAACTGCAATCTGATACAGCTTCCCTGGTCCTAGAGAAGTGAAGAATGTATTAAATTGCACCTTGCTGATAAGAATTCTCACTTGGATATTTTTGCCAGCTTCCCATCAAGCTTTTGCTTGATGTGAGTCCTATTTGGAGATGTTTTAATTCTCTCAGTTGCTGAAGCATTAATAAGTACGACAACACACACGTTGTACATTGAAACTCTTGGAATCAAGAAGTTCTTTCAATGTGGAGTTCTTAGTTTTTGGGTGCCCAAAAGAGCTGTCAAATCAGGATTGTAGTATTACATCATAATAGTGGAGCCTTAGATCATGGAGTCATGTGGTGTCAGAATGGACTTTCATTTAAGAACAAAACACAAATAAAATTAAGAAAAAAGAGCCATTAGCCACCTCTCAAGATTAGGAGTGCCTGAATGAAGGAGCTCAGGTTACCTGTGTTGTCAGTATGGAGATATAAGGATAGTTGGGAAGGAATTCAGAGGACAACTGAGATGAAGCCCCTACCAAGTAATGGCTTTCTGTCAATCAGAGGCTGAAGACTGAAGTGATGAAGCTAGGTCTCCTTGCTAATCAATAATATGGCATGGTCACAAACTGCTACAGTTCAAAATCAAAGTACAGCAAACTTTACTGTCCTGCAAACAACTGAATAAATGAAAATATTTGAATGGGTTATCAGTGTAACTTTCAATTGCTGGGTTTTCACAATTTAGTTTGTTCAATTTAGCTAGCTTTAATGAAGTTGCACATATCCATCTGTAGCCATGGTCTTTCACTTAAAATAATCCCCACAAAGCACGCAGTTTTTCTATTACAGCTCTCAGATAGAAGAAATTATTATGCAGCTATGGAGAAGACATCTATGCTGCGAACCGCAGGGTTGCAAAGTGAAAACTAGCATGACAACACAGCTAGCCATATAGCTTCTAGATACTGTTTAAAAATTACTTGAGCACCTGCAATTACAAATTATATCTCTGTTCAGTGAGTCAATCAATAATGAACTGCTGGGGCTGAACAAAAAGTAACCTTCCACTGCACACCATGAGGGACAGCGTAAGACCACGGCTCTACCATGGACACCAAAACAGGCAGTTCCAAGCAGAAGCGCTTCTACAAGTTTCCTACATTCCTACAAGTTACCTTGAACCTTTAAGCCTCTTTAAATTTGTGGTTCATTCTGAAATATAGGAAAGGAAGGTATTGTTCTAGTTACAGCTCACAGAAGTGATACAGCTAGCAATCAGCCTCTTGAATCATAGCCAGCAGCAAACGAGGAGGCAGTGGATTCCCCTGGAGAAGGTCACAACAGGATGCTCTCATCACACCAGGCAGCAAAAGAACAGCTGCAGGCTGAATTAGCTACACCTTCTCCTCAGCGCCAAGCAGAAAACACAACTGCAAGACAAACTCTGAGAGATTGCCAGAAACAGCCAGTCTAACAAAACACAGTAAAAAAACCTGATTGTTGATCCTTTTCGGAACTCAGGACCAGGTGAAAACAATCCTGGTTTTACACCATTTATTATTTGTACTTAGAGGTCCAGGTCATGGAACAGGACCTCAATGCTTTGGAAGTACAGACCCAGTGGAGTCTGTCTGATGTGGACATCTTTCAATCCAGATAGAGCTTGATACAGGGTAGAAAAAAATCCAAAACATCAGATCAGTGATACCAGCATGCTAGTAGCTGGTTATCGAATGTTTTTGGTAGGAATGATGACAAAGGATCTTTAAGGAGAGACTGGAGAAAAGACACCACCAGCCCTGTGGAGGCTCATGGGAGACTTCTGCGCAGTGAGAACAGCAGCATAGAGCCAGAATGAAGGCATTTTGGGGGTTAGAGGCTAGCAAGACAGCAATCAAAAGAAGGAAGTGACATTTTAATAGCGGATGGAAAGGTTGAAAATGACTCATGAAGAAAAATCTTAAAATTGAAGAGAAGCAGTCTGTGTTTAATGAGGAGCAGACACTCAAAATAGAAGAGAAATACAGTTAAAATAATGAAGCTGGGAAATGAACTTTGTGGTAGACTTCTGAACTGAGACCATGGGGGTGGCACTGTATTTCTCAGTGCAGGAGGGGAGGATGCTGGAGTAATCGAGGTGTGAAACCAGGAGATCCGCTGCAGAGCGGTAGGACAAAAGGCCATGTCATAGACATATTTATGCAGCGAGACCTGTAAGATCTGGAGGCTTTGCCTGCCCAAGAGAACTGGCAAATACCTAAATTTGTATTTCTCTAACTTGCTGCACACTGAATTAGGTGAGATAGACTACTTTCTTACAGTATACCTATTTGACAAATGCTGGTATAAGAGAATAAGAAAGAGTTACTGAAGATTTCCCATCCATAGCACCAAATTTTTCCAACTCTTAAACTGGCCAAAAGGCCAGTTCAGAATCTTCTTGTTCAAGAGTTCCTCTTCAAATGGCATAAAATCTAGAAAAATGTGGTTAGATACTTCATGGATTAAAGAGAAATTGGTATTACATTCCCTGTATGTTCAGAAGATGTTTAGCTTATCTGGGCCTAAAAGTCCCCTAACAGAAACATAATTTTTAAACATAGAACTAAGAACAAGCACAGTCGGCAGAATTTTCTATGTGCAGACTAACCGAGTAAGACACCAAGGAACAGGAGGCTTTAGCTGACATACTACAGATGTTGCAGTGACTTTACTAACAAAGGTTCAAAATAAAAAACAGTAATAAATTAACCTGCCAATCCTACAGATGCCCCATGAAAGCAGCAAATGCTCAGAAGTCCCTTCACATACTTTCCACAGTCTTCAGACTGAAAATTTCCTTAATAGACTACAACAGTCAGAGAACATCATTACTGACTCTTCAGAGCTACTGTTATATCTGTTCTTTGGAAAGTACCTAAACACATGGACTGTAAAAAAATAAAAATTTAAACAAAAACAGGACTTGATATCATGCAGGTAAAAACCAGAGGTCATTCTTGCTGATTAAAGAATCACTGAGAGGGTAGTAAGGAGGTCAGCATGTAAAAGTAAACCTTTTAGCTAAGATTCCTATCTGATGTTTTAATTTTTTGAAAGACCCAAAGATGTGGCTATCACTGCTTGTAAAGAAACAAAACACAACTTTTGACTAAATTCAGGCAAAGGTAAATGTAAATCAGTACTCTTGCAAATATTAGTACTTACTTAAAGGAGATTCTAATTAGCAGGGATATGATGGGAAATATTATTAATGCAGCAATTCTTTTGTTCATGTACATTCATGACAGCCTAAAATAAGGTCATGAATAAAAGTCACATAGAATACATAAAGACAAACCAACAAAAAATTGCTTGGACAGATTTCTGTGTTTAAGATGGTATTGATGGCAGCCTGAATTTGGCTTCATTTTCTGTCCAGATTGAAATAGAACATAAAACAGCTTGGATTACAAAAAATTCCTTGTTTTATAACAGAAAGGTTGCTTCGCCTACAGCTAGCAGCTATGGTCGCATTAAACTATAACTGATTAAAGGCAATAATATTTTGTATGAAAGGCAGAGCACATACTCACCACTTCCGTAAGCTTACCAGTTGCGAGACTAAACAAAGACAGCAGATAAAAATGTAATTTAAATAATAACTTCAAGAATGATCCCAAATTACTACTTATATGTACTAGCCAGGAGAAGTCTTAGATACCTCTCTCCCTATCCATATAGAAGTTGGTATCATTTCACAAGCAGTGCTCAGGTTTTTATGTTCTTTTGATGGATATCTACAATTCAGAGTCATCAACTCAGTGGGACATGGCTGAATAGAACAAAAATTCTTTGATATAAGCATTTATGGTATATGTTATTTAAGGTTGTACAGTTCTACTCCAAAAGTGACCTAATGTTTTTGAAATGAAGCCCATCATGCAGATCTGAATCATGACTCTTACATTAGGAGTGAGTGAATCAAGGTTGTTTAAATTCAAAAATGTATGAAAGAAGGTTTCGGTGGTAACCTGGAAAAGGATACCAATTTTTAAAACCTTCTTTACAGCAGTTATGTGCCAAAACTACAATACTTCAACAGAATTTCAAGAGAAGAATGCTAAAAAAGTGTTGCCTCACCTGAATAAAAGAAGGAAAATGAATTTTAGAAATATTAGCATTAAGCCACATTTGTAACTATGGGTTTAGAATGGGCTGCAGCCCACCAACAGCCTTCACGTGTTATAGCATGTGGACAAGTATAATACCCTCCTTTATCACTACAGACATATGAAGGATGGTGAAGTTATTTTTCTGCTTCAGTCTCACTCTGAATTTGCACAGAAATGTTTATTTTTTTGGCTTGAGTACAACCTTGGCTTTAAAGGAAATGCAGCCAGATTCCTTGTACAATGAAATGAGATATTCTTTCTCCAAGCGCACAGTCTCCTCCCCCCTCCCAATCCTCATCACCTAGCCTCCCTCAAGATTTAAATTTGCAGTAAAAATCTGCTTTAAGGCTTCAGCTTAAGCACCAACTATAACTCCTTGCTGTACCAACACAGAAAGACATCTTTCATCTCCTGTATAGCATCTGTGATTAAAGAAATCCAGTATCAATAAGAAATGCACACGCCCCAAGGCATAACTAAGAGAAATTGCATGCATTGTAGGGAATATTTTCTTCCACTACTGTTATGGGACATTTCGGAGCAGAACCTGAGTAAACCATCCTGTCTTTCCTGGTCACTTCTACTCAGAACAGCCATAATTCATCAGCTTGTAGACAGCACCAGGTTCTCGGCTAGAAAAGGTCAGCGCCAAGGGAAAAATGGGACAGCACTAAATTAAGAGACTGAAAGGAAGGATTTAACAACATAGCTGTGGAAACAAACCATGATGGGCTGTGGAAGAGATTCTCATCCAGCCACCCATCAATCCACTTTCTGTCCCCAGTGAATAATGCAGGAGAAATACAGACTGCTTTCAGATACAGACCGAACCTTTTTAAATGACAGTGGAATATTTTGACACAGTTTTATGCAGACACTTACAGTTATTACCCTATACAGCCTTCTGTAATCCATATGCCTCACATAAAATAAACTATCAATAAATGTAGCAAAATATTTATTGAAATGAGCACGTACCCAAAAAGAACCAGGGAGGATGACTTTTTCTTACCATTTACCACTAATTAATTCTCTGCTCCTCTGAAATACACTGAAATGTTGGATAAAGAAAACTGATTCCGGTTTTTTTCACTGCATGATCAGTGTATTTGTATTAATTAGCTACTATTGTGCAATGTCAGACGGAACGGTATATTTTCACTTATAAGGTGTTGTTACATAGTATTTGCTGACCTCCTTGAATGTGATAGTATGATGTCTCCATAACTATCTGCCATTGCAAAAGTAAACATAAATATATGCAAATTCACAGGTATTTTGTAAGGTATACTTTAGACTCTTTCAGTTCTACATGTTCCTTCCAAAAGATGTGTGAATTTATGAAAGTTTTAGATGGGTGTCATTTACAAGCTGAGAAGCTAGAAAAAGTTACAAGAACACTCAAGTTATAAGAAGTGGCCTACTTTAGTATACTCTTTTTTATTTCTTTTTTCTTTACAGTTGTGAGCTTATTTTTCTTCTTGCAGCCTTCTTTTATGACCTCTCAGTGCATGAATTATACCACCTAAAGAATCAACTATTATAAAAGAAAGGGTCTGGAACGAATAAAAATCTGATTGACTATGTCAAATATGTGAACTTCTTGCCAATGTCTCTTTGTCATCTGTTTGCTGTTTTACTCTGACTGTTCAAAAGAAGAACATGAGAAGGAAGCCCAGAGGAACCTCAGTCTGAGGAGACTAACACAAGGCAAAACCATTCTGTAATGAATGCAATCCGTTCTCTGAGAAAATGCGTTAGCTAAGTCTTCTCTTAGTTTCGTGACTCAAATAAGCTGCAGTTGACCACTGAAGGTTGGGAAGAAATGAGAACAGAGACCACTTTCGGATGTTTGCTACTTAGCTCTTGTTATGCAGCAAATACATATTTTAGGAGAAAACCAGCCATTCTTTGCTTCTTCCACTACGCATCTGCTTGCCCAGCTTTGTGATTCAACCACAGAAACACCGTTGTTGGTATTCAACATGTTTTCCCCATTTCCTTCCAAAGCACCTTTCACATAAAAAGACAAAGGGCCCTAAATTCCTTCTCTGTTCTTCTTCTTCTCTCTTTTCCCAGTGAGAAGGTAGAAAATTATGGACTGGGGGGCAAATCTGAAAGATGGCCAAAACCTGACAGGCTGACACGCTCTTAAATATTTTCTACTCTTTCCTGTTACGCATTTTCATTCTTTCCTAGAGATGGGTATCTACAGCACTGTTTCACCTAAACACAAAAAGTCAACGCACATGTGATGGGACACCCAGTGGAGTGCTGCTCACCACAGAATGTCTGTACAGAAAAGGTAACACAGGAGCAAAGTTGCCTGTACTGAAATTAATGAATATAAAAAAAATTCCTAAATTTCTTGCAAGTATTTTGAAATGAAAGTGCATAAAATATTTTAATATATACATCTCATGCAAAGATAATTTTCACCCAAATAGTCTTTTTTCACTTCATATATTTCAGTTCATCCAGAGATCTAAAAATATTTTCCTATTATTACTCAATTTTCATAGCATCCACATAGCTGTTACATCAAGTATCCATTATCAGAAGAATCTTAAAGTACAGATATTCACAGCCAAACATTCAAAAGCTGAATAACGAATCAATACCAGAGACAAAATAAAATTCATTCTGTCTCCTGTTTTAACTAAATAATTAATGGGAAATAAAATGTCAGCCACGAAAAGGTATTTTTGGAAAGGCATCACACTGTTAACAAGCTAGAAGTGGTGAAAGGAAACAAGTTAGACACTTCTGTGTGTATCATTATATCTTAAAAAAGCAGAAACTTAACATATCTCATTAAATAGATGATTACATGCAACTCCTAACACACACTCAGCAGCAATGCTTGTTATTGTTACGGATGGGTAACAGCAGGATGATTATCGATACATCCTGATGCTCAGAAAAAATTCCTCTTTTAGCAACAAGCTTATAAATGTTGATTATGAACAATTTGAATAAATAGTTGTCTGGCAAAACCCATAAAGGTATAAAAATCAGAGTGGTAGCAAAGGATTAGGGCTTTTTATTTGCCTCAGTGTTACAATACGCACTGCAGAACTGACAGAAATGTTTGGAGAAAGTTTTACCAAATAGCATTCAGAACAACAATTGAAAAAGCAAGATTTTTATCCATAGCTGCTGACAACTGAGTGATAATCAATGCCGCTACTTGCTCAAGGTATTAAAAATCTGACAATATCCCATAAAATCAGTTAGCCCCTTGCTCTTAAGCCTCTACCTAACTTGTTGTCTACTATAGCATATTCCTGTATCTGTCCTGTGGAAAGTCAAATCTTAAAATTGCACGGATAACAACATATTGATCCTAGAGCAGCTTCAATCTATTCATGACCAATCCTGATGAATAATGAGATGTACAAATATCCAGCTTTTAACCCTTTTAATCTGCAGCTGAGGAACGCAGACTGCAGAAGGAAAAAAAAGAATAATCCCCTTTTTTTTTTTTTCCATCTACAGTACGCTAATGGGAGGACTAACTCCTCTGTATCCTATCGCTTTCCAGCAGAATGCATTACACCATGCCACATACACAACAGTTTTTGTGAAGGGGTGAATAGATTTCCAAGAAAGCAATGAGGTTTTACTTAAGATTACAGTTGCTTTTACTGCTGCTTGGAAGTGAATTTACATCACCTATGTTCCTGAGAAATGAAGGATCTTTCTCTTTGCCAATATGGCTTTAAAAATGAACTATCTATCAACTCGAGTGGCTAATTGAAAAGATAAACTGAGATAGAAATCATATATTACTATTGAATTGTGTATAAAAACAACTGGATGCATAGGAACAGGGTCAAAACTACAGCCTACTTAAAAGACTAAGCTGATCTGTAACCCATCTTCAACGGGCAAAGGAAACACAATTAATACACGTATTAAGGTGTTCCCTCCAACTTTGTCTGTAAGAAGCAGGAGCAAAGTGCTGAATGCAAAGAGAAAACTGTTTTATGGTCTTACAGACAAAAAAGACTGTTTTACAGTCTTGCAAACAAAAAATTTATTTATAAAGCAAAAAGCATGGAGGTGAAAATACCAGGTATTTTGATTCCCAAGTCTGTTGGAAACACAGTTCTTCACCGGCTCCCCAAAGCTGAGGACAGTTATTCATATCTTTCTTTCACGAGAAAGGTATGCATCAAGCTGTACTGCACACACACTGAACTACTGAACTGCAAGGGATAATTCAGAAAGGCTGGAGGCAGGCTGAACTTCAGCCAGTGACTTAGTTACCCCCAGCTGATGCTTGGTAATGCCTCCAAAGTTACCTTGATCTCAGCTGCCTTTTCAGAGAGCGATTACCTCACCTGTCAGTTTTGAGCACTAATTTATCACTTAGTCCCTAGCTCTGTAGGCCCTGGTGGTCCTTGAAAATCAACACTCATACCTATTTATTGTGCCAGAAAAAAGATCTTCTGCTGGTGCTTCAGCAGAGTAAGTGTTTATGGAAAAGGGAATCCACTAGGTGATTTTGGAGGACAAAATATGCAAGCAGGAGAACATACAAAGAAATAGAAAACAGAAAAAAAAATGGTCAGCACTCAGTCTGGGAAGATCTGGACAAATAGCAGGAGTGGACATGGGGCAGAATTGTCTGATGAGACTAGAGAAATTCAGAGAAAAAGCAGAACAGATATTCAGAGAGCTCGTTCATATGAATTGGAAGGAAAGTTCATGTGGACTGAGATACTGTGGATAAACAAACAGGTCCAGAAGCATGGTTCATAGAAACAATATTTCCCTCAGGGCTCTATACTGGGAGCAGTACCATTTAACATCTTCATCAATGACACAGATAGTGGGATTAGGTGCACTCTCAGCAAGTTTGCAGACAGCACCAAGCTGAGTGGTGCAGTTGACACGCCTGAGGGACGGGATGCCATCCAGAGGCACCTGGACAGGCTGGAGAGGTGGGCCTGTGTGAACCTCATGAGCTTCAACAAGGCCAAATGCAGGGTCCTGCACCTGGGTTGGGGCAACCCCCACTATCAGTACAAGCTGG